>Ga0308309_10003045_pt1 | contig 10023 bp, 4 predicted proteins | sample HubBroMetageWFT5_FD_192491 | JGI IMG/M metagenome (GOLD analysis project Ga0308309, IMG submission 192491) | Warmed and freeze-thawed soil microbial communities from the Hubbard Brook experimental Forest, New Hampshire - Hubbard Brook CCASE Soil... | ecosystem: Environmental > Terrestrial > Soil... | reverse complement strand
CCAGGGGATTATGTCGTGGACGGAACTGATCAAAATCAGTTTCCCGCAGGCGTAGGAAACGGAGCGATCGATTCCCTGCTTTTTGAATAATCTTACCGACTCGCGGCAGGCTAGAAAGACGCCAGTGAGATTGACATTGATAACCCTTTGCCACTGCGCCATGGTCATTTGATCCACGGGGGCATTGAGCTGCAGCGCAGAATTAGGAATGCAGATATCGAGCCGTCCGAACTCCTCAATAAATTTGCGAAACATCGCCTGCATTTGATCCTCTTCGGCGACATCTGCTTTGAAGATGACGGCCTTGCGCCCGAGCTTCGCAATTTCTTCGGCAGTCCAGCGCGCGCCTTCTTCATCGCTGTTGTAATTCACAAGCACATCGGCGCCGGCTTGTGCCAGGGCAATCGCCATGGATTGTCCCAAGCCCTTGCTGGCTCCCGTTATGAGGGCTTTCTGCCCTACGAGCACGCGATGGATCGGCGCTGGCGGCATGTCATTGGGAGGGGTGTATTTGTTTTCGGGGATCATCCGGTTGTTCCCTTTTTTATTATGTCCACGACACGACAACCAGCCCGCAAACTATCCATACGTGCGACAGCAGGTATCTTTCTCGAAGCCGCGGGGAAGCTGCTGACGATCAATTGACGGCGCGCCACTTCGTAACAGTCACCGTCGCAACCGGATCACCCTTTGACCGGTAATCGAGAAAATTCTTGAAATAAGAAGTGTTCACGTGTTCGTCGAGCGCCGCCTGGCTCTTGAACTTTTCATAAAACATGAATTTACCGGGATTATCCGGATCGCGGTGTAGTTCATAGGCTAAACAACCAGGCTCCTTGCGGGTCGGGGCGACCAATGCGCGCAACTCGCGTTCGAGATCCTCTTCGCGGCCGGGCACCGCCTCCATATGTACATTCAATATGATATTGCTTTCACTCACGACGCAACCTCGTTCGCTTGTCTGCAACCGCTACCAGTGCCCCCAATTACATAGTTATTGCTTGGCCGACACATTTCTCGGCAACGCATACGCTATATACGATCTCAGCGGTGGCGTGGCAGTTGGCTGTGACGGTCCATCCCGCGGAATATCCGTATCTTTACCGGTCGTAGCGCAGACTACGATGTATTCTTGCCCGTCCACTTCATAGACTGCGGGTACGCCCTCAGACGCCCCGGGTAAGCTCGCCGACCATACCTCTTTCCCGGTTTTTTGGTCATAGGCGTGGAGTTTGCCTTCAAACTTCGTGGCGGCGAAAATCAGCCCGCCCGCTGTTACCACCGGACCGTTCCTCGGCATCATGATGCCCGTCCCTGTAATGTTTTCCTTAGCGGCGGGAGGCGCTTCACCGAACGGAATTTGCCATTTGATCGTTCCCGTACTTAGATCGTAAGCGGTAATCGTTGACCAGGGCGGTTTGATAATGGCGGTAAACAGATTATATCCCGACCAATATTTGACGGGCGCCGCTGCTCCTCCTTCTGCTCGTGGAGCCGGGTCCGGCGCTTTTGGTTCTTCAAGCGCTCCGGGCGCCAGATCAGGATTGTCGAGATACAGCATCAAGTTCGTTACGTGAAGGGTGCTGAGGTCCGGAAAAGCGGGCATCTCCTGGATTCCATTCTTCACGACGGTTCGGATGATGTCCTCGCCGAAGTTCTTCGGTGCGTTTACCAGCGAAGGAATTGAGGGCGGCGAACCTTGACGGTCGATTCCGTGGCAGCGTTGGCAATAAAGATGGTAGATGGCTTTGCCCTGCTCAGCCGGAGCGACATCCATCGGAATTTCCCAAAGGTTAGGTGGCAGCAAGTGCTCGTTTTTCAGGAAGGCGGGAATGTTCATCGACAGAACAAACATGCTCCCGTCGTTCGGATTCGACGCCGTAGAACCCCAATTAGCTCCCCCATGGTTACCCGGCATTTCAATCGTGTCCGTGAGCCCGGGTGGAGTGAAAAGGCCCTTGTTGACCGCCGCATCAATTTTTGTCTTCCATTTGACGCGCTCGTCTGAGGTTAAAATATATGGATCCAAATCAGCAGAAGTAAATGATTGCACCGCAAATGGCGGTGGCTTGGTTGGGAACGGCTGAGTGGGTGAAGCGACCTCGCCAGGCATGTCGGACTTCGGTACGGGCCGCTCTTCAATCGGCCACAAGGGTTTACCGGTCAGGCGATTGAATACATACAGGAAACCTTGCTTGGTGGCCTGCGCCACAATCGGGACTTCCTGGCCATCGTGGCGGACGGTGAGCAACTGCGGTGCGGCAGTGGCGTCATAATCCCACAGATCGTGATGGACCAACTGGTAATGCCAAATCAATTTGCCGGTGCGCGCATCGAGAGCCAACAGCGAATCTGCAAATAAGTTGTTACCGGCGCGGTCGGCGCCATAAAAATCGTAGGTTGGCGCTCCGGTGGGCACGTACACGATTCCGCGATCAACATCGAGGCTCATCTCTCCCCAGCAGTTCGCGCCGCCCTCAGACTTCCAAGTGTCTTTCGGCCAAGTGTCATAACCAGCTTCGCCCGGATGCGGTACCGTGTGGAATATCCAGACCATTTTTCCACTTCGCACATCGTAGGCTCGTATATCTCCTGGAGGTGAACCGTATTCCTCGCCGGTAGACGAACCCAAGATGAGAAGATCGCCATATATCACACCCGGAGTAGCTGATTGAATCTGAGTGATGGTCTTAAAATCCCGTCCGAGGCCCTCCATTAAGTCAACTCTTCCATCAGTTCCAAAAGTTGTGATTAACTGACCGGTTCGCGCGTCAATGGCTTCCAGGTGACCTGCAATCGGGATCAAGAGCCGCTGCTCGGATCCATCTTCGCTTTGCCAAAAATTAATTCCACGATGCATTTCCCAGGCCGGAGCATACTTCGACCGGTAAACCCATAGTTCCTTCCCAGTTGCAGCGTCGAGGGCGACGATGGACGTTTTCCGCGCCATCACATACATCGTCTTGCCGACGACGATGGGACTGAACTCGTAGGCGCGATCAACCCCGTTCTCGTACTGCCAGGCGACTTGCAGCTTGTCTACGTTGGAAAGGTTAATCTGGGTCAGCGAAGAATAGTGCGAAGAGTCGGCGTTTCCAAGATACGTACTCCAGGTGGAATGTGAGGACTTGTCCTTTTCGTTTTGAGCTCTCGACAGAAATGCAGCTCCCAGAAACAAAGTAAAAATAAGCGCGATGGCCTTCAAGACTACGACAGAAATGCCGGGCCTTTGCATAGACATGAAATTCGGAGTCCCCTTTTAGCTCTTACCACGCGTATCGAGAAAAACGAAGGTGCCCTTCCGGGCCGTCGTGCAGATCTCGATTTTGCCGTCCTTATTAACGTCCTTCGCGAGAATCTGAGTACCGATGCCGGACGCGTTGTGAATCATTTTTGGAACCCACTCAACTGCTCTTTCGGACTTGCGCTTTAGTTTGAAGCGGTAAAGCACCGGAGGACTGTCAACCTGATTCTCGTCGTAGATGTAGCCGTGCGACCACCAGCGTTTACCGGTGATGATGCAGGGCACGCCGTCGCCGTCGAGGTCTGCGAACGCCAAGGCGTGCAATTCGGTAAAGGCGACGGACTTATCTGTTTCCTCCCAATCATTGCGGGCTGCAAGAGGTGTCGAAGGATCACCCATAATCATGTGGCGTTTCCACGTGCTATTGCCTTGAGCATCGCGCTGCTGCTCAAACCAGGCCAAGCCCGGACCGTGAGCATTGAGACTGCTGATCACGTCGGGAACGCCGTCGCCGTTGACGTCGTAAACGAAAATGTCGCCGCCGCCACGCAGAAACCACTCGCCTTCGGTGGCACCAAACGAAGCCGCATGAAACTTCCACGGGCCTTTTGTTCCGGCAGGCGGCTGCTCCCACCAACCGCTGGCTTGCAAAATATCAAGCCGCCCGTCGCCATTGACGTCGCCGACTCCGAAGCCATGAGGACCCCAGCTTCCCTTTTCAGAAACCGGATAAAATGTCCACGGCTTGGTGGGATCGGAAGAATCGGGCTTGGCGTAACCAATCCGGCTGCCTTGGGCCATGATCAATTCTGGGCGGCCATCGCCATCGAGATCGACAAGGTTTGTGGTTTCGGCGTCAACCGTCGGAATAACGTTGTAATTGTCCCAGTGCCGGAGTTCTCCGCGCGGATTGACGAAAAGGTGAGCGGAAAAACTGGGCATCGGGCCAAACCCCATAATTACCAGAACGTCGGGCCATCCATCGCCAGTGAAATCGTGAACATGGGCCAGAAAACAGTTTGTGTAGTTGCCGTGCTCGCCGGGTCCCCCGGGATTCACCGTAGACGGCGGAAAAATTTCGCGAGCGATTTTGAAATCCGGACCTACGTAATAAAACGGACCGGCCACAACCTCGTCGTGGCCATCGCGGTTGAGATCTCCCGCGGCGATAGACTCAGAATAAAAAAGATCGGTAAGCTGGCGATATTGGGAGTTGCCAACATTGTCAGCGAGACCCGCTACCCTTTGTGTAAGGTCAAAAATCGAAATGTCTTTAAAGCTGGACTTTGCGCCGCCGGACAGGCACAAAGCGATTTGCCCGAAGTGGCTTCGCTCGTCCGAAAGCGCACCGACGCCGGTCGTGTCCCAAGGCAGCGCGGAACCGCGCAACTCAACTTCCACTTGCATCCAACCGTCGGCGCCCTTGCTGATGCGAACCGGCGGTTCCGGCGGATAGCCGGTTAGAGCGCCCACCGGATCGTTAATTCCCGAGCACGCGATGGGCGCACAGGCTCCTCGCGCCATCTTATGTTCTGCTCCAGCGACGTCCAGTGGCGGCGCGGCAACGGGCTTGCGTTCTGTCTCCTTTCCCTGAGCATCGAGAGTAACCAGAAAAATCGATCCGGCGCCCGTGCCGGACAGCACCACGTAAATACCGGCTGTCCGGTCACCGACGCCTTCGGGGTGGTGAAATCGGGACCACGTTAAAGGAGCGTTGCGAAGGAGTACGCCGACTTCACCGCCGCTTGAACGAAATGAAAATTTAAGTGCAAAATCCTGGAGGCCGCGATCCAGGACCAACCATCCGGTGCCGGTGGAATCGCCAACTCCGACGATCTCGCCGTCCTTTACGCTCCATTTGCCGGGGCCCAGAACGTGCCATCCGGTGAGATCAGAGTTATTGAACTCATACACCAGCGCAGAAGCTGAGTTAGCCGCCTCCTGGAGAGATACGGGCAGCGGCTGCGGCAAAAGGTCACGAGCTGAGTTCGGTCCAAACTTCAAAAAAGGGAGCAGGGCTCCCAGTGCTGACGATGCCTCGAGAAACTGGCGGCGGCTTGTTCGCATCACTCTCCTCTCCCGTTGACTGCCAAGTCCAACCGCTGACTGCCTGACGTTCGACGCTCTGGCGTGCTACACCACACTGTTTTGCTGCGCTGTGGTGGCGGCGCCTGCCTACCCTTCCGAGAGATGAAAAGTGCGGCTGGCGGCCTGGAATTTCGTGACGCTAAATCTTGGTGCTGTTAGAAATTAAGACGCAGCCCGAACTGGATGAGTCTGGGATTGTTGACCTGCGAAGTGATGATGCCGAACGACGAGTTCGAATTCGCAGTAAACACCTGTCCTGGAGGACCGAACTGCACCCTGTTGAACAGATTAAAAGATTCCGCACGGAACTGCAGGCTGAACCGCTCGGTGATCGAAGTATCTTTCACCAGAGCAACATCCCAGTTGTTAATTCCGGGCGAGCGAATCCCGCCGTCCGTCCGGCTTTCGGTCCCGTAGGTGAAAGGAGCGGGTTCAGTAAAGCACGAGGTATTGAAAAACTCGTTGAGTTTCGATTGAGTGCTCCCGGAAATGTGCTTGTCGCATCCTGGCGTTACATTCGGGCGCAAACCGCCCCCGAACGAATGGCTTGCGTCGTTCGTGGCAATAATGTTGAGCGGGAATCCTTCTTGAAAAGTCGCGATTCCGTCGAAACTCCATCCTGAAACAAATTTATCCGCCACACCCTGGACCTCGCTGAAGAAACGTTGTCTCCTGCCGAACGGTAGCGGGTAGACGTAGCTGACCGTCAAACTCTGCCGCGCATCGAAGAGCCCCAGGGACCGCTCACCCTTCAGGTTGTTAAAGTCCTGATAAATTTGCTGTAACGATCCGAAGATGCTTCCCTCCAGCCAATCCGTGCTGGTTTCCGTGTCGGTCAGGAGCTTCGAAAATGTATATGAGGCGAGAATCGTCCCGCCTTGATGAAAACGCTTCTGTACCTTGACCTGCAGCGAGTTGTAGTCGCTCGAACCTACGTAAGCCGCCGCCTCGACCACGTTTTGATATGTGGGGAAAGGCCGGAGAAGTTGCCACGCCGGAACGTTGGGCGAGGACAACGGCCCCGAGGAGATTAATCCGGCGAAGGGATTGGCTACGTTCTGAAGCAATTGGTTGCCGAGAGCCAGATCGGCGTCCGGCAGCTGATTGATGTTGACGCCGTTGTCGCTGTTGATCGGCAAGTGTACGCCACGGGACGCAGCATATGCCGCTTCGACATTGATCCCGCCTTGGAATTGATGTTGCAAGGTCAAATTCCAGTTCAAGTAGTACGCCGGTTGCCAATGCGCGATCGCCGCCGAGCCGCCCGCGCCAGAAACCGAGGTGAAGTTCTGACCGAGCAATACAGTCTGGAAATCTGCATTGCGGCCTGGAGGGAAAACGAGGCCTGGCGGAAATGGATTGCTCACTACGTTGTTGACCGTAGCGCCGTTGTCTTGGGAGGTGACCATCGCGTTGTTATAGAGGTTCACCGCGTTTTGGAACGGGGATTCCTGGAAGATTGCATCTGAGGGGCCGTAGAACAGACCGAACCCGCCACGCAGGACGGTATTGGGGTCTAGACGATAGGCCACGCCAATGCGCGGAGCAAATAAGTCAAATTTTTCGGCCTTGAGGCCTCTTGCGGAATGGCCCGGCGCAGCGACAAGCTGGAATCCGCCTTTGAGGGGAAGCCCGGTGGGCGCCGCCAAAATGTTGGTCGCGTTAGGATCAAAAACAGATAGCGAGTCGTGGCGCTCAGTCCAAACGCCGGGAATTTCCCAGCGCAGCCCGGCGGTTACGGTCAGCTTGCTGTTGACCTGGAAACTATCCTGGACAAAATATCCCTGATAACGCATCGACGCAGCGGTGATGTTAGGTGTCAAAATCGCGGAAGGCGTAAAACCGCCACCCGGGCTGGCTGCACCGAGCAGGAAGTCGGCGATGCTGCTTCCGGTATTTCCGGGGTTAAGGTAGTTGCTCGATGTAAATGTGTTGTCAAAGAAGAAATCACCGGACGGCGACGCGACCTGGAAATAGTTCGAATCCTGACGGCGCAGCTCCGCTCCAAATTTGACGGTGTGCTTGCCCCAAACTTTTGTAAGGCTAGGGCTGATCACATAGTTGTTATTGACGGCGCTGATGATTTGGGTGCCGCCTGTTCCGAAATCTGGGAACGCGAATGCGGGGAACGTCCTGAATTGGGGTGGGAGTGCGTTCATATATGCGGGAAAACCAAAGGTCGTTAAATCTAGCCCGCTGATTGAGCTGGGTGGGCCTTGAAAGTACTTGAACCGCAAGTATGAGACTCGAATGTCGAAGATCGTCGTGGGGTTGAAGGTATAGGTATCACCCCAGACGATGGAATTCGTAGTGAAGTTTTGCGGGTCGAGATCGAACCAGTAGGTCTGGTTCTGGTATGGATCTTGGGGTAATTCGTCAAACGCCCATCGCGTGTAGCGTGCGAACATCCGCTGTTTTTCGCTAATGTTCCAGTCGGTGCGGAAGTTGATTTGGTCATTGTTTCCACCGACGCTGGCGTTGGTCAGGAAGTTGAACTGATTCGTGATCGGGTTGCCGGCTGGAATGTTCGGAGCCGCAAAAAGCCGGCCATCTTGCCGGAAGTAATTCGCCACCGGATCAATGCGTTTGGCCGGAATCATGTTTCCGGGGAACTGTGTGCGGGTTGGGGTCTGACCCGGAGCGCACGGATTGCCAATTTGGCCGCAAGAAGTGGTCTGTGGATCGTAGATGGGGATTACGTTTCCATTGGCGTCACGATAGTTGGAAAAGTCGCCATTCAGTTCAGCGGGCGTCGGGACCGTTTCAAGGAAGGTTTGCCCCTGTCGCAATGCGAAGCCTTCATAATTGAAGAAAAAGAACAGTTTGTCCTTCTTGATCGGGCCGCCGAGGCTTACGCCGTACTGATTCTGCGTGAAGGGTGGCCGGGGCGTACCGGTCGCGTTCGAAAAGTAGTTATTCGCGTTCAAAACTTTGTTGCGCAGAAATTCATACGCGGAACCGTGATATTGATTCCCCCCGGATTTGGTTGTGAGATTGATGACCCCACCCGAATATCGTCCGTACTCGGCATCGTTGCTATTGGTTTGGACTTTAAACTCGGCAACGGCGTCTTGCGTGGGAATTAGCGCGGTCAGACTTCCATACGAAACCTGAATGGGCGATCCGTCGAAGTACATTGCATTCTGATTCGCGGTGCCGCCGTTGATCTGATAATTGCCGCTTGCGAAGATGTTCTGGCTGGTGAGGTTGCCAGCTGCTCCGCCCTGAGTAACTACGCCGGGCACGAGCGAAGTTAGATTTAGAACGTTGCGCCCGTTCAGAGGCATCTCTTGCACGGTCTCGGAATTGACCACTTGACCGAGCGATGCGGTTTCCGTTTGCATCAGCGGAGCGGCAGAACTTACTTCCACGCGCTGGTCCACAGCACCTACCTGCATGGCCACATCCACCCGCACCGTGGAGTCCACTTGGATGGTGATCGAATCGCGGGCGTAGGATTTAAAACCCGGCTTCTCAATCGTTACGGTATACGTGCCGGGAACCAAACTGAGGAAACTAAAGGCACCGTCGTCGCCGGTGGTTGACGAGCGTTTGAATCCGCTATCACTACTGGTGAGACTAACTAAGGCGCCCGGGAGCGCCGAGCCTGAGGTGTCGGTGACGGTTCCCACAATGGAACCGTAAAACGATTGTCCGGAAACAGAAAGGGCAAGCAAGAGACAACACGCAAAAACCGCATACACCTTGCAGAACGCCGAAGAGCGAATCACGTTGGTATGCATAGTCGGTTGACCCTTTCCTTGCGAACAAAGTTCGCTTTTTTCGACTGGCGTAACCGGTCGGAATAATTCCTATGATGCGAACGGGAATCGGAATTTGGAGCACCCCAGCCCGAAATTCCCTATTGAACTTAATTCTTATTCCCTGGTCGTAGCGGACTATACTCACTTCCGAATTGATGTCAAGCGATTTTGTCGCTCCTTCCGCGGCTGATCCTCCCTCAAAAGACACCGTCGCGTGCCCATCGAACACTCCGCGCGCAGGTCTTCGAAAAACCGTATAAAGACAAAGGTCAGTTCGTCGGACTGCCAATCAGGAAGGTTGCAACCATGCGCGTTTGACGTCGGGGTTGCCCGCCGTGGTCAGGTGATGCATTTGGTCGTCGCTAAGAGACAGCTCGAGGGCTGCGATATTCTCTCCGAGCTGCTCTAATCGACTCCCCGCGATGATGGGAAGCACCGCTGGCTTGCTTTGCCGCATCCAGGCGATGAGCACCTGATTCGGACTGCACCCGACTTCGGTGGCAACCGCCTTGAGAGCCCGGAGACGATCATCCGAATCGGGTCCGGCGAATTGCTCGGGAAGTTCACGCTCGGAGCGCGTGTAAGCACCCCGTAACAAGACGGAATAGCCGATCAAAGCGATACCTTCAAACTGCGCGTAGTCCTTCAGGTCTTCGTTCAAAAAGATCTGAGGACCAAAATCGGCGCCGTAACGAGGACGAAGATAGGTATAGCGCTGTTCGACTGCGGAGTACTGGTTCCAGCCATGGACCCTGGCGATCGCATTCGCCTGCGCGATTCGCCACACCGGCAGATTGCTGGCTCCGATCGCGCGTACCTTACCTGCACGAATCAATTGATCGAAAGCCTTCATTGTTTCTTCAAGCGCAACCTCGCGGTCATCCCGGTGGGAATAGTAAAGATCAATGCGATCGGTTTGCAGTCTGC
>Ga0308309_10003044_pt1 | contig 10024 bp, 6 predicted proteins | sample HubBroMetageWFT5_FD_192491 | JGI IMG/M metagenome (GOLD analysis project Ga0308309, IMG submission 192491) | Warmed and freeze-thawed soil microbial communities from the Hubbard Brook experimental Forest, New Hampshire - Hubbard Brook CCASE Soil... | ecosystem: Environmental > Terrestrial > Soil... | reverse complement strand
TTGGTGAAGTGCATCATCGCGGTGCGATCGTTCACCGCGGAGCGCAATTGATCGCGAGTTTCAATCTCAATCAGCTTCGCTCCCGTGCCTCGGAGTTGGTGATCGAACGGATTACGGTGCGATTTCTGGATGATGACTTCGGACTTCATCCCCGTAAGGTCGGGAAGTTGTTTGATCGAGCTCTCGTTATCGCCGGTTAGAATGCCTGCCAACCCGGACTGAATTGCAGCCGCCGCGCCCGAGGTCACAAGCGCGCCGTATCCGTCCGGCAACTTGAGCATCTGCGCGATTCGCTTCCCCGCTGCTTCTTCCAAACCGGGGATGCTGACGAAATGCCGCGAAGCCTGGGCCATAATCATTTCGACTTCCGGACGGATCAGCGAGCCGCCGAGCGTCGTCATGGTTCCTTCGGCGTTGATGACCGTCGTCACTCCCAATTCTTCGTAAGGATTGCCGGATTCGCCGAAGCCGGTCAAGCCGGTGTTCTTGTTTGTAGGACCATTCAGGGTAAACGCTCGCCGTGGCAGGGCGAACAAACTTGCCAGCGCTGCCACGCCACCGAGAAATCCTCGGCGATTCCACTTTGAGTTGAGGCGCATGATTTGCTCCTTTACTTGCGAAGACGCAATTACGAAAATGTGAAAACACTACGGCAAAGTGAAACTGAAAACGTCACTGCCAGCGGCAATGGCTGCGTACTGCTTACCTGCGATGGCGTAGGTCATCGGCGATGCACTGATGTTCTGTCCGGTGTTGAAGTGCCATAATGGCTTGCCGGTTTGCGCGTCTACAGCCTCAAAGGACTCGGCATCATCCCCAAAAAAGACCAGGCCCCCAGCTGTTGTCATGGTCCCACCCGAAGAGCGCGCCCGACCCACTTGCGGATACTTCCAGGCAAAGGCACCCGCATCCAGGTTGTACGCCACCAGAATCTTCTGCGAATTTTCTCCGGCAATATGCTTTACCCCGCTGGAATAGTACATCTCGCCTTCTTTGAAGCGCTGCGGCTGAGCTTTCGAAAAATAGGTTTCACATTGCTCCAAGGCCATGAAATATACGGAATGGGTGGACTCGTTATAAGACGGAGCGAACCAGTTGGTCGCGCCGGCGTATCCCGGACAGACCCGGGTTCCGTTCGGGGTTGGCATAATGTCGCTGCGGATAGGCCTGCCTTGCGCATCGATTCCCTTCGCCCAGTTAAGCTTTTCGATGAATGGCGCCGCGGAAAGAAACTTTCCGTCCGTGCGATCGAGCACGTACAGATAGCCATTGCGATTCGCCTGCACCAGCAACTTGCGTGCTTTGCCTTTGTAAGCAGCGTCGATCAAGATCGGTGTTTCCACGCCGTCGTAGTCGAAAAGATCGTGTGGGGTGAACTGGAAATACCATTTGAGTTTGCCGGTATCAGCGTCGAGGGCGAGCACGCAATCGGTGTAGAGGTCATCTCCAGGACGCACGCTGCCTTCAAAATCTGGCGAGGGATTGCTCGTGCCCCAAAAGATGGTACCGAGTTCAGGGTCGTAGGTTCCAGGCATCCACGTAGTGCCGCCGCCGTGCAGGTATGAAGTACCCGGCCAACTCTTCGAACCGAACTCGCCGGGAGCCGGGATCGTCCAGAATCGCCAAGCCAGTTTCCCTGTCGTGGCGTCGTAAGCGGCCACAAAGCCGCGGACGCCGTCATCGCCGCCCGAGGTTCCAACCAGCACTTTGTCTTTGACCACCAGCGGCACACTCGTTGCGCCATAGTTTTTGTTCCAGTCCGCATAAGCCACATCCCAGATGACATTGCCCGAGCGCGCATCCAGGCAGACGAGATGGGCATTGTCGGTTTCCATGTAGACCCGGCTTCTCCAGACAGCAACACCACGGTTGATGTGGCTGGATGCATCGTCAATCAGCCCTCCCGTGATCGGTCGCGAATGGTGCCAGAGCGCGCGTCCGGTGCTTGCGTCGAGAGCGAAGGCGTCATTGGCTGCGGTCACGAACATAATTCCGTTCACGACCACGGGAGTAACCTCGAGCCGGCTCGTGTTGTGCGCATGAAATACCCATGCCGCTTTCAACTGTCCGACGTTGGTCGAATTGATCTCGGCAAGACTGCTGTAGCGGCGGCCTGAGTAGTCTCCGTTATACGAAATCCAGTTTGACGCGGGCGGCTGAACCAGCAGGTCCTCAGCGCGCACATCGACTGTCGTAGAAATAGGGGCCGGTGAATTCTCGTTCGCGAGTGCGACCACACAAGTCAACACAACGCAGATGTTCAGCGCCGTCCGCATGGTTACGAGGTCTTCTCCGGTTTCGGAATTTTGGCTTCGCCAAGACTGCCCTGATCAACTCCCCGTTGATCATTCAGGTGAACCGAGACTCGATCTGCTCGTTCGGCTACGCTGATAGTCTGATTGACTTTCGCGGGGTTGCCCGGATCGACAGTTTGCAATTCGATAACAGCAATCTCAGCGCCCCGAGGGTCGAGCACATGCGCTTGCAGTGTCCCCGGAAAAAACACACCAAAGACGCCAGAAACCTGGAGACCCTTGGGTATTAAAGAAACTGCTAACGGTCGGCATACCACCCCAGCCGATGTAATGCCTTTGGGCTCTCCGTCTGCACGAGTGGGAAACCAGTTCGTATCCATCGCGTACGAAGCGCCCGGATCCAATTTGATCATCGGACTGTTGATCTCCGCTTCCATGTAGTAAGGAGCGTCTTGCCAGTTCGTGGATCGCAGAGTGGGCATGCCGTCTTTATTCAACTCCAGGGCAGCGCCATTTTTGTAGAAAATTGCGGAAGCCTTTCCTGGGTACTCCGCGGTAGGAGCATATTGAAACCGTTCGATCATCGCGTATTTGGTAGCGTTGTCGACCACCGCAATCCAGCCCGCATCTGAATCCAGCCACACCTCATTTTCCAGGTAAAGCCAGTGCAGTTTGAAGAGACCATCGATCACTTCAAACGAGGGATCGTCCGCCAGGCCGGCAACCACGCGATAGCCATCGACGAAAGCGCTTTGCAGGTTAATCGGGGCGAACGCCCAGAAATCGCGGTTGTATTTGGCAGGATCGCGGGCATCGGCAGTGTCGTACTGCGTCACCGATTGCATCGACCAGCGAATTGGCCGACTGGTCGCATTCTTCATGGCCGCATGAAACAAAATCTCCGGAGATTCCTTGCCAATGCTGATCTCCCGCGAATATTGCAAACCCGTTGTCGGATCGGCAGGACCGTCAAGACGCACCGCGCAAGTTTGACCCTGCGACACGACGCTGAATTTGTATTCGCCATCATCCAGTGCATCCGAGATGGGCCCAGCCCAGTGCTGGTCGTCGCCACGGCCTTCTGGGAGCGGCCAGAGTTTGTCGCCTCCGTAGTTAGTCCATTGGCCCATTTTCGCGGCTTCGCTTGGCGGAAAATACTTGCCCTTGTATTTCGGATTCACGAAAAGGTAGTCGTGACCGTTGAAGGTCACTTGCATGAGCCTGCCGCCGAGTTGCGGCACGATTGTCAGCCGCACCCAATCGTTGCCAAGCTCTTCCGCCTTCCATCCATCAAAGGTTGCAGACTGCACTCGACAAGGCGCGTGCGCAGCTGTCGAACCAGACTCGGCCAAACTCGGCGTTACAAGCAATCCGACGCTCATGAGCGCAATCCGAACAACGATTCGGGGTACGAGCAGCGAGTCAAGAAGCTCGGTTCGCAACTCGTGCCTCCGCAATTTCGCCTTTCCGGACCGGCAACTGGGTCGACGGTTTGCCGTTTTTCGGATATCCCAACTCCATTGAAATTCGGAGCCCAGCTTCTTGAACTAAAGGCGCGAGCTGCCGCAACCGGCTGACCGGCATTCGCACCATAGGTGCAGTGAGGCTCAGGCTCGCGGACACGCTGCAGGTGTGATCCCAGATCGGCGCGGCGACGCAACGAATGTGGAGTTCGTGCTCCTCCATATCGCAGGCGTATCCGTTCTTCTGAACCCGGTACAACTCTGTCTGCAGCTCTTGCAGGCTCCCGACGGTATTCGGAGTCAGCCGCTTGAGTTCAAGTTGGCGAAGCACCTTGTCCTGCTCGTCTTTCGGCATATAGGCCAACATGACCTTGCCGACGGCCGTGCAGTACAAAGGAACACCTGCCCCGATCCGCGAGTAAATGCGCAGTTGTTCCGGCGAATCGAGTTTCTCGACATAAACCGCGGACAGCCCATGCCGCACCGTGAGGTGAATGGTTTCACGCGTCTGATGATTCAGTTCCTGAAGATATGGCAGACTGAGCCGGCGAATATCGAGTTGGCCAAGTGCGGCCTGCCCGATCGCGAAACACGCAATTCCAAGATGGTAAACCCCGTCTCCACCACAGTTCAAAAATCCTGCGCGATGCAGATTCACCAGGAAACGGTGTACTGTGCTGACAGGAAGGCGCGAAAGACTGGCAACTTGCTTCGCAGTGAGTCCGCGTGGCGATTCGCTGAAGAGATGAAGAAGGTGCAAGCCGCGTTGCAACGCCGTAATGTTGTAGCTTCGTCCTGAGACGTCAGCCATGTTTTCTTCCGCGGACACGAAAATGAAAGTCCGAATTATCTGATGAAAATCGATTTTCTGCAATAGTGCAACTGCCGTATCACAACCTGCCGGACTTCTTCACCGCCTCCTCGATCGATTTCATTTGCTCAATCTGCGGGTACATCGAGTGCTCTTTGAAATCCAGTTGCTGGGCGAGCTTTAATACTTCCTGAGCTTTGGCGGCCGGGACCACAACGACCCCGTCACTGTCCGCCGCAACGATGTCCCCCGAATTGACCGTGACTCCGTCGCAAGTGACCGGAATTTGCCCGCCCGCAAAACGGTAGTGTCCGACCGAGGTCGAGGGAACGATGCCTGTGGCAAACACCGGGAATCCTATTTTCCGCAAATAGGCCACGTCGCGTACACCACCGTCGATCACGGCCCCCGCATAGCCGCGCGCTGCCATGGCTGTCCCCATCAACCCGCCCATGCCTGCAATGTCGGCGCCGTCTTCGACCGCCATGACATAAACGGAATCGGTAGAGCCTTGATCAATGGCCGCCAGCATTCCGTTCAGCGCGGTCGGGTCTTTGTTGCCTTCGTCTTTCTTGAGTTGAACGGTTCGTGCGTAACCGGCGAACTTTGCGGTGAAGATCGGCTGCATGCGATGACTCATGTACATCCGTTTGCCGGTGAGCTGTTCAAGAGCATCCGAGACCGAAGCTACTTCGACCCGACGAAAATCAGTAATCAACGCACTTTCAGACGCAGGCGGCGTCGACTGTGCGCGCAGAAGCCGTCCCCGGCTGGCCAGCGCACAGAGAATGCACACCGCAATCAAAACTCCTGCCTGCTTGCGCGATTTCGCAAAGCGAGTGAGTTTGTCCATCAAGGCCTCCCTGTTGTATATATGTCCGCGGACTCTAACACTGTTTTTCGTCTGTTGGAAGAGCCAATGCAGAGCCGTTCGAGAAAGGAAACCATGAAACCGCTGAAGACAACTGCGCGCTTTTCCGTCTTTGCTGTTGCAATCGGACTGATAAGTTTGTCGGGACAACCGGGTTACGCTCAGGAACACCACACCGTGAACCTATCGAATGCGAGGGGCTTGCCCTACAGTGATGGAATCGTCGCCGGGAACACTCTCTACATCGCTGGTCAGGAAGGGGCAGATGACTCTGACAAGTTAGTCGCAGGAGGCATTGCCGCCGAGACCAAAGCAGCACTGCAGAACGTTCAGAGAGTGATTAAAGCTGCCGGCTTCGATTTGAAGGACATCGTTTCCGTGACCGTCTATCTGGCGGACATTCACGAATTTGGCGACATGAACCAGGTTTACAAGAGCTTCCTGCCCGATCCGAAACCGGCGCGGGCGACCATTCAGGCGGCGGCCCTGGTCAACAACGCTCGTATTGAAATCACCGCCATCGCAGTGAAGCAGAAATGAGGGTGGCGTTCGCAGGATCAATGGTGTGTTTACTCTTGTGGGCCTCCACTTTCTGGAATCCCGGAGTTCCCGCTTGTAAAACGTTTTAATTCGTGCAAGAAGTTATTGACTTCCCACCACAATTGAGATAAACCGTCCTGTCAGACAGCAAAAAATGCTTTCACAACTTCAAGAACCATTTTCACCAGATGGGATAGGTTGGATCCGGCAGTGCACTCGTCTGGCAGGAGGTCGGGGTATGCGTAATCGTCAGCGCGCTAACGTGTCACTGTGTCTGTTCTTATTTCTGGCAATCGGACTCACCTGGGCCAGCATCGCCGGCAGCATTTCCGGACTCGTGACTGATTCGACCGGTGCTGTGATTCCTGGTGCCACTGTCGTAGCAACGGATACGCAGACCGGAGTCAAAACAACGGTCACCACCGATGCCAAAGGTTTTTACAGCCTTCCCGCCCTTCCGGTCGGCACCTATGACTTGCAGATAAGTCAGATTGGATTCAAGACTTATACCGAGACTGGGCTAGTGATCAATGCCAACTCCGCCCTCCGGGTCGACGCAACTCTTTCGGTGGGCACGATCAACGAGAAGATCGAGGTCAGAACTGACGCCGTCCACGTCGAGACGGAAAGCACTCAGATGGGCGAAGTGATCACGGGGAAGACCATGACTGCGGTTCCCCTGAACGGCAGAGCATACACCGACCTGCTGGCACTTCAGCCAGGCGTTTCACCCTACAACGCCGTTGACACCGGAACTGGGGGCATGGGTGACCGCCCAGTCGACGGGGGCCTGAATGCCGGCAACCAGTCGGTCAACGGGCAGCGCGAGGCGGCCAACGGCTTCATGGTCAACGGTTCCAACGTTGAGGAAGGCAAGAACAACGGAGCCGCAATTATCCCCAACCTGGATTCGATCGCGGAATTTCGTATTATCACCAACAACTTCGATGCCGAATACGGGAACTACAGCGGTGGCCAGATCAACGTCGTCACGAAGTCTGGCACCAACTCTTTCCACGGAAGCGGCTTTGAATTCCTGCGCAACACCGCGCTGGATGCAAAGAACTACTATTCGTTGCCGACGGATAAGACACCGGTATTTCGGCAAAACCAGTTTGGAGGGACGTTCGGCGGGCCCATCCGGAAAGACAAGACTTTCTTTTTCGTTGACTACCAGGGCACTCGACGGACCCAGGCTCCAACGGTGAACACACAGATGCCGTCGGTGGCGAACTTCGGTGGGAATTTCCAGGACTCAGCCAGTTCCCTAACGGGTGTCGTCAATGGGCCAGCTTTTGCCAGCCTGCTCTCCAACCGACTGGGCTATGCAGTCACCGACCAAGAGGCGTATTACACACCGGGTTGCACCAGTGCGAATTGCGTATTTCCAGGCGCGGTCATCCCCCAGAACGCCTGGTCACCCGTTGCAACGAACGTGCTGAAACTCGGACTTATACCGCAACCGAACGCGCCTAACAACTTCTTCGAGAGCTCCCAGTACGCGCAAACTCTAAACAACAATAAGGGTGGCATCCGTGTCGACCAGAACACGCGATTCGGCACACTGTTTGCGTACTACTTTTTGGATAACTACACTTTAAGCGATCCAGCTCCCAATTCTGGGGTCGGCAACGCGGTTCCTGCTTCTACCTTCGCCTACAGCGCCAACACCACCGGACGCGCCCAATTGATCAACCTGGGTGACACCAAGAACATCGGAGCTTATGCGGTCAACGAATTCCGCTTCAGTTACGTGCGCAACGTTCTCAAACTTGCCACCCCACAAGGTGGCGTCGGAGCGAATTACAGCCTGGCGAATCTGGGTTTCGTCACACCGTGGAATGCCACCACCGGAGGGATCAGTCCGATCCAGCCATCCTTGGAAGGCGTGCCCCCTTTCGTTTTCAATAATTTCCTGGTGGGAGTTCCTGAAGTCACCACCCGGCAATACAACAATTCATTTCAATGGCTGGACAATTTTTCCAAGGTGATTGGAAGACACTCGCTGAAATTTGGCGGGCAATTTCATTACGACCAGATTAACGAACGAAATTTCGCGGCAGAAAATGGCCAATACCAATTTACAGGCAATGAAACCGGTATCGACTTTGCCGACTTTCTCATCGGCGCTCCCAATAGCTTGACGCAAGCCAGTCAGCAAATCCTGGACTCCCGCTCTAAGTACTACGGATTATTTGTGGAGGACAGCTGGCGCGCCACCCCCAACCTGGTCTTAAACTATGGCCTGCGATGGGAAGCCAGCATGCCGTGGTATGACACTCAAAACAAGATCGAGACGATTATTCCAGGCAAGCAGTCTGTAAAGTTCCCCGGCGCGCCTCAAGGCTACGTGGTTGCGGGCGATCCGGGTGTCCCTCGAACCCTGGCGCCCACTCAGTGGCACAACTTTTCGCCTCGCCTCGGTTTCGCATATTCCCCGGACACAAAAACCAGTATTCGAGCGGGCTTCGGTCTGTACTACACGTCGGTGGAAGATCTTTCGCAATTCCTCGAAGTCGGCGATCCGCCTTACGGACTCTACTACGGCAGCGCCGCGCCGCCGCTGCTCGAAGCTCCTTACCTAACGCGTTCCAGCGGCGCCAGCGTAGGACAGCGCTTTCCGTTTCCCTATCCTCCAACCAACGTTTCGCCGTCGAACCCTGATAGCACTTTCCCCTGGGCGCAAGTCGAGCCTCTCTCCTACGACTTCTCTTTCGATAACCGGAACAAGCTGCCTTATTCCGAGGACTACGAGCTCTCCATCCAGCGCCAGTTTGGGTCGAACACTGTGCTTACTGCCAGCTATGTGGGAAACGAGGGCCACCGGTTGGTTACATCCATCGAGGCTAACCCCGCGAACCAGGCCGCGTGTTTGTTCTTGAATAATCCGGCCAATCTCGCGCCGAACAGCGCCGGCCCGTGTGGTCCGTTCAGCGAGACTCCACCGTTCCAGGTGACTGTCGCCGGCGGGCAGAGTATCGGAACCAGCACTCCCTGGGTGACCGCCTCTGGGCAGGTCATTCCAGCCGTGCGGCCGCTGGGTCCGCTCTTTGACACCAATCCCTTCGTTTCCACTGTCGCTAACTCGCACTACAACTCGTTCCAGGCCAGCCTTAGTCACACCAGTGGTTCGCTGAGCTTTCTCGCTGGTTACACGTTCAGCAAGTGCATGGACAACGCATCCGGACTGCAGGACTCTACAAATCCCTTCAATCCAGCCCTTAGTATTTCCCTCTGCAATTTCGACGTGATGCACAATTTCGTATTCAGCTACAACTGGCTGATGCCGTTCGACAAGTACGTCACCGCGGGGTGGGCTAAGAAGGTGGTTGGCGGATGGAGTTTGTCAGGGGTCACGAACTTCGCTACCGGACTGCCGATCACGATGTCGGAAAATGATGACAACTCGCTGATCGGAGCCAACGCCATCCCGGTTGACGTTCCCAACTTTGCCGGCGGACACGTCCTGGCGACTACCAATCCGCGAAAGGGTGGCACTTATTTCAATACGTCCCTCTTCAGCAACGAACAGCTTGGACAATTCGGGAATTCTTCGCGGCGTTTCTTCCATGGCCCTGGCCTCAATAACTGGAATATCGCCCTGCTGAAGACAACCAAAATCACCGAATCCAAGGAACTGCAGTTGCGCTTTGAGGGATTCAACGTTTTCAACCATGCTCAGTTCCAAAATCCCACGGGCGAGATCAACTCCACGTTTGGAGTGGTCACCAGTGCGCGCGACCCTCGCATTATGCAGGTGGCAGCGAAGTTCCTTTTCTAGGATTCTAGGCCCGGGTCAGTCGCGACCCGCGGAAGCAAAAGCCTTCCGCGGATCATTTAAAAAAGGAGCAGTCACATTCACAAGAGATTGTTTCTGTTCCTTTTCGCGACCGGTATCTGCCTTGCTCAGCAATCAGCGCCGCCGCGGCCCTCGCGCCCAAAACTGCAACTCAATTCAGCCAATACCGCAGGACAGAAGATTTTTGCTTCCACCTGCGCAGGCTGTCACGGCTTGGATGGTCGCGGTGGAGAGCGCGCTCCAAACATCGCCCAGAATCGCGAAGTGCAGCGGCTTTCAGACGCT
>Ga0308309_10003043_pt1 | contig 10025 bp, 7 predicted proteins | sample HubBroMetageWFT5_FD_192491 | JGI IMG/M metagenome (GOLD analysis project Ga0308309, IMG submission 192491) | Warmed and freeze-thawed soil microbial communities from the Hubbard Brook experimental Forest, New Hampshire - Hubbard Brook CCASE Soil... | ecosystem: Environmental > Terrestrial > Soil... | reverse complement strand
TTCCCTTCCCCAGCTTCGCGGCTGTGACCGCGAGCGAGCGTCCCCGGTGCTCGATCAGCATCTCGCGCCGGAGCGCAGACTGCTCGGGGGGCAGCGGGCTGCCCTCGGCGTCGACCTGGCTCCCGACGGTCAGCTCCGGGACGAGATCGGTGGCGCGGGGGTTGACCGTCGCGATCGTGCTCGAGCCGGGCTCGGTGACGATCAGGGCGTCGCCGAGGCTCTCGATCGTGACGGCCAGGCGGTGGCGTTCCTCCTCGATCCGGCGCTGGGCGGTGGCGAGATCCGCGCCCATCGCGTTGAACGCGCCGCCGAGATCCTGGAGCTCGCGCGGTCCCGACGGGGTGACGCGCTGCTCGAGCTTGCCCTCGGCGAGGCTCTGGGTGGCCTGGACGAGCTCGTCCAGGGGCGCGCGCATCGAGCGGACGAGCACAGTGATCAGCGCGAGCGCGCCGATCAGGGCGAGCGCGCCGGCGATGATGATCAGCAACAGGGCCCGGCGCGAGGCAGACCGCGCCTGGCTGCGGGCCTCGGCCTGGCGGGTGAGCTGGCGTTGCTGGAGTTGGGTGGCGAGAGCTCCGGCGTGCGCGAGCGGCCCGGTGACGGCCGTGGCGGCCGGAAGGCGGCCAGAGAGCGCGAGGTTCCGGGCCTGGTTCTGCGCGGCGATCTGCTGGCGGACGAGGCGCTCGCTGATCGGGTCGCCGTTGGCGAGGGTGGCGGCGTTGTGCGCCGCGGACTCGAAGGCGGCCGTGACCTGGCGGCGGGTGGCGGCCGCTTGCGGTCCGCGCGCATCGCGGAGCACTTCCTGCTCCGCGATCCCGGCGCCGGCGAGGTTGGCGGCGGCGGTGGCGAGCCCGGACGTTTGCTGGAGTTTGTTCTCGTAGCTCTGGCGCGAGTTGTAGAGGCTTGCGACGCCGAGCGCGGCGATCACGGCAAGGGCGAGCGTGAGCGCGATGAGCGCCAAGCGCAGCGAACGGGCGATGGAAAGGCGCTGCATATCGTGGACGTTGGGCTGCGGGAGCCCGGCGTGATCGTACCCGCGCCACCGGCCTTCCAGCCGCGCTTGTGTACACAGTTGCGCGGGTACCATGCGGGCCATGAGCCTTGCAAGGGTGTGGAGGCGCCAGCTGCTCGGTGCCTCGACGGCTGCCTTGATCGTTCCGTTCGCGATGTTCGCCGCCCTGCTGGTGCTGGCGATCGGTGGAGCCTTCAGCGGGGTCGGGGTGCTCGGGCAGTTGTTCGCGGGTCCGTCGCTGGCGGGCGTGCCGGGCGTGCCGTCTGGTGCGGGCGGACCGTCCGGTGGTGCCCGTGGCCTGGGCCGCGTGGTCACGACGGCGTCGCTTCCGGTGATCCCGGCTGTCGTTCCGGTAGCTGCGCGGCGGCCCGCGCCGGCCAGGGGGCCGGCGAGCCGAACCGTTCCGGCGGCGAGCCATCGCGGGGTGGGCGCCGGCGGTGGCGCGATCGCTCCGGTCGGCGGGACGGTGCGTCCGGTGACCCAGGGGTCTGGCTCTGGCGGCTCGTCTGGAGGTCAGGGGTCCGCTCCGGGGCGGGGACCGGCTCCTGCGCCCGCGCCGGCGCCGGCCCCGGTTCCACCGGCGCCGCAACCGAGCCCGCCACCGCGGACCACCCCCGTCGACACGGTTGTTACCGTGGTCACCAGCGTGACGCAAGAAGTTCCCGCTCCGGTCGGACCGGTCGCGACCCATCTGGTCCAGGCGGCCGGCAGCGCCGCGGACAACCTCCTTCCGGGGAGCGGGCAGTCGGTGCCGTGAGGCGGGGCGCCGGGTTTTGGAGCGCGGCCGCGTTGACGGCGGCGCTCCTCGCGGGATGTGGTGGCAGCGGTCCGGCGATCGTCGGTCCGGGTCCTGACTCCTCGAGCGAGTATCCGAGCGCGGGTCCGACCGCCTCGGCCGCGCGGGCGAAGATTCCGGAGTCCGACTGGCTTCGGTTCAACTACGACGCGCAGCGCGACGGCGTGGGGCCGGCGGCCACCGGCATCACCGCTCGGAACGTGCACTCGCTTCGGCGGCGGACGGTCAGGCTCCCGGGAACCGTCGACTCGTCTGCGATCGAGCTCGCGGGCGTGACCGTGCGTGGGCACAAGCGCGACGTGATCGTCATGACGACCACGTACGGACGGACGCTGGCGCTCGATCCGGGCAGCGGCAAGCGCCTGTGGGAGTTCACGCCCGGCGATATCCGGTCCTACGAGGGAAGCTCACAGATCACCACCTCGACGCCGATCGCCGACCCTGATCGCAAGTTCGTCTACGCGGCCTCGCCGGATGGGCGGATCCACAAGCTGTCGGTCGCGACCGGGCACGAGGTGCGCGCCGGCGGCTGGCCCGTGCGCGTCACCTTCGACCCGACCCACGAGAAGATCGCTTCGCCGCTGAACATCAGCGGGGGATCGCTGATCGTCGTCACCGACGGCTACATCGGGGACACGCCGCCCTATCAGGGTCACGTGGTCACGATCGCGCTATCCAGCGGGCGGATAACGGCAGTGTGGAACTCGCTGTGCTCGGACCGGCATGGGTTAATCAATCCGCCGAAGTCGTGTCCGGCCAGCGACTCCGCGATCTGGGGGCGCAATGCACCGGTGATCGAGCCGGGCACCGGCCGGATTCTGTTCGCCACCGGGAATGCCCCGTTCAACGGCTCGACCGACTGGGGCGACAGCGTGCTCGAGCTCAGCCCCGACGGCAGCACGCTCCTCCACAACTGGACGCCGGTGGATCAAGCCCGGCTGAACTCCGACGATCTCGACCTCGGAAGCACCTCGCCGGTGGTCCTGCCGGTCTTCGACGGCCGCCGTCTCGCGGTCCAGGGCGGCAAGGCCGGCGTGCTCGACCTGCTCGACCTCGATCGCCTCGATGGGACCACGGGCGGCCCGGGCCCGCGCCTGGGTGGCCAGATCCAGGAACTGTCGTCGCCGGGCGGCGACCAGGTGTACACAGCGCCCGCCGTGTGGAGCCAGAACGGGCGGATCTGGGTGTTCGTCGGAGACGGCTCGGGCACGTGGGCCTACGTGCTCGGCGGTAGCGGCGCGAGCCCGCGACTGTCGGTGGCGTGGCGCTCGGGGAGCGGCGGCACCAGCCCGGTGATCGCCGGCGGCCTGCTGTACGTCTACGACCCCGGTGGAGCGCTCGACGTGTACGCGCCGACGACTGGCCGGCGTCTGGCGTCATTCTCGGCCGGCGGCGGCCACTGGAACAGCCCAATCGTCGTCGGCGGCCGGGTGATCCTGCCGGTTGGCAACGCCAACGATCACTCGACGAGCGGAACGCTCGAGATCTACCACCTGACGGGTCGGTGACCGCGTCAGCGCGGGCGGAGCGCGAGCACGTGCACTAACAGGTTGCGCGTCATCGCGACCACGAACGGATTCGGCTTGCGCGGCGCGTCGGGCGACGCGCTCGGTACGGGCTCGAGGCCGAGCTCCCAGCCGAGCGTTCCGGTGTTGAACACGATCGCCCCTGACGGCTCCGTGTAGAGCGTCGTCTGCGCGAGGTCGTCGCCGCGCCCAGGACGCGGCTCGCCCGCCTCGACGCCCATGCACGGGGCACCGCCGGCCCCGACCACCTGCGTGTCGGGCGGGCTCGCGGCCGTGGTCGCGTCGAGCTCGTAGCCGACGATCCCGAACACCTGGGTCGCGGGGGTCATGCGCGTGTGGGCGTACAGCCAGATCGGGCGCAGCCCGGGCGCCGGGCGCCACGGGTAGTAGTAGTAGGTCGGCGGCCCGAGCGCCCGCAGTCGAGGCGTGATGCACCCGAGGTAGGCGGATCCGGTGAGCGACGCGCCACCGTCGGGGAACGTGCCCGCCGGCTGAGCGCGATCGGGATCGAGGGCGGCGAACTGCTTGTACGCGACGATCGTCTGGTCGGGCGCGCCGCGATCGCCGGCGCCGCGCGACGCGCGGGCGTAGCGCATCCGCCACGCGAGCGTGTCCGAGCCGAGGAACAGGAGGCTCGTCCCTGAGTCGCGGGCGTGCGCGAACGCCGTTGCCTGCCGAGCGGACCAGTACTCGGAGTGCCCGAAGTCGATGAGCGCCTTGTGGCCGACGAGCTGGTCCGGATCGGCGTCCACCGACTCGCTCGTCGTGTAGGAGACCGGGTACCCGTACCGCTCGAGGAAGCGGATCATCGCGACGTCGCGGGCGAAGAACTGGCCGGCGCCGGTGAGGCTTTCGTAGGGACGCTGGTAGGAGACCTCGACGCCCTGGTTGGTGCCCGTGATCCGCACGCGGTCGGCGCCACCCGGATACAGGCTGTCGCCGCCCCAGGCGTTGTAGGCCTCGTAGGTCGAGGTCGGGAGCTGCGCGAGCAGCGGCTGCGGACGCGCCGCGAGCACCACGAACAGGCAGTCGCTCTCGCCCGTCCGTGCCGAGAGCTTCGCGGTGTAGATGCCGGTCGGGAGGGCCGAGGGGATGACGAACGTCAGGGTCGGGTGCCAGGCGCACTGGGTCAGGCCGGTGCTGGAGCTGTGCGCGCACGGAGGCTGGGTGACGAGTTTGAGTGGCCGGGAGACCAGCACCTCGCGACCGCCCTTTCCGCCGTACCAGCCCATCCGGAAGATCCGGATCACGGCTGTGCGCGATCCCGGCGCGCTCACGTAGATCCGCTCGATCTGGCCGACAGGCACCGCCTGCTTGGCGACGTATCCGATCACGTCGCCCCGCGCGATGCCTCCAACCTGCGCCCGCGGGCCGGGCAGGCGCCAGGCCGTCGTGCCCGCGTGGCGGTTCTCGGCGGCGACGGTGGGCTGTGCGCCCTCGGTCTTGACCAGCCAACGGTAGGGGCCGTCGGTGGAGATGAGAGCGCCGGCGACGATCACTTGGTGGCGAGCGGCCCGGCGGTGGGTCGACCCGCCGCAGGCGGCGAGGAAAAGGCACGCGAAAAGGGCCAACGCGGTCGCCCACCGAGTCACGGTCGCCAGCCTACCCGCCGGTCCGGCGAGCCGTGCCGCACCGCGTCAGGCCGCGTAGGCGAGCGCTTGTGCTCGGGCGGTCGCAGCCGACATGGCCACTGCGGGTACCGCGGCCGGGAGCCGCACCGTGAACACCGCGCCTGCCCGGGGGGCCGCGGCGACCTCGATCGTGCCGCCCATGGCCTCGATGAGCGCCTTGGTCACCGCGAGCCCGAGACCGTTGCCCTGGATGCCGTGGCGGGCAGCGTCGAGGCGCTCGAAGGGCGTGAACAGGCGGGCGAGCTGGGCTTCCGTCATGCCGATGCCGGTGTCACTCACCTCGATGCGCACTTCCTCATCGCCGTCGGTGGCGGCCGTCAGGGTGATCGAGCCGCTGGGCCGGTTGTACTTGATGGCGTTGGAGATCAGGTTGAGCAGGACTTGCTTGAGCCGGCGGCGGTCACCCATCGCCCAGAGCGGGTGGTCTCGGGTGGTGAGCTCGACCGTCAGCGACTTCTCGGCCGCGAGGGGTGCGCACATCGCCAGTGCGTCGGCCATCTCTGCGTGAACGTCGACGCGGGCCAGCTCGACGTTGGCGGCCGTGAGGCTCGAGTGATCGAGCAGGTCCTCGATCAACGCCAGGAGATGCCGCCCGCCGGCCATAATCTGATCGACGCTGTGACGTTGGGACTCGTTGAGCTCGTCGAGCGCTAGGAGCTGCCCGAAGCCGAGGATCGCGTTGAGCGGTGTCCTCAGCTCGTGGCTGGCCCGGGAGAGCGCCTGGCTGTTCGAGAACATAGCCCCTTATCGTCGTAGTCAGCCGAAAGCGTTAGCAGTAGTTCCCCGGGGCGTCTGCGGGCAACTACGGGTTTAGGCTTCGACGGCGGCACGTCTCAGGCCGCGCGCTCGAGGAGCTCTTCCGCGATGGCGAGGCTCGAGGTGGCGGCGGGGGAGGGGGCGTTCCGCACCCAGGCCACGTTGCCGCTGACGCCGAGGCGGAAGTCGTCGACCAGCGACCCGTCGCGATCGATCGCCTGGGCCCGCACGCCGGCGGGCGCCGGCAGGACGTCGTCGACCGTGACCGCGGGCACGTACTCCGCGACCTCGCTCACGAACACCCGCTTGGACGCGGAGCGTTTGAGCTCGCCGACGCCCGCGCGCCAGTGGCGGCGGAGCATGCGGAAGGTCCCCGGCCAACGGATCGCGTCGTAGGTGTCGCGCAGGTCGAACCGCCGGCGCTCGTAGGCGTCGCGCGCGGTTGAGAGGATCGCGTTCGGTCCGAGCACGACGGTCCCATCGATCTTGCGCGTCAGGTGGACGCCGAGGAATGGCAGCGCGGGGTCGGGTACGGGGTAGATCAGCCCGCGGACAAGGTGGGACCGGTCGGGGCGCAGCTGCCAGTACTCGCCGCGGAACGGGACGATCCGAGGCTCGGCGGGCTCGCCCGAAGCGAGCGCGAGGCGATCCGCCTGCAGGCCGGCGCACACGATCACGCGGTCGCCCTGGACGGTCGAGCCGTCTGCGAGCTCGACGATCGGATGGCGGCCGTCCTGCTTGACGCGCGCCACCGGGGCGCTCGTTCTGATCTCCCCGCCGGCGGCCGCGACCTCGGCGGCGAACGCCTTCGCGACCGCGGCGAAGTCCGCGATCGCCGTCTCAGGGGAGTGCAGCGCGGCGACGCCCCGGACGTTCGGCTCGATCGCCGTGAGCTCGCCCGACTCGAGCCACCTGAGTCCCGGCACGCCGTTCTCGGCAGCGCGCTCGGATAGGCGGCGGAGCGGCTCGACCTCGCTGTCGTCCTTGGCCACGACCAGCTTCCCGCACGCGTCGTACGGCAGCCCGTTCTGGGCGCAGTAGTCGCGCAGAAGGGCGAGCCCGCGCCGGCAAAGCCTGGCCTTGAGCGAGCCAGGGGCGTAGTAGATGCCTGCGTGGACCACGCCGCTGTTGTGCGAGGTCTGGTGGCGAGCGAGGCCGTCCTCGCGCTCGAGGACGACGATATCCGCGTCCCGGGAGGATGCGGCGAGCTGGCGGGCGGTGGCCAGGCCGAGGATCCCGCCTCCGACGACTACGTAGCGCATGGGCGGCAACAGTAGGGCGGAGGCAGGCCGCGTGCGTCCGCGGGCGCCGGCAACCGGGGCTTACGATCCGCCGAGGCCGCGTTCCTCCGCCGCCTTGTAGGCGATCTGGAGGAAATCGGACAGCGTCAGCGCGGTCAGCGTGGAGGCCGTGACTCGCGTCACCCGGGGCGCGAACATCAGCCCGGCGTGGAAGGCGCCGGTCGCCCACAGCCCGAGGCAGTAGGGGCAGGTGAGCAGCTCGCCCACGGCCCCGCGGACGCCTTCGCCGCGGGCTCGCTCCTCGACCTCGGCCGGTCCGCCGCGGCCCTGGTACTCGGTGAAGGGGGCGCGGAGGAAGGCCGTGACCTTGTCCTTGGCAACGAGGCGCGACAGCTTGTGGCTGGCGACCCCGATCAGGACAAGATCGCGTGTCGAAACGGTCTCGGGCAGGCGGCCGGACCGCTTGGCGGCCGCCAACGCGCCGGCGAAGCCCGTGTTCAACACGGCCGCAAGGGCCGCGTAGGTGCGGAACGGCGGTCGTTCGTGCGGTTCGGAATACCCGTTGAACGCATCGCGGGCCTCACGGGTTAGGCTGTCAACGCTCACGACGAGAAGCGCTACCCGTGGCTCGGGACGGGAAACGCGCGGCACAAGGCTCGAATATCCGATGAGGCCCGCGCCGGCGCCTCATCGCCGGCGCCGCCGCCGCTCGATGCACCATGTTGGTGGCGACTCCCAGCATCTCGGCCGACCGGAGCCAGAACCGTTCCGCGCCCACCCCGGGTCAAAGGGAGTGTGACGTTTGCAGCGAAACGAAGTATTGAAGAAGAGCGCCCCAGTGGGTAGAAGAAACCTGGGCTGCTCTGCGTCTTTACCTTTCAGCCGCAGAAAATCTAAGCGGCGAGACTTACGAAACTCATCAGTTCGATGACCGTCGAACAATGTTATAATTCGATAGGCATCGAACTATGGATGACAAGAGGATTGAATTGGACAATTTTGAAGTAGATCGCCGGACTCCATCCCCCCGGTCCGGCAACCACGAAACCACCAGGCGCCTTCGGACGAGCACTCCGAAGCGCAGGTCGACCGCTGCCAATCGGCGCCAGGACCGGCGCCGGAGCGCGCATAACGGCGAGGCGGGTGTCGAGACCCGGCCGCTCGATGTCGAGCGGGCAACGGGCTCGCTCGAGTCGCTCGAGCTGTTCATGCGCGAGGCTCGCCAGCATCCGCTGCTGACGGCGGCCGAGGAGATCGAGCTCGCCAAGAGGATCGAGCGCGGTGACCTCGAGGCCAAGGAGCGGATGATCAACGCGAACCTGCGGCTGGTCGTCTCCCAGGCGCGGCGCTATCAGGGCCACGGCTTGGAGATGGGCGACCTGGTTCAGGAGGGAATGCTTGGCCTGATCCGTGCGGTCGAGAAGTTCGACTGGCGGCGTGGGTTCAAGTTCTCGACGTACGGCACGCTGTGGATCCGTCAGGCCATTCAGCGCGGCCTGCAGAACCACGGCCGGACGATCCGCGTCCCGGTGCACGTCTCGCAGCGTCAGGTCAAGGTGCGCAAGATCGAGAGTGATCTGAACACCAAGCTCGGGCGCGAGCCGACGGACGAGGAGATCGCGGTCGTAGCCGGTCTCGAGCTCGACGAGGTCATGGAGCTGCGTGAGCTGAGCCGGGCGATGACCAGCCTGGACCAGCCCGTCAGCGAGGACGGCGAGACGGCGCTCGGCGATCTGCTCGCCAGCGACCGCCCGGAGCCGCTCGAGGAAGTGGCCGTGACCGAGCGCGACCAGAAGGTCAACGAGGCCGTGAGGCGGCTCCCCGCCGCCGAGGCGAGCGTGATCCGGCTGCGGTTCGGTCTTGCGGGCGAGGAGCCCCGGACCCTTCGTCAGGCGGGATCGGAGCTCGGGATCACCGCCGAGCGAGCCCGCCAACTCGAGGAGCAGGGTCTCCGGCGTCTAGCCGCGACCGGTGAGCTCGCGGGCCTCAGCGAGGCCGCGTAAGCGAGTTAGCTTGATTTCGAGGGCGGGCCCGGCGAGTTTTCGCCGGGCCCGCTCTGGTTACGCGGCGTGCCGCGCCCCTAAGCGGCGTGCTCGGCCTCTTCAAGCCGCGTCGCGGGCGATCAGCACGTCACAGGGCGCGCGGGCGCACACGCGGGCGGGCAGCGAGTAGGCGCGCCACGGCGTCATCTGGCTCGCCGCCCGCGGGTCGATCACGATCAGCGCGGCCTCGGTCTCCTCGGCCACATCGATGACGGCGTCGACGGTATCGCCGCCGTGCAGGTGGGCGGTGACGCTGATCCCGCGCCGGCGGAGCTCGTCAGCGGCCGCGGCCAGGCGCTTGTCGACGTCCGCGCGGCTGGACAGCACCGGCCAGTAGCTGTCGACGAGATGGACGTGCGCGCTGCGGGCCGCTGCGAGCTCGGCGGCGATCGTCAGCACGGGCGCGTCTTGGCTGTCGCCGGTCGTGAAGGCGTGCGCGACGATCACGTTGGCCGGCTCGCTTACGGCGTCGGACCGTGCACGGCGATGAACGAAGTCGGCGACCTGGCGCCACATGGTGGTCGCCGGGACGAGCAGCCCGCGCGCGGCGGCGGCCAGGATGAGCCGGACCTGAGAGCTGGCATCGGGCCGGGCCGGCAGCTCGATCTCGAGCTCGACCTGCGATCCCTCGCGGCGCCGGACGGTGTCGCCAAGGCGCTCGAGCAGCCTGAGCGCGTCCGTGTTGTCGGCGAGCACGAGCGCGGTAAACCGCTCGATGCCCTCCTCGTGGGCCCGCTCGACGAGGCGCTCGAGCAACTCGGAACCCAGGCCGCGGTTGTGCCACTCGTCCGCGACGACGATCGCGCACTCGGCGACGTCGTCGCTGATCCGCACGAACCGCGCGACCCCGACCGCGTCACCGTTCGAGGCGTCGACCGCGAGCAGCGCCTCGTGATCGTGGTGATCGACGACCGTCAGGTAGGACAGCTGCTGGTCGCTCAGCTCGGTCAGTGGGCTCTGGAACCGCAGGTATCGCGATCGTTCGGACAGATCGGCGAAGCCTGAGCGCAGCAGCTCGCGA
>Ga0308309_10003041_pt1 | contig 10026 bp, 12 predicted proteins | sample HubBroMetageWFT5_FD_192491 | JGI IMG/M metagenome (GOLD analysis project Ga0308309, IMG submission 192491) | Warmed and freeze-thawed soil microbial communities from the Hubbard Brook experimental Forest, New Hampshire - Hubbard Brook CCASE Soil... | ecosystem: Environmental > Terrestrial >... | reverse complement strand
ATACGTGGTCCTTGAGCAGACACCCAAGACCAATCAGGTTTCTCAGCAACCCAGTGCGAGAAGCGTTCCAACATCGAACTCCGCCAATGTTGTTGCGCCAGCTGTTGCAGTTGCAGCAAGAGCTGAACCAACCGTCCACGAGCAACCAGCCAGAGCAGTTCCAGAAAACAACAAGCTGGCATCGCGGGTGCTCTACTGGCGTGGATTTGCGTTGTGGCGCAGAGCCATTAATGGCTTCAACGACTCCCCGACTCCAACTGACATGGAAGCAGACCTCACGCAGGCGGTCACAGATTTCAAAGATGCTATAGCGCGGGATCCTGCATTCGTGGAACCGAAGATCGGCGCGGGCTCAAGTCTGGGCTACTTGATGTTCTTGCACAGGAAAGACCCAACCATCATGCAGGAACTACTCCAACAGTCGAGTCCGCATTTGAAGGAAGCCATGGCCACAGCCCCAGACAATCCTCGACTCCTTTGGGTGCTCGGCCCCATTCGTTGGTCGTCGCCTCCAGAACGGGGAGAGGGTCAGGACAAGGCGTTTGAAATTTACAATAAAGGATTGGAAGTAGTCCGTAACCAGAAGCGCGGCGTGGTTGATCCACGGGAGCCCGAATGGGGAGAACCCGAGCTGCTGATGAGTCTCGCCTGGTCGAATCTGAATCGAACGACGCCGGATTTGAAGGCCGCCGAGCAGGACGCACAGGCTGCCCTCAAGATCGTCCCTTACTGGCACTGCGTCCGCGACATCTTGATGCCCCAGATTCGAGCGGCCCAAGCTAAGGCGATATTGCGTCAAAAATCGGAATAACGTCACGGTTAGCCGACAATTCTCTTTGCGGTGGGTGTAAGTTAGTTTTTCGAAAACTGGAAGCAGCTCCTCCTTTCTTTATCAACTTTCAAATTAAGTGGGCACTTCGACGGCTCTGGGCGTCCACACCGTTGCTATCGCTCGAGTAAGGATAAAGAAAAACTTGCGCGTAAATTGGGAGCGCATGACTACATTGATAGCACCGCCCAAGATCCGGCTGGAGCTCTGCAAAAGCTGGGCGGTGCAAATGCAATTCTCGCGACTGCATCGAGCGGAAAGTCGATGGGGCCACTCGTCGGAGGCTTGGCACGGCGTGGCAAGTTGCTCGTCGTCGGAGTATCGGGCGAGCCCATCGAGGTGAACCTGATTCAACGACTCCTTGGCACAAAGTCCATCATCACCGAAGTCGCCGGCACTCCTATCGACAAAGAAGACACTCTCCGCTTCAGCGCGTTGCAAGATGTTCGTCCGATGCTCAAACAGATGCCACTTGAAAAAGCTCCAGCAGCCTACGCTCGAATGATGCGAAACGAAGCGAGATTCCGCATGGTACTAACCATGGAATCGCATCGAGAATTGTGATGAGGGTGAAAACGTATCACTTTGTCGCTGTTATTGGCGGAGCGCATCGCAGGCTCGTTCGCCGCAGAAATATTAGCCGACAATGGAATTCACGTAGTTGTCATTGAACAGAACAAAAGGCCTTATGGCAAGATTGAGGACGGCCTTCCCCGCTGGCACGTGGAGCAACGCCAACACGAGTAGTTTTATTTTGCCCTTCTTGATGTAAAAGATTGTATCGCAGGCATAGCCTTGCGCGTATACCTTGCTTTTCTTTTCGAACGCGCACAATTTTCCTACCCTGACCGATGGCGGCAAGGAATGCCTCTAGGTCGAAATTGTTCTTTGTGCGCGGCATCAATGTTTTACGTCTTTCCACTATCGGGCTAGGCGCCCTCCTGTCAAGAAGCGCGTTGAGCGCCCGCTCCGTCCAGGCCAAGAAGTGCTTTCGCGCGAGCGAGCAATTGTTTCAGGCCGTCAGTATCAGACTTAGAAATGACCGCAGAGGAAGCCTCTTTCTCCACAATCCCTCCAGCGTTGTTCGTGAACATAAACGGGGGAACGTGTTGCATCAGCACATTCAATTCTCGTGCTGCCTCCAGTCCATTTATTACCGGCGTGGACACATCGAGAACCATGAGACCGGGTTTACCTGTTGGGCCTTTTGGACGCCATCAGCACCATTCACCGCGTCCAAGACGTCCAAGTCTTCAGCTTCGAACACTTCGCGCAACATGCGTCTTGACCGCGTGATCATCGACAATCATAACGAGATTGCCACCCTACACACGCCCCCCCCACAATCTCCCCTTTTGTGAGAGCGGGGAATACGGTCGAGGCTGTACGAGTGAAAAGCCGACCGGGATCGAGATTGGACAGCCTACGTTGCGTCGTTATCATATGTCGAGAACGTACACCTCGAAATCGTCCCTCGGGGTGCACGGCCCCGGTCGCGCCCTACAGCACATGGCCTCGGTTAGTACAGCGCGAGAGGGATGGGACGAACGCGTTCTTCCCGATATCGTCAAAACAGCTTCCTTATCATTCCTGTCTTCCTGCAGGAATCGACACTGACGCCGGTTGGCGACCAGCAACTCTCCAATCAAATACAAGTGACCGGGAGTGAATGTTTCGGTGACTTAAGAACCGCGCGAACTAGCGCTAGAGGTGTTTTTCGATGAGATTCAAATTAGGGATATTTACCGTGCTATCGGCCACTTTCTTGGCACCCACGATGGCGACAGCGGCGGAAGAACCGTCGGAGCAAGTCAAACGCAATAGAAGCGAAGCTCAAAGCGAGCCGGGCCTGGAGAGCAAGGACATCCAAGTGACTCTAACGGCCGACGCGGTGCAACTGTCCGGATCGGTAGTCAGCGCTGAGGACCGTGACAAGGGAGTTCGAATCGCCAGATCGTATGCCGGTGATCGGGAAGTCCAAGACCATTTGACCATTCAGACTCCCTAAACAATTTAACGATCCGGAGCCTTCGGTAACACTCGACCGCCCGGATCTCTTTTCAGGAGGAAATGACAATGAAAGCGATCTATCGAAATGTCGTTCGCACTTTCTTGTGCAGCGGTTTGCTACTTGGTGCTGGAGTACTAGCATCTGCGCAGGAGCCAACTAGCCAGCAGGCCTCTCCGGCGGCTGACAACACCAAAGTCAACGAACGGGATCGAAGCCAGAATGAGCCGACCGCAGATCAGCAAAAGGAGAACCGTTCTGACCGCGACATCACCCAGCAGATTCGACAGTCCATCATGAAAGACAAATCGCTTTCCACATACGCGCACAACGTCAAGGTCGTTACACAGGACGGTCAGGTAACGCTCAAAGGGCCGGTGCGATCAGAGGACGAGAAAAAAGCGATTGAAGCCAAGGCTGCCGAAGTCGCCGGCGACGGTAAGGTCACCAGCGATCTGAACATCAAACCGCAACATTGAGATTTAGAAAACTAAGGAGAATCAACATGGCGGGTAAGAACACAGCGGTATTTGGCATTTATCCGAATCGAACGAGCGCAGAGAACGCGGTGGACGCATTGAAGGCCGCCAATTTTCGGAACTCAGATATTTCAGTACTTCTTCCCGAGGGCGCTGGCACAAAGGATTTTGCTCACGAGAAAAGCACTAAAGCGCCTGAAGGTGCCACAACAGGTGCCGGGACGGGCGCGCTGCTAGGCGGGGGTTTGGGATGGTTACTCGGTATCGGTGCCCTCGCGATTCCAGGACTGGGGCCATTCATAGCCGCCGGGCCAATCATGGCGGCCCTTGCTGGTGCCGGAGTCGGTGGAGCGGTAGGCGGGCTCACAGGAGCTCTGATTGGCATGGGAATCCCAGAGTACGAAGCTAAGCGCTACGAAGGCCGTGTTAAAGATGGCGGCATACTGCTCTCAGTGCACTCAGACGATTCTCAGTGGACAAAGAAAGCGAAGGAAATTCTGGAGCGTACTGGTGCTCAAGATGTTTCCTCAACGGGCGAGGCCACTTCCGAAAAGAGCGATACCACCCGTATCGGCGAAGTGGCTTGACCCAACCCTGTGGCCCTTGTCCGCACCCAAGGGTCTGTACCTCTCATTCAACCATAACTGCGCGCAAGCGCGGAATTACAAGGAGAACTACAAAATGACAGATAACGCAGAAAAGAATCAGGGCCAAAATCCGGGGCAATCCGGACAACAGCAACAGAAAAATCCACAAGACCCTTCAAAAAAGAGCCCTTCTCAGGACAGCGATAAGGAACAAGGTAACAAACAGGGGCAACAGGATCAGGGCGGCCAGCGCCGCGCTTCTTAAAATCTGAAGGTCTGATTCGGGTCCCGGCCGAGACTGGCCGGGACCTCTATTCATGTCATGCGGGACTCAGCGGAACTTTAGGGTTTCTGGAGGAAACATGCGAAATGAAAGCTTGAAGCAACTTTATATAGACGAACTGAAAGACCTATTCAGTGCGGAGAACCAGTTGGTGAAAGCGCTTCCAAAGATGGCCAAAGCCGCGACCTCAGTAGAACTTCGGACCGGCTTCGAGAAGCACTTGGAACAAACGAAGGGCCACGTTCAACGTCTTGAGGAGATCTTCGAATCGCTAGACGAGAGCCCAAAGGGGAAGAAGTGCGTTGGCATGGAGGGTCTGGTCAAAGAAGGTTCCGAGGTGATGGAAGAAGACTTTGAAGACGTCGTTTTAGACGCGGGATTGATCGGCGCGGCCAGACGCGTGGAGCATTATGAGATGGCCGCGTACGGGACGGTCTACGAATTAGCCAAGGTACTGGGCCATACGAAACACGCTTCACTGCTTGAAAAGACACTGGGCGAAGAGACCAAAACCGACGAAAACCTGGCAGAGCTCGCTAAAGAAATCAACACCCAAGCCAACGAAGGTTCTGAAGAAGGGCAGAGCACATCCAAGCCGGGACGGAAAACACCTAAGCGCGCCGCCTAGTCAATGCGGCCCCGGGGAGATCCATTCTCGAAGGACGAAGATCAGCTAAACACGAGGAGAAAATACGGATGTACCACCACACAAAGAAACTGATGTACACGGTGAACGTTGGAACTTCCTACCCTCGCTTTGGCAATATGTTAGCGGAGCAATTTGGCGGCGCTAACGGCGAACTTGCCGCTGCGATGCAGTACTCAATTCAAAGGCCTTAATCGTGACGATCCAGATCGCAAAGACATGCTGATGGACATCGGAACTGAAAATGGGAGGCGGGCGGGAGTCGAACTATTCAGGGTATTGATAACACGTAACTTATTGATTCTCGGACCTGCTAGAACGGCTAAAAAGGCCCCATTGCCCGATCCATTGTACGTTTATTGTACGAAGATCCTTTTTCGCTTTGGGTTCCAACAGACATCACATAGCGCCCACCATATCGCATAGGTTTTCAGCGATGGATCAAAAAAGGAATTAGCTTCCCGCGATACCGTAAGTCAAGCCCTTTCCATTTCTTCGGTACGCCGGGCTGCCGTATCGATTACCTCCGGGTTCCAGTGGCTCATTTTGTTGCTCCTTTGTCGCGAATTGAATTGGTGGCTCGACTTGCTGTCACCGCAGGGACGATCCGATAGTCCGCGCGATAAACCAAATTGTGCAGATCGCTGGACGCGATGGCCCGGAGTACGGATAGCTGGGCCGTGGCATCCTCTTCGCTAAACACGCTCAGCGGCCAATCGCGAACGGTCGTACCTCGAAGATGAGGGTGGTGGAAGGCGCCTCCGAAATAGGCTTGGAGCACGATTGGCTCGATCCCGGCTGCCCGCTGTTTAGGCCAGCTCAAAGTCCAGGATGCGTTCAGCCCTCCATCGGGGGTGCGGCGTAGTCCCGTCTCGGTGAGTTGCCCGGTGTCGAGCAGCAAGCTTGTGTTCATTTCGGTAAGAACCTGGCGGGCGACGGGAGCCAGCAGCTGCACTGCCTTCTCGAAATGAGCCTCCTTGTCCTTTCGACTCGCGGAGCCGCCGTGTGTTCCGTCACGAAGATCTTCAGAATGGCGGATTAGGCCTGTGGTATATGCGGGCATCGCGCTTTTTGGCATTTGCCTACCTCCCCGCTGTCCCACGAGAGAGCCAGAGTTTCATTCTGCAGCGTTCACAGCCCGACATAGCCGCCGCCTGCGATAGCAACGTCAGTCTTGATTGCCCCATAAAGCGCAGGTGATCGGGAGCAACGCCGGCGATCTCTTGCAACCAGAAAGAGCGGTACGTAACTTGCGGTGCGGGGCGTATTCGAGCGGGGAAAAAGCATCTTCCTTTCGTACAGATTTCTTAGCCGGACTGATCAGTCCACCTTGGATGTGTGGTACATCCGCTTAACGAGGACTTTGATCCTTGTAAAAAGTGTCCGGTGACCGGGCGTCGCTTTCCGGAAAACGATGCCTCCAGGGACGACAAGCTTAATTTCGGTCCCTGAGTTTGAAGAACTCCCGAGCGATAGATGTCCTCCGATGCGAGCGGCTCGCTCCCGCATGCCCTGCAGTCCGAAGTGTCCGTCCTTCCCCCTGTCCGTGATAGCTGGGTCGATCCCGGTGCCATTGTCACTCACACGCAGGGCAAGATCATGCGCATATCTGAGCTCTACTTCCAATTGACTTGCCCCCGAATGCATACATGCGTTGCGAATGGCTTCGTAGCCGATGCGGTAAATTTCATCGCGGACAATGGGATGAATCTCTCTGGCATCGCCAACCACAGCAAATGTGACCGCCATGGAATTTGGGATGAGATCGTCCTTGGTCGCGCGCTGGAGAGCCTCAGCGAGGTCGTTTGTCTGCGACGTTGCGGTGCGCAGTGAGTTCAGAACTGCCCGTTCTTCTTGCGTGGCTCGTTCAAGCCAGACCGACAGCTGTTCCAGGGCTCCGCGCATTCGGACAGGATCGGTGGATGTCTTTAGAGCATGATCCGCAACCATTTTGCTGCCTTGAACGGTTTGGAGGAAGGTGTCATGGAGATCGCGTGCCATGCGGGTGCGTTCAGCCAATCGCTCATCGAAGCGGGCGCCGATGGCCCTCGAAATCTGGAGCACACGCAATCGGTAGATAACCCATAAGATGAATACGCCGGACACAACGCAGAGAATTCGGAACCAGTACGTCTGATACCATGCAGGCGCAATGTTGACGCCTAACGTTTGCACCCACGTCATTCCAGACGCCATCGTTATTGCATGCGATCACGCGAAAGCGGTACCTCCCTGGACGAAGGTCGCTGTAGAAAGCCTTTCGCCGTGTCCCGGGCTCCTGCCAACCTGAATCGTGACCTTTGAGTTTGTAACGGAAGCGCACCCTCTGCGGTACGACGAAGCTCAGGGCCGTATAGTCGATTTCCAGATCGCGGGTAAGTGGAGGACGCTGAAGATTTTCCCGAGGCAAGTAGCTCCTTCGGTCAGCAGCGACTTGCTCAATATGTACCTGCGGCGGGATAGGCTTTGCGATCGCCCAGTCGCTTGCCATCGAGGGTGCGCACGTCTACATGAACGGACGCACGCAAGAGCGCGTGGATGCGGCGATAGCGGCAATCCGATCGCATGTTGCAATGGCTAAAGTTGATGGTATTGTGGCGGACTTTTCGGGTTCTGCGGGCGCTGAGGCGGTGATTGCGGAACTTCCCGCGGTGGATGTGCTGGTGAACAATGTGGGCATCTTCGAGCCGAAGCCGTTTGCGGAGATTCCCTATGCGGACTGGTACCGCCTTTTCGAGGTAAACGTGATGAGTGGAGTGCGGCTCTCGCGACACTATCTCGCCGGGATGCTAACGCGAAACTGGGGTCGCATTCTTTTCATGTCGAGCGAATCGGGTGTGCAAATTCCGGCAGAAATGGTGCACTACGGAATGACAAAGACTGCGCAGATTGCCGTTGCGCGCGGGATCGCAGAGGCGGTGGCCGGAACCGGTGTGACGGCGAACAGCATTATTGCGGGGCCGACGGAGTCGGAGGGTGTGGCCGGATTTGTTGAGGCAATGGCGAGGCAGCAGAACAAGTCGAAAGGAGAGATCGAGAAAGGCTTCTTCGAGCATGTAAGGCCATCATCCCTGCTGAAGCGCTTTGCCACCGTAGATGAAGTTGCAGCCATGGCGACTTACCTGCCCAGCGAACTCTCTTCATCTACGAACGGAGCAGCGCTGCGAGTAGATGGTGGCGTTGTGAGGGCGATTCTCTGAATGAGGAGTCGAAATAGTCCCGGCAACGAATACGGAACCAACTATGAATCCCGCCTCCCTGTCTGCTCTCGCTACGCTTTCCGGTTCTGCCGTTAGTGGGTTAACGTCCTTTCTGAGTTCGTGGCTCGGTCAAAGCGCTCACCTTAGGTCGCAGGTGTTTCTCAACGACAAGAGTCGCGGGCAGGAACTATATCGTGAGTTCGTTGATGAAGTTTCGAAGGGATATATCTACGTGTGAATCAGAGAGGAGGCGTGGAGAACCCGCCGCTGCAGAAGGTTATTGTACGAAATTAAATTGTCTTTGCTTTGAATTTCTGGCGTGCAGGAGGCGGCGGTTTCGAGCTCCGTGGCTCCCGCCGCCCTTTGGCGGAAACTTCTGAGGGCTTTTTATATCTAAGGACGAAGGCGGGACGCGCAGCTCGCATTTAGGCTAAGATTCATCGAATTTGGAGCTTCTATCGCCAATGGTGCATTTTCTAGTCATTCTTGCGCTTTCTATCGGGTTAATAGCCGCGTTGAGTGGCTGGCGCCGAGATCGAAGACTCCTCTTCGAATTGCGCAAGGCTTCGCAGGATGGCGAGGCTGAACGAACAGCTGCCCTTGAAAAAGCCAATGAAGGTTTAAAAGCTTCGCAAGCCGATTTGCAAAGACGATGGCAGTACTTGGCAGAGGCTCAGAGACTGAGTCATGCGGGTACCTTTGGATGGAAAGTTGACAGCGGCGAACTCGTTTGGTCTGACGAGACCTACAGAATTCTGGGCTTCGCCCGAGAAACAAATCCTACACTCGACCTGGTATTCAAAAGAGTTCACCCTGAGGATCGAGATCGCCTGCAAGAGCTCAAAGACCGTGCTACTCAGAATGGCATGGATTTGGATATCGAACATCGAGTGCTCTTACCTGACGGGGTTATCAGACACGTTCATGTAGTTGCGCATGCAGGAAGAGACAACTCCGGCAACCTCGAATATGCCGGTGTAGTAACAGACATCACTGAACGCAAACGAGCCGATGACGAGCGCGAGGCACTATCCCGGAGCCTTCAAGAAAGCAAAGCACGACTTGAAGAAGCTCAAAGTGTCGCCCATGTCGGCTATTGGGATTGGGATCTTGAGACGGGCGAGATCATCTGGTCCGACGAGACCTATCGAATATTCGGGTTCAAGCCGCAAGAACGCCCTATGGACATTGAAACGGTTAGCGGCCTCATCCACCCCGATGACCGCGAGGCTCTCTACAGCACAGTAGACGAGGAGGTTGCTGTCGGCGTACATCCGGTTCACCAACATCGGATCGTCCGTCCAAGTGGAGAAGTGCGTACCGTTCAATCCATTACCTCGAAGCTCTGGAAGACGACGGATGTGGGACCGGAGGATGGGATTTCCAGAGAGCACAACAGACTTTTCGGCACCGTTCAAGACATAACGGAATTGAAACAGGCGGAAGAAGCGAGTCACGCCTTGTCTCGCGATCTTCAGGAGAGCAAGGATTGGCTCGAAGAAGCCCAGCGTGTTGCTCACCTGGGCTACTGGGTATGGGATCTAGAGACGAATCAGGTGATTTGGTCTGAGGAGACGTACCGCATCTTTGGGCTGGTTCCAAAGGCGGACTCCTTTGACGTTGCGCTTGTGGGCGAAATGATGCATCCCGATGACAGGGAAGCTGTATTTATGACGGCTAAAAAGGCGATTGATACTGCGACACGCGCCGACTGTGAGCATCGTCTTTTTCGTCCCGATGGGGAGATGCGGGTGGTTCATAGCTTGGGTGATGTGAGAAAAACTTCACAAGGCCGAATTCAAATGTTCGGTACGACCCAGGACATCACGGAGCGCAAGCGGGCAGAGGAAGAACTCCAACTCCTGTACCGCGATTTGCAAGAAAGCAAAGCCTCGCTCGAAGAAGCCCAACGCATTGCCCACGTAGGCTCTTGGGTATGGGACCTGGATACGAATCAAGTGACCTATTCGGACGAATATTACCGCATCTTTGGG
>Ga0308309_10003040_pt1 | contig 10027 bp, 9 predicted proteins | sample HubBroMetageWFT5_FD_192491 | JGI IMG/M metagenome (GOLD analysis project Ga0308309, IMG submission 192491) | Warmed and freeze-thawed soil microbial communities from the Hubbard Brook experimental Forest, New Hampshire - Hubbard Brook CCASE Soil... | ecosystem: Environmental > Terrestrial > Soil... | reverse complement strand
TCAGGGCTCAACTTGCTGAACCGCCGTATGCGGACCCGCCTGTACGGTGGTGTGGGAGGGGCGAGCAGGTGACTGCTCCCCCTATCCCGATTGTCCCCCGCTGCCGATCGAAAAACCGGCCCACAACTCTCTTTTGCGTCGTGTGTTAAATAAATAGTTCCAGCCCGGGCGTTTCAAAGTTCGACAAAGCAATTCGACACAATCCCGGGCTTTGCCCGAAGGTGTTTTAGAATTACGCAAATGGGGCCAATCCTTTTGGACTAGGCATTCAAAATAGACCGTTTTTGAAAGAAGCAATTCCACAGAGTAGCGGGCCAAGCTAGGCCCGGCATTTCAGGAGAGAGGAAATCGCAGATGAGAAAATACACCCTTCACTTGGTGAGCTTGCTCAGCCTCGCGCTGGCCATGGCTTGCCTCATTCCACAACGCGCCGCAGCCGACGATGACGATCCGCCGGGCCGCGTTGCGCGCTTGGGTTTTGTAAGGGGAAATGTTTCCTTCGAGCCCGCTGGAACGGAAGACTGGGTTTCGGCGGTTGTTAATCGCCCTCTGACCACTGGCGATAAACTGTGGAACGATAACGACTCATTCTCTGAGCTGCACCTCGGCTCCGCATCGATCCGCCTCGGCAGCAACACCGGCTTTTCCTTCTTGAACCTGACTGACAACATGACGCAGGTTCAGTTGACCGAAGGCACCCTGAACATTCGCGTTCGTCGGCTCGCCGATGACGAGACCTTTGAGGTCGACACTCCCAACCTCGCTTTTACTCTTCTCCGTCCCGGCAACTACAAAGTCAACGTCAACGAAGCGGGCGACGCCACTGTCGTCGTTGTCCGCGATGGTCAGGGCGAAGTCACCGGCGGTGGTTCCGCTTATACGATTCACCCCGAGGAAGTCGGCACTTTCAATGGCACCGAGCAAATCGACGCCGACATCGAAAGCTGGGATAACTCCAGCGACGATTTTGACGAATGGTGCTCCGAGCGTGATCGCCGTATCGATCATTCGGTTTCCGCGCGGTACGTCTCGAACGACGTGATCGGCTACGAAGATCTGGACGAATACGGCGGCTGGCGTCCTACGCCGGAATACGGCACCATCTGGTTCCCGCATGTTGCCGTCGTCGGCTGGGCGCCTTATCACTACGGCCACTGGGCTTATATCGCTCCCTGGGGCTACACCTGGGTTGATGATACGCCTTGGGGTTTCGCTCCGTTTCACTATGGACGCTGGGTAGTTGTTGGCGGCGTCTGGGGCTGGGTGCCAGCTCCACCGCGGCCTGTTGTCGTCGGTGTTGTGTACGTTCGGCCCGTTTACGCGCCCGCGCTGGTTGCGTGGGTTGGCGGACCGCACTTCGCCGTGGGAGTAGGAGTTGGCGGCGGCTTTGCTGCCGGAGTCAGCGTCGGCTGGTTCCCGCTGGGTCCGCGGGAAGTCTACGTCCCGTCTTATCACGTCAGCCGCAACTACGTGAACAACGTCAACGTGACGAACACCACGGTGAACACCACGGTGGTGAACAACTATTACAACACCACGGTCATCAACAAAACCACCGTGAACAACGTAACCTATGTAAATCAACGCGTACCGGGAGCCGTGAGCGCCACCACACCCCAGGCGTTTACATCGGCTCAATCAGTTGCCAAGAACTCCGTCACCGTGAATGCAAGGGAAGTGGCGACCGCTCAAGTCGTCGCCACCACGCCGGCTGTCGCGCCATCGAAACAGGCCGTTCTCGGATCCGGTGCTACCGCCGTTGTGCGTCCACCGGCGACGCTGCAAGCTCGCGCGGTAATCGCGAAGACGACTCCTCCACCGCCACCGCCTTCGTTTGCCAAACAACAGCAAGCGATTCAGGCTAATGGTGGGAAGCCGCTGGCGATTTCCCAAATGCACCAGATTCAGCCCGAGCCGGTGCAAACTCGCGCGGCAATCAAGATCGCTCCGCCGGCGAAGCCGTTGGCCACTCAGGCCAAAGGTGTGCAGCCCAATCCTAACCGGCCGGTTACACCGAATAATCCCAATACAACAAATACCGTCAACAAGGGTGGTAACCCTCCCGTTACCAATACCAACGGGAAGAGCTTCAACGATCGGCCGCCCGCTTCTCGGCCCAACACACCGGCCAACGCGACCAACACCACGAATACCCCAAGCACTCTCAACAACACGAAAAACACGAACACTCCTAACACCTTTAACCCACCCAACAACTCTAAGCCTGCGAACGCCACCAACGTGGATCCGAAGCTCGACCAGAAGCATCAACAGCAACTCCAGGATATGCGAGCCCAGCAGGATCTGGAACGCCAGAAGGTCGAGCAACAGCAGCAAAAGGATCGCGCCGCTCTCGCTAAGAAAGCCGCTGACGATGCCGCGCACCAGAAGCTCAATCAACAGCACCAGCAGCAGCTCGAGCAACTCGAGCAAAAACACAACGCTGAGGAGGCGAAGCTCAAGCAGCAACAACAGGTGGAGAGAAAGAGTCCGCCGCCCCCTTCCAAACCTGCGAAGGAGGACAAACCTCCGAAGAAAGACAAGCCGTAGTCTTCTTGAAGCGTGGCCTCCGGGCGGGACGTTTGCTATTTGGCAAGCATCCCGCCCGCTTTATTTTCAGTTGCGCAACTCGCTTTTCACCGCTCGGTTTTAGCTTCGGTATGAAATTAGCCTGCCATCTCGCGTAAGATTCTTCCTCCCGAGTATGGCAAGCCGACCTTCACGTCCGTCCCAGCGTAAGATAGCGTCTCCCGCGTTGTCTGCCATTTCGCTCTTCGTCATTTCCGGGCTGCCTGAAATTCGCAAGGCTGACAAGCTGGCTAACCTGATTGATATTGCCGCTGGCCGCTCAAAAATCACGTTTGAAGACGACGACCTCTTGGTCGTCGCTCAAAAAATTATTTCTAAAGCAGAAGGCCGTGTCCTCCGGCTCTCCCGGGTTCGGCCAACGTCTCGGGCTTTGGCATTGGCGAAAAAACTTTCGAGCGATCCCCGTTTGATAGAGGCTATTCTTCGCGAATCGCGCCGCATCGTGCGCTCAGACCGTGTCCTCATTGTCGAGACGCGCCTTGGGTTCGTGTGCGCCAATGGGGGTGTGGACCACTCCAACGTCCCGGGCCGCGATTCCGTCACGCTCCTCCCAAGAAATCCCGACCGCTCCGCCCGCCGCCTGGCCACGGCGCTGCGCAGGAAAACCGGCAAGCGCATCGCAGTGGTCATCAGCGACACGTTCGGCAGGCCTTGGCGCTTGGGGCTCACCAACGTGGCCATTGGCGCGTTCGGCGTGCCCGCGCTCGCCGATCTTCGCGGCACACGTGACCGCCATCGCAAACTTCTGCGCGCCACCGTCCTCGCGGTGGCCGATGAACTCGCCGCCGCGGCGGGACTGCTCATGGGCAAGTCCGCGGGCACTCCAGTCGTTGTCATTCGCGGCTATCGCTACCGCTTCGTGCAGGATCCTGCCGCCCGAATCATCCGTCCGGCCAAAGAAGATCTGTTTCGCTAAAGTTAAAGGCCCGCCCATCTTCCCCGTTTAGTATTTTGCCGCTTGTGTCGGATTTTCACTTGCGGGAGTCTTCTTCTGACGGGCATCCTTAACTCCTCCATGGCTCCCACAAGAAAGCTCACGGTCACTGCCCTCGCCGGCGGCATCGGCGCATCAAAGCTCCTCCTCGGCCTCTACGGCGCGATGGATCCGCACGCTCTCACCGTCATCGTAAACACCGGCGACGACATCGTCATGCACGGCCTCAAAATTTCGCCCGACCTCGACATCGTTACCTACACGCTCGCGGGTGTTGTCGATCCCACCAAAGGCTGGGGCATGCGCGGCGAAACATTTCATTTCCTCAAACGGCTCGGCGCTTATGGCCGCGAAACTTGGTTCAATCTAGGCGATCGCGATCTCGCTACCCACATCCACCGCACCGAAATGCTTGCCCACGGCAAAACTCTCACGCAGGCCGCCGATTCCATCCGCACCGCTCTCGGCGTGAAGTCGCGCATTCTTCCGATGTCCGACCACCCCATTCCCACCATCATCGAGACACGCGACGGCAACATGCATTTTCAGGAATATTTGATCAAGCATCGCACCGAGCCGGGAGTCCGCGGCATCCACTTCGCCGGCATAAAGCACGCGCATGCCGCTCCTGGCGTCCTCGAATCCATCTGCGACGCCGACCGCGTCATCATCTGCCCCAGCAATCCGCTGATCAGCATCGGCCCAATCCTCGCCGTACCTCGCGTCCGCGAACAATTACGCGCTCGCAAAGAAAGCGTCATCGCGGTTTGCCCCATCGTCGGCGGGAAATCGCTAAAGGGTCCGTCCGACAAAATGCTCATCCAACTCGGCTGTGGCTCCTCTGCCTCCGCCGTCGCGAAGCTCTACGCCGACTTCACCGGCACCTTCGTCATCGACCGCCGCGACGCTTCCCAAGAATCCACGATCCGCGCCCTTGGCATGAAGGTCGCCATCCTTCCTACGGTCATGCGCACCCGCGCCCAAAAACGCAAACTAGCCCGGGCTCTTCTCACTTTGTAGCGCCCTGCTTCGCACGGCAAGCGGAGCTCAGATTCATTTCCTGGTGCCCGATTTCAGTACGTTTGGCAGCCGCTCAAGCAACGGATGTAAGTCCTGGACCGCGTCGCCAACTGTTCATCTGGCATTCACATAGTTGTTTTCTTCAGGACTTAACCTCTTTTGGTCCCGCACACCCGCAAGAAGAGGAAAGTGGAAAACTATGAAAAAGCTTATTGCTCCGGTTTCTGCTCTAGCGACTCTACTGATATTCGGCACGTTCGCAGCGCCCGCTTTCGGGCAAACTGCTACCGCCCCGTACGTATTGACGGTGTTTGCCAATGCGCCTCAGGGCTTGACTGCGCCTGATTCGATTGCCGTGCTCGGTGATCATGTCTTCGTAGGCTACGGCGATGGTCACCTGCCAGACGGTACCGATAATCTGAACAGCCAAATCGTCGAATTCGCAAAGGACGGCAGCGTCGTTCACATCTACACGGTCCCCGGTCACAGTGATGGTCTAAAAGTCGATCCAGTGACCCATCTTCTCTGGGCGCTCCAAAACGAAGATGCCAACGCCAATCTGGTGATCATCAATCCCGAAACTCATCATCAGAAGCTATATACCTTCGGTCCGACGCAGCACGGCGGCGGGTACGATGACATCGTTTTCCGAGGCTGCAAGGTGTATATCAGTGCGTCAAACCCCGCCAATACTCCGAACCTTGGGCCGGCCATCGTGAGCGCGACGCTGGAAGGAAACACCGTTGACGTGAAGCCCGTGCTCGCCGGCGACGCCAGCGCCATCGATATAACCAAAGATTCAGCAGTCACGCTCAACCTGCAGGATCCGGACTCCATGACGCTCGACCCCGAGGGCAACCTCGTGCTCGACAGCCAGGCCGACCACCTGTTAATTATCGTGAGCAATCCCGGGACGTCCAGTCAGCGCGTTCTTCAGTTGCCGTTGACGGCTCTGACGGCCACGGGGACGGTTGCGCCCATGGAAGTTGACGACACCGCCTTTGTCACCTCCAGCGAGGGATTTATTCTTTTCGCCGACAAGGGTTTGAACACCGTCTATTCCTTGAAAAAGAAAGCCTTCGCGCCGGGTGCAGCTTACACCGCTGCGGACGGAGGCGCGTTTGTTGGCACGATCGATTTGACCACCGGATTTATCACGCCGATCGTCACTGGATTGAAGAATCCCGGGGGCTTGGTCTTCGTCGATACCTCGAAACACGACAGGGACGACTCCCGCGAGGAAGATAGAGATTCGTGCCGCGAACGCGAACACGACCGGGATTCGCACTAAGCGAACGCGCAAGCACAATAATCTTACGTCACCTGAAAGTTCTCTCCCAGGATTCGCGATTTTCGGATCCTGGGATTTCTTTTCGCAAATCGCCCTTCCTCCAATCATGGTCAGCAACGGCGGCCCCACGCTCGGGAAGTTAGAGGGTCGGAATCCGCCTCACTTCCTGGGCAGCGCCGCTTTTCGCCACACGCCTCGCAGTATGGTATCGTCAAAAACTTCGAACATGACAGCCACTCCTCTCACTGCAACCGACTTCCGCCACGCGCTCGGCCAATTCGCCACAGGCGTAACCGTCGTCACCGCAGTTCGGGCCCCAGGCCAAGCCTATGGCATGACCGCCAACTCCTTCACTTCCGTTTCTCTCGACCCGTTTCTGACTCTCGTTTGCGTGGATCAGCGCAGTCATCTGCTGCCACTTCTCAAACAAGGCCGCTTTTTCGGCGTCAACGTTTTGAAGGAGCACCAGCAGGCGGTTTCGGTCTTTTTTGCGCAGTCCGAGCAAACCCCGGACGCGGAAGCGAAGCTGGGCATTCGCTACCGGTGGACGGAAGCAGGCATTCCGCTGCTGGAAGACACTCTTGCCCAAATCGTGTGCAGGGTCGTAGCTTCCTATACTGCGGGCGACCACACAATTTTCCTGGGTGAAGTTCAAAGCGCCGATCTATTTCCCGGTGAGCCGTTGCTCTTCTTCCGCAGCCGCTACCGTCAACTCGCCCCGTCGCGCTAGCGTTTTAGCTCTAAACTCGCAAGTTTCCATTTCACTGCCTTTGATGCGCAGCCAAAATTCTTCTTGACGACCTCATAACTTTGGCTTACAGTAACTCCTGGGATATACCGTAGCGCCAGCTTCTAGCTGGCGCTTTTTCTTTGCAGCGGGCACTTTTTGAAGTCCCAGCCAGGCCATCGTCGGTCAAATTCGTACCCGAAACACCCAACGCAAGCCTTTTAGAATCAACGCTTGCAAATGCGCCTGCAAGCGTTGATTCTAAGCCACCTACAGAAGGCCGAAGTCCTTTAGAAGCAACACTTACAAAAAACGGGGGAGGGGGTCAGTGTCCGCCTAGCGAATCCCGCTTGACTCCGTACTCCGCGCCCCATCGATCCGTCATCTGCCCGCGAATCTCCCAAAGCTCCGGGAAAAACTTGTGCCGCATGCCATCCTCAAGAATCTCGACGGGCCGCCCCTTGAGCGACTTCGACCCAAAACCAATCGTCCGGTAAATCAGCTGCATGTGTTCGTACCGGAATTTCTGAAACAATTCATCAAACTCTGCCAGCTCTTCGGCCACCATGTAGGCATCTCCATGGTTGTACTCTGAGTCGTAAATCTTCTCGACTGTCAGTCCGTGCTTGTCGAGGTAATTTTCTTTAAACGAATTCCAAATCGGCTGGTACATTTTCAGCAGCACGCGAAACCCCGGAGATTCCTGCCCGCTCCCGTTCCCGAGCTTTTTGCGAATCTCCTGGTACTCCTTTGGCGACATCGTTTCGAGCAGCGCCAGTTGCCGAATCATGAGTTTCTGCGCCGCATGCACCCGGCGAAACAGAGTAATCACGCGGTTAGTATTCTCCTGCTGCAAATAGTCGTCGATATCCAGCAAGGTGTAGGCCATCAGCTTCATCCACAGCTCTTCAATCTGGTGCACGATCTGGAATTGCATTTCGTCCGCGTTGCACAGCTTGTCGTAATCGAGCTGGCAGGAGAGCAGCGTCTTTGTGCTGAGGTACACCTCGTAGTCCAGCGTCCCTTCGCCGCCCATAATCGCGTAAAACTGTTCTCGATTCACTCATGCCTCCTCGAAGTGACAGCTCGCGCTGGGCCACTTTGCAGCTCTCGGCGTGGTGACTTTGTCACTCACCAGAACGCTCGAAGACCGACAGTTCTACGCCGTCAGATATTTTCAGAGTCGATGACGCGAACCCGTTCTTACCGGACTGCACATATTCCAGGAAGAGCGTAACCTCTTTGTCGAACGTAAAGATATTGTCCGAGAGAATTACGGCTCCGGGCCGCAGCTTCGGTTTGAGCAGCTTCAGCACAGGAAGATACAGATCCTTGCGTCCATCGAGGAACGCCAAATCCACAGGACCCTCCACCGTTTGCAGGGTTTCCAGCGCATCGCCCGGAAGTATCTTTGCGATGTCAGACAATCCTGCTGCTCGTATATTCTTGGCGGCTTCAGAAAGTTTGTGCGGTTCCATTTCTGACCCGATAACCTCCGGCGCGGGATTACAACCCGATTCGCAATTGTCACGCACCGCCGTCGCAAGATAAATGGTGGAAATTCCGAAGGATGAGCCGAACTCCACCACGCGCTTCGCGTGAATCGCGCGCGCCATGAGATATAGCAGCGCGCCGCGTTCAGGCGTCACCGCGCTGTAGACGTCGAAGAAAACGCGATGCTGCACGGTCCTGTCCGCCAGCGCACCCTTAAGCCTGGCCCAAGCGTATATCGGCAGCCGTGGAATGAGTTTCCACTTATCCGCATGTGCGGCTGCATGTTGACGGTCCAACACCGCCTCGATCTCCGGATGATGGAAGGGGAAGCGCGATTTCAACGGCAATGCTCCTTCGGCGACGTCGTCGAGCTTTTCACTCATTCTCCCGTATTCGGTTGTCGAGTGCGAACTATATCAGAAGGCATTGCTTCGCTCGGGAAGTGGAGAGATGCCTTGGGACCCTTTGCAGGCAGGAAGAAATCGGCAAAGCGGTTTAACGGGACGATGGGGCCGGCGCTTGCCTTAGCTTCAACTCGATTTCCCCGAACTATCACGGACGAGGCGCTCTGGACTAATCGGTGTAGCCGAGCTCAGTATTCTGAGTAAACGGACGCTCCACGCCCTGCACCGTTTTGATCGGCGAGGCCGTTTTCACAGGCGGATTGAATTCATACTTCTCGTATCGGCCATCTTCGGGTTTCGCGAGTTTTTTATTGACATACTCAATTCCGCTGAAATCCTTGAATCCCAGCTTGTGTACTTTCCATCTCCGCAAACGCATTGGCGCGTCTTCTTCCCACGTCGCCCAAAACCACTTTTTGAAGATCTTCTTGAAGAACGGCTCGAACATTTTGAAAATCGGGTGCGTATTGATGCGATAAGTGACCGTCACCGAGCAGCGCTCGTTGGGCAAATCCTTGAAGTCTGCTTCCATCTCCAGCATGAATCCGATGGAATCCTTATGGAAGCTCTTCATTACGTTGCCGTCCATGTACTGGAAGCCGATCCCGGACGTGTAGAACGGCAGCAGCGGCATGCGCTTGCTGCGATATACCAAAGACCAGTTGTCACGCTCCGCCAGCACTCTGGCCTTGTCGTATAGCTTGTAATGCGTGCCCACCAGATGCTCGTGGTCATAGTAATTCCACATCACCACTTCTTTCGGGCAATCCATTTCGGCCTGGAACTGGGCGGTTAACGTGATGCGTTTCATAGCGGAAGCTCACCCCAATAAATCAACATAGATTTTCTCGTCCACGATTTTCAAGCCGTATTGGCGGAGGGGAAGGCCAGGGTGCGTCAGACACGAGCCGTCTTTGCAGGAGAATCTCCAGTTATGCCAGAGGCAGACAAACTCCCCGTCTCTTGCCTTGTGATAGCCCACGGGGCCGCCAAAGTGACGGCAGATGTTGCTGAGAGCCTTTATCTGACCTTCATACTCATATAAAAGTATGTCGTGATCATCGATCCAGCGCGTCAGTTGGCCGGTTTTTTTTAACTCTTCGACCGAAGCGAGATACCTATACGCGACCTCTCGTCCCTCTTCCTGGACGGTAATTACCTGTTCTTGTGTGGCCATCGGTCATCTACTTGTATACCGCGTCGCACCGCGTCGAGTCAAACTTCGCACAATTGGTAACGGCATGATTCCTAACGCTCGATTCTGCCCCGGCTCACGGTTTTAGACGTGGAAAAAGCACCTTACGTTGCCTTTCTCTCCAGAATAAAAACCGCTTTGCCTGTTTTTCCAGCCATGGCCACGCGCTGGGCGTGATCGTTACCAAGTTTTCCGCCGCTAGCAAAAATTGTCGACCGCAGCGCCGGAACGATTGCAACCTATGTCACGGGCCGGTTGCTGTAGACGCTTTTCCCGCCCGCCTTCGCCACAAGATAGTACGGTGCGCCCAGTTTCTGCAGCGGTTCGATGTTCATGTCACTCGGTATGAAAAAGAACACGCGGCCCGGACCGA
>Ga0308309_10003039_pt1 | contig 10027 bp, 6 predicted proteins | sample HubBroMetageWFT5_FD_192491 | JGI IMG/M metagenome (GOLD analysis project Ga0308309, IMG submission 192491) | Warmed and freeze-thawed soil microbial communities from the Hubbard Brook experimental Forest, New Hampshire - Hubbard Brook CCASE Soil... | ecosystem: Environmental > Terrestrial > Soil... | reverse complement strand
ACAAATTTTTTGGATCGCACACCGGCGTTCTTTATGGGAAGCGCAAGCATTTGCAGCATTTTCGGCCGTACAAGGTACGTCCGTGCAGCGAACAGAGTCCGGATCGTTGGGAATCCGGTACGCAGCTGCACGAATTGATCGCGGGGATCGGTGCGGCTGTTGAGTATCTTGCAGAACTTGGGCGCAGGACGGATGGTTTCGTGAAGACTCGGCGGGAGGCGTTGACCGCGACCTACGGCGCGACGGTTGCGCATGAAACGCAGCTGATCTGGCGGCTGATTGAGGGATTGCAGACGATTCCCGGGGTTCGTATTTACGGAATCACTGATCCGCGCCGGTCGGGTGAGCGGTGCTCCACGCTTTCGCTGCGCATCGGGAATCATCATCCAACTTCGATTGCGACGTATCTGGGCGACCGCGGGATCTTCACGTGGGATGGGAATTACTACGCGCTGAATTTGAGCGAACGGCTAGGAGTGGAATCGCAGGGCGGAATGTTGCGCATTGGATTGGTGCATTACAACACGATGGATGAAGTGGAGCGCCTGCTGGCTGCGTTGCGCGCATTTGTTGCCTGAGTAATCCAGGAGTCACGGCTTGAAAGGTCCGGTTGCTGGCTTGAGCGGAGCCTACGTTATGTTGGCGGACCGCCTCTGAAGGCGGTCCCTACAAAAGCTAGGAAAACCCAACACGTACGCAATTCGACGGCTGCTGAAATGACATGCGGGAATAATTGTGTGTATTCTGATGAGCCATGAGAAAACGACCGAAACCAATTGTGCTTACCGTGCTGGACGGATGGGGCTATCGAGCCGAAACGAAGGGCAACGCGGTGGCGCTCGCGCGCAAGCCCGCTTATGACGAATTGATCCGCAAATTTCCTAATACGTTGATCAACACTTCCGGGCTCGCGGTGGGTTTGCCGGAAGGGCAGATGGGCAACAGTGAAGTCGGCCACATGAATATGGGTGCCGGGCGCGTCGTACACATGGATATCACGCGAATCGATTTAATGATTGCCAACAAGCAGCTCGAGCAGGTGCCGCTTTTTCAGCGAGCCATGGAACGTGGGCGGCAGCGGCAATTGCATTTTCTGGGTTTGCTCAGCGATGGCGGCGTGCATTCGCACATCAATCACCTTTTTGCGCTGCTCGAAATGGCCAAGAAGTACGGAGTGGAGAAGGTTTTTGTGCACTGTTTCATGGATGGGCGCGACACTCCGCCAAACAGCGGGCGAGATTTTGTGGCGCAACTACAGAAAAAGATGCGTGAGTTGGGAGTTGGAGAGATCGCGACGCTGATCGGGCGCTACTACGCGATGGATCGCGATAATCGCTGGGAACGCGTCGAACTCGCGTATCGCGCGATTGTTCATGGAGAGGCGGAAACAAAGTCCAGCGAACCGCTGGCGGCGCTGCGAGACAGCTACGAAAAAGGCGTTACCGACGAATTCATCAAGCCTATCGTGGTCACGCGAGGAGAGGGTCCTTCCGCGCAGCCCGTTGGGCTCATTCGCGATGACGATGCGGTCATCTTTTACAATTTCCGCGCGGACCGCGCTCGCCAGATGACTTACGCATTACAGGGGCCCGACTTCGATAAATTTGCTGATCCCAAGCGGCCAAAGAATCTTTTTTATGTTGGGATGACTAAGTACGACAAGAACTGGCCGTGGCTGCAGTGCGTGATCAGCCCGGAAAAGCTGGAGCAGATTCTTGCGCAGGTATTTCAGGATTTGCAGTACAAGAATTTGCGCTGCGCGGAAACCGAGAAATACGCGCACGTTACTTATTTCTTTAATGGAGGAGTGGAGAAACCTTTCGGCGGAGAAGAGCGTATCCTGGTGCCGTCGCCGAAAGTGGCTACCTATGATTTGAAACCGGAAATGTCTGCTGAGGGAATTACGGACACCGTGGTGAAGGCCATCGAAAAAGGAGAATTCGACGCGATCATCATGAATTATGCCAATGCGGACATGGTCGGCCACTCGGGAAATCTTGAGGCGGCGATCAAGGCGGTGGAGGCGGTGGACGCCGGACTTGCGCGCATCTATCAAACGCTGAAGCCGCGCGGCGGGGCGTGGATTATTACCGCGGACCACGGTAACGCGGAGACGATGGTTGATCCCACGACGGGCGGGCCACACACGTACCACACGACGAATCCGGTGCCGTTTATTTGCGTGACGGAGAATGATGGGTTGCAGTTGGCTCCGGGCGGCGCGCTGCGCGATATTGCGCCGACGATGCTTGGGATTCTGGGGGAATCCGCGCCGGCGGATATGACGGGGCGGGACCTTCGCGTTCGGGGTTGAACGCGTTGCCATCAATGAAGGCCGCAGTGGGGCTGAATTGGCGGACCGCCTCGGAAGGCGGTCCCTACCCATGCAAAACCTCCAAGAGCCGAGTCGAACCTGCATGAAGCGGACCACACCCGAAGAGACCAAGCTTACGATTTGTGTTTGGCATCCGTTTACGGAGTGGCGGCCGAAACCGGAGATGGCGGAGGCCATCCGGCGGCGCTGGCCGGAAATGCGCGTGGTGCATTTGCCGGATTACGCGCGGTTGCCTGAAGAACTCCCGGAGACGGACATTTTTGTTGGGTATTCGCTTCGCGCTGAGCAGATGAAGGCGACGAAAAAGTTGAAGTGGGTGCATTCCACCGCGACTGGCGTGGCGCAATTGATGTATCCGGAATTGCGTGATTCCGGCGTGACGGTGACGAATCCACGCGGGATTTTCAGCGTGCCCATGGCCGAGCACACCATGGGATTGCTACTGGCCCTGGCGCGCAATTTTCCTGCTTCCGTGCGGCATCAGGATAAAGCGCATTGGGGCCAGCAGGACTTGTGGGACGAACCGCAGCATCTGACGGAATTGAACGGGCGTGTGCTGCTAATTGTAGGACTCGGTTCGATCGGCAAGGAACTGGCGGCGCGCGCGGCGGCGTTTCAGATGCGCGTTTGGGGTGTTACGCGCTCTGGCGAAGGTGATCGAAGGCTGGCGGAAAAAATATTTTCGGCGAAACAACTGCACGAAGCGTTGGCAGGAGCGGACTATGTTGTGGTGGCTGCGCCGGAAACGCCGGAGACGAAGCGGCTCTTTGGAACGGATGAATTCGCGCGCATGAAAGCGGGAGCAGCGTTTGTGAATGTCGCGCGTGGATCACTGGTCGATCAGGTTGCTTTGGGTGCCGCGCTGGAAGAGGGGAAACTTTCCGGGGCGGCGTTGGACGTGACCGATCCCGAGCCGCTTCCGGCGGAGAGTCCGCTTTGGCATACGCCGCGGCTTTTTATTACACCGCATACCAGCGCGATCAGCGACCGGTTGTGGCCGAGGCAGACGGCGGTGTTGTTGGATTTGCTGGAAAAATGGTTTGCGGGGGAAGAGTTGTTCAATCGCGTGGATTTGTCGCGCGGGTATTGAAGTAATTGGGCTGAGATTTACGCGAGAAGTGCGGAACCAGTTCCTCAGCGGCTAAAGCCGTAAAGCAGATGGAAGTATTATGTCGGACCTAAAGGTCCGACCCCCGGTGCCGACACGGGCGAAAGGCACGGAAACCCAAGAAAACCGATCTAAAGATCGGCCTCTACAAGAGCAATACGAAAGCCGTCGGTTGGGGATTAATCGCCCACTCCGCCCTTGGGGCCTTGGTAGCCTTCGCGGGCGTAGACCACCACTTTTTGCTTCTTGCCTCTTTGGTCGTGGATTTCCAGGGGTCCTCCATCAGGGGCGACGAGTTCCACCTTAATCTTGCGGAATTTCCCGTCCTGAGAATGATTCGAGGTCGTGTAAGAGATGCTGTACTGATGGCGCAGGAATTCCGCGACGGAGTGAAAGATGCCGGGAACTTCGCCATCAAATTGCGGGAACCACGCGAAACCTCCGGTCATTTGCGCGAACGTCTTTAGCTGATTTTCACCTTGGAGATAGTTCATACGGGCGATGCTGCCCATGCGTCCGCCGGCGTCGGCCATATTGGTAATGGGCTTGTCGAGTCCGACGGCAAAAATGGTTACGTCCGAGCCGCGAAGCTGCTTCATGGTTTGATCCAGGGTGTGCTTGGAGAAAGTATCCACGCCTGTGGCCAGAACCAGGATGGCTTTCTTTCCCTTTACATCTTTGAGGCGGTCGTTGGTATCCAGGATGGCATCGAAAAGATTCGATTCGCTGAATCCGGGGAAATAGAGATGATGGACGGCCGCGCGGACTTCTTCTTTGTCTTGCGTGAAGTCCACTTCCGTGCGCGGCTTCATATCGAAAGTAACCAGCGCCACCCAATCTTTTTGATTCAAGTTGGGGAAAAGCGCATCAGCCCAATATTTCGCATAGGCGGCAAACCACCCACCGGCGCGAGCGCTGAATTCCATCAAGACAACGATAGTAAGCGGTGCATCGCTGGGGCCGAAGTTCGTGATGGTTTGTGGGACGCCGTCTTCGAGAACACGGAAATTCTCTTTTTTCAGGCCGGGAATAATATCGCCATTGGTGGTAGTGGCGACGACCTCCAGCGTAACCACGGGCACTTCAACGGCGATGGTGACGCCACCCTCTTGCGGCTTCTCTTGAGGCGGCGCCGCTTTGGGGGTGGGGGGCGCGGGATTCGATTGCGGGGGAGAAACCGGTTGCGGTCCGGCGGGGGCTTGCGCATGTGCGGTACCAACCACGGAAACGGTAACAAAAACCAAAAGCACTACCCAGCACCCGAAAATGCCTGCCTGTTTTCTCATGCGATTCTCCAGACCCCTCGATACTTTGATGCAAAGATACTGCCTTGCGTCTGCCTGGCCGGCCCCCCCAACCGGTGTTGCCCAGGAAACGCGGTCACCACTCGCCCGTAGGCGCCAAGAGGGCATGTTAGTATGGATTTTTCGCCGGTGCAAAATAGTTTACGTCGATTGTTTACGTCCAAAGTCTACGTCGGGGGTGGTCACTTGCATTGGAAGCGCCTGAGCTTCTGCGTGGCAATATTTGTATTTGTGCAGTGTTTGCAGCCCGGAGCAGCGCGCGGCCAGATCGCGCAGAATCCACCCGCAATGGGCATTCCTCCCAGTCCTACGCTAGTTGGGGACACGACCGGACTCGCGCGAGAGGCGCAAGAATGGCTTGTCGAGCTAGTCAAGATCAACACCACAAATCCGCCGGGCAACGAAGAAGCTGCGGCGAAATATATTGCCAGCATTCTGACTAAAGAAGGAATTCAGGCGGAACTCCTACCGACCCTTCCCGGGCGAAGCGCAGTTGTGGCGCGGCTTCGCAGCACGGCGGTGCCGGATCCTTCCAAGGCGCTGCTGCTGGTCGCGCACCTGGATACAGTAGGCGTGGACCGCTCGAAGTGGTCAGTCGATCCGTTCGCGGGAATCATAAAGGATGGCTATCTTTACGGGCGAGGATCGCTGGATGACAAGAGCATGGTGGCCGCGAATCTCGCCGCATTCATTGCGCTGAAGCGTGCGAACCGCAACCTCAACCGGGACGTTATTTTCCTGGCCACCAGCGATGAAGAGCAGTTTGGCGACGCCAGCCTGAGGATTCTTATCACCAAATACTGGGATAAATTCGCCGCGGCATACGCCCTGAATGAAGGCGGCATGCTGGTGGTAAAAAACAACAAGGTGCAATACGTCGGGGTGCAGGCCAGCGAAAAAGTGGCCATGAATGTGAACGTGATCGCCACGGGAAAAGGCGGGCATGCTTCCGTTCCGTCCAAGGAAAACCCAGTGGTTCACCTGTCGGCTGCAGTTGCGAAAATTGGCGATTACACCGCGCCGGTGCATCTCACTTCGATTGTACGGCGCTATTTCGAAGGGCTGTCCGCGATTGAAGACGATGAAATTGCCAAGTGGATGCGAGTGGTGGACACTCCGGACCGCGGCGAACACGCGCAGCGGTTTTTGTCCGACGCGGACCCTATGTGGAACTCGATGATGCGAGATACCGTGGCTCCGACGATGCTGCAAGCCGGCGTTCGCGCCAACGTGATTCCTTCCGAGGCACGCGCGGTGTTGAATATACGGCTGATTCCGGGAGATTCCAGTGAAGCCCTGCTTTCGGAATTGAGAAAAACAGTGAACGATCCGACGGTGAAGCTGGAACCACAGCCGGATTCGGGACTTGCGGCGCCGAATTCATCGATCGAGACCGACTTTTACGCCCTGATTACCAAAGTAAGCGCGCAGGAATTCGGGGGCGCGCCGGTGCTGCCCTTCATGTCCACGGGCGCCACGGATTCGTCGCAATTGCGGTTGCACAACGTGCAGGCGTATGGCTTGCGGCCGTTTCCCCTGACGCTGGAGGACAACCGGCGCGTGCATGGCGACGATGAGCGCATTCCCTTGGCGGCTTTTGCCAAAGGCGTGGATTTTCTGACTCGCATCGTTGCCGAGTTTTCGGTCAACCACTAGCGTCAGCCAAAGCGTATCTGAAATTCGTTCGCGACGATGACCACTCGCCATTCCAAAATCGTTTGCACCATCGGCCCGGAAACACGCTCTCCGCGCATGATCGATAAGTTGCTCCGCGCGGGGATGGACGTGGCGCGCCTGAATTTTTCGCACGGCTCACACGAAGAACATGCGCAGACGTTCGCGATGCTCCGCTCCGCTGCGGAAAAGAACAAGAAGTCGCTGGCGATTCTGGCGGACCTGCAAGGCCCAAAAATTCGTACTGGCGCACTGGCGGGTGGAGGGAAGGTCCTGCTGCGGACGGGGCAGCAATTCACGATTACTACCGCGCGTATTCTGGGCGATTCCACGCGCGTAAGCACGGTGTTTCTGCCGTTGCCCCGCGAAGTGAAACGCGGAAACCGCATTCTGCTTTCCGACGGACTGATCGAGCTTCGGGTATTGGCCGTCAAAGGCAGGGAAGTGATTTGTCGGGTTGTGAATGGAGGATTCCTTGGTGAAAACAAGGGCATCAATCTGCCAGGAGTGAAACTGCGCGTTCCGGCGCTGACGCCCAAAGACCGCGCCGATCTGCGGTTCGCGCTGGCGCATGGCGCCGATTACATCGCGGTGAGTTTTGTGCGGCGGCCAGAGGATGTGACGCTGGCGAAATCGCTGATCCGCCGCGCAAAAAAAGATACTCCGGTGATTGCCAAGCTGGAAAAACCGGAGGCCATCGACAATCTGGACGCCATCCTTGCGGTATCCGACGGCGTGATGGTGGCGCGCGGCGATCTTGGCGTGGAAATGAATCCGGAGCGCGTGCCTGTGGTTCAGAAAACTATCATTGCCAAGGCTCGCGAATTCCGGCGGCCGGTGATTACCGCTACACAGATGCTGGAATCGATGACGGAAAATCCGCGGCCGACACGCGCGGAGGCTTCGGACGTCGCGAACGCCATCTTCGATGGATCGGATGCGGTGATGCTTTCCGCGGAGACTGCCTCGGGCAAATATCCGATCGAAGCGGTCAGCATGATGGCGCGGATTATTGAAGAAGCGGAAAAAAGCATCCAGGAATTTCCGCGGCCGGTTGCTCAGGAGCGGTTGAAAGTTGCGGAAACGGTGGCCGAACTGGTTTGCCACGCGTCGCGCGAGCTGCACATGAAGTTGATTGCGGTGTTCACGCACAGCGGGTTCACTGCGCGTCTGGTGTCTCGTTACCGGCCGCTGGTGCCGATCGTTGCGTTCTCGCCGACGGCTACCACGCGCCGGCGAATGTCGCTGCTATGGGGAGTGATTTCGCGCGATATTTCGGATATTAAGAAGATCGATGGGTTGGCGGCGATCGCGGAGAAGCGATTGGTCGAGGAACGCATGGTGAAAAAGGGAGATGTGATCGGGATTGTGGCGGGCACGCCGATGGGGCTGCGTGGGACGACCAATTTTATGAAGTTTCATGTGATTGGGAGCGGCGGGTAGTTGGTGCCACGAGAGCCGACCGAGCCAGAGCAAGAGAAAACCCGCACCTTTGAACAACACAAGCGTGCGGCACCCATGCAAGAGAAAGTGTGTCAGTTGATCCAGCGGTCGGGACGCGACGGTGGTTCTTCGTTTTTCTTGTTCATGTACACTTCAAATTTCTTGCGGTTGCGCTGGTAGCGCCAGTCGGCCATTTCGTTGCGCACTCGAAAGAGGAATGATCCCCGCCGCAGATAAATCCAGCCGATAAGCATTCCGCCCAGGTGGCAAAAGTGGCTTACGTTGTCGCCCGCGGATCCCAGGGTGCTGAAAAATTCGATGGCGGCCATCACCGCAACGAACGGCCGCATCGGGATCATCACCGGCAGGGGAAACAGCCAGATCTGGCGGTCGGGGAAAAGAATCGCGTTGGCGATCAAGATTCCGAAAATCGCTCCGGATGCACCGATGGTGGGAACATCGGAAGGCAGATGACCCCATAGCATCGGAACAAATTTCACCAGGATGGTGATGAGTCCCGCGCCGACTCCGCAGATAAAGAAATAGTTCAGGAAACGCTTTTTGCCCCACACCAATTCCAGCTCGCGGCCAAACATCCACAACATCAGCATGTTCACTAGCAGGTGCAGCAGTCCGCCATGCAGGAATAGATAAGTTAGCGGCTGCCAGATGCGAAGGCCGGGAATAAATCCGCGCGGGACCAGTCCGAACCAGTGAAGAATCTGCGCACTGACGCTAACGGGAAGGAAAAGCAGGACGAGCTCCTGCACCAGGAAGACACTGGCGCAGATGATCACAAGGAGTTTCACGCCCGGAGTGATAAATCCACGCCAGTCGAATCGCATACGGGGCGCGCCGAACGTCGAGCTCATATTTGCAGTGTACGGCGAGCGGGTTGTTCAGTCAAAGGAACGCGAAAGCAGGCGTGCTCTCGCGAAGAGCGAATTGTGAGTAGGCTCTAAGACTTGAGCCGCCAGGTCAGGTTAGTCGAGCTTCTTGCGCGCGAAATAGAACAGCGATCCCGCCAGAATCAGGAACATAAACGCGCCGAAAAGATTGCTGGTCGCCAGCGAGCCCATGATTTTGGGGCCGAAGGCAAAAAGGTCCGGGCGCCAAGGCAAGCGCAACAGGGACGAGAACCAGCCCGGCACGTGCGTGGAGATTTCCGGGTCCTGCAGCAAGTTAATGATGATGCCAAGCAGGCCGAAGATGCCGCCAGCTGCGATGAGTCCGCTGGAATACAGTGCGCCAGGGCTGGCTTCGCTGTCACCGGCTTGTTTTTCCTTCATGCTGGACTCCACCGCCCAGCGCACCATGCCTCCGGCGAACATCACCGAGGTGGTTGCGATAGAGATGTACATCCCGGTTGCGAAGGCCAGCGACCGCACGCCCAGAATCTCCACGGCGATTACCAGCGCTACGCCCATCAGCACCAATCTCCAAGGAAGCCGCTGATTCAAGATTCCGCTGATGACCGTAGCCATCAGGCGGGCCTGCGGCGCGGGAGCTTTGTCGCTGCCGATGCCTTGCGCCCACTGATATTCGATCCGGTGCGTGGAGCGGTCGTACAAATACTCGCCGTCCGGAATTTCATGAGAGCCGAGCGCATTGATCAGCTCGTCGTTCTTCCCTTGATACATGAATGATTCTTTTTCGACCTTAACGCCGGAAGGCAGCGACTGAAGGTTGACTTCAATCTGGGTCGGCAAATATCTCTCCAGCCCTTTGTTCATAAGGTTCAGCGTCGCGCCGATGGCAACGGTGGAAATGGTGACGCCCACCAGCAAGCCCATCTGCTGCCAGAACGGAGTGGCTCCTACGAGAAAGCCGGTTTTCAGATCCTGCGAAGTGGCTCCAGCGATTGCGGCCGCGATGCAGACCACTCCACCGATCATCAACGCAAGCACCGCGTAGTTCGGCGCGGTCCAGCCAGCAACGAAAAATATCGCACACGTAGCCATCAACGTTGCGATACTCATGCCGCTGATGGGATTGGAGGAGTTTCCCAGCAGACCGCTGATGCGCCCGGCCACGGTGACGAACAAAAATCCGAAGACCACCACGAACACGCCCGCAAACAAATTCTGATACCAGCGCGTTTCCGCTCCCTGCATTGGATGAAAGGTCAGCAGCACCCACATCATCACGACGATCAGGATAGAG
>Ga0308309_10003038_pt1 | contig 10029 bp, 5 predicted proteins | sample HubBroMetageWFT5_FD_192491 | JGI IMG/M metagenome (GOLD analysis project Ga0308309, IMG submission 192491) | Warmed and freeze-thawed soil microbial communities from the Hubbard Brook experimental Forest, New Hampshire - Hubbard Brook CCASE Soil... | ecosystem: Environmental > Terrestrial > Soil... | reverse complement strand
CTTGGATGCCGCGCCCCCCTCTTCAGCCCGGACGGTGGAGCCTGGGGTGGCTCCGACGGTCCCCGAGCCGGGCCACGAGCCTCGGCCACGCCGAGCCGGCACCGCCGCCGCCGACCCGCCTCCGCCGGTACCGACCGGTCGCCCCCCCGTCCGCTCCGACCCCGGGACGGAGCCCGGCGGCGGCGATCCCGAGGGCCCGTCGTTCCGTCGGACGACGATGCTGACCATCGCCGCCGCAACGGTGGTGGTCGTGGCCGTTTCCCTCGTGCTGCGCTTCTGGACCCGGTCGGACCTCTGGCTCGACGAGGCCCTGACGGTCAACATCGCCGGCCAACCTCTTCACCAGCTCCCCTCACTCCTGCGTCGGGACGGTGCCCCGCCGCTGTACTACCTCATGCTCCACGTCTGGATGGGTTGGTTCGGCCACTCGGACGTCGCCACGCGATCGCTGGGCGGGGTCGTCGGGGTGGTCACCATTCCCCTGGCCTGGCTGGCCGGCAGGCGTCTGGCCGGACCCACGGCGGGATGGGCCGCCATGCTGTTGGTGGCCACGTCGCCCTTTGCCATCCGGTACGACACTGAGGCGCGGATGTACTCGCTGGTGGTGCTGCTCACCGTGCTCGGGTTTCTGGCGCTCGACCGGTCGGTGCGGCGGCCACGGGCCGCCAACCTGATCGGGGTGGCCGCGGTCACCGGCCTGTTGCTCTACACGCACTACTGGTCGATCTATCTGATCGGCACGGTCATGGCCTGGCTCCTCTGGCACACCCGCTGGGGTCGTCCTGAGTGGAGGGCCGGAGCCCGCGCCTCGCTGCTGGCCGCGGCGGCCGGTTGCCTGACCTTCCTGCCGTGGGTGCCGACCTTCCTCTACCAGTCCCACCACACCGGGACGCCATGGGCCACGCCGGCCAACTTCGCCGCCATGGTCAATGCCGTGGCCTCGTTCGCCGGCGGGGGCACCAGCCAGGGTCGGGCGCTGGCTCTGATCTTCTTCGCCCTCGCCGGTCTGGGGCTCTTCGGAGTGGCGACCGACCGGAGCCACATCGATCTGGACATCCGCACCCGTCCCCTGGGCCGCCCGGTGGCCGTCGCCGTAGTCGGGACGTTGGCGGCGGCCATCGTCGGGGGCTTCATCACCAACAGCGCATTCGACGCCCGGTATGCGTCGGTGGTGTTCATCCCCCTGATCCTGTTGGTCTCGATAGGTCTGACCACTTTCCGCGACCGGCGGGTGAGGTCGGCCATCCTGGCCGTGGCGGTGATCGCCGGAATCGCCAGCTCCATCCCCAACGTGACCACCAACCGGACCCAGGCCGGTGAGGTGGCGGCGGCCATCGCCCTCCACGGCAAGCCCGGTGACGTCATCGGCTACTGCCCCGACCAGCTGGGTCCCTCGGTGGACCGACTCCTGCCCAAGGGCCGATACCAGCAGACCACGTTCCCCCGGGAGACGGGTCCGACGTTCGTCAACTGGGTCGACTACGCCGTGGCCACCAGAGCGGGATCGCCCACTGCCTTTGCCGCCCATCTCGAGTCAATGGCCGCCGCAGGCCACCAGATCTTCATGGTGTGGGCGGGCCAGTACCAGACGCTCGGACTGAAGTGCGAGGGCATCGTCCAGACCCTGCAACTCAACCCGGCCTACCACGCCCAGGCGCTGGTGGCGGGCAGCACCAACCGGTTCTATCAACCCATGTGGCTGGTGCAGTTCACACCCACGAAGCCCTGAGGCGGCGTGGGCCTCCTCGGACGCCAGCGGGCGCAGGGCAGCCCGCCCGCATCCACCACTGTGCCTACCCGCCCCGGGGACGAAGGTAGCCGGTTGGGCGTGGCCGCCCGGGACTACCGACGGGCCGTGTGGCAGGTGTTGCCGGCCTGGATCGTGGCGCGGCTCCTGGTGGTGGCCACCCTGGCGGTGGCCCACGGAATCGTGTCGAGGGTGCGGCCCGGCAACACCGGGGCGGAGTTGCGGGTCCATCAGGGCCTTCTGGCGTGGGACGGGGGGTGGTACCAGTCCATCGCCGGCCACGGCTACGCGGGGTCGGGCCTGCAGTCGGTCCGCTTCTTTCCGGCGCTCCCCATGGCGGCGCGGGTACTCGGGCGTGTCCCCGGGGTGGGGGTCGGCGCCGCAGTGGTGATCATCGCCAATCTCTGCTCGCTGGCCGCCATGGCCGCCCTCGTGGTGCTGGTCCGCCACGATCTGCGCGATCGGGAGCTGGCCCGGCGGTCGGCCTGGCTGCTGGCCCTGGCCCCTTCGGCGTTCTCGCTGGTGCTCGGGTACGCCGACGGGCCGTTGCTCCTGTGCTCGATCGTGACCATGTTGGCGGCCCGGACGCGACGGTGGTGGTGGGCCGTGGGGGCGGGGCTGGCGGGCGGCCTGGTCCGCCCGCTCGGGATCCTGTTGGTCCTCCCCGTTCTGATCGAGGTATGGCAGAGCCGGAGGTCAGCCGGCTCGGCCACCCGGTGGGCGGCCCGGGGTGCGGCGGTGGCCGCCCCGATCGTCGGAACCGGGATCTACCTGGCCTGGGTGAGGGCGCAGTTCGGCGACGCATGGCTTCCCTTCCGGGTGCAGCAACAACTCGGCCACCGAGGTGCGGTGGCCTTCCCCCTGACCTCGATGTGGCACAACCTCACGTCGGTTGTCCACGGACACCATCTGGGGAGCGCCTCGCACATCCCCTGGGTGGTGCTCAGCGCGGCCCTGTTGGTGCTGGCCTTCCGGCGCCTCCCCCTCTCGTACGCCGCCTTTGCCGCGTCCGTCCTGGTGGTCTCGCTGACCAGCTCCAATCTCGACTCGTTCGAACGGTATGCCCTGGGAGCATTCCCGCTGGTGGTGGCGGCCTCCACCCTCACGTCGAGGCGCGCCGTGGAGGCTGCCGTGCTGGCCGTGGCCGCCACGGGGATGGTGGGCTACGCCATGTTGGCCTTTCTCGGGGTGGCGGTTCCCTAGCAGGCCCCATCCGGGACCGGATCAGGTTCCACCAGCCCTCGGGGGCCAGCAAGTAACCTCCAAGGCGCAGCGACTCATCGGTGTCACCTGTCGACGGGCTCGCCGTCTCGGACCTGTGGGAGGGGGTTCATCAACGGGCGCCGAGGACCCCGGACGACTGATCCGGATCGACAGCTCCCGCCGGCAGGCTGTTCCTCTCCTGCGGGGGCGGACACAGTCTGAAGCCCGACACAGCTTCTCGGCGCCGAGCCGGCGCGAACACCACCTCCATCCGAATCCCACCTACTGAACGGACGAACACGAGTGTCATCACCGAACGACATGGCCCTTGGCGCCGAGGCGGGCGTCAGGAACGGCGTCGGGTCATCTCCCTCTCCGGTGGTGGTCATCGGTGCGGGGCCCGCCGGGCTGACCGCGGCCTACCAGTTGGCGGAAGCGGGGGACCCGGTGGTCGTGGTCGAGGCAGACTCGGTCGTTGGAGGCATCAGCCGCACCGTCGAACGGGACGGGTGGCGCTTCGACATCGGGGGGCACCGGTTCTTCACCAAGGTCAAGCCGGTGGAGGCCTTCTGGCACAAGGTCCTGTCCCCGGAGGACTTCCTGCTCCGCCCCCGGATGAGCCGCATCTTCTACGACGGGCAGTTCTACGACTATCCGATCAAGCTGGGCAACGCCCTCTCGAACCTCGGGGTCATCGAGGCCTTTCGTTGCGGGCTGTCGTTCCTGTGGGTGCGCGTCCATCCGCCCAAGGACCTCACCACCCTCGAGGGTTACATCGTCTCCAATTACGGCTGGCGCCTCTACAACCACTTCTTCAAGACCTACAACGAGAAGCTCTGGGCCGTCTCCGCCTCCGAGATCTCCGCGGACTGGGGGGCCCAACGCATCAAGGGAATGTCCCTGTGGAACGCGGTGTGGGAGCCGATCCGGTCATCGGTGGCCGGAAAGAGGCGCAACAAGGCGAAGCAGGTGACCAGCTTGATCGAGGAGTTCGAGTATCCGAAATTCGGGCCCGGCATGATGTGGGAGCGGTGCGCCGAGCAGGTCGTCGGCATGGGCGGCGAAGTCGAGATGGAGACGTCGGCCGTGACCGTCCACGTCGAGGACGGCGCCGCCGTGGCCGTCACGGTGCGCAGCGGGGGTAGCGAGAGGCGGGTCCCCGCAGCGCACGTGATCTCATCGATGCCGTTCACCTCCCTGGCCCACATCGTCGATCCCCCGGTGCCCGAAGACGTCCAGGCTGCAGCCCACGACCTTCGCTACCGGGACTTCCTCACGGTGGCCCTGGTGGTGCCGGAGGACAAGGGATTCCCCGACAACTGGATCTACATCCACTCGCCGGAGGTCAATGTGGGCCGCATCCAGAATTTCGGGACGTGGTCCCCCTACATGGTGAAAGATGGTCGGACCTGCCTGGGGATGGAGTACTTCGTGTTCGAGGGCGACGAGCTCTGGAATTGCACCGATGCTGAGCTGGTGGCCATGGCCACCAAGGAGCTGGCGACCATCGGACTGGTCGAGCCGTCCGATGTCGAGGCAGGATATGTGGTGAGGATGCCGAAGGCCTACCCGGTCTACGACGATGTCTATCTCGACAATGTCAAAGTGATCCGGCGCTGGTTCGAGGAGAACGCCCCCAACGTCCATCCCGTCGGCAGGAACGGCATGCACAAGTACAACAACCAGGACCATTCGATGTATACGGCGATGCTCACCGTCGAGAACATCCACGGCGCCCATCACGACATCTGGTCGGTGAACGTCGAAGAGGAGTACCACGAGGTCGATGAGGCGCGATCCGCGCTGGGCTCGAACGGGACGGGTTCAGACGGCACCGGCTCAGGCGGCTCGGGTTCCGGTGGCACGGGTTCCGGTGGCACGGGGCGGGATGCTCCGATCATCCCCCGCCGCGTCGCCGAGGTCGGGGCGTCGACAGCCGGCAGGGCTGGTCGACTGGTGGTTCGGATGGCAGGGCCGGGCGCCGACGCCACGACGCCATGACCGATCCCGACCCCGGCGTCGACCCGACGGGGTCGGAGGAGGGCGGAGCCGGGTCCCCACCACCTGCGCCGGGGGAGGCGGCCCCGCCCGGTCTCGACGTGCTCCTCGAGGAGATCGACAGTGTGGTTGATCCGGTCACCGAATCGGTGTCCATGGCTCCGGCGGTAGGCATCGCCGTCGCCGGTGGTCCGATGATCACGATGCCCGAGGACGAGCGGGCCCCGGCTGCCACCCAACCGAGCGACTCCGTCCGCTCGGGGCTCAACCAGGCCGGCCCGGTCGCCATCGCCGGACTGATCGTCAACGGTGCCGGGGCGCTGACGGTGGTGGCGGTGGCCCGCCTCGTCACACCGCAGGCCTACGGCGCCATCGCCCAACTGCTCGGCCTCTTCTTCATTCTCTCCATGCCGGGATCCGCCGTGCTGGTCGGCATCGTGCGCCGGGTCACAGCCCTCCAGAACGCCGGCCGCGGTCACCTCATACGGCCCTGGACGTCCAAGGTCCATCGCATTGTCCTCATGGCCCTGGCCGTGGAGGTGGTGGTGGTGCTGGCCCTCCAGGGGTGGATTGCCCGCCAGCTGTCGCTGCCCAACAGCGCCGGCGTCGTCCTGATCCTCGTGGCCGCGGGCATCTGGATCCTTCTGTGCGTGGATCGGGGCCTCCTCCAGGCCCACCGCAGCTACCGGGCCCTGGCCGGCAACCTGCTGATGGAGGGCACCGTCCGCACGGTCGTCGTCATCGTGCTGGTATCGGCCCACCTCAGTGTGGCCGGCTACGCCGCCGGCATCTTCTTCAGCGAGGCGGCCGCCACCGTCCACGCCCACTGGTTGGCCTCGAGGGCCTGGTCCACCCCTCCGAAGCTCGACACTCCCGTCGGCGGCTACGACGCCGGGGCCGACAGCAGTCTGGTGCGCCACCGCCTGATGGCCGACGTCTCCGCCGCATTCGTGGGGCTGGCGCTGCTCGGCCTGCTGCAGAACGTCGATGTGATCTTGTTGGGACGACTCAACCACGCCCACGTCGGCCCCTACGCTGCCATCTCCGTGGCCTCGAAGGCCCTCGTGTTCGGCGCCCTGGCTCTCGGTGCCTATCTGCTCCCCGAGGCCACCATCCGATGGAACGAGGGCGGTCACGCCATCCGCCAGCTGGGCGTGACCCTCATCTTCCTGGCCGTGCCGGCTGCGCTGCTGCTCGGGATCTCCATCTTCATTCCCCGATTGTTCTTGACCCTGGTGTTCTCGGCCAAGCTGAGCTCGGCGGCGCCGGCCTTCGCCACCCTGGTGATGGCGATGATCTTCCTCTCCTTCTCGGTGTTGGTGACCAACTACCTCTTCGGCACCGGCTCCCGTTGGATCGTCTTCCTCCTGGCGGGGGGCTCGGCCCTGGCGGTGGCGCTGGTGGCGGGCGCGCACGGGAACACCGTGGCCACCGCTCGGGCCGACCTGGTGGCGCAGGCGGCACTGGCCCTGGCCATGGGGATCGCCTTCGTCGTCATCCACCGTCAGCGCAAGGGGCCAGGGTGGATCGCCGGCCTCCGATGGGAGCTTGGCTCGCCGTTCTCCAAGCGCTCGTTTTCCCGCTAGTCAGCTGGTGACCGGAGCAGTCGCGGCTCGCCGTGGCGGCCGCCCGTGGAGCAAGGGGAGCCGGTGATCCGGCCAGCGGCGATGACTCTGGGGAGCACCGAAGAGGCGTCCGAGCATCCCGGACCGTGATGATCGATACTCGAGCGATGTGCTCTGACGACACACCCGCTCACCACGCCCCCAGCCACCAGGTCCTCCACGACGTGGAGCCCTCGGTGGTCTTCGACCTCGAACCCGTCGACTCGGTCACCGTGACGACGCTGATGGACAACGTGACCGACGTCTTCATGCCCGACCAGGGCCCGGCGCACAGGCCCCCCGTCGTCTCGGAGCATCGACGGCTGGTCGCCACCATGGAGGAGGGCAGCGCTCCTGAGCAGTTGCTGGCCGAGCACGGATTCTCGGTGCTGGTGACCGTGACCAAACAGGGCCGGAACCACACGATCCTGTTCGACGCGGGGGCCAGCCCTGACGGAGTGGTGGAGAACATGCGCCGCCTCGACGTCGATCCGTTCGACATCGAGGTCATCGTCTGCAGCCACGGCCACTTCGACCACATGACCGGTCTCGACGGGATCATCCGTCGGTTGGGGACCGTGAACATGCCCGTGCTGATCCACCCCCATTTCTGGCGGCGACGCCGGGTGGCCATACCGGGGCGCGACCCGGTCGAGATACCGACCACCAGCCAACGGGCCCTCGTCGACGCCGGCTTCGAGGTGGTGGAGGAGCGCCGACCCAGCTTCCTCTTCGAGCGCTCCGTGCTGGTGACCGGCGAGGTTCCTCGCACCACCGGCTACGAGCCGGGCTTTCCTCCCCAACAGGCGTGGGTCGACGGCGGTTGGGAGCCGGATCCCCTCGTCCTCGACGACCAGGCGCTCATCGTCGACGTCAAGGACAGGGGTCTGCTCGTGATCACCGGATGCGGCCACGCCGGGGTGGTCAACATCTGCCGCTACGCCCGCCGCCTGACCCAGGACCGGCCCCTCTACGCGGTGATGGGAGGATTCCACCTCAACGGGCCGTTGTTCGAGCCGCTCATCCCCGCTGTCCTCGACGACCTCTGTGCCATGGCGCCGGAGGTGATCGTCCCCGCCCACTGCACCGGATGGCGGGCCCAGCACGCCATCGGCGCCCGGTTCGGTGAGGCGTTCATCCCCAACACAGTGGGGACCCGTTTCGCCCTGTGATCCGCCGCATGCACGGGTGTAGCCCGCCGCGTCCGCATGCCACGGGCCGGAGACCTCGATTCACCCGCGGTGTCGCGCCTCAGCCAGGACCGGTCAGTTCAGCTCAACCGACTCTGCGACGGGCCCGGCGGTGCTCGCATCCTTGGCGGCTCGTCGTCGAAGGACAACGTCGACCACCGCGTCCGCCCCGAGGAACGCCACCCCCGTCCAGGCCAGCTGGCTGGCGGTGTTGAAGGAGAGGGGCCACGCCCCGTCGGCGGGCACCAGATGGCGGGCCTGGTAGATGGCGACGAAGGCACCGGCGGCCACCACGGCGGCGATGGCCGCCAGGCCCAGCACGATGCGCACACGCGGGATGAGCAGGGCGACCACGGTGGCAACGCCCACCGCCGACCCGGCCACCGGTGAGGCGATGAGCCCGGCCACGAGGCCGACGGCCACGCCGGTGGCCAGGGACGTCCACATCGGGACCCGCCGGGTCCCCCGGCCGAACGGCACCACCAGGACAGGCCCGTCCCCCGGTTCGACAGCGGCCACGGGAGTGCCTGCCGGAACGGCCGGATCTTGGGCTGCCATCTGGTGGCGATGCCGCCGCCGCTTGCGCACCGGCACCAAGGCCAGGACCAAACAGCCGAGGATGGCCACGATGGAGATGAGCAGGGCGACATCGACCCGCGTCTGCGGCGCCCAGCGCAGGACCACCGACACCGTCCCGTCATGGACGGCCGGTCCCAGCGTGGAAGGATCGAGTTGCCATCCGTTGGCGAACCCGTCGATGAGTACGGGCCTCCCGAGACTTCCCCCGCCGACCACGGTGGCCTTCCACCCGGCGTTGACGCTTTCCCCCAGGATGAGATTGACGGGGGAAGTGCGGGGCGAGGTGGCCAGGCCGTGGATCGACAGATGCAGGGTGGTGGCTGTCTGGCTGACCACACGGACGGCGGGCGACGGTGACACCGGCGCGGCGGCGAGCGTGGTGGGGGAGGCCAGGGGCATGGCGCTGCCCCCCGGCGCCGAGTCGAGGGCCAGTTGATCGATGTCGAACCCGGTGGTCTGACCGGTAGCCGAACGCAGGGTGTGGGTTCCGGGACCGAGGGTCAGCCCGCCGGCATCGGGCCCGCACAAGGAGATGGCGAGGGGTTTGCGGGCCAGGGCCGTCGCTGTCGAGCCGGCGACCGAGACCCAGAGGGGGGCGCCGTCCACGGTGACCAGGTCACCGCGGCAGGAGGTCGGGATGGTCGCCGGCGGCGAGGCGGCATGGAGGCCGGGGATCCCTACCTCGGCGATTCCCAGCGGCATGGCGATGGGCGTCTTCGAGTAGTAGTTCGGGGTGTTCTCGACGCGTACCGCCACCATGGCGATCCGGATGCTCCGACCCGTCATCTCCGGAAGGGAGACCCGCACGTCGGCCACCGACCCGGGTACCGGGCTGTCGGCGATGGTCGGCAGCGCCACGGTGGTGCTCTTGGCGCCGGCGGAAACGGTCAGGACGGTCGGGACCGAGTGCTGTCCATCGGCCGCGATCTGCAGGTCCAGGTGGTCGAAGGTGAGGGGGGCGGGGAGGTCGTACTGCAACCACTGGCCGGCCTGGTGCGACACGCCGAAGCCCGGTTCCCACAGGGTGCCGGGATTGCCGTCGAGCGTGGCGATGGCCCCCGCGTTGAGGTCGCCGGGCAGGCGACCGAGCGAGTAGGCCACGATGCCGGAGTGGTCGGAGCCGGGTCGTCCCACGAGGCGGTCGATCTGGTCATCGGGGATCAATGGGGAGATGCGGGCCGAGCCGGCCACGGCGAAGGTGCGCCGGGTGGGGAGCCGGAACGTGCGGGCCAGCGTGGTCTCGACGTCGGCCCGCGGCGGCGTGCCCGAGCCGCGCAGCCGGGTCATGACCAGGCTCAGCCGATCGGACGCGGACGAGGCGCCCGCGGCGCGCAGCAGGTCCTGGGGGAGGGCGATGGTCTCGTTGACCGAAATGCCGGGGATCTCCACCTCGGCGAAGCCGACCGAGCTCCTCGATGACACGGGCGTGTTGTCCTTGAGGTGGCCGACCCCGCTGACGGTCAGGCGCAGGGTGGTGAAGCTGCGGGGCGGGAAGTCCACCTCCTGCCCGTTCGGCGTGCGCGATCGGGCACCCAGGGGCACCGTGACGGAGTGCCCACCGTCGAAGGTCAGCGTCACCTTGGTGATGAACCGGTCAGGGTCGCCAGTCTGCGGTTGCACGAGGGTCACCGAGTGCTCGGTGCGGGGCTGCTGCAGGACCACCTGCCACCACTGACCGAGTTGCTTGATGAACGAGTCGTCCAGCCAG
>Ga0308309_10003037_pt1 | contig 10031 bp, 7 predicted proteins | sample HubBroMetageWFT5_FD_192491 | JGI IMG/M metagenome (GOLD analysis project Ga0308309, IMG submission 192491) | Warmed and freeze-thawed soil microbial communities from the Hubbard Brook experimental Forest, New Hampshire - Hubbard Brook CCASE Soil... | ecosystem: Environmental > Terrestrial > Soil... | reverse complement strand
TACGGCATCGTGGATTTGCTTTCCATCGCGCCGATTTATCTGAGTCTTCTATTTGTAGAGGCGCACTCGTTCACGTTGGTTCGATCTCTGCGCCTGCTGCGGATCTTCCGCATTTTGAAGCTGTCGGAGTATCTCGGCGAGGCAGCCGTTCTGGGTGTGGCCATCCGGGAGAGCGCCCGCAAGATTACCGTCTTTCTCTCTGTCGTGCTTGCGATCGTAACGGTCGTTGGAGCGCTGATGTATCAGATTGAAGGAGAGGCGAACGGCTTCACCAGCATCCCCGCCGCCATGTATTGGGCGATCGTGACCGTCACCACGGTGGGTTATGGAGATATCTCGCCTAAAACTGTGATGGGAAGAATCCTGGCGTGTGTGCTGATGATCGTGGGCTATGGGATTATCGCTGTGCCTACCGGAATCGTCACCTTCGAATTGGCGCGGGCTTCGACAGGCGGGCCTGTTCGGCGCTGCCCAGCGTGCAGTCTGGAACTCCAGGACCGGGAAGCGATCTTCTGCAAGCGTTGCGGCACCCGGCTCGAACGATAGTGCCGCGTCTGCCTGCGCGGCGATCGACTCCTGGCCAAGAACCGGAGTTTAGGCCAGGCCGGGTTTGTTGGTTGGCGCAAAACTTCATATCCTTGGTTGTATGGGTGAATATGAAGGCGAACTGACGCGGCTGGTCGATGAACTGAACCGTTCGGCGACGCGGGCGAGGTCGGAAGAAAAAACGGGGCTCGATCAGTTTCTGGCCACAGCGGTTCAGCGAGGTGCTTCGGATTTGCTTCTGGTGGCCGGGTCCGCGGCGGTGCTGCGGGTGAATGGTGCTTTGACCACCGGGGTGGGGCGGGTGCTGTCGGACTCCGACCTGCGCGGGCTGCTGCTGCCGATCCTGACTGGCGAACAGCAAAAGGAATTGCAGACCCGAAGGTCGATCGATTTCTCGTTTGTACGCAAGTCCATCGGCAGATTCCGGGCCAACTTCCATTACCAGCGTGGCACCCTCGCGGCCGCAATCCGCATCCTGCCGGAACAGATTCCGACGCTCGAAAGCCTTCACCTTCCGCCCGGGCTTGCGCATCTGGCAGAACGCCGCCAGGGCCTGGTGCTGCTGACGGGGCCGACGGGCTGCGGCAAGAGTTCGACACTGGCCGCCCTGATCGAGTTGGTCAACACGCGGCGCCGCGACCACATCATCACGATCGAAGACCCGATCGAATTCGAGCACACGAATCGCACCTCGGTGGTCGAGCAGATTGAGCTAGGACCCGATACGCCCAGCTTTGCCGAAGCGGTGCGGGCCGCGATGCGGCAAATACCGAATGTGATCCTGGTGGGCGAAATGCGCGACGCGGACACCATGGCTGCGGCGCTGACTGCGGCCGAGACCGGGCACCTGGTGTTCAGTTCCCTGCACACCAACGATGCCGCGCAAACGGTATTGCGGATCCTGGATATTTTTCCCACTGGATTCCAGTCCCAGATACGGCAGCAACTCTCGATGGCGCTGCTGGCCGTGATTTCGCAACGGCTGGTTCCGGCGGCCAACGGGATCGGGCGGCATCCGGCTGTTGAGATCATGCTGGCCACGAGCGGGATTCGCAATCTGATCCGGCAGGGACACGACCACCAGATTCGGGCGCATATCGAGACAAGCCGAAATGACGGCATGATGACCATGGAGCAATCGCTGGCCGAACTGGTGCGGACGGAGCGCATCTCGCGCGAAATAGCGTTCGAGCATTCGCATCACCCGGAGGATGTGCGGCGGTATCTGGGGGGATAGTCGTCGAAAGGTCGCGGTGTCCGGTTCTGAACGACGGTAGCCGCCACCGGACATGCGGCCAGACAGGGGCTAAGTTTATCTCTTCGTATCTGCCTGTTAGGGTTTGCCTTAGCGTGACTCGGGATTGGTCTTATGCATGCACATCCCATTCTGCCGATGACCGATCGGAGGAGTTGAGATGCACGTTCTCTTGCAGGACATTCGTTATGCGCTTCGCCAGTTGAACCGGAGCCGCGGCTTCGCGGTGGTGGCGGTTCTTACCCTGGCGCTGGGCATCGGGGCCAATACGGCGATCTTCAGCGTGATCGACTCCATCCTGCTTGAGCCGCTGCCTTTTCCGCACCAGGACCGCCTGATGCAACTGGCAGCGGGGACCGATTATTACAACTATCCCAAGGGCTGGATCCGGGAGTATCAGCGCCGCTCGCACAGCTTTGCCAGTATCTCGGGCTATTCGCTGAATGCCGAGTACAACGTGACCGGCGGAGGGACGACGGGGCGGGCCTTCGGCAGCACGGTCAGCACCAACCTGTTTGAAACCCTGGGTGTCCGGCCGGCGCTGGGGCGCTCCTTCTCATCGGCAGAGGAGACGACCGGACAGGACCGGGAGATCATTCTCAGCAACGGCTTCTGGAAGGACCAGTTTGGCGGCGACCCTGGCGTAGTCGGCCGCACCATGATGCTGGACGGGGTGAATCGCGAAATCATCGGGGTGGCTCCGCCTCAAATCCATTTTCCGGACTCCGAAACGCAATTCTGGATTCCCGTCGCGTTCAAGGCGGGCGATGCGGTCGATCCGTGGGCCATCTTCGGGTACCAGGCGATTGGGCGGCTGCGCGACGGCGTGACGCCGGGCCGGGCGCAGGCTGAATTGCGGTCGCTGCATCGCGAGATGCTGACGCTGTTTCCGTGGCGCATGCCAGATAACTGGGCGGCGGAGGTGAACGTGGCTCCGCTGCTGAAGTCGATCGTGGGCGATGTGCGTCCGCGGCTGCTGCTGCTTTCGGGCGCGGTGGGACTGGTGCTGCTGATCGCGTGCGCCAACGTGGCCAACCTGATGCTGGCGCGCGCAGCCGTGCGCCAGCGCGAGATCAGTGTGCGCTCGGCGCTGGGTGCGGATACGGGCCGGCTGATCCGGCAAATGCTGACGGAAAGCGCGGTGCTGGCGGCGATCTCGGGATTCCTGGGCGTGCTGCTGGCGGCCATGAGCCTGAATGCGCTCAAGCTGGTTCTTCCTCTGGACACCCCGCGCCTTGCGAACCTCGGTTTGCATGGGGGCGTGTTCCTGTTCGCAATTGGAGCGTCGCTGCTGACGGGAGTGCTTTCCGGTCTCGTTCCGGCGCTGCAAGCCGGCAGGAAAGACCTGCAGGGCAGTCTGCGCCTCAATTCCGGAAATGTGTTCGGCAACGCGCGGCGGTTCCGTGTCTCGCAACTGCTGGTGGTGGGCCAGATCGCGCTTGCGGTGGTGGTGATTACCGCGGCCGGCGTTATGTTGCGCAGCCTGTATCGACTCGCGAACACCGATCCGGGATTCCACGCCGAGCAGACCCTGACGGCACAGATCTCGCTTGACCGCAGTGCGTGTACGCAGAAGGGATCGTGCCTGGCTTTCTTCAATGCCCTGCTTACGCGCGCCGAAGGCCTGCCGGGCGTGGATTCGGCGGCGCTGGTGGACGCCCTGCCCATGACCGGGTACGACACATGGTATGTGTTCGACGCCGAGGGACATCCACGCGATCCCCGACAACTGGCGCTCGAAGCATCGAGCCGGACTGTCTCCCCAAGCTATTTTCCGTTGATGGGGCTTCGACTGCTGCGCGGGCGCTTGCTCAACGGCGACGATCAGTCGGGGACCAGCCGCGCGATCCTGGTGAACGCCGCAGAAGCCAACCAGCTGTGGCCGAATCAGGATCCGATCGGCAAGCATGTCGCCGATGTGGGAAAGCAGGAGACTACCCCCGCGGTAATGGACATGAACACTGCCTCCATCGTGGTCGGAGTTGTGAGCGACACGCGCCACGAGAGTCTCGACAAGGACTCGGGCTGGGAGACGTATCTGCCCATTACGCCGCAAACGGAAAAGCCGGTGATGAATGTCCTGCTGCGCTCGCGCATTGGTTCAGCGGCGTTGGCCGCGAACCTCCGCGACCTGGTGCAGCAGCTGAACCCCGCGGTTCCCGTGACCAAGGTGCGGACATTGCGGAGCGTGGTCGTGTCTTCGACGGCCGCGCCGCGCTCTCTCACCCTGTTGCTGACGGCGTTCGGGGCCCTGGCGCTCGTGGTGGGCGGTATCGGCGTCTACAGTCTCATCTCGTACACGGTGAGCTGGAGAACGCGCGAGATCGGGCTGCGGCTGGCGCTGGGCGCCAACCGCCTGCAGATTGCGGAGCTGGTGCTTCGGCAGAGCCTCGGGCTGGCGGTGCTGGGATCGGCGCTGGGGATGGCTGGGGCCGTAGCGGTGACGCGCCTGATGGGCCGCTTCCTGTTTGAGACCAGCCCCCTCGATCCGCTCACCTATGCGATCGTGCCGGTGCTTTTCTGCCTGCTGGCGCTGATGGCGGCTTGGTCGCCGGCAAGACGCGCGGCCAATGTAGACCCGATGGTGGCGCTGCGCAACGACTAGACCGGGGGAGCCAGGCCGGATCAGGCCAGGGCATCGACCAGGGCTTCCCATTCGGCCGCGAGCGTGGGCCGTTGGAATTGGCGCCCGGCACGCGCATACCAGTAATCGGCATTCGAGGCCGCCCCTTCCTTGCGGTGGAGATAGGCGTGAACGGCCATGCCGTCGCGGGTTTCGAGCTCGTCCACTAGGGCATGGGCGCGGGCCCAATCGCCCTTTGCATCCCACCACAGCGCGGCAACAGTCGGCGGCAGGTTGGCCGCCGGCGCGTCGGCGGTCAGCGTCGCGCGGAATGCATTTACATCCATGCACACCCTTTTATCACCATCGGACGTGGCCGTCGTGCTGTTTTTGGTAAGAGGACGTCCCAATGTCGCACCCGCGCGTCCGGTCTGCCGTAGACGAAAGAGTCACAAATATTCCGTGCCCCATCCTTTCGCCTTCCTTCTGGCGAAAGGGTGGGAGACCACGAACCCAAACCCAATTTCTTCCGCATCGTCAACGGACCTTCTTTGTCAGACGGCCAGTTACTGACTAAACGCTCCTGGGGAAACCGGCTACGCCAGGACCCTCCGCCCGCGACATGGATAATTGAAACGTAAGCGTTTGCACCGTGAGAAAGTGCCGTCGCAGTTCTCACTGCAACCGGGTCGAGTGTGTGCAAGAGGAAGGGCATTTGGAAACCTGTCGGTGCAGCATCATCGTGCCTTGCTTCAACGAAGAGAGCCGTCTTCGTCTCGATGTGTTTTCCGATTTCCTGCGGTCGGAAGAGACGACTCAGTTTCTGTTTGTGAACGACGGAAGTACGGATGGCACGCTCCGGCTTCTCCGTCAATTTGAGGCGCAACACCCAGACCGCGTGTCGGTTCTCGATAAGCCTGTTAACGGCGGCAAGGCCGAGGCGGTGCGGGACGGAATGCGGCAGGCGATGCTTGCCGACAGGCCTGACTACGTCGGGTTCTGGGATGCTGACCTGGCCACGCCATTAACCGCGATCCCGGAGTTGCTGCAGCAGTTCGCCGCGAACCCTGCCATCGAAATGGTTTTCGGCGCACGCATCCGGCTGCTAGGGCATAAGGTGAATCGCAATCCATTGCGGCATTATTTAGGGCGCGTCTTTGCCAGCGCGGTTTCGATCATGCTTCGCCTGCCGATCTACGACACGCAATGCGGGGCCAAGATATTCCGGGTGACGCCGGAGTTGTCGGAGGTCTTATCGGCTCCCTTTCACTCGCGATGGATTTTTGACGTCGAGATCCTGGCGCGGTTCGAAGCGCTCAGAAAAGGGGATGCCTCCTACCTCGAAAACACAGTTTACGAGTATCCACTCTCGGAATGGAATGACGTGCGCGGGTCGAAGGTCACCTCGGGGGCGTTTCTGCGAGCGATTTTCGAATTGTTCGGCATATGGCGGCGATACCTGGGGCGGAAGTTTTGAGACGGCGCAGCAGTATGCAGCGTGATTTAAGTCACATACGTTCCAAATTCCCACTGATAAAAATGGGGGCAGCTTCCGATGATTGGGTCAAGTGGGGTCCGCAAGGGAAATGGCAGCCGGTACGGTAGCCGGCTTTCTCCCTGCGGGAGGTCAAACCAATGAATTTTGCCCGTATTTGCAACTCAGACCGAAATGGTCGTATACTGAAGTCCGACTATTCTGGTCGTAGTTTAAGGGTACTGCCATTCCGGCGGGCCCGCGGAGTCCGGAAGGTGCGCGTGCTAAGTGAGTTGAACGTTGGCGAGAGCGGGATTCTGGTCGCCCTGGACCTGCCCGAATCGGTGCAGAATCATTTGATGCACATGGGTTTCTTGCCCGATGCGCTGGTAACCACGGTGCGCCGGGCGCCAGCCGGCGATCCCACTGTCTATGCCATCGACGGGATGGAAATCGCCCTGCGCCACGAAACCGCCGAAGCCATTCGCGTTCGCGACGCAGACCCCAAGATCCAGGAGATGGAAGAGTTCGCCGAGGCTGCGCGATGAGCAGCAGTTGCTGCGCACCTCCGACCTTTCAGGAGCCCGCGTCGCAGGCGGAAGGCAAGCTGCACACCATCGTCCTGATTGGCCCGCCCAATTCCGGAAAATCGACGCTTTTCAATCGCCTGACCGGCCTGCGCCAGAAGGTAGCAAACTATCCCGGCGTGACCGTGGAACAGCGCATGGGCCTGATGGCCGGCGTGGGCCGCGACGATCTGACCCTGATTGACCTCCCCGGTGTATACAGCCTGACGCCCTACTCCGAGGATGCGCGGGTCGCCGTCGATGTGCTCAAAGGCAAGATGGTCGGCACACCAAAACCCGACGCGGTTCTGCTGGTCCTGGATTCGCTTCATCTCACCCGGCAACTGATGCTGGCGGCGCCGGTTCTGGCGCTGGGCCTGCCGACGCTGGTCCTGTTGAACATGACCGACCTGATGGAGGCGCGGGGCGGCGAAATCGACCCCCTGAAGCTGGCCCGCGAACTGGGCGCGCCGGTGGCCCAGGTCAGCGCGGTGCGCGGAACGGGTCTGGAGGCGGTTGGACTCTTCCTCAATCAGCATTCCAATGGCGCCGCCACGCAGCAGTTGACGCTTCCCGTGGTTGGAAATGCGGCCAGCACCCACAGCTGGGCGACGCAGGTAAGCCGCCGCACAGGTTATCGCGCTCCGCTTTCGGCCGAAAACAGCCGGAGACTGGACAACGTCCTGCTGCACAGAGTCTGGGGTCCGCTGCTGTTCCTTCTGGTGGTGGTGGCGGTTTTCGAAGTGGTGTTTTCGATTGGCCAGCCGCTCTCGGATGGTTTTGGCGAGGTGCTGGCACGGGCCGGAGCACTGGTACGGCCACTGCTGCCCGAGGGGTGGCTGCAGTCCTTGGTGCTCGATGGCGCATGGAAGGGCATCTCGTCGGTGCTGGTCTTCCTGCCGCAGATTCTTCTCCTCTTCCTGTTTATCGGGATTCTCGAAGACTCGGGTTACCTGGCCCGCGCCGCGTTGATCGCCGATCGCGTGATGCGCACCACGGGCCTCAACGGCAAGGCCTTTATCCCGCTGCTTTCGGCGTATGCGTGCGCGGTGCCCGCCATCATGGCGACGCGCACCATCGAGAACCGGCGCGACCGCCTGGCCACGATCCTGGTGACGCCGTTCATGACCTGCTCGGCACGGCTGCCCGTTTACATACTGCTGATCGCTGCCTTCATTCCCAACATCACCTACCTGCACGGCTTCCTTGGCCTGCGGACGCTGGTGATGCTGGGGCTTTACGTGGCGGGTTTTGTGGCGGCCATGACCACGGCATTTCTGCTCAAGAGCTCCATCCTGCGGTCGAGCGACACGCCCTTCATCCTGGAGCTTCCGCAGTACCGCATGCCCACGGTGCGCGCGCTTCTGATGCGGCTGGTGGATCGGGCCCGCGTGTTTCTGCGCCAGGCGGGTACAGTGATCCTGGCCGTGACGCTGGTTCTGTGGGTGCTCGCCCACCTGCCAGTCATCCATACGCAGGCCGGCTCCTGGGGCATTCCTGATCTCGCCAACAGCCTGGTCGGTCGCCTTGGCCACCTAATCGAACCGGTGATCGCGCCCCTGGGCTTCAACTGGAAGATCGGCATCGGGCTCATCTCGAGCGTTCTGGCTCGCGAAGTCATGGTGAGCACCATGGGAACGCTGTACGGTGCGGACCCGGGCACCCAGGCACTGAATCTTCAGACCGCGCTGCACAGCGACATGACGCTGGGCGGAGCGTTGGCGCTGATGATCTTCTTTGCCTTCGCCATGCAGTGCACGTCGACGATGGCCGTGGTGCGGCGCGAGACCAACAGTTGGAAGTGGCCGGCGTTCCAGTTTGCTTACATGCTGGTTCTGGCGTATGGCGCGGCGTTCGTGGTGAATCGACTGGTTACAGCGATCTTCGGCTAATAAGCGGCGCGTCCGGGGCGATCCAGCGAGCTGGCCGCGCCTCATCCTTAAGGAATCGTAACGGTCGTCTGATTGGAAGGGACACTTTCCGTCCCGGCTGCGTCGACACTCGTTACATAGTAGGTAAAGCTCGATCCAGACTGGACAGCCTGATCCGCGTAGCTCGTCTGACTATCCGACGTGGAGTTCAAACGCTGGAAAGCGGTGCCCCCACTCGGGGAACGATAGACATTGTAGCCGCTGACCGGCACCGGCGAGTCTGTGGGCCCATTCCAGTTCAGCGTCACCTGGTGCTGCACGGCCGTTCCCGTCCCACTCAAACTGACAACCGCCGAGCTACCAGTCGATGAATTGCTTGAGATGGTCAACACTCCAGCGAAAGCACCCACAGCCGTCGGATCGAACTGTGCCTGTAGCGTGATCGCAACACCAGGATTCAGTGTCACAGGAAATGTCGCCCCGGAAGTCGTAAATCCTGCCCCGGACAGACTCACCCCACTTAATGTAACGGCCGCGGTGCCGGTCGAAGTCAGTGTCAGCGCTTGGATGGTTGGCGTACCCACCGACACACTCCCAAAGCTCAGGCTGGCTGCACTGATCGTAAGGACAGGATTGGCCGTCGTTCCGGCACCCGTGCCGCTCACACTCACCACCGTCGTACCGCTCGTGTGGGAATAAGTGGTTATGGAGATGCTTCCCGTCGCAGCTCCCGCCACCGTTGGATCAAATCCCACCTGGATGCTCGCAGTCTGGCCGGGGGTCAGCGTAAGGGGAACGGAGGGTGCTGCAATCGTGAAGCCTGCGCCCGCCACAGTTAGACCATCAATCGTGATTGAACCTGTTCCAGTCGACGTCAGTGTAATTGTCTGCGTCGAAATCGAATTCAGCGACACCGTTCCGAAGTTCAAGCTGGTTGAACTCACCGTCAATTGTCGCGTCCGATGGTAGCGCGCGCTGTCTGTAATCGGACGGTGCTGTTGGGCAAATGCACTGGTTGTAAGAATTAGGACAGTCGAGGCGGCGCTAAGCAAGCAGTGCGCAAAATTCATTTTTCCTCCTGGAACCGGAAGCTCAGGCGCAGTTTTGTTGAAAGTCGTACGCATCGTCGTCAGGCACAACTCCACGGCACCGCGAAATGCAGCTTTATGTCGACTCGTGTGGGCCGCCTTTGCCGTGTCACTTGCTGCAAAGGCCTCTTGGCCCTTTCGTCAATGGGCCGTCAGCGATTCTTGCGAACAGGCGCAGATTTGCCCACAGGGACAACGTCAAACCCGGGCAGGAATACGGGAATTGGTCGTGCACTTCCCGTGATGTGCGTTCAAGTTAGTTACGTAGTTTTTAAATCCTAATTGTGTCTGTAACTCCCAGATTAGCGATCTTCATATGGACCCAAATCGGCGGTGTTGCGAAGATTGTGGACTGGTGTGGTCGGGCTGAATAACACCATCACTAACCGCAATCTCGAAAGCATTATGCCACATGGGGCTCCAGCTTTCCGCTCCTTGATGAACAAACCAAACTTCCGAAATCGACGACCTGTGCGCTGTGAAACATTAGTTTGAGGGCCGTTTCACGGAGAGCGAGGCCGGCCGGTCCAGCCTCCCGTCCAGCGGTAGGTGTGAGAAACTGAAGACAGGGCCGACGCTTGTGCGCGCCCCAAACCTCGATCAACCCCGGCTTTATCCGGCCCCGCGGAGCCGATACCAGACTGCGGCCCGCGCTTAGGAATCAGAAC
>Ga0308309_10003036_pt1 | contig 10032 bp, 7 predicted proteins | sample HubBroMetageWFT5_FD_192491 | JGI IMG/M metagenome (GOLD analysis project Ga0308309, IMG submission 192491) | Warmed and freeze-thawed soil microbial communities from the Hubbard Brook experimental Forest, New Hampshire - Hubbard Brook CCASE Soil... | ecosystem: Environmental > Terrestrial > Soil... | reverse complement strand
CTGGGCAAGGATTCGCCGCGCCATCGATCGGTCCAGCGCCTCGGCAAGCTCGCCGCTCAGCCGATCCTCGGCGGGCTGCACCATCAATACTGCCGGACGTAGTATTCAGCAGGGACAGGTAGGCAAGCCGTGAGGGAGAGGCGCCTGCAGTGGCGAACATCGACGCTATGCCTGCGAACTAAGGCGGCGGGTCATCGAATGGAGCCTCGCTGATCTCACCACGTCTTTATCACAGCCGACCGCCGCCCGTCGGGCGACGATTCGTCGAATGAACTGTCCACGCCTGTTGATTAAGATCAGGCGACGCACGACGGCAAAGCGATACATTGCCCGCTCGACCACAACGCGCATAGGCAGAGCACGATGACGATCACCGTCCCTGGGATGCGCTCCAACAAGCTGGTAAGCATGGATATCGATCAGCTTCGGGGATGGGCGGCGTTCATGGACAGAGCCATGATCGTAAGCCTCATTGCCACCATCATGGCCGTTACGGCGCTCGGCATCACGACGTGGCTGTCGTTCAGGTTCAGCGCTGCCGTGCGCGCCCAGGAACATGCCGTCATCGATCGATACAAGGGCATGGAAAGCCATTCCGTGCAGGTCGAGCAGGATGTCGCCGCGGCACGGGAGCGGGCGGCGGCGCTCGAGCAGGAAGTCTCCACGGCACGGAAGCGGACGGTGGCGCTCGAACAGGAAGTGTCCGCGGCGCGAGAGCGGGCCGTGGCGCTCGAACAGGAAGCCTCCACGGCGCGCGAGCGCGCGGTGGCGTTCGAACAGGCAGCCCGTGAAGCCAACGAGCAGGCAGCACGGGCGGCCCGCGAGAGCGCAACCGCCAGCGAGAAGGCGCGGACGCCGCGGTTCGATGCGGCGGAGATCAAGCAGCGACTTGCCGATCTGGGGAAGCTCGTTAGGCAGGCAACCGCGCGCGCGGCGGATCCGACTCAGGGGAGCGCGACAGAAACGCCACGTCCGGTCCAGGGGGAGGGCGCTTCTGAAAGCGCCGCGGCAAGTCGCGACGGGCAGCCATCGCCGATCGTCTCGAGGCTGCGGAAATATGCCGGCGTCAAAGCCGCTGTGTTTATCCTCGATCAAGTGTCCGACGCTCCCGTTGTAGGCTCGACGATCTCTGCCTATCTCAGCGACGCCGGCTGGGCGCCGCAGACATGGAAGTGGACCGGCGTGGCCGGAATCTTAGGCGTGGTCGTGCTCATCAAGGAAGGCAGCGACCCCGCAACGTACGAGGCCGCGTCCACCCTCGTGGAGGCTCTGCGCTCGACCGGTTTCAACGCGACGAAGGGAGACTGGCCGGCGGACTGGCGCCGGTTTCGCGGCGCGCTCGACGGTCCGCAAACGCCAGGCCCGACGGAAGCTCCGATTCGGATCGTCATCGGGGCAAAGCCGCGTTGACTCCCCGATCGATCGTTGCGCAGCTGGCGGGGCAACGGACTCCGCTCAGAACCAAGAGGAAACGATGATCACCTGCGGGCTGGATTTCGGCACGTCGAACTCGGCGATCGCTGTCGTGCGCGGCGGCGAGGCCGCGATGTGTCCATGCCTCAAGCGTCGGAGGATTCGCCGAGTCGCGCACATACAGAGCAACGATGACAGTCGATCACGTGATAAAAGTGACGGTGTTCTCTGGCCGGCCTGCCACGGCACCTACTTTGTCCGCAGCTCTTAAATTGAGCGATCGATATAGAAACGGAAGTTTCGTCTACGATCGCCGTCCGCACCACGAGCACATTACATGGCGAACGGCCAACCGAAAAGACGCCGGTGGCTTCAACGTCGATCCGTGCGGCAAGTTCCTACTGTCGGTCGGCATGCATTCGGCAGCGATGACGGTGCACACGATCGACCAGAGCAACGGTGAACCCAAACCCAGCCACCAATACCGGATGGGCACGCAGCCGAACTGGGTTGAGATCGTCGACCTGATCAAGAGCTAGTCTATCGGTCCGGCTACGATATGGTACATCTCATTCAGCGTTTTCCCGAGTGGCCGCTAATACAGGTGCCCAACGGAACACCTATGGCGATGAGCTTGTCCTTGTGCGCAAGACAGCCACGACGCCAAATCCCGGCGTACGACACGCCGTCGATGATCACGGTGCCCTGTCCATTCGGCAGATCGGCATCGTAGTATCCCTCGAACCGCTGGCCGGTCGGCCAGTAATAGCGGCCGAATCCCTTCCGCCTGCCGCGCTCGAACACGCCCTCGAAGCGGTCGATCGGCCGACCGTGCTCGAACCACTGGACTGCTCCGGCGCCCTCCTTCAGACCTCGGGGGCAGGATCCTGACCATGTCGCGGTATCTTCGGGGGCGGGATTCCAATCCCATAGCCGACAGCCTGTCTGTGGATCGAGAAGCCAGCTTCCATCTTCGCACGGAGCCGTCCAGTTAATCTGCAGTGAATCAGGCTCTACGACAGTACAGTCCCGCGCCAAGGTCGCGGTCGCAGCGAGCGTCAGCGCAAGGACCAAGATCAATAGGCCGCAGCCACGACGGCTGTCTCCCAAGCCACAGATGCGGGGCCGTTTGCCTTTGGGGCACATGAGCCTAGGGCGTGTACCTATAAAGCCAACTGTCCACGTTGCCATCAAGGCCCGCACCCAATAGGTCCGGCTGGGTCAAACTCGGTAACACTTACCAGCTCGGTTCGCCATATTTGCGGTTCAAGCCGGAACGCGGCCAACTAGGCCCCATACTCGTAAATCGAAGTCGATGAGCGCGGGGAGATCCATGTCCGCTTTGCAGCGCTTTGGGAACTCAAGTCTGACGTCACGCCAAGTCAGAGAAGGACCACAAGCAAACTCTCATGGGTGAGGGCGGGAGGCGAAGACGGACGATCCGACGCGCCTCCCGGCGCATCTATTTTGACCCAGACGCGGCCGGCTCCTTCGGCCGGACCGAATCGGCGACCCCTTGAATGAACGCGATGATCTTGACCACGTCGTCGTCGTTCAATCTGTCGGTGAAATCCGGCATGCCCTGCGGCTTGTACATCCCGCTGAAAAGGATGGCCTTGAGATTGGTGATCTTATCGGCGCCGACGTAAGCGAGATTGCGGACGTTGCCGCCCTTATCCACACCCGGCACGCCATGACAGATTGCACAATTCGAGACGTAGAGCAGGGTACCCGGACCGACATCGGTAGGATCGTACTTCACGCCCGACAGCAGATTTTCCATCTGATACTTGGTGAAGGCCGGCAGCGGCGCCTTGCCCCCCACGGCGAAGGTATAGACCGTGCCCGGACTGTTGAGCTCCGTCGCACGCGCCGCCACGCCGAACACACCACCCCACCCGACCGCAACCGACACGTACTGTATGCCGTCGACGAGGTAGGTCGACGCGGCGGCCACCACGCCGGTGCCGGTCGGCGATTCCCAAAGCCTTTCGCCCGTGGTTGCGTTGTAGGCGATGAAACGCCCGTCGGCCGTTCCCTGAAACACGAGATTGCCCGCGGTGGTGAGCGTTCCGCCATTCCAGGGCGAAGCATGTTCCTCACGCCAGGCTTCCTTCTGCTTCACGGGGTCCCAGGCGATCAGGCGGCCGAACGGCAGACTCTTGGGCGGCGTCGCATTCAGCGCGAAGCCGACGTTCCAGCCGAGGTTGCCCATAAACTCGCCGGGCTTGTTGCCGTTATGCGACCAACTTGGCATCCCGGTCAGATTGAGCGGCACGTTCTGCGCCGGCAGATAGACAAGTCCGGTGTTGGGGTTGAACGACATCGGATGCCAGTTGTGGGCGCCGTACGGGCCGGGAATGGAGTCGAAGGATTTGTCCGGCGACCGTGCCTCGGGCACCTCGATCGGCCGGCCGTTGGCGTCGTAGCCGGTCGCCCAGTTCACATCGACGAAGTTCTTCGCCGAGATGAATTTGCCGTTGGTGCGATCGATGACGAAAAAGAAACCGTTCTTCGGCGCATGCAGGATGACTTTGCGCGGCACGCCGTCGATCGTGATGTCGGCCAGGATCATCGGCTGGGTGGAAGTGTAGTCCCAGCTGTCGCCCGGCGTTTCCTGATAGTGCCACAAGAATTTGCCGGTATCTGCGTTCAGCGCGACAAGGGAGGCGAGATAGAGGTTGTCGCCGCCGGCCGGACTCCGCACGTTGCGGTTCCACGGCGCGCCGTTGCCGGTGCCGACATAGATCGTATTGAGGTCGGGATCGTAGGTGATGCTGTCCCACGGCGTACCGCCGCCGCCGTTCACCCAGTATTTGCCGGCGGGATCCCAGGTCTTGGCGGCAGCAGCCATGGAATCGTCTTCGTAGGGCTTGGCCGGATCACCCGGTACCACGAACCAGCGCCACGTCTGATTGCCGGTCTCGGCATCGTAGGCCGTGACGTAGCCGCGTACGCCGTACTCCGCACCGCCGTTGCCGATGATCACCCGGCCGTTGGCGACGCGCGGCGCGCCGGTGATGGTGTAGGAATGGGAGTGGTCGATGATGGTGTCCTTTTCCCAGACCTTCTTGCCGGTCACCGCGTCCAGGGCGATCAGCCGTCCGTCGTACGAGCCCACGAAAACCTTGCCTTTGTGAAGCGCCACGCCTCTGTTCACGACGTCACAGCACCCCTTGTAGCCGATCTCGCGCGGCACCTCGGGATCGAAGGTCCAGATCTTCTTGCCGGTGCGGGCATCGATGGCGTGAACGACGCTCCACGGTGCGCTGACGTACATGATACCGTCGACGACGATCGTAGTCGCCTCGACGCCGCGCGACGAGTCGAGACTATAGGACCACACCAAGCCGAGGTTCTTGACATTTTCGGTGTTGATCTGGTTGAGCTTGCTGAACCGCGTCTCGCTGTAGTCCAGGCCAGTCGCCGGCCAGTCTTTAGACGTCGCGGCGTTGGCGCGAATCGAATTGCCGTCAACCGCCGACGTGACGGCCCTTATGTGCCCCGGCGATCCCTTTGCATCCTGCGCCGCCGCGCCTGTGCAAAAAGTCACCGCTGTCACGCCAGCCGCCATCGCAGCATGCGCATAACCAACCCGTAACTTGTGGGAAAAGACGTTCAGAATAGTCCGAGTGAATTCGGCACGACCTGCAAGACGCTTCATGGAATCCTCCCAAATGGTTTCTGGTGGACCAAGCGCGTTCTCAACGGACATACACTGGATGGTCGCCTCGTTGAGGTGAGATTGCCGCGCTGGACGGCCTCCTGCAAGGGCGAGACTGCAGCAATTGAACCATCTGCGCAGGCTTCGACCAATCCTTGGTCGACGCAGCCGAGTATATTTCTGCTAGGCGCGGAGGCTACCTATCCAGATGGCTCTATGGCAGCGTTCAGCGCCATCGCGCTAATGGCCACACACCTTTTTGAGAAGCCGACCAACGGCGACGATCGACTGTCTATGCGAACTGTGGTTGGCGCTGGTGAACACCGCGACCCAAGAGGGCGAGCTAATGGGTGACCAGCATGTGACCCCGTGGAATTTGGACAGCACTTTAAGCCGTTGAATTCGAGGACTCTTGCCTCTCACTTTTGCCGCCCGCGGGCCAGCGCTGCTCCTCTCTTACCATACACTGTTGCTGGGACTCGCCTCGTTACACATCACTTCCATGGCGAAAGTTTTGCCGATATTTTTTGACGGAGGCCAATCGTATGACGTAGCCTTTCGTAAAGAACAATTATGGCGGAGGGCCCCGTCCCACGCATTGCCGACCAGGCGAGCCTAAGGCCAGAGCATAACACCAAAACAAAATGCAGCGGAGGAGCGCCATGCTACAAGCAAGTGCTTCGGAGACGATCAGGCGCGGTGTGCAACACGTCGAAGTCGCGGTGGTAGGCGCCGGCTTTGCTGGCCTGTATCTTCTCCATCGCCTGCGCACGGCGGGCTTCACGGCCGTGGCACTGGAATCGGCCGACGATGTCGGCGGCACCTGGTACTGGAACCGCTACCCCGGCGCGCGCTGCGACATCCAGACCACCGACTACAGCTACACCTTCGATCCGGAGCTGGAGAGCGCGTGGAAGTGGTCGGAGAAATATGCAACCGAGCCCGAAATCCTGCGCTACCTCGGGTTCGTCGCCGACCGATATGACCTGCGGCGCGAGATTCGCTTTGGCACTCAGGTCACGACAGCAACTTGGGACGAGGCCTCGCAACGCTGGCTGCTCACGACCGACAACGGCGCGCCCGTGTCCTGCCGCACCTACATCATGGCTAGCGGATGTCTTTCCACGCCAAAGCCACCCGAAATCGCCGGCTTCGACGATTTTAAGGGCGAAATCTACTTCACTGGCCGCTGGCCGCATGAGGAAGTCAAGCTCGACGGCAAGCGTGTAGCGATCATCGGCACGGGATCGTCGGGGATCCAGGCGATCCCGCTGATAGCAGAGCGGGCGGCCCATCTAACTGTTTTCCAGCGCACCCCGAACTTCGCTTTCCCCGCACACAATGGACCGTCGCCAGCGGACCGCGTAGCCCTGCTGGAAAAAGACCGCGATGACTACCGTGAACAGGCCCGCTGGTCGCTGGCAGGTGTACCGCTGCCGCGGGCAACTGAGTTCAGCTGGCAACTAACCGATGCCGAGCGTCGCGAACGCTTCGACAAGGCATGGGCCGCCGGTGATCTCGTCGTCATGCTGACACAGCTGTGGGCCGACCAGGGCATCGACCTCGAGGGCAACGCCCTGGCGGCGGACCTGATCCGCGAGAGGATCCGCTCGATCGTGAAGGATCCCGAAACGGCGGAGGCGCTCACGCCCCGCGATCATCCGTTCGGATCCAAGCGCCCCTGCCTCGAGACCAACTACTACGCCACTTACAACCGTCCCAACGTCACCCTGGTCAATCTGCGGCAGGAGCCGATCAAGTCGATCACGGCGTCCGGCATCAAGACCGAGAGGCGAACTGTCGACGTGGACGTGATCGTGTTCGCCACCGGGTTCGACGCCATGACCGGAGCCATCTTGGCCGTTCATCCGATCACGGGTCGTGGTGGAAAGTCGCTCTCTGATATCTGGGCCAAGGGGCCGCAGACCTATCTTGGGCTCACCGCGGCCGGCTTCCCCAACCTCTTCATGATCACCGGTCCCGGCAGCCCGTCGGTGCTGTCGAACATGGTCGTGTCGATCGAGCAGCACGCCGACTGGGTCGTCGACCGCCTGATCGAGATGCGCGAGGCGGGGTTCACCACCATCGAGGCGACCGAAGCGGCGCAGGCGGGTTGGGCACGACACATGGCCGACTGCTCGGCGCTCACGCAGCATCGGCTGGCCAACACCTGGTACACGGGGGCAAACGTGCCGGGCAAGGCGCAGGGTGTGATGCCCTACACCGGCGGTGTCGGACCCTACCGCGCCATCTGCAACGAGGTCGTAAGCCGCGGCATGCTGGGGTTCAAGCTCACCGGCCCGAACGGTGCCGAGCAATGCAACAACGGCGAGATCGTTCGCCTGCAACCCGACGTGCGGCTGGTGCTGAACTTGCTGGCGGACCTGAAGCTGCCGCCACTGGAATCGTTCGGCGCCCAGGGCGCGCGCGACTTCGTCGCCCAGTTCAATGCGACCCGTCCCGCCGGCCGGCCGGTCGGCGAGGTCGTCGACGGCACGCTGGCCGGTGCCGACGGTCCGCTGACCTACCGCCTCTGTCGACCGGCGACGCCGGGGCCACATCCGATCGTGGTCTATTTCCATGGCGGCGGCTGGGTGCTCGGTGACGAACAGTCCGACGATCCGTTCTGCCGTGACTTGTGTCGACGCACCGGGATGATCTTCGTCAGCGTCGGCTACCGGCATGCGCCGGAACACCGCTTTCCGACGGCAGCTGAAGACGGCTACGCGGCGCTGCGCTGGATTGCGGAGCACGCAGCCGAGCTGGGCGGCCGACCGGGCCCGCTGCTGGTCGCGGGCTGGAGCGCCGGTGGCAACATAGCTGCCGTCACGTGCCAGCTGGCGCGCGACCGCGGTGGCCCGCAGATCGCCGGCCAGCTCCTGGTATGCCCGGTCACAGACTGCACGTTCGACCGCCCGTCCTACAACGACAATGCGACGGGCTACTTCCTGACGCGCTCGCTGATGTACTGGTTCTGGGACCTTTACTGTTCGCCGGCCGACCGAACCGATCCGCGCGTATCGCCATTACGCGGCAAACTTGAGGGCCTGCCCCCGGCGTTCGTGGCGACGTGCGAGTTCGATCCACTGCGCGACGAAGGCATCGCCTACGCCGAGGCCCTGGCCGCTGCCGGCGTGCCGGTCGAGCAGTTGCAGGCGCGTGGTCAGTTCCACTCGTCCTTCACCATGGTCGACGTGATCGCGACCGCCGCCAGCGGCCGCGAGAAGATGGCGCAAGCCCTGCAGCGCTTCGCCGGCCTGGAAGAGTCAGGGGTCTTGCCAAAAGCGGCGGAATAGCACGCGTCGAAGACCGGAGTGGATTGGCGGCGCTTCGGTCAACCCACGGGTTGACCAAAGCGGCCGGACTCCAGCTCACGAACTGGTACCGCTGCGGGGGCAAGCCAAGGGGACCATCTCTTCATCCTCACTACGGAATCGGATAGCCCTTCCATAGCCATTCGAGCGCGACCGGGAAGGTTTGGGCGACGGTCGGTCGGTCGACGTGCTTGGAGTCGCGTGCGAACACGAATTGGTAGTGGTAGCCCTTGTCCGCCAGCACCTTGGCCGTGCGCTCAGCCGACAGGACCCAGTCGTGCATGCCGTCGGCCATAACAGGGTTGGGATAGAATAGGTCCTCGTCGCCCATCGCGAACCAGTAGCGGATGGGCTCAGCTTACGGCATCGGATTCTGGGGCCTGCCCCATTCTTCACACAGGACAGCGATAGTGACGTCCGCTTATTTTACAACCAGCCGTCTTGTCTTATCGTCCTGTTGAGGATCGATCCATGGCGACATCGCCTCGTGCCGTTGCGCTGCCATGGTACCAGCGTGACGACTATTCAGCTTTATTGAAGCTATTCAGCGACCCCCACTTATTGCCGGCGACTTACGACGCGTGGCTTGAGCGAACCGAGGGGATTGAACTGCAATTTCACAAGGCCGGTTTCGCCGTTGCCAGGATCTGGATTCGCCCCGTTCCCTTCGCGGCTTGGTGCAAAGAGCGGAACGTTTCCCCCGATCAGCGGGCGCGCCTGACCTTCGCGAACGAGGCAGTGGGTGACCTCGCTGCTCGGCACTAGGCAATCATCTACGTTCAGTTATGCGTAGCCGCAGATTGAACAACGCTATGCAGTTTATAACGAAGGCCTAAATTAAGACCCTCCCCTCGGGGGGAACCTTATGCTTCGATCGCTTGGTGCTTCGGTGCCCGACGTCGCGGAAAAATCGGTCATCTTGGTCGTGGAAGAAGATGCAGTCCCTCCGTTCGGCAAACGCTGAGCGCCTGCGGGCGGCTGGATTTGAGGTTTTGGAAGCGGCCAATTCTGCCGAGGCTGAGGCGATTCTGAAAAGCACCACGGTGGATGCATTGATCGTACCCGGACGCCGTGGATGACCATTGCAGGGAGACGGTCGCGCTTATCCGAACACCCCCCTTTGCTACTGTTACAGTTGCTACTCTTGCTACAGTTGGCGAGCGGCCCTTAGCGTCAGCGTGGTCCGCCATATACGGGCGCCCACATGCAAAGCGGACGGTTCAACTCCTGGCGACTGCTTCTCTACACCCGCACAATAACGCCCCCGCGAGTGCTGGCCGGCCCTAGGCGGGGAAGTACGTTCCTGCGAGGGGGCGGCTGGCCTCTTCGGGCTTCGGTACCCGCCTTTACCCCGCACCGGCCGCGGTCCACAGTCCGACCGAGACAAGCCAGCAATTGGGAGGGGTCATGATCCAGACCATGGAAACCGCATGGTTGTATGCCTACTCGCCAGACGCCAACACGCCGGCCTCCACCTATTACACCGTGTATACCGGCGATCCCAACACCGGCAGCGCCATTTTCGCGACAGTCTCGTTGTCGTATCTCACCACGCTCAGCACCTTGGGTGCCGGTGCCTGGATTCTTGACGTGACGCCGCCTTTTGGTCCGCCCGCCGAATTCCACGACTTCTCGGTGAAC
>Ga0308309_10003035_pt1 | contig 10036 bp, 7 predicted proteins | sample HubBroMetageWFT5_FD_192491 | JGI IMG/M metagenome (GOLD analysis project Ga0308309, IMG submission 192491) | Warmed and freeze-thawed soil microbial communities from the Hubbard Brook experimental Forest, New Hampshire - Hubbard Brook CCASE Soil... | ecosystem: Environmental > Terrestrial > Soil... | reverse complement strand
AGAGTGAAGTCGATTCCCACGCGTTCGGCCAGACGAATGAAAGCTTGCACGTCTTTGGGCAGGCAAAAACCACCGAACCCGAGGCCGGCTTGCAGGAACTGGCGGCCGATTCGAGGGTCCATGCCGACTGCGGCAGTGACTTCCTGGACGTCCGCGCCCAATTGATCGCACATGTCAGCCAGAGAATTTGCGAAAGAAATTTTAAGAGCGAGAAACGAATTCGAGGCGTGTTTTATAAGTTCCGCGCTATTCACGGTCGTGACGACAAAAGCAGGCGCGGCAGCGTCCGGGCACTTGCCTTGGTGCGCGGGACATGCAAACTTTTTATCCAAGATTGGCGCATAAATTTCGCGGAGCCTTTTAGCGGCCGCTTCCTCGTCCACCCCGATGACGATTCGATCAGGGTGCAGAAAATCAGTGACCGCAGTGCCTTCGCGAAGAAATTCCGGATTTGATGCCACGGTAAAATTAGCGCCGGACTTCCGGCTATAAACGGTGAGAGCGCGTTTCAGCTCCTGACCGGTTTGCGCCGGGACAGTACTCTTTTCAACCACTAACTTGGCTCCGCCGCCTTCGGTGGCGATCATTCGCGCGACATTGTCGATGGCGCTCAGATCCGCGTCGCCATTATCCAGGGGGGGAGTTCCCACGCAGATGAATACGGCTTCACTTGACCGTACTGCTTCGCCGGGATTGCTGGTGAAATGGAGGCGCCCTTCACGGATGTTTTTCTCGACCAGAGCGTCCAAGTGCGGCTCGTAAATCGGCAGTTTCCCGGCGCGCAGGGTTACGATCTTGGATTCGTCGTTATCGGTGCAAGTGACATGGTGCCCGATTTCCGCGAAGCAGGCGCCGGTGACCAAGCCAACGTATCCACATCCAATGACCGAAATTCGCAAGATTCAAATCTCCTTATAAGGAATTACGATTGCTTTGCTTCAGGCGCGTTACTCACTGTGCTTCCCGCATCCCTTTTAGCAGTGAAACAGCCCTGAAATGAAAAGTCACGCGGATATACCCGACTCGATTCCTCTGAGTTACCGTCCAACAGCGGCTGGCTTTGCGGGCAGGGCTGATGTCTGCTAGCTTCAACTAGCCAGCGCGGTTCGTGCGATACCAATCGATCGTTTGCTGTAGTCCTTTGTTGAGCGGAACGACTGGTTTCCAACTGAGTTCGCGCTGTATCTTGTCCGAGTTCAGAGCGTAACGCCGGTCGTGGCCCGGCCTGTCCGGCACATGGGAAATGAGATTTTCAGGCTTGCCCATCATGGTAAGAAGATTGCGAGCCATGGTGAGATTGTCCTTAACGTCGAAACCCCCAATATTATAAACATGACCTTCGCTTCCCCGTTCCAATACAGCAAGAATGGCGCGGCAGTTATCTTCGACGTGAATCCAATTGCGCTGTTGCAGACCGTCACCATAAATCGGCAGTGGCTTGTCGTTGCATGCGCTCACGATCATCAGCGGAAGAAACTTTTCAAGGCACTGGTGCGGCCCGTAGTTATTTGAAGAGCGCGTAATCAGCGCAGGAAACGAATAAGTTCGAACGAAAGAGAGAACGAGCAGATCGGAAGCCGCTTTCGAGGCGGAATAGGGGCTGCTCGGACGAAGAGGGGAATTCTCATCGGAGAAAGATGCGGACGGAATATCGCCATACACTTCGTCGCTTGAGACGTGGATGAAGCGCTGTATTTGCAATCTTCGAGCGGCTTGGAGCAGAACGAACGTGCCGGTTACGTTGGTTCGAACGGCGTCAGCCGGTTGAGAAATGCTGCGGTCCACGTGTGATTCGGCGGCGAAGTGAACTACCGCATGGCAGCCTTCCATGGCGGATTCGACCGCGTTGACATCGCAAATATCACCCTTCAAAAATTTGTAATTGGGATTATTTGAAACGGAGTTGAGATTGGCCAGATTCCCAGCGTACGTGAGCTTATCAAAATTGACGATTGAAAACCCTTTATCGAGGGAGAGCGTGTAACGGATAAAGGTCGAGCCGATGAAGCCGGCGCCACCGGTGACCAAGAGCTTCATAGGGATGCCTGCTTCTGCGGCGCTGGTGCGGCACCAAGTGATGCGGAGTCGGAACGAATCCACAAGAATCCGGCGACGATTAGCGAGAGCGAGAGCAACAAAGTTGAAGTAGAGAACCGACGGCCGCTGATCTGCACGAGGATGAACTCGAGCAGAAAGGCAGGCAAAATAAAATACAGCGCGATGCCCCAAAGGCTTAACCAACGCGGCCGAGGTTGCGCTTGCGCTGACATCCCTAGAATTATGCCGACTGGAAAGAAGACAAGTAAGTAATAAATATCCATGTAGCCTTGCAACTCGGCGGGGCGGACCTTGCGGAGCAGACGCGCCAGGGCGGTGCCGGGGCCTAGACGGTAGAGCCTGCCACTTTTCTTCCCGTTGATGTAAAGCGAAAGGTTTGCGCCATCGTAGGAGTACAGGATGTCGCGCGTTTTTGTGTCAGTGAAAACGTTTGGGACATACCAAGCGAGGATCGCCCTTTTGACCGAGAGCGGGTTGCGAAACCATAGAACCAGAGCTGATTCTTCTTGCCTGACAGTTAAGTCGACGAATGATGGCGAGCGGGAAATGGAAATGATGTGGCCGCGGCCATCGTGAGTCGCTTGGGCGGCGCAGATTAGATGAAGGCCGAACTGGTTCGTTTTCTGAAGATCGGCGACTAAATCTGCAACTGCCGCGTCAGAAGCGAGCCAAGACTTGCCGTTTAGCACCAGAGCACCCGAAGGCGGGGAAGCGAGCGCAGGCGCAGCCCATGAAAGAGTAGGAAGGATGTCTTTTGTGTCTTTGAATGGCGGGGCACCCGCGAAATGATATTCGGCACGCCAGTCCGGCAGAGGTTCCGCGCTTGCTTGCCCGGACGTTAACTCGAGGGCCGCAGCGCTCGGGACGGCTCGATCCGCGATTTCTAACTCCTGAATCTGGCCTTTCCAAGGACTCTGGCCCGCGGCGTCGTTACCTACCACGAGTAAACAGTCCGGATCCCAGTTGCTTAACCTGGTCTTCGTTTGCAGGGCGGCAGAAAGCGCAAACCAGGAGAGAAAATAGATTGGAAGAAGAACAGCAATACGCTTGATGGTTAGCCAAGAGCGGCAGGCGGACTCGGCTCTGGAGAGGAGGGCGATCGTAAAGGAGCCCAGAATTTCGAAGAGGAAGAAGCCGACGACAGCACCTGTGGAATTTGTGAGCACATCCTCCCACCCCGAATCGCGCATGGGGATATAGATCTGCGTAAGCTCGATGACATAAGAGAAGACCGCGCCTGCCACCCAAACTAGCAAGAGAGTGGCCAGCCGTGAGAGTTTTCTTTCCCGCAACTTCTCCGCCAAGCCGAAACCGAAGGGAACGAAGAGCAAAACATTCAGGAATGCGTCAAAAACCCCTGAAGTCTTTATGCCGCTACCTAACAAAAAGGGCGATGAATTGCCGGGAAGCCTCGATTGAAAATCAAAGCGAAACGGAAATAGCGTGAGAAAGAGAATTCCAACAATAGCGGCAATCAGAAACCGGTTCGACCAACGCGAGGTGTGCGCCGGCGAAGAGGAGTCGACAGTGTGAATCCGCATTTCGTTCAGAAGATGGACGCCTCGCTATTCATTCAAAAGTCTAGCATGAGTACGGGTTTAGCCTGCCGCGAGCAAGGGTAGCTGGTTACTTCGATGTACGCGGATGGCGTTTGGGACCGTACCGAACTGAAATGCACCGCTAACTCATTGAGACTAACCGCGTAAAAACCTGTCCCTTCGGTGCGGCCAGTACTTTTTGGCCCGGCCGGACAGGCGAAATTGACTGCACTTCGTTGCTGCCTCTGACCAGTAGTTCCCCCCTCCCGGTGGTCTCTAAACTGTACGGGACATGAAAAATTCCGCACGAAACCAAAGACAAGAACTTCAGCTCCAGGCCCTGGGAGCTCGCTTCCGAGTCAGCAACGGCTGCAAGCCATTGGCCCTTATCGCCTTCCTGGCCGTAATGGCCGCGATTGGTGGGTTGTCCGGCTGCGTTGGCTCTACCGGCGCCAAGACGAGCACGGGCAACGCAGGAGTGCTATCTGGAAGCGTGGCGACGCTAGCTTTCGGAAACATTGGGGTAAGCAAGACCGCGACGCAGAGCGTTACGATCACAAATACAGGGACTGCGACCGTAAGTTTGGGGCAATCTTCCATCACCGGCACGGGCTTTACGATCACTTCAGGAAGCCTTGCAGGGTCGGTTGGTGTGGGGCAAAGCGTAACCGTTCAAATTCAATTCGCGCCACTTACGGCGGCCGCCGCGAGCGGCAGCTTTACACTGGCGAGCGATGCGTCGAACTCACCATTTTCTGTTGCGCTGAGCGGAACGGGAACGCAACCGGGATTGGCGAGTTCTCCTGCAGCGGTGAGTTTCGGAAACGTCGGTGTAAAGAGCAGCGGTTCTGCAACGGTTACCTTGTCGAATACGGGCTCGGCGAACGTTACGATCGCCCAGGCGAGCGTCAGCGGGACCGGTTTTACGATAGGCGGATTGGCCGCTGGGCAGGTTATCCAGCCGGGACAGAGCGTGAATTTTACCGCGCAGTTCTCACCGACATCGGCTGGGAGTGCCAGCGGGAGTATCTCGGTGTCCAGCAACGCACCGAATTCTCCAATGACAATTGCAGTAACCGGAACGGGAACGCAACCGGGACTAGAGAGTTCTCCTGCAACAATCAGTTTTGGAAATGTGCCAGTCGGGACCAACGGCACTGCTACTGTTAGCTTGTCGAATACAGGGACAGCGAACGTGACGATCAGTCAGGCGGCCGCCACGGGGACCGGCTTTAGTATCAGTGGTCTGGCGGCTGGGTTGACAATTCAGCCGGGACAAAACGCGAGTTTCACTGCACAGTTCTCACCGAGATCCACAGGGAATGCCAGCGGGAGCATTTCGGTGTTCAGCAATGCACCAAATTCTCCAATGACGATTTCAGTGACCGGGGCCGGAACGCAACCGGGCTTGGGAAGTTCTCCCTCAGCGGTCAATTTCGGAAGCGTAGTTGTCGGGAACAACGGGTCTGCGACGGTTAATCTATCGAATACAGGGACAGCGAGCGTGACGATCAGTCAGGCCACTGTCACCGGGACCAGTTTTACGATCAGTGGGTTGGCGGCTGGGCTGACAATCCAGCCGGGACAAAACGCGAATTTCACTGCGCAGTTCTCACCTACCTCTGCGGGCAACGCGAGTGGAAGCATCTCAGTGTCCAGCAACGCGCCGAATTCCCCGATGACGATTGCTCTGGCCGGCAAAGGAACGCAAGCCCAAATTGCCGCAGTCCCTTCGAGCGCACCTTTTGGAAATGTTAGCGTCGGAAACAGCAATTCACAGACAATCACGCTTACGAACAGCGGCACGGCAAACCTTGTCATTTCGCAAGGCAGCGCGTCAGGCAGCGGGTTCAGCATAAGCGGGCTCAGCACACCTTTGACGATCCCGCCGGGCACGAACGCTACGTTCAATGCCGTGTTCACACCTTCGGCGGCTGGGAAAGTTACCGGGTCGGTATCACTGGCGAGCGACGCACCAAACTCGCCATTTCTGATACCTGTGAGCGGAACCGGCATCGCGTCGAGTCTTTTGCTGACGTCTAATGTACCGAGTCTAAGTTTCGGCAGCGTGAACGTAGGCAGCAACAGCGACCTGCCGGCGACCTTGACGAACACGGGAAATGCGAGCGTCACGATATCCGCCGCAAATATCTCTGGTGCGGGCTTTACGGTCAGCGGCGTTTCATCAGGGGAAACTCTAACTCCTAACCAGTCCATCCCAGTGACGGTTCAGTTCGCGCCGACCACGGCGGGGTCGGTTAACGGAAAACTGAGCGTGCTTAGCAACGCCACCGATTCACCGACACAGGTCAGCTTGTCGGGAACGGGCGCCCAGCAGACGGCTCTAACCGTCGGACTGGCATGGACGGCCAGCACATCGACAGTGATTGGCTACAATGTGTACCGCGGAACGGTCACCGGCGGTCCTTACAAGTCGAAACTGACCTCCTCGCCGGTAGCGTCAACTCAATTTACAGATTCGGGAGTGCAATCCGGTCAGACTTACTACTACGTTGTCACCTCAGTCGATTCAAGCAACGTAGAGAGTGTGTATTCAGGACAGGCTAGCGCGAAAGTTCAGTAGCCCACGCTGAGTATGGAGGGTGGGAAGCACAGGATGAAATACAGACTGAAGTCCTGAATCCCCGGCAAGGTCCTTCTCCGGGTACCAGATTGCACTGTTCTAACGGACAGGATTGCACACCTGTCCTCCGCGTGTACCCCTGACCAGTAGTCTCCGAAGAGTTCTTTCCCGCAGAATCCTAGCGCTCATGAATGGTGTATATAAAGCGAACGATCGGCGCTCGAATTTGTTTCTGCCTATCGAGGCAAAGCAAGCGGCACTCGTTGCAGGTATACTCCCCGCACTGCTAGCGCTCATCGGATTGCTGGGTACGTCCGGTTGCATAGGTTTCGCTGGCAAACCTGGGGCAATCTCGAATGGAGGACTTCAGGTCACGCCCAACGCAATTAACTTCGGGAGCGTGGGTGTAGGATCCAGCGCTAACCAGAACTTTATTGTAAGCAATCGCGGTTCGGCACAGATAACGCTAAAGAACGTTTCGGCGATCGGCCCGGGATTTGGCGTCACAGGCTTTTCAGGTCCAACCGTACTAGCTCCCGGTCACAGCCTACAGCTTACTGCCGCTTTCAAGCCCACTTCGGCAGGCCAGCTAAACGGAAGTATTTCGGTCACTACTGGCACGCCGGGTTCCGAGGTGATGGGCAGTCTTACGGGGATAGGGGCGACGAGTTCGCTGAGTATAACGCCGTCCACTGTCGGATTCGGAAATGTGATCGTCGGGAGCCCGTCAATCCAGACACTGCGGTTGACGAACAATGGAACTGAGAGCGCGGCAATTAAGTCCGTGAGCGTGACTGGCACAGGGTTCGGCATATCTGGACTGAGTACCCCGCAAACGCTCACCCCCAACCAATCTGTAACTTTCAGCGCAGAGTTCAACCCGAAAGCTGCCGGCAGTGAAACCGGAGCCATTTCGGTCGTGGCAGCCGGAAGTTCAGTGGGGGTCAGCCTGAACGGAGTAGGAGTTGTGTCCGCTGCTCAATTGGCCCCTAGTGAGACTACCGTGGCTTTTGGGAACGTGACCGTAGGAACGACCGCTACGCAACAAGTGACACTGAAGAGTACGGGGAATTCGAATGTGGACATTTCGAACATTTCGCTCAGCGGGAGCGGATACACGCTCACCGGAGTGACCTCCCACACGGTGCTAGATCCTGGGCAGAGTGCGACTCTAACAGTGAGCTTCGACCCAAAGACTGCCGGAAGCTTGCCTGGAACGGTGACGATTTCCAGCAATGCTCTGAACTCCCCATTGACCATTCAGCTTTCCGGGGATGGCACGCAAAAAAGCCAGCAACCATCGGTGACGCTCAACTGGGGAAGCGTGTCGGACGTCGTCGGATATTTCGTGTACCGGAGCTCCAAATCGAGCGGCCCGTATACCAAGCTGAATGCCCAAGCAGACTCCGGGACGACTTATACAGACAGCAGAGTGGCCAAAGGCGACACCTATTATTACGTGGTGACCTCGGTAAATGCCGAGAATGTCCAAAGCACGTACTCGAAGCAGATTAGCGTGACGATTCCCTCGCAGTAAGTAAGCAAGCATCCACTCTTAGGAAGCTAGTCGTTGGATTTTTCGCGCCCGATTCAGCAGGTTGGCTCGCGCGGCCAAGTCTCTGGCGACTTTGTCCGATGCCACAGCAGGAGTCCGCAGAGCGTTCAACAAAGCCCCCTTGAAGGTGGGTGCAAATACGTGCACGAACGCTTCTTTGTGTTTCTGGTCGCACAACCACTCTTTGTAAGGATAATCTCCCGTACCGTAATCGATGAATGAGACCCGTTCATCGGCGGCTGCGCCGCAAAATTGCTCGATTACTTTCATGGTGAGGAATATACCCGGAGAAAACCGGTTGTATGCGCGGTCATGAGCCATGTACTGTCCGGAGAATGTCACGCCGTATCGCAATCCGAGCCAGAACCCAATCGGAGTCTCGCGGTTGAACAACACGAAGCAGCGCAACAACCCTCTTTCAGCCTGTGCACGCAGGAGTTCGCGAATATGCTCAGAGTCTCTGAATCCCCCTCCGAGTCTTCGCTGAAACGATTTGTTCGCCACAGTCTCCAGGTGCCCCACCATCACTTCCAGTTCAATGGGGTCTCTAAACAAACGGATGCTTAGTCCATCGGAGCAAGCCGCGAGAAACGTCCTCATCTTTCTGCGAATTTCAGATCTTCTGTGGCTGGAGAACCGCAGATAGAAAGCTTCCAGGCTCGAGGGCACTGTCATTCCCCAGTGAGTCCGCCAACGAGCCACGTGATCGCGACTTATGAAACCGGGAGTTTTTAGTGCCTCGTTGCAAAACGTTGTGCCGGATTCCAATCCCTTAAACACGGCGACGTCGCCGTGTCCCCGACCGAGGCCCCGAATGATCGCGTCCACGAGCACTCTACAATTTTCAACGCGTGAATCGCCTAGAAGAGATCCGCGCGGAAACTCGATCACGTTCGCCTTCGGCTTCAGTGTCCAGAATCCAGTCCTCCAGCTCAGATCGTTTTTTCCGACTTTCCCGACGAGTATCGTGACCGGCCGTTCGTTGTCGTACAAAACGATGACGTAAGGACTTACCTCGACGCCATCCCAAGAGCGGATCTTTTCATATAGCTCGAAATCCACGTCGTGCACGCGTTGCCATGCTTTCCACGGTCCTCGCAGTTCGCAGATCCCTTCGAAAGTTCGGAAGAGCCTCACGGCAACAGAGCGCTTCTCGTTGCCTGATGAAAAGAGTGCTCCTTGTATGCTTGTGCGGACTACAGCCGCGTTAGGACGCGTGCTGACCGAGGAATCGCTGATCGATTGGAGCCCGCAGCGGTAGACATAGAATTGCTGTCCTAACGCCCTAAACTGACGCATCCGGTGGAATAGGGGGTTCTGTGAAAACGCCTTCGCGAAACTTTCCGGCAAATTCAAACGTTCGGAGTAGATGATGGTGAGGGACTTCGTCCGCTCGGCCGCCCGGTCCGCAAGCTTGGACAAGACAATTTGCAAGAATTCCCAGGAGAAAGGACGATACATGAAAAATACGTCGCCATCAGTGTGCTCACAATAGTCCGACGCGTCCGCTTGAATGATGTTAATCGGAATCGCGCGAGACGCTGCTGATCGGCACCGCGAGATATTGTCGCGGGCGATATCGCACAATTCCGGCGCTAACTCGACGCCAGTAACTTTGGCGAATCCATACTGCGCCGCCAGAATGCACGCCCGGCCCAAACCGCAGCCCAGATCGACAAAGTGAGAAGTCCTGGGCAGGTCCAGATTTCGAAGGAGTTTACGGAAGGCCCAGGCATTGACCGGTCCATAGCGGTTCGCGTGAGGCAATCTGGAAGGATCAACCGAGGTGTTCGCAAGAGAAATATAGCCGCTGGTCTGCACTCCGTAGATTCGATCGAAGCATTTCAGCCAATGATCCTCTACGACGGATAGGCACGCAGACAGGGTGTGTCTGATGCCCGTACCTTTCAGAATGCGGGAGAGACGCTGGAAAGATGGATGGAACCTTGTGCTGGAAACCGCAGCTCTGGTCACAATTGCCGTCCTGGCGCGACAGCTGGCGCAAATTGCATCTGTTCCACTGCGGTACCCTCGATCGCCAGTCCGGCAACACGCTGGGCCAGTGATTCGACCGATTTAGCGGACAATGCCGCGTACAAAGGCAAAAGGATTAGGTTCGCGGCCGCCCAAACGGCGTTCGGAAATTGCCGATGTTCGGAATTCGACGGCAATAAGTTCTCGTACTCCACTTCGAGATAGAGCCCGCGCTCTAATGCATCGCGAAGAATGTGGGCGCGATTTCGGCTCGGCAAAACAATCGGCAATCGCAATAAGCCGGCGTAATCGCATTCAGGCGAAAGG
>Ga0308309_10003033_pt1 | contig 10038 bp, 17 predicted proteins | sample HubBroMetageWFT5_FD_192491 | JGI IMG/M metagenome (GOLD analysis project Ga0308309, IMG submission 192491) | Warmed and freeze-thawed soil microbial communities from the Hubbard Brook experimental Forest, New Hampshire - Hubbard Brook CCASE Soil... | ecosystem: Environmental > Terrestrial >... | reverse complement strand
GTTCTCGCAGATCACGCGGACCACTCCGTGACGGCGGATTACCTTGCACTTGTCGCAAATCTTCTTGACCGATGCCCGGACCTTCATGATGACGTCAATTCCCTTCGGTGCTATTTCTAACCCCAAGCAGATCCTTCAATCCGCTCAGGATAGCGGCGCCGGTCTCGAACGCCCGGCAATCGCCACTACTTATAACGATAAACAATGCGTCCACGGGTCAGGTCGTAGGGCGAAAGCTCCACGGCCACCCGGTCGCCCGGAAGAATTTTGATGAAGTTCTTGCGCATCTTGCCCGATATATGGGCCAGGACCTGGTGCTTGTTCTCCAGTTCCACCTTGAACATGGCATTGGGCAGCGGCTCCACCACCACTGCCATCACTTCAATCGCGTCTTCCTTACTCATTCAACTCCAGTTGTCAGTTCTCGGTTGTCTGTTGTCAGTGACCTTGTTAGTTGGCAATTGGCAGTTTCTTTAAGAACTGACAACTCACCACTGGCAACCGACCACTACTCTGTTAATATCACCGGCCCATTCTTCGTCACTGCTACGCAGTGTTCGAAGTGGGCACTGTAGCTGCCGTCCTGCGTCACGGCTGTCCACTTGTCGTCGAGCAACCGCGTCTCCGACCGGCCTACGTTGACCATTGGCTCGATCGCCAGCACCATGCCGTCGCGCAACCTTGGGCCGCTTCCCGGCGTTCCGTAATTCGGCACCTGCGGATCTTCGTGAAGCTTGGTGCCGATCCCGTGCCCCACAAACTCACGAACCACACTGAAGCCGTTGGCCTCGACCAGGTACTGCACCGCGGCCCCTACATCTCCGACGGAGTTGCCGATCCCGCCGCTTCAATTCCCCGGTACAGCGAATCGCGGGTCACTTCGACCAGCTTTTGCAACTCGGGGGTCAACTCACCGCCGACCGGCACCGTGATAGCTGCATCACCGTAAAAGCCGTCGAGCACCACGCCGGTATCGATGGAGACGATGTCGCCCGCCTTCAACACCTTTCGTTCCGACGGGATGCCATGCACAATCTCGTTATTCACCGAAGTGCAAAGCACACAAGGGTAGTCGTAATACCCCTTGAACGCCGGCTTGGCGCCCAACTCCCGGATCTTCCGCTCCGCCACCCGCTCCAAGTCCATCGTGCTAACGCCGGGAGCAACCACTTCTTTGACGCTATCGAGCACCTGGCGGACGATGCGCCCACTGCGCCGCATCTTCTCGATCTCTGACACCGACTTACAAACGATTGACATTCTCTATCGCGCTAAACGCCTGTGCAGCAATCGCTTCCACTGCCTGGTCGCCGTTAAGCTCCACCAACCGCCCCTTGGCGTGGTAATAGTCCACCAGGGGGAGAGTCAGCTTCTCATAGGCCTTCAGCCGCTCGGCGACAACTTCTATCGTGTCGTCGGGACGCACAACAAGTCGCCCTCCGCCGACATCGCAGATGCCTTCAACTTTGGGTGGCTGGAAGTAGACGTTGTAAATCCGTCCACAGGTGGGACAAGAACGACGCCCGGTGATTCGCTGCAGTAGACGATTATACTCGACTACAAGACGAATCACAACCGGCGGCATGGCACTTGATTGCCCCGCCTGACCACCACCCAACTGCCTGCTTTTCAAATATCTATCCAGCCACTCGGCCTGTGCCACCGTCCGTGGAAAGCCGTCCAAAATGTATCCCCGGTCGCAATCTGGATCTCCCAACCGCTCTGCCACCATGTCGTTGACCAGGTCGTCGGAAACCAGGTCCCCGCGTTCCAGAACCCTCTTGACCATGAGGCCGAGATGGGTGCGACGGGCCACGTTCTCTCGCAACAGGTCGCCGGTCGAAACCTGCGGGATGCCGTAGGCCTTGGAAATAAGCTTGGCCTGCGTCCCTTTGCCGGCGCCCGGCGGTCCCATCATGATGATGGTCCCGACTACGCGTTCTGTCTTGCTGACGCCCAATGCTGACGACAAAGCCTGTGCCTGCACGTCACGCCCCCGTGGGCCGTCCCACCGACCCATTGCCCGACCGAGCGGGCCGGAGCCTCCCGGTGGCCCCGAACAACCAGTGGCTAGTGGATAGTGGTTAGTGGATAGTCAAAAACTTTCCGATCCACGCCACGTTCGCAACCTGCCTTCTATCCACTATCCACTAACCACTAACCACTGCCTTACCACGTAGCTCTGCGTCCTCGAATACGTCCGCTGCGCGGGGTGAATCCCTCGTAGTGGCGCATGATGAGCTGCGACTCGACCTGGTTGACCGTGTCCATGGCCACGCCGACCACGATCAGCAGCGACGTACCGCCAAAGTAAAAGTTCACGTTCAAGCCGCTGGTGATCCACGTGGGCAAGTGCTCGAAGAACGCTCCCACTGGGCCGTACAGATGGTTCAAGTGAATGCCCGTGATCATCCATTCCGGAATGAATGAGATCAGAATCAGGTACAGCGCGCCCACCAGGGTGATTCGCGTCAGAATGTCGTTAATGTAATTCGCCGTCCGCGCGCCCGGCCGGATGCCCGGAATGAATCCCCCGTACTTACGCATGTTGTCGGCAACCTCGTTGGGGTTGAAGACAATCGAAACGTAGAAGTACGCGAAGAACACGATTCCCACCGCGTACAGCAGTGTGTACAGCGGCTCTCCCCAACGCAATGCATTGAAGACCGGGCCGAAGTAGCGGTTGTCTTTGAACATCGGCAGCGCTCCCAGCGTTTGCGGAAGCGTCAAGACCGATGACGCGAAGATGACCGGCATCACGCCGCCGGAGTTTACACGCAGTGGAAGATGCGTGGACTGGCCGCCCATGACTTTGCGACCGACAACTCGCTTAGCGTACTGCACAGGGATTCGTCGCTCACTTCGCTCCACGAACACGATGAAGGCGACCACCGCGACCATGACTACGATCAACATCAGGATCGCCGGAACCGTAAACGCGCCCCAAGCCTGGGTGCGGACCTTGTCATACAGATCGGCTACTGCGCGGGGCAGTCCAACCACAATACCGGCGAAGATCAGCAGCGACATGCCGTTGCCGACGCCACGCTCAGTGATCTGCTCGCCCAGCCACATGATGAATACGCTTCCCGTGGTAAGAGTAAGCATGGTCATCAACACAAATCCGAATCCGGGGTTGTTCACGAATCCCGGCGTGCGCTGCAGCGTGAAGGCGATTCCCAACGACTGCACGGCGCTTAAGAGCAGCGTCAGGTACCGGGTCCACTGGGTGATCTTTTTGCGGCCAAGCTCGCCTTCCTTCTGCAATTTTGCCAGTGGCTCGTAAACCACCGTCATCAACTGCAGAATGATCGACGCCGTGATGTACGGCATGATGCCCAGGGCAAAGATCGTCAGCCGGCGCAACTGGCCGCCGCTGAACAGGTCGATGAATCCCAGGAAGGTGCCGCGGTTCTGGTCAAAGAACTGCGCCAGCACGTCGGCGTTGATTCCGGGCGTGGGAATATGCCCACCGAACCGGTAGACGGCCAGCAGTCCGAGCGTAAACAGAATGCGCTTCCGAAGATCGGGAACGCGAAATACGTTGGCCAGCTTCTCAAGCATTACTAAACCTCAAAACCCAGTGGCTAGTGGTCAGTGGCTAGTGGTTAGTTAAAGCCACCGCATCTGTTCCCTCACTCAGCCGCCATTCCCAGTTGCCGTTCGCTCGTCGGTTTTGGCCAATTGATAGTTGCTCTTTTCTAGCCACTATCCACTAGCCACTATCCACTTCTTAGAGTACTTGTATCTTGCCGCCGGCCTTTTCGATCTTTTCCTGGGCCGACTTGGAAAACTTGTGCGCGTGAACGGTGAGCGCCTTCGACAGCTCGCCCTGGCCGAGCACCTTGACCAGCGTGTTCTTCGAGGTGACGACGCCAGCCTTGCGCAGCACGTCGGGAGTGATCTCCGACTCGTCCAACTTAGCCAGCCGCTCCAGGTTCACCACTTCATATTCGGTCTTGAAGATGTTAGTGAAGCCGCGCTTCGGCAGACGCCGGTGCAGCGGCATCTGGCCGCCTTCAAATCCACGCATCAGGCTGGAGCCACTGCGCGATCCCTGGCCTTTATGGCCACGCGTCGAGGTCTTACCCATGCCTGAGCCCATGCCACGGCCAACGCGCTTCTTGTTCTCGTTGGCTTTGCGAGGTGCCCGTAAATTACTAAGATTCATTTTGTACCTGCTCAGTTCTCGGTTGCCAGGAGTCAGTTGTCAGTTAATGACTTCTGGCTGAATTCTAATTGGTCGCCGGTGGCTGCCTGCTCCAGGCTGGCAACTGACAACTGGCGACTGACAACTTTATTTCACGATCTCGACCAAATGCGGCACCTTCGCCACCATCCCCCGGATCGAAGGCGTATCTTCCCTCTCGATCACCTGGTACAGGCGGGTGAATCCCAGTCCCTTGATCACCAGCTTGTGTTTGACCGGCGTACAAATCGCCGAACGCACGTACTTGAGATGTAGTTTCGATCCCGCGGCAGCGGCCTTCGTTTCGATTTTTTTGCGAGTACGCGCCATGATTAAAGCTCCTCGACCGACTTGCCGCGCGCCGCCGCAATTTCCTTGCGATCGCGCAGTCTGCCCAAAGCGTTGAACGTTGCCTTGATCACGTTATGCGGGTTAGTCGTCCCGATCGATTTGGTCAGCACGTTCTGGATCCCCGCCGACGTCATGACCGCGCGAACCGCACCGCCAGCGATGACTCCAGTTCCTTCCGGAGCCGGCTTCAACATCACCATGCCCGCGCCGTAGCGTCCAAGCACCTGGTGAGGAATGGTGGTCTGCGTCAGGTTGATGCGTAGCAAGTTTTTCTTGGCCGCCTCGATGCCCTTGCGGATCGCCTGCGGAACTTCCTTCGCTTTGCCGGAACCATAACCCACGACCGCGGCGGAGGGATCGCCCACTACCACGAGTGCCGCAAACGACATGTTCTTGCCGCCCTTGACGACCTTGGTGACGCGATTGATCGATACCACCTGGTCCTTCAGTTGGAAATTATTGGCGTCAAGTTTTTTCTTTACGATTGGCATTCCTAAATTTCTCCAAACTCCCGAACTGTCATCCTGAGCGGAGGTGCGCTGATTTTGCGCACCGGAGTCGAAGGACCCCTATCTACACCCAGCTCTCTCGTTAAAACTCCAGTCCCGCTTCGCGTGCAGCATCGGCCAGCGCCTTGATGCGGCCGTGGTACAGATATCCGCCGCGATCGAAGACCACCTTCTTGATGCCCTTTTCCTTGGCGCGCTCGGCAATCAGCTTGCCGATTTCCTTCGCCGAAGCCAGGTTGCCGCCGGTAGGACGCTTCTCGCCCTTGATGCCTTTGCCCTTTTCCACTGAGGTCGCGGCCACGATGGTCGCGCCCTTGGTGTCGTCGATGACCTGGGCATAAATGTGGCTGACCGAGCGGTACACGTTCAACCGCGGGCGCTCTGCCGTGCCGGCAATCTTCTTGCGAATGCGGGAGTGGATCTTGCCCCGCGTTTCGTTCTTCGATGTCTTTCCCAGCATCTCTGTTCTTCCTTGCTCCCGGGGTTCTGAACCGGGAAGACGGGGTGTCGCCACCATTCCGTCCCATCACTTTTTGTCATCCTGAGCGGAGGACACCGCTCTCTGTCATCCTGAGCGGAGGCGGCCTTGCCGCCGGAGTCGAAGGACCCCTTTACCGCCCATCACATTCCGTCAACCGGATTTCTCGGTCCCAGTCCCGAGGCGTCTTACTCGAAACTTGAAACTTACTAGCCACTGGCAACCGGCCACTAGCCACTATTTCGCGCCGGTCTTGCCGACCTTCTTCTTCAGGCGCTCATCGCTGTAACGCACACCCTTGTTCTTGTAAGGATCGGGCGGGCGCAGCGAACGCATTTCCGCGGCCACGAAGCCAACCTTCTGGCGGTCGATCCCGCTCACCGTCAAGTGCGTCAGCTTGGGATCGATGGTCACGTCGATCCCCGCCGGCAGCGGATATTCGATGGGATGTGAAAAGCCCAACGTGAATACCACAACGCCCTTGCCTTTCAGCTCCGCGCGATAACCGATGCCGACGATGTCCAGCTCTTTCGTCCAGCCCTTGGTTACGCCTTCTACCGAATTGTTGACCAGCGCGCGGACCAGGCCATGTACCGCGGCCTTGGAATCATCCTCGCGGACGATGGTCAGCACGCCGTCTTTGGTCTCGAGCGCAACTCCGCCCGGGATGTGGGTCGTCACTTTGCCCTTCGGGCCCTGTACCGTCACCGTGTTGCCCTCGACGGCATAGGTCACGCCTTTAGGCAGCGGGATCGGCTTTCTTCCAATTCTCGACATAATGTCTCTCTCACTCGGTTAGCTATCAGCAATGAGCAATTAGCTCTTTTCGCTCGTTGCTTCTCGCTTATTGCTTATTGCTAATTGCTAATAAACTTCGCAAAGCACTTCGCCGCCAAGCTTTTCCTTGCGCGCCTGCCGGCCGGTCATCACGCCCTTGGGAGTGGTGAGGATACTGATCCCCAGCCCGCCCAGCACGCGCGGAATCTCGCTGTGGCCGACGTACACTCGGCAACCCGGACGCGAGATGCGCTTGATCTGCGAAATTGGCGACGAACTGTCAGCGCCATACTTCAGGTACACACGCAAAACCTTGCGACCCTCTTCTTCGGTCGACTTGTAGTTCGCGATATAGCCTTCGTCTTTCAGAATGCGGGCCATCTCCACCTTCAGCTTGGAGAGGGGAACGTCCACCTTCTGGTGACGCGCGTTGATCGCGTTGCGTACCCGCGTCAGAAAATCTGCGACCGGATCGGTCAAACTCATGCTCGATATCTCCTCAAATCGTCGCCCGTTAGCTTTCCGCGAACTTCTCGCGTGAGGCCCTGTCCCACAGGTGGGATGAACGCTCGTGAAAGAACCAGCCGCGACGGACTTACGCTCAGCGTTCGGTAACACTTATCCGCACGCCGTACAACTTACTTCGTGTCAGGGCACGACTTCAGTCGTGCCGTAAAGCCGCATTCCTGAATCCCCGAGCGGACTTCAGTCCGCGAGGGAAGCAGTCTCCGGGGTCCCCCCGGCAAGCGCCGCTTTTGCGCTTGTTAGGGTGGTTACCAGGACGACTTCGAAACCCCGGGAATTTCTCCCTTGAGTGCCAGCCCGCGGAAGCACAGACGGCAGACGCCGAACTTGCGCAGAAACGCCCGCGGACGCCCGCAAATGTGGCAGCGGTTGTGCTGGCGGCTGGAGAACTTGGGTTTCTTGTTCGCCTTGGCGATACTGGATGTCTTAGCCATCGTTTCCTTTACCCCCAGCGCTTCCACGCTGGGCTGCTGTGCTGCTTTACCAGAAACTCGAAACTTGAAACTCGAAACTTTCTTAACTATCCACTAACCACTAGCCACTAATCACTGCGCCGTTCTAAACGGCATACCCATGTGCTTCAGCAGCGCGCGTGCCTGGTCGTCGTTGCCGGCGGTGGTCACAATCGTAATGTTCATTCCCTTCATCTTCTCGACCTTCGAATAGTCGATTTCCGGGAAGATCAACTGGTCGCGCACGCCCAGCGTGAAATTGCCGCGACCGTCAAACGACTTGGTCGGCACGCCGCGGAAGTCACGCACACGTGGCAGTGCAATGTTCACCAGCCGGTCGAAAAACTCATACATACGGTCGCCGCGCAGGGTCACCATCACGCCAATGGGATTTCCTTCGCGCACCTTGAACTGCGCGATCGACTTCTTAGCCTTCGTGACAATCGGCTTCTGCCCGGCAATCTGCGTGATTTCGGAGACTGCCGGATCGATCAACTTGGCGTTCTGCGTCGCTTCGCCCACCCCCATGTTGACCACGATCTTTTCCAGCTTCGGGGCCGCCATGGTGTTTTCCAGGCTGAATTCCTTCATCAGCGCCGGCAGAACTTCCTTGTAATACTTCTCGCGCATGCGCGCCGTCGAGCGATTGTTCGCCTTCGGCCGCGCCGGCTTGCCTGACGGCTGCTCGCCGCCCGCTTCTTCCTGTGCAGGCTTGGCTTTCTTGCCCTGGGGCTTTCCGCCACCCTGGGGCTTTCCGCCACCCTGGGCGGGCGCCGCGCTCTTCTGCTTCTTCTCTTTCTCGTCAGCCATTTCTTTGCTTCACCTTTCTCACGGTTTCGGCTCTTCTATCCAGTCCGGTTCGTGAGGAACTCAATTTAGTGGCTAGTGCTCAGTGGCTAGTGGCTAGAAGCTTTTCCCGCGCACTCTACCACTTAAAATCTCTCACTTAGCCTCTGCTGCTTATAGACTAACTATCAATTACTAATTACTAATTACCAATTTCTAACTGCCGCCGCGGCTTCAACTAGCCACTAGCCACTGACCACTAGCCACTATTTTTCCAGCGTCGTGCTGCAGACCTTGCACACTCTTACGTGCTTATCGCCGCGCTTTTCGTGCCCCACGCGCACCGGACGTCCGCAGGCCGCGCACATCAACATCACGTTGCTGATGGAGATCGAGCTTTCCTGCTCAGCGATGCCGCCCTTCACGTTCTTCTGCGGATTCTTGCGAACGGCCTTCTTCACCATCATCACGTGCTCCACCAACACCTTGCCGGCATGAGGCATGACACGCAGCACGCGGCCTTCCTTGCCCTTGTCGCGTCCGCTGATTACCCGGACCTGGTCGTTACGTCGAATGTCGACTACTTTCTGCATCTCTCAAACCCTTCAGCTTTCAGCTATCAGCCGTCAGCTCTCACAATTCCTTAGTTCGTTCTTCTCTAACCGCGAGCCACTAGCCACTGTCTTACAGAACTTCCGGCGCCAGGGAAACGATCTTCAAAAATTTCTTCTCGCGCAGTTCGCGCGCCACGGGACCGAACACGCGCGTCCCAACCGGCTCGCCGCCTTCATTGATCAGCACCGCGGCATTCGAGTCGAAGCGGATATATGTGCCGTCGCGCCGGCGATGCTCTTTCCGAGTGCGCACGATCACGGCCTTGACCACGGTGCCCTTTTTCGCCGTGCCATCGGGCGAAGCTTCCTTCACCGAAGCTGTTACCACGTCGCCCAAGTGCGCCACCAGGCCAGTTCCACCACCCAGCGGCAGGATCACCTGCAGCTTGCGCGCACCGGAGTTATCGGCGACTTCGAGCATGCTTCTCATCATCACTGCCATAACTTTGTCTCCTTGCTCCGCGGCTTAGCTAACCGGCGCTGCTTCAACCGGCGCCACTTGCGCGGCCTTCCGCACGATTTCCTTCAACTGCCAGCGCTTCAGCTTCGACAGCGGACGAGTCTCTTCGATCTTGACCACATCGCCCAGCTTGGCGGTGCCGTTTTCATCATGCGCGTAAAACCGCTTGCTGCGCTTCACGACGCGCTTGTAAAACGGATGCGCCTTCTGCCGGTGTACTTCGACCACGATGGTTTTCGCCATCTTGGTGGAAACCACTTCGCCAATCAGGATCTTGCGGCGCCCCTGGGCCTTCGCGGTGGTCGTTGCAGTCGTCGTCGTTCCAGTAGACGTGTCGGTCATGGCTTACTTCTTCTCCGTTGCAGCGGTCTTCGTCTTGCTGGCCGCCTTCTTCGCCTTCGCTACCTTGGGCGCTGTTTCTGCCTTCGCAATCTTCTTTACTTTGGGCGCTTTGGGCGCTTTCGCCACTGGAGCCGTAACCTTTGCCTTCACTTTGGCCGAGCCGTTGCCATTCCCCAACTGCTTTTCGCGTTCGATGGTCTTGATCCGCGCGATATCTTTCTTCAGGTCGCGGATCTTTTTCAGGCTCTCGGTCTGGCCCATCTTCAACTGGAACTTCAGCTTGAAGAGCGTGTCGGCCAGCTCACCCTGCTGATGCTTCAGTTCCACATCGGTTAAATTGCGGATCTTGTCTGCATTCATTTCAAAATTCCTTAGTGGACGCCTTCACGCGCCACGAACTTGGTACGCAGCCCCAGTTTGTGCGAAGCCAGGCGCATGGCCTCGGCCGCATCGGCCTGCGAGACCCCTTCCATTTCAAACAGGATCTTGCCCGGACGCACTACGGCTACCCAGTGGTCAGGAGCGCCTTTGCCTTTGCCCATACGGGTTTCGGCC
>Ga0308309_10003029_pt1 | contig 10051 bp, 7 predicted proteins | sample HubBroMetageWFT5_FD_192491 | JGI IMG/M metagenome (GOLD analysis project Ga0308309, IMG submission 192491) | Warmed and freeze-thawed soil microbial communities from the Hubbard Brook experimental Forest, New Hampshire - Hubbard Brook CCASE Soil... | ecosystem: Environmental > Terrestrial > Soil... | reverse complement strand
GCGCATGAACCCATGCCGGAAGATATTTGGAGATAGGATCGGAGAGTTTCACCTCGCCCTCCAGCACCATCTCGGAAAGCAGCAGGGAGGTAAAGACTTTGCTGATCGATCCTATCTCGAATACGGTGTCGCCATTCGGCACGCGCGAGTCATCACGATCGAAGTGTCCATAGCCGATGATCTCTCGCGCTTGCTTGGTGATCACTCCGACAACAATGCCGTCACTCTTACGCTGGACGTCGACGCGCTGCACCAGCATGTTTTGGATCTGCTTTGCCGTGGCCAGCGGGCCGGGAATCGCCTGGGCGCTGCTAGTCGAGGAAATGCACACAAGGGGGACGAGAAGTGAGATCGTGCTGAGCAGGATTCGCTTGAGCGCCATCGCGGACTAGCGTAACCGATTTGAGGAAGACGTGTTTGCCTCGTCAACTTTGCTATATAAAGTACTTGACATAGCTGCTTTCTGGCGCTAATCTTGGCGGCGATGCCTGATTCGCGTCCCTGCCGCCGTAAGAGTACTCGGCCTCCGACTTCTGACGAGCCGGTTGCGCTGGAGCACTTGCGCGTCATCCGCCAGGCCATGGAACGCAGCTCGGCCTTTACCGCCGTGCCGGGCTGGGGTATGTGCATCATGGGCGTGACAGCATTGCTGGCCGGTCCCATTGCCTATCGCCAGAAAAATGCTGAAGGCTGGCTGGCCGCCTGGCTGCTGGAGGCGCTGGTGGCGTCGACGATCGCTCTGGTGATGATGCACCAGAAAGCCACGCGCCTTGGGACGGAGATCCTCTCGATATCAGGGCGCAGGTTGTTTATCGGCTTGCTGCCAGCCCTGGCCGCCGGCGGCCTGTTGACTATCGCCTTGATGTGGGGCGGCCCCGTGCGGTTGATTCCTGGAGTTTGGCTTGTGCTCTATGGAGTTGCGGTCATGCAGGCCGGTGCATTTTCAGTGAAGACGGTGCCTGCCATGGGAGCAGCCTTCGTGGCTTTCGGTGCAGTCGCGCTGCCGCTGCCATGGCTATGGGCGAACGTTGTTCTGACTGCCGGTTTCGGCCTGCTGCACATCGTTTTCGGAATCATTATTGCGAGGAGACACGGTGGGTAGACACGCACTCAATCCGGAAGAGCGGTCATCACCGCGGACTGCGCGTACCACGACCCGGCGGCACGGAAGCTCCGAGGCGCTGACTCTCGATCCGATAATCCACGAACGCGTTCGACTGGGCATCATCAGCGCGCTCGCGGTCAACGACGCGCTCACGTTCAACGATCTCAAGGGATTGCTGGAGATCACCGACGGGAACCTGAGTGTCCATGCCCGCAAGCTCGAAGAGGCGGGATACGTACGCTGTACAAAGTCGTTCGTTGGGCGCCAGCCGAGAACGGAATTCAAGCTGACTACGGCTGGCCGGCGCGCGCTGGAAAACTACCTGGAACAGATGGAATCGGTCATCCGGTCGACCCGTACGGCCCCCTGAGAAGAACCATGTACCGGAACGTGAACATGGACGCGCACCTCGCGGCTTTGCTTTTCCTGGGGGCAGCATTTCTTCTGCTGATGCTCATGCTGGCGGCACTGGTGCTTTATTTCTGTCGCAGGTCATGGGTACGCTATTCGCTTTCTGCGGCTGTCGTGCTGGTGATTGCATACGGCGGATTGCTGCTTGGCTTCTCGGGTTTCAGTCACGACTGCACACTGGCGACGGGTAAGGAGAAATACTTTTGCGAACTCGACTGCCACCTGGCTTACTCGGTACAAAATGTCGAGCGTGTGAAGAAAATCGGCGACACCGTTGCCAATGGGGAGTTTTACGTCGTGACGATACGTGGCCGGTTTGACGAGACTACGACTGCACGGTGGCGTTCCCGCGACGTTCCGATAACACCCAATCCGTTGAGGTTTGCTCTCATAGACGGCCAGGGAGACGTGGTTGGTGTATCGATCCTGGGCCAGAAGGCGTGGGAAGCCACTCATGGAGCTTCGCCATCGTTACTCCAGCCATTGCGCCCCGGCGAATCTATACAAGCGACAATGGTCTTCGACGCAGCGCCGGCGATGCACGATCCCAGGCTGCTGGCGTCATTCGGAGTCTTTCCAACGCAGCTGCTGATTGGAGATGAAAACAGCCTGCTCCACAAGAAAACCTACTTCGCCCTCGAGCGAGGTCAAATGCTAACCCTGCACGACGCAACTTGAAGCGCTAGCTCGTAACGCGAACCTGAACCGATGGCGTAAACTGGCCGTTCGGTCAATCACATGTTCTGGTTCGCGGTCTTCTTCCTTCTTTCGGGGCTGTGCAGCATCGTCTACGAACTGGTCTGGCTCAGGCTGGCCATGGCCAGCTTCGGCGTGACGACAGCGCTGATATCAATCCTACTTTCCGTCTTCATGGCGGGATTGGGTGCTGGATCATGGTTTGCGGGAAGATGGGTCCGCCGATACGGTGACCAGCTCAAAGTCCCACCGCTCCGTCTTTACGCTCTCTGCGAACTCCTGATCGGCATCTCCGCATTGCTGGTCCCTTTGGAGCTTCTCTGGGGAAGCCGTCTACTGGAAAGAATCGCCGGAAGCGCCACCGTCTCATCGGGAGCCTTCTACCTGCTTTCCGGAGCATGGCTGGCGGTGACGCTGATTCCCTGGTGCGCGTGCATGGGGGCAACGATCCCGCTGGGAATGTATGCCATCCGGCGCGGCTTGCAGGGGCAGTCGCAACGGTCGTTCAGCTTCCTGTACATCGCCAACGTTCTCGGAGCCGTTGCGGGCGCCGTTGTCGCCCCCATGCTGATCGAGATTTATGGCTTTCATGGGACACTGCGGAGCTGTGCCGTTCTGAACGGGATTATCTTTCTGTCGGCGTTCGCACTCGCGCTTTCCGAACGCTGGCGCATTGGTGAGCCGCAGCCATGTGATAGCCGAGCGCCGCTGGTTACCGGCAGCGACCGGTCAGTGTTACGCCTGCTCTTTGCTACTGGCGTGGCTACCATGGCAGCCGAGGTGATCTGGCTGCGGCTGTACACGTATTTTGTGGGACCGTTCGTGTATTCCTTTGCGGAGATTCTTGCCGCTTACCTTCTGGCGACCTTCTGCGGTTCGCAGATCTATCGCTTCTGGAGCCGCACATCTGGGCAGGAAAGCCGGTTGTTGTGGGTCTCGTTGGCTTTCTTCGGGCTGCTGCCTTTGTTGACTGCCGATCCCAGGCTGGGGATGCAGAGTGACCTTCGCATCTTCCTTGGCGTCTTTCCTTTCTCCGCGGTCATCGGTTTTCTTACGCCCATGCTGGTCGACCGCTGGTCGGAAGGCGATCCTGACCGCGCCGGCCGCGCCTATGCTGTGAACGTGATCGGCTGCATCATCGGGCCTTTGCTCTCGGGCTTTATTCTGCTGCCTGTGTTTGGCGAGCGCTTATCCATGCTGCTGTTGGTGCTGCCATGGATGGCGATGGCATTGTTTGGGCGCAAGCGAGAGGAGCGAAGTTTGCAGCTTGTCGCCACGGCGGCTCTGGTGATCGCGGCGGTGAGCCTGTTTGTTCTCACCAGGGATTACGAAGTGGACTTCCCGGGCGGCATAACGCTGCGCGACCGCACCGCGACGGTCATCGCAACCGGCGAGGGAATGGACAAGGAGCTACTGGTCAACGGCGTGGGGATGACTAACCTCACGCCCATCACCAAGATGATGGCGCATTTCACGCTCGCGCATCTGCAGCAGCCTCCGCAGAATGCGTTAATTATCTGCTTTGGCATGGGGACGACGTTCCGTTCGGCGATGTCATGGGACATTCCGGTTACGGTGGTTGAGCTGGTTCCGAGCGTGCCGAAGGTTTTTACCTACTACCATGCGGATGGTGGCGCGCTGTTGAAGTCGCCGAAGGCCCACGTCGTGATCGACGACGGACGCCGCTTTCTAGACCGCACGAACCAGGAGTTCGATGCCATCATCATCGATCCACCGCCTCCGCTGGAGGCCGCTGCCTCGAGTTTGCTTTACTCGCGCGACTTCTACACCGTTGCCAGTCAGCATATGACAACGGGTGGCATTCTGCAGCAGTGGCTTTTCGGAGGCGACGATGCCGACCGGGCCGCTGTCACTCGGGCCCTGACAGAGGTCTTTTCGTATGTGCGCGTCTACAGGTCGATGGAGGGTGGAGATAACTACCATTTCCTGGCGAGTATGAGCGCCGTTTCGGAATTCACCGCACCAGAGCTCGTGGCACGTACGCCGAAGGCCGCGATTACCGACATGATGGAATGGGGGCCAGCGAAAACTCCAGACGACCAGTATGCCGGTCTGGTATCCCAGGAGATATCGGCCAAGAGTCTGATCGCGCCGGCAGCGAATACTCCGCCCTTACAGGACAATCGGCCGATTAATGAGTATTACTGGTTGCGTACAAACCATCCACGGCTGGTGAAGACGCTGCAGTGAGCCAGCCGCCGCTCACTCAACTTCGCGGATTCTCGCAATGCGGTAGACTAATCCACTTCCTTCCCTAAAGGGTTACGGCGAAATTCATATGATCTGGTTTTCCGTATTCTTCTTTCTGTCAGGGCTTTGCAGCATTGTTTACGAGCTTGTATGGCTTCGGCTGGCGATGGCGAGATTTGGCGTCACAACGCCGCTGGTTTCCATCGTTCTTTCGGTTTTCATGGCCGGACTGGGCGCCGGATCCTGGATTGCCGGCGTGGCGATGCGACGTTACGGGGACCGGCTGAAGCCAGCCCCCCTCCGCCTGTACGGATTGATCGAGCTGGCGATCGGTATCTCGGCGCTTGCGGTCCCCGCGGAGCTGGTTTGGGGCAGTCATTTGCTGGGCCAGATTTCCGGGTCGGCATCCGTATCGTCGGCCAGCTATTACTTGCTCTCGGGAGCGTGGCTGGTGGTGACGCTGATTCCGTGGTGCGCGTGCATGGGAGCAACGATTCCGGTCGCCATGTTCGCCATTCGCAGGTATCCGGGCAGCGAATCGCAACGTTCGTTCAGCCTGCTCTATCTCGCAAATGTCATTGGAGCTGTCGGCGGGGCCTGCTTTACCCCTGCGCTGATTGAGTTGGTCGGCTTTCACGGCACGCTTCGCACTGGAGCGCTGCTCAATGCCGCCATCTTCACCGGAGCCATGGTGCTGTCCTTCAAGCTGGCCCGTGGTGAGAGGGCCAAGGTCCCGACCGCCGCTATAACTCCAGCCACCACAAATCAGCAAGCGATCCTGCTCTTGCTGTTCGCCACCGGTCTGGTCACGATGGGGATGGAGGTGATCTGGATACGTCTGTTCACCTTCTTTATCGGACCGGTCGTTTACTCGTTTGCCATGATCCTGGCGGCGTACCTGGGAGCAACGTTCATCGGCTCGAAGGTCTACCGCATTTGGAGCGAGCGGCATGGCGGACCGGAGAGCCGGCTCCTTTGGATTTCGCTGGCGTTCTTCGGACTCTTGCCGCTGCTGACCGCCGACACGCGATTGCCGATGTATCCGGACCTGCGCGTTATTCTTGGCGTGGCTCCTTTCGCGGGAGTGATCGGTTTCCTCACGCCGATGCTGGTGGACCGATGGTCGGGTGGCGATCCCGATCGTGCCGGCCGCGCGTATGCCGTGAACGTCTTGGGCTGCATCCTCGGACCGCTACTGGCCGGATTCCTGCTGCTTCCACTGCTCGGCGAGCGCGTCTCCATGCTGGTGCTGGTCCTGCCCTGGTTGGGCATGGCAATCATGGGAAGCAAGAAAAAGGAGTCCGGGCTATACACGGCGACCAGCGCCGCGATCATGCTGGCGAGCTTGACGGTGTTCTTCTTCGCCCGTGACTACGAAATCTTCTACAACGATGGCATCACGTTGCGCGACAGCACGGCAACGGTTATTGCCAGCGGACAAGGCATGCATAAGGAGCTGCTGGTGAACGGCATCGGCATGACAGTCCTCACGCCGGTGACGAAGATGATGGCGCATTTCACCCTTAGCCATCTGCAGCAGCCGCCACGCAACGTTCTGATCATCTGTTTCGGCATGGGAACGACGTTCCGCTCGGCGATGTCATGGGGAATTCCCGTGACCGTGGTTGAGCTGGTGCCCAGCGTGCCGAAGTTGTTTACCTATTACCATCCTGACAGCGCCGCCCTGCTAGATTCGCCGCGGGCGCACATCGTGGTCGACGATGGCCGGCGTTTTCTCGATCGCTCAACAGAAAAATTCGACGCAATCATCATCGATCCACCGCCGCCGATTGAAGCCGCCGGATCAAGCCTGCTCTACTCGCGCGAGTTCTACCAGCTGGTGAAGCAGCACCTCACACCCGGAGGCATTCTGCAACAGTGGTTCTTCACCGGCGACAATGCGGACAAGGCGGCCGCCACGCGCGCCTTGACCGAGACCTTCCCCTATGTGCGCGTGTATGCCTCGGTCTTCGGCAACACGGGATATCACTATCTTGCCAGCACGCAGCCAATCCCGGTGCGAACGGCGGAGGAGATGCTGGCGCGCATGCCCCGCGCTGCCGTGACCGACATGATGGAGTGGGGTCCAGCGAAGGCGCCGGTGGATCAGTTCAACCTTATGCTTTCGCAGGAAACGTCGCCGCAAGCTTTGATTGCGTTATCGCCGAATACACCGGCCATGGACGATAATCTGCCGATCAACGAATACTATTGGCTGCGCTCCAGCTATCCCGGATTGGTCGCGCGGTTGCGCTAGCCGGACACAGGTTTCTATTCGGCGCGTAGAACTTCGACGGGATCGACTCGGGTAGCGCGCAACGCGGGAATGCAGACGGCGCCCAGTCCTATCAGTGTCAGGAGAAACAGCGAAAAAGCAGCTGACACTGGATCGGCAGGGGCGACGTCGAAGAGAATTGCGCTGAGCAGGCGGCCTACCGCGAGCCCCGCGACAATTCCAATCACAACGCCGGCGCCTACCAGAATTGCTCCTTCTTGCAAGAAGAGACGCATAACCTGCGAACGCCGCGCCCCGAGTGCCATACGTATTCCGATCTCACGTACCCGCTGGCGGGCAGCAAAGGCGAGTACCCCGTACACCCCAAGCGCAGCTAAGCCGACGGAGAGCAGCGCGAAGAATCCCAGCAGCAGCGACGACAGCCGAGGCCGCGCCAGCGAGTCGGAGAGAACGCCATCCATAGTCTTCACTTCGGAGACGCCAAGGTTGCGGTCGAGCGACGAGACAACTTGCCGCACGGACGGAACGACTGTTGTCGGATCGAGCTCCGTTCGTATCAGCAGGATCTGACCGTTGGGATATCCGGCGGTGTAGACAACCGGCTTGGTTTCGGCATCGACGCCGAGATCCTTCGCGTTGGCGACCACGCCAATCACCGGCACAGCACTGGGCTGCGTGGTCAGGACGTTCATCAGAATCTTGCTACCTACGGGATCGCGATCGGTGAGATAGCGTCGGGCGAAGGCCTGGTTGACAATGAACGTGCCTACTTGATCGTCGACATCCTTCTGCTCAAACATTCTTCCGGCTTGCAACGCTATTCCAAGCGTGCGGAAGTACGACGGACTCACTGTGCGAATCTGCGTCACCGGAAAAGTGCCCGCGGCCGGTGGCGGCGCGCCTTGTACCGCGAAGCGCGTCATCGACCTCGATGGCGTCAATGGCAGCGCGTTGGTGATCGCGGCTGAGGTGACGCCGGGAATGTGCTCCGCCTGCTCCTGCAGCCGGGTCGAGAAGCTCTCCACCTGCTCTGGCTTGCTGTAGATGTTGGCCGGCAGATCGATTTTGACTGAGAGAAGATGATCGGTACGAAAGCCCGGATCGACGGCAAGCAGCTTCTGAAAGCTACGCAACAACAACGCCGCGCTGAACAAGACGACCACGGCCAGCGCCAGTTCGGCAGCGGCAAGAACGTTGCGGAGTGTGTTGCGTCCGCTGGCGACGGAACGCTGGCCATCGCGCAGGTCGTCGTTCAAAGCCGGAGAAAACTGCAGCGCCGGCAGACAGCTGAAAAGCACGCCGGTAAGAACGGCCAGCAGCGCGGTGAAGGCCAGCACCGGAAGATTCACGGCGATGGGTTCGGTCAGCACGAACTGCCCGTCGGCAATGTGCGAGAGGCCGTAGTTCAGCACGGGCATGCTCATGGAAGCCAGCACGACTCCGGCCAGAGAACCGAGGACTGACAGCACCAGGCTCTCGGCCAAGAATTGCCGCAACAATCGCGCCCGAGTAGCGCCTAAGGCCGTGCGGACGGCAATTTCCCGCTTGCGCTTGCTAGCCCGAACCAACAACAAGTTCGCGATGTTGGCGCAAGCGATGAAAAGTACGAGCGCAACGGCCGCAAACAGGGCAAGTAACGTTGGCCGGAGCTGACCCACGAGTGCATCGCGTAACGGAGTGATGTGTACTCCGACCGAGCGGTTCGTCGCAGGATAGCTTTGCGCCAGGCGATCAGCGATGGTGCTGAGTTCGCGGTTGGCCTGGCTAAGGCTTACTCCGTCACGAAGTCGTCCGACGACGTCGGTCGCGTGATATTGGCGGCTGTTACGCTCGCTTGGGTCCATTTGCGCCAGCGGCAGCCATAAATCTGTAGTGAGGGGATATTGTTTGCCGGCTGGCATCACGCCGATCAGCGTGAAGTTCTGGCCATTGATCTGAATCGAGCTGCCGATGACGGCAGGGTCGTTGGCAAAACGGCTCTCCCAGAAACGATGGCTGATCATCGCCACGTGCATTCCGCTGTCCATGTCGGCCGCTGGCAGAAATTCGCTGCCGAGCTGGGGACGAATCCCCAGTGTCGGAAACAGTTCAGCCGACACCATTGCCGACTTCAGCGGATAGACCAATCCTCCGATCTCCACCTGCGCATAGCCTTGGTGCACGTCGCTGTACGCGGCAATACTCTGAAAGCTTGTTGACTGGGCGCGCCAATCAACCACATCGCGAAAGCCGGCCGAGACGACTCCGGCCTGGGGATGAGTCTCCTTGATCAGCACGAGTCGGCCCGCGTCGGCAAATGGCAGCGAGCGCATCAGGACGGCGTAGACTGCGCTGGCGATGGCGGTGTTGGCGCCGATTCCAAGCGCCAGGGTCAGGATGGCGACCAGGCTGAAGCCGGGCGCGTTCCGCAGCTGGCGAATTGCGTATCGCAGATCGTAGAGAAGCTGGTGCATGCCGATTCCCAAGGTGAAGAATAAACTCTGCATCCTCGGTTCCAAAGGCATGTGTGCGTAAGTAATAGAACAGTCTGGACTTGGTCGTCGGCTGAGACTTCGCAAGGAGATAGATGTGTCCACCATCGAACGACGCTGGCTGGGATAGAACACCGCCTCTCAGCGCAGGGTCCGTCATGATGCGGACTTGAGGGTAGAATATCGGACGGTCGGGAGTGCAAGGCTTGGCTTCCGGCAGGAGTGAATCAGATGCCGCCAACAATCGGAAATGGAAAGATTTGCTACATCGAGATCCCCGCCACGGATGTCGCACGCTCAGCGGAATTCTATAAGCAGGCCTTCGGCTGGAGCATTCGAACGCGCGGTGATGGCGCAACGGCATTTGACGACGGTGTAGGCGAAGTGAGTGGCGCCTGGGTACTGGGGCGGCCTCCCGCGGCCACGCCTGGACTGATGGTTTACATCATGGTCGACAGCGTCGCCGCGGCCATCGAAAAGGTGATTGCCGCCGGAGGCGTGATCGTTCAACCAATCGGAGCCGACGCGCCCGAGATTACGGCGCGCTTCCGCGACCCGGCCGGCAATGTGCTGGGGCTTTATCAAGAGCCGGCGAAGTGAAATCTGCCCAAAAATAAAGGGTAGATCGTGTAGAATAGAAGTGTAAGGGCCCGCCTCGGCAGGGCCATTGCACCGCCATTTCATTGACATGGCGGGTGCCTGTAGTCTATTCTTAGTTCTTTCGCAGTCCTGCGTTTGCCCGCCTGTAGGTCTTTAGCGCATCCAGCGCCAGAACCAAGCGGCTCTTTCGCGGTTTTTTTCAAATATCTGGGAGAGTTTGAGATGTCAACCTATTTCCCCAAAGGGGAAATTGCGCGCAAGTGGTTTGTCATTGATGCTGATGGCGAGACTTTAGGCCGTCTGGCGTCACGTGTGGCGCGC
>Ga0308309_10003028_pt1 | contig 10054 bp, 5 predicted proteins | sample HubBroMetageWFT5_FD_192491 | JGI IMG/M metagenome (GOLD analysis project Ga0308309, IMG submission 192491) | Warmed and freeze-thawed soil microbial communities from the Hubbard Brook experimental Forest, New Hampshire - Hubbard Brook CCASE Soil... | ecosystem: Environmental > Terrestrial > Soil... | reverse complement strand
CTTGCGTGTTCCCCTGACGACCTGGTTTCGCTTTCGTGCCGCAGCTGAGCGCCTGCAATCGCATGTAGTGTTGCTGACCCAGCATGCATGCTCGAGAAATAGCGCCGGCCTGGTACTTCGTCTTGACCCGGGAAGCATGCGCAGCGATGACTCGACTATCTTCACCGGCCTCGAACATCGGGCAGAGTTAGCCCGCCAGCGCTTTCCCCAGGACAACGTGTTTCCCCTGCGCTCCACGGCAGGCCCCACGGCAGGCCGGGGCAGGCGGGGCAGGCAGGACAGGAAGCCGCCGCAAAACGTCCAAAGGGCATATTGGCAAGCTAGAACCGTTTGGGCAGGGCCCAGATGAAAACTACGACTGCACGCTACGCATGCCTCGATGCAAGAGAATTTCCACTGCAGGCACTGTTGCGCTTAAGGCCCGAACTGCAGCGCAAACCGGTGGCTGTGCTGGATGGCGAACCGCCGTTTGAACAGGTGTGCTCGCTCAACAATGCTGCAATGACGTTGGGAATAGTACCCGGCATGACAAAACTGGAAATGGAGATGTTTCCTACCGCCGTTATTTTGCCTCGTTCGCGCGCGGAGGAGGCAGCGACACGCGCAATCTTGCTGGAGTGTGCCGGGACATTTTCACCGCGAGTGGAAGATCAGAGCAGTGATCGTTGCTTTACCTGCGTGATCGACATTGCCGGTACTGAAACACTCTTCGGCTCCCCGGATGCGCTGGGCGAGAGCCTGCTGAAAAAGACAAAGGCGTTAGGCATCCACGCATCCATCGCAATCAGCAGTAACTTTCATACCTCCAGGTGCCTGGCGCGGGGACATTCCGGCATAGGCATTCGTGTGGTACCGCAAGGCATGGAAAGCTCTGCGCTCGCGCCTTTACCACTCACGGTTCTCGATCTTTCTCCAGAGCATGCGGAAACCTTCTCCATGTGGGGCATCACTACCCTCGGAGCTCTGGGAAATCTTGAGGAAACAGAGTTGATTGCGCGGCTTGGACAAGCGGGTAAAGAGCTGCGCCTGCTGGCACGCGGAGAATCGACGCATTTGTTTACCGCCATCGAGGCCGGCTTCGCGCTGGAAGAACGAATGGAACTGGATTCGCCTGTAGAACTGCTCGATTCATTGCTTTTTATTCTGGGAGTGATGCTCGATCAGCTCATTGTGCGTGCCCAGTCGCGCATACTGGCGCTAGCTACCATCACTCTCGAGCTGTATCTGGAAGGTGGCACATCGCATTCCCGCACTGTACGGCCAGCGCTCCCAAATACTGACCGGAAACTATGGCTGAAGCTCATCCACCTGGATCTGCAGGCGCATCCACCCTCGGCAGCAATCCTGTCGCTTAGGTTAAGCGCAGAGACGGGCAGCACCAGCAAAGTGCAATTAGGACTTTTTTCTCCCCAGGTTCCAGAACCTATGCGACTAGATGTGACCCTGGCCCGGATTCAGAGCATTGTAGGCGAGGGCTGCGTGGGCCAGGCGGTGCTAAAAGATACCAACCGCCAGGATGCTTTTCGCGTAGAACCTTTTGTTTTGCCGTCTTCTGCACCAAGCGAGCGGAAAGCGAGAACAAAACGTCTCGCCATGCGCCAGGTACGGCCGCCGGAAATAGTAATGGTCACGGTACACGATCGGCAACCGGACTCCTTCATTTTCCGGGAGAAGCGGTATACCGTCGAGCGTGCTTATGGACCCTGGTCTTCGGCCGGCGATTGGTGGAATCCTACCCTCTGGTCACTGGAACAATGGGACCTGGTGGCCAGGAGCCGTGATGCTGCCAACTGGATCTGTTGCTGCCTGACGCGTGATCTTACCCAGGATCGCTGGCAGGTGGAGGCGCTGTATGACTGAAGGCTATGTAGAGCTACATGCAGCCAGCGCATTCAGCTTTCTTGAAGGGGCATCGCTGCCCGAGGACCTTATCCAGCGCGCTGCGGAGCTCAACATGCCGGCCATGGCCCTGCTGGATCGCAATGGGGTTTACGGCGCGGCCCGCTTTCACACCCTCGCCCATAAGCACGGAGTACGCGCCCATGTCGGAGCGGAAATTGCTGTATCCGATCTAGGCAAGCGCCTCACGCCACCGCCGTGGCTGCCTCATCAGCATGCTCCTGAACCGGTGAGACTCCCACTGCTATGTACCTCGCGCGCTGGATATCAAAACCTCTGTCAACTGATTACCCGGTTCAAAATGCGCGAGACCACCAAGTGCGAAGGTGCAGCTACGCTCGAGGACCTGGAACAGTATTCTTCCGGGCTGGTCTGCCTGACTGGCGGGGATGAAGGCCCGCTGGCGGCAGCATTGATGCATGGGGGAGAACAAGAAGCAGTGAAGGTTACAGAGCAGCTTGTCCGGCTCTTCGGACAGCGGAATGTATATATGGAACTTCAGCGCCATGGCGAGCGTGAGGAAGAATGGCGTAACCAGGCTGTCACCCGCATTGCCCATCGCCTGTACTTGCCGCTACTGGCTACCAACGGCGTTCGTTATGCAACTGTGTATGACCGGGAAATCCTCGATATTTTTACCGTGATACGCCACCATACCAACCTGGAAAAAGCAGGCCGTCTGCTCAGTGTCAATCAGCAACGCCATCTGCGGGAAGCGCGAGAGATGGCAAGCAGATTCGGAGACTTTCCCGAGGCAATTGCGAATACACTGGCCTTGTCTGAGCGATTGGAATTTGAACTCAATGATCTGGGCTATGAATTTCCTCGCTATCCGGTTCCGGAGGGCGAAACGATGGATAGCTTCCTGCGCCTTCGAACGGTTGAAGGCGTCTTAAAACGGTACGGCTCCAAGCAAAATCGCAAGCTATTGGAAAAAGCTCAAAAGCAAGTTGAACATGAGCTAGCCCTGATTCAGAGACTAGGCTTTGCCGGTTATTTTCTGATCGTATGGGACCTGGTCGATTTTTGTAAGAGAAACGGCATTCTGGTGCAAGGCCGGGGGAGTGCTGCGAATTCCGCTGTTTGCTACGCGCTGGAAATCACCGCGGTCGATCCTGTGGGCATGGATTTGCTGTTTGAACGCTTCCTAAGCGATAGCCGCGGAGAATGGCCGGACATCGATCTCGATCTACCTTCCGGAGATAAACGCGAGCAGGCGATTCAGTACATTTACACCCGCTATGGTGAGCTTGGCGCAGCGATCACTGCGAACGTGATTACCTATCGCGGCAAGTCGGCGGCGCGGGAAGTGGGCAAGGCAATGGGCTTCGATCCTGAAACCCTGGGACGTCTCTCGAGCCTGGTGTCACAGTGGGAGTGGAAGGGAAAGAATGACACACTGGAACATTCTTTTCTGCATGCAGGTTTCGATGTCAAGCACTCGCACATCCATAAGTTTCTCGAGCTTTGCATGCGGATTCAGGACCTACCCCGGCATCTGGGCCAGCACTCGGGCGGGATGGTGATATGCCAGGGCCAATTGGACCGCGTGGTGCCGCTGGAACGATCCTCCATGCCGGGCCGGACCGTGGTCCAGTGGGATAAGGAAGACTGTGCCGACCTGGGCATCATTAAAGTGGACCTGCTGGGTCTGGGAATGATGGCGGTCATCCAGGAATCTCTGGTACTGGTCTCACAGCATTACGATGAGCCCGTCGACCTGGCACAACTGCCGCAGGATCCACTGGTCTACGAAACCCTGCAGCGAGCAGATACGGTGGGCATGTTTCAGGTGGAAAGCCGGGCGCAGATGGCCTCCTTGCCCCGCAACAACCCGGACAAATTTTATGACCTGGTGGTGCAGGTGGCCATTATCCGGCCGGGACCAATCGTGGGCAAAATGATGCACCCGTACATGCGCCGGCGGCAGAAAAAGGAAGCAGTCACTTATCCCCACCCCTCACTTGAGCCAGTGCTCAAAAGGACATTAGGCGTCCCTTTATTCCAGGAACAGCTCTTGCGCATGGCCATGACGGTGGCTGATTTTTCCGGTTCGGAAGCAGAAGAGTTGCGCCGTGCCGTTGGTATGCGCCGCTCGTGGCAGCGCATGGAGCAACTGGAGGTGAAGTTGCGGACGGGCATGACCAAGAACGGTCTCGATACTGCCACCCAGGACAATATTATTCAGAACATTACCTCTTTCGCGCTCTATGGCTTCCCGGAATCTCATGCCGCCAGCTTTGCGCTCATTGCTTACGCTTCGGCTTATTTCAAGGTGCGTTACCTGGCAGCGTTCACCTGCGCCATACTCAACAATCAGCCAATGGGTTTTTACATGCCTGCTGTGCTGGTAAAAGATGCGCAGCGTCATGGTCTGCGCATACGGCCTATCGACGTGCAGGTCTCGCAATGGCAATGCACGATTGAGCATGAAAACAATGGCGAGCGCTCGTTACGCATGGGCCTGATGTATGCCAAGGGCTTACGTCAGGATGTAGGGGAAGCGATGGTAGAATCCCGTAATCAATACGGACTGTTTCAGTCAGCTGAAGATCTCACCCGGCGTGTGGCTCTGCTGCAGCGTAAAGAACTCACGCTATTAGCCCGCATCGGCGCTCTGAACTGCCTGGATGGCATTGGCCACCGGCGCGATGCTGTCTGGCAGGTGGAGGAGGCAGTCCGGCCGGTGGGTCCTTTGCTAAAGCCACATCGTGGCCAGTATCAGGCTTCCTCACCATTGCGGCAAATGACCACGGAGGAGCGGCTGAGTGCGGACTACTCCGGCACTGGCCTGACCGTGGGACAGCATCCACTGCACTATCGCCGGAAAGAGCTACAAGCGATGAAAGTACTGACCTCCTCTGAATTGCGGAATTACAAACATGGCGAATATGTGCGCTCAGCCGGTTGCGTCATTGCGCGGCAGCGTCCAGGTACCGCCCAGGGCTTCATCTTTATCTCCATGGAAGATGAGACTGGCATTGCGAATGTCATCATCACTCCTGATCTTTATGAGCGGGAGCGTGTGGTGGTCACACGCAGCAAATTTGTTCTGGTCGAGGGTGCGCTGCAGAATCAGGATGGTGTTATCCATATCAAGGCCAAGCACATACAGCCTCTGGCCTTCAGTAACCTCGAAGTACGGTCCCATGATTTCCATTAGTACAGACAAACGAATACAGTACGTCTTATGAATCAACCCAATACCAAGGAGGACGTGCCTCAGGACCTTTCACTTGACGAATATCACCGCGCGCTCATCGAAAGAGGCATTCGCCAGGGTGATGCCGGCGAAGTGCTCGACCATGAAACAGTGATGAGCATCGTAGCCGGTCGGAGACCACCGAAGCGGACGGTTGCCCCACGATCGCCCCAGGGTATCCGGATTCCTGTTACGCAGGACCGGACACGGCGGCGTATGCGGCTTTCATTAAGGAAAGCCGCATGAAGTTCAACAACGCCACCAACCTCAACAGGAATCCGGAGTACGTGGGCCGAAAAAGAACGGGGCGAAGCCCCACCATTGCTTTGTGGCTTCGTTGACTGGCATCTATCAGCCGTCCCTGGCGGGACTTTTTCTTAAGTCGATACCCAACCCAGGACTAGCCGTCCTGGGCTATTCTCAGGCCGTCCCTACGGGACTCCATTCCGCGAGTATTGATTAGCTCTCTTGCTGGAACATCTGCTTGATGCCCCTCAGCGCCTGCCTGGTTCGTTCTTCGTTCTCTATCAGGGAAAAGCGCACGTGCTCATCTCCGTGCTCCCCGAAGCCGACACCCGGGCTCACCGCAACCTTTGCCTCGGTGAGGAGCTTTTTCGCAAATTCGAGCGAGCCCATGGCTTTGTATCGTTCGGGTATCGAGGCCCAGACGAACATCGTCGCCTTCGGCATGGGTACTGGCCAGCTCAACTGATTCAGGCCCTTGACCAGGACATCGCGCCGCTTGCGATAGTTGTCGCAAATCTCCTGCACGCACTCCTGCGGTCCCTCGAGAGCAAGGATCGAAGCCACCTGGATAGGCGTGAAGGTCCCGTAATCGAAGTAACTCTTGAGCCTGCCCAACGCTGCCACTAATTCCGGATTGCCCACCATGAAGCCAACTCGCCAGCCGGGCATGTTGTAGCTCTTGGACAAAGTGAAAAATTCAACCGCGATATCCTTCGCTCCCGGCACCTGCAAAATCGAGGGAGCACGATATCCATCGAACACGATGTCGGCATACGCCAAGTCATGCACCAGGTAAATCTGGAACTCCTTGCATAGAGCGACCACACGCTCGAAGAACGCCAAATCCACACATTGCGTAGTGGGGTTCGCGGGAAAATTCAGGATCAGCATCTTAGGACGTGGGTACATCAGCGGAATGGAATGCTCAAGCTCGGCCAGAAAGTCGTTTGTGCTGTGCACTGGAATGGCGCGTACGCTAGCCCCGGCAATCACCGGACCATAGATGTGGATAGGATAGCTGGGACTGGGCACCGCCACTACATCACCACGGTCCAGTGTGGCCAGGCACAGGTGGGCAATTCCCTCCTTGGAGCCAATGGTGACGATGGCTTCGGTCAAAGGATCCAGCTGCACGTCATAGCGCTTTTGGTACCAATTGCAAATCGCTTTGCGCAACCGTGGGATTCCCTTGGACAAGGAGTAGCGGTGGGTAGCCGTCTTGCCCGCCGCTTCGATCATCTTGTCCACAATGTGCTTCGGCGTGGCGCCATCGGGGTTGCCCATGCCAAAGTCGATAATGTCTTCTCCCCTCGCCCGAGCCGCAGCCTTCATCTCGGAGGTAATGTTGAAGACATATGGCGGCAAGCGTTTCAACCTCATGAACTCTTGCATCGGCTTGGTTCCTATCGTGTTACTGAATACGCTCATATCGATAGCCTTCGACTTCCAGCGCGTTGGCGATCGCAGTAATATGCGCGGCGCCTCGCGTTTCGAGTGTGATGTCTATGACTGTGTCGCCCAAACTGACGCCGTAGTAAGCACGGCTGTGTAACGTCTCCACGATGTTTGCCCTCTGATCGGCGAGGATCTTGGTCAGTTGATAGAGCGCTCCCGGACGATCAGCGAGGTGGACGCGAATGCGCACCCGGCGGCCGTCTTTGGCCAAACCGCGCTCGATAATCCTGGCCAGAAGGCTTACATCAATGTTGCCCCCGCACACCAGGACTGCGGTTCGTTCCCCTTTGAGCGAGGTCTTCTTCTGCAGCAGAGCCGCCAGGGCCACCGCTCCCGCGCCTTCAGCCAGAGTTTTCTCCCGCTCGAGCAGGACCATGATCGCATTGGCGATCTCCTCTTCGTCGACAGTCACGAGCTCATCGACAAAGCGTTCCACCAGGGGCACGGTGAGATCACCCGCACGACGGACCGCGATCCCGTCCGCAATGGTCGCTTCGGCCGGTAGCGTCACCGGACCTCCATTCTCGATCGCGCGCAACATGGAGGGAAGGCGCTCTGTCTGCACGCCAACCACACGAATCGCCGGGTTGCTCTCTTTTAGTGCGCAAGCCACGCCGCTGATCAGTCCCCCGCCGCCGATGGGGACCACCACTGCCTCGAGGCCCTGCACCTGCTCCAGCAATTCAAGGCCGATGGTTCCCTGGCCATTGATGACCGCAGCATCATCGAAAGGATGCAAAAACGTCATCCCTTCCAGCTGGCAGATGCGCAGCGCTTCGTCACAGGCTTCATCGTAGTTCGCGCCGTGAAGGATCACATCGGCTCCAAACCCACGGGTAGCAGAGATCTTCACCAGCGGAGTCATGAGAGGCATGACAATGCGCGCCAGTACCCCGCGCTGGGTGGCGTGATAGGCCACGGCCTGGGCATGGTTGCCGGCGCTGGCCGCAATTACGCCACGCCGCTTCTCGTCGTCGTTCAGCAGCAGAATCCGGTTGAGGGCGCCGCGCTCTTTGAAGGCTCCGGTCCGCTGTAGATTGTCGAGCTTCAGGTAGACCTGTTGACCGGTCACCTCTGAAAGAGCGGCCGAGAGCTGGCAGGGGGAGAAGTAGATGAAATTGCGAATTCTCAGTTCTGCTTTTTTTATCTGGTCGAGGGAAACGTTCACAGTTGGATTAAAACATTTCTCATCTTGGTCTCAAAGGGGAGGGACTGCGAATGCCACCCCTTGCGCCTGCCTTCCCGCTACGAGATGGCGGTAGACTGAGAATCAGAATGACCGCATCTGAATCCGGTACCATCGCGGTTTTGGCCGAAAAGCCTTCGGTCGCGCGTGACCTTGCCCGTGTGCTCGGGGCGGACACGCGAGGCAAAGGCTACCTGCAGGGAAACGGCTATGTGGTCACCTGGGCCATCGGGCACCTGGTCTCGCTCGCGGAACCTCATCAGATCAATCCTCAGTGGCGGCAATGGCGGCTGGAGTCGCTGCCCATTCTGCCCGACCAATGGCCACTGGTCGTCTACGAGCGCAGCAAAGAGCAATTTGAAGTAGTACAAAAGATACTGATGTCTCCGCGCGTGTCGAGCATCGTGTGCGCGACCGATGCCGGGCGGGAAGGAGAACTGATTTTCCGCTACATCTACCAGGCGACCAGGAGTGAAAAGCCCTTCAGCAGGCTTTGGATCTCTTCGCTGACGCCGGACGCCATCCGCAAAGGATTTGCAAATCTTCGTCCGGGAAGTGACTACGACCGGCTGGCCGACGCCGCCAGCGGCCGGAGCCGGGCCGATTGGCTGGTGGGCATGAATCTGTCTCGCGCTTATTCGATTGTCTATAACGAAGAGCTGTCTGTCGGACGGGTGCAGACTCCTACGCTGGCCATGATCGTCGATCGCGAACTGACCCTGCGACGCTTCGTGCCCGAGGATTACCTGGAAGTGGTTGCCACCTTCCAGGCCAGCACAGCGACGGAAGCCTATGAAGGCACCTGGTTCCGCCAGCACAGCAAAGCGGGCGAAAGCAAGGACGGAAATAACAAACGACTGGCTGCGGATGGCCAGGAAGCCAACGAGATTATGGCGCGGGCGCGGGCCGGCCAGGCAGCGATCGAGACCATCACCTCGGAAACGGTGCGTACCCCGCCGCCGTTGCTCTACGACCTGACCGACCTGCAACGGCATGCCAACCGCATGTATGGTTTCAGCGCGCAAAAAACCCTTGATCTGGCACAGGCGCTCTACGAACAGCACAAGCTCATCAGCTATCCAAGGACGGACAGCCGTTACCTCTCGACCGATATTGCGGCGACGATCCCCAGGATTACAGCGGTGATTTCCGGCCCTTATCAAGAGCACGTGGCTCCGGGAACAGGGGAGCGGCCGCTGGGCAAGCGTTATGTCGATGACAGCAAGGTCAGCGATCATCACGCCATTATCCCCACCGCGGTTGGCTTGCAGCCGAACCGGCTCACGGAGGAAGAACACAAGATCTACGACCTGGTGTGCCGGCGCCTGCTCATGCTGTGGCATGAGGACCACCTGCAGGAAGTGACCACGGTGATCACGGCAATACGTACTAAAATGGAATCCACCGTGGACAGGTATCGCACCACAGGCACAGTGGTGCGGCAAACAGGATGGAAGATTCTCGACGCCGGTGCGGAGGCACGCAGGCGGGAGCCGAAGAGAGATGCCGAGGCCACCGATCAGGTGCTGCCGGCAACCCTGGCCCAGGGTCAGGCACAAAACGTAACCAAAATCGAAGCACAAAAGAAGAAGACCAGACCGCCGCAACGATTTACGGATGCGACGATCCTGACCGCAATGCAGACCGCCGGGAAGAGTCTGGAAGAGAAGGAACTCTCCGAGGCGATGAAGGAAACCGGGCTGGGAACGCCGGCAACCCGGGCAGCCATCATTGAAGTGCTCCTGAAGCGCGGCTACGTCATCAGGGCGGGCAAGAGCCTCGAGGCCACGGATAAAGGGATACACCTGATTGAGGTGGTGCATCCTGAGGTGAAGAGCCCAGCGATGACGGGCCAATGGGAAGCCTTTCTCAATCGTATCCAACAAGGAGAGGCGCAACTGGATCCCTTCCTAGAGCGCATCAGCGAATACGTTCGTTCGGTGGTGGGGCGGGTGAGTCAAACGACGCCTGTAGCGCGACCGGTGGCCCGGTTATCAGAATCCTCCGCTCAACCGGGGGTCGCGGCTACCAGGGACATACCCGCTCTGAAGACGATCCCCAGCAAC
>Ga0308309_10003026_pt1 | contig 10057 bp, 11 predicted proteins | sample HubBroMetageWFT5_FD_192491 | JGI IMG/M metagenome (GOLD analysis project Ga0308309, IMG submission 192491) | Warmed and freeze-thawed soil microbial communities from the Hubbard Brook experimental Forest, New Hampshire - Hubbard Brook CCASE Soil... | ecosystem: Environmental > Terrestrial >... | reverse complement strand
TTACAGCGGATCCAGAGGATGTGCCGGACGATCTGGGTCTGGCCGATATCGACCACTTCGCTCAGTTCGTCCGCGGCACGAAGGCCCCGCCGCGTGATACTGAGTTGGCAGCCAGTGCGGATGGCCAAGCCGGTCATGCGTTGTTCGAGAAGATCGGCTGCAATCTCTGTCACGTCCAAACCATAAACACGGCGCCACCTGGCACCGTGATCAATGGCGGAACTTTCGCCGTGCCGGCAGCGCTCGGCAACAAGATCATCCACCCCTACGGCGATTTTCTGCTGCACGACATCGGGACCGGCGACGGCATCGTCCAGGCCGGGCCGCAAGATACTGCGAACAAGCTCCGCACGGCTCCACTTTGGGGGCTGCGCACGCGCCCGCGCCTTATGCATGACCACGGATCGCTAACGCTGGAGGATGCGATCGAGCGCCACAAGGGCGAGGCCGAGGACGTGACGGAACGCTTCTTCGATCTGACTGAGGCACAGAAGCAGCAGCTCATCACGTTTCTCAATTCTCTTTGAGTGATGGTCCGCAGCTGCCTCCCAACCCTGGCGAACAACCGGCAATAACCTCCGTTCGTCCCGCTGGATTTCATGCTGATCCTAAGCGATAGAGGAAGTGATGAATTTCGACCAGCTCTTTGAGCCGCGTCTCGAGCTCATCCGAAGCGAAAATCGATATCGAGTCTTTGCGGACCTGGAGAGATGCGCCGGCCACTTTCCTCAGGCCTTTGATCATCGTTCGCAAGATCAGGTTACCGTCTGGTGTTCCAACGATTACCTGGGCATGGGCCAGCATCCGGTGGTGCTCGCGGCAATGCATGAAGCTATTGATCGGGTCGGAGCCGGCGCGGGGGGGACGCGCAACATTTCCGGAACCAGCCATTACCACGTGCTCCTGGAGAATGAGCTTGCCGACCTCCACGGCAAGGAGAGAGCGTTGCTCTTCACGTCGGGATACGTGGCCAATGAGGCGGCTATTTCCACGTTGGCCGGACAGATCTCCGACTGCATCGTCTTTTCCGATGCGGCAAACCACGCCTCAATGATCCAGGGTATCCGGCACAGCGGCGCCCAATACGAAATTTTCCGCCACAACGACCCCGTCGACCTTGAGAACCGCCTGGCGGGCGCCGATCCGTGGCGGCCGAAGCTCGTCTGCTTCGAGTCGGTCTATTCGATGGATGGCGATATCGCACCGGTCGCAGAGATGTGCGATGTCGCCGAGCGGTATGGCGCGATGACCTATCTCGACGAGGTCCATGCTGTTGGCATGTACGGCCCGAGCGGCGGCGGGATCGCCGAACGCGACGGCGCAATGCATCGACTGACCGCGATCCAAGGTACGCTTGGCAAGGCCATTGGCGTGATGGGCGGCTATATCGCCGGATCGGCAGCACTGGTTGATTTTCTCCGGTGCTGCGCGCCCGGATTCATCTACACAACGTCGCTGCCGCCTGCTCTCGCCGCCGGCGCCCTTGCCAGCGTCCGTCACCTTAGGTCGAGCAAGATCGAACGTGACCGCCATCAGGAGCGCGCCGCCACGGTGAGACGGCGCCTGCTCGAGGCAGGATTGCCCGTCATGCCCTTCGAGAGCCACATCGTGCCCGTCGTGGTCGGCAATCCGCAGCGCTGCAAGGCCATTTCCGACGAGCTGCTCCTGCGCTTCGGCATCTATGTCCAGCCGATAAACTACCCGACGGTCCCCCGCGGCACCGAGCGCCTGCGGCTCACCCCGACCCCGCTACATTCCGATGAGCAAATCGATCGGCTCGTTACTGCGCTCGCTGAAATTTGGAGCAATAGCCCGGCAGACTCCCGCCAGGCGGGCCGCTCGCCTGCATCCCACGAGGGCGGGACGGATAGACGTCGGTGAACGCCCGAGCCTTTTCGATGTGGGACTGCGTCGCAATGCTCGTCAGAGAAAAAGACCCAATTGGTCCTTCTAATGTGAGAGCATCCGCGGTCACTGCGCCGAGCACGGCCGCTAACTCTGACCTCGCGCGTCCTGGTAACGTCGCCTTTGGGTCACGGGCGGCTGTCGTCGCCAGATCGATGGTAGGGCCGGTCTGGCCTCAGCTCTGGAAATGCCGCGTGTGTCCAGGCAGTCACGCTTGGTGCCACAACCGGACCCGTCACTGCTCGACGAGGTTCCGAGATATTTTCTCGGCTGCCTCGCAATGCCGCTGCCGGATTGGCCCGTAAGGGAGCCTCTACGGTTGCGGTTTACAGATGTCTCGGGACAGGAACGTCGCCGCGGCCGAAGTAGCCAAAGGCGTGAGCCCGCCCTCGAGATCGTCGGTCAGCAACCGCAGGCCGGGCATGTATATGCCGCAGCTGATGAGCGAGACGGGCAATGACCCCGCTGCGATCACCGGGCGCCGGTGAGGATCAAGGCGGTCATCGACTGTACGTCGAACGAGCCGAAGGCGACCGCTCTCGACCTTGTAGCGCGCGGCGGCCCGGCCGCCTTGTGCAAACCGGATGTCGCTGGCGGCGAGCTTGCGAATAACGCTCCCGGCTTCGAGCGCCTTCTCAGCCGCGGATCCGTGGCTCCGCTTATTTATCCAGCCAAACGTCTTCCGTGCGCGCACCGCTGAAGACGCTGTTGACCATGATCGTCAACCCTTTCACGCAGGGCTGCAAGCAGGTCGCGCGCCGATCGTAAAAGATGATCGGCCGAGCGCCGTCCTCCGCCAACTTTCTCTCGATTTCCCACCAGCTGCTTGCGCTTTTCCTGGTCGGGCTCGGTGGATTGCCGGTCGATCAGCTTGTCGACCTCAGGATTACAGTATCCGTTATAGTTTCCGACGGCACCGCAGGCGTAATTCTCGTAAAAATTCTGGTCCGGGTCGTCGAGCGTGTTGCCGGTGAGATTGAGGCCGACGGTATAGTCCTTGCGCATGACCTTGGGATACCAGTTCGTCGTGTCGATTATTTCGAGCTAGCCGTCGATGTAAACCTCCTTCAATTGATCGATCAGGATCACCGCCGGATCACGGTAGAAGGGCGTGTTCCGCGTCGACACTTTGATCTTGAGCCGGTTGTCGGGTCCGTAGCCGAGCGTTTGCATGATCCGGCGGGCTTCCGAGCGGTTTTTCTGGATATCCGGCCCGTAGCCCGGTAACGTTTGCAGGACGTCCGGGGGCATGCCCCAGACCCCTTCGGGGGGAGGCTGCATGACCCCGCCGATATCGCCCTGCCCGTCGCTGAGGATGTCGATGAATGCCTTGCGGTCGAGGCTGAGCGCCATCGCCCGCCGAAGTCCCGGGTTCTGAAAAGGCGGCGCGTCGTGGTTGACGATCAGGTTGCTGCTGACCTTGTTTGGCGCCAGCTCGCAAATCGCCTGGGGCGCCTGGCTGCGAATGTCTTTCAGGAGTGGGATCCTGACGCTATATGGCCAAGTCATGTCCAGTGAGCCGCCGATGAATGCCAATACCGCGGTCGACAGATTCCGGATGACCGTATATTCGATGCCGTCGAGATTAGGCCGGCCGTTTTTCCAGAATCGGGGTTTCTCGCGACCTTGATGTAAGCGCAATATAGAGATGACACCGCTCTGCAAGATAGAGGTGACACACCCCCGGGTTCTGGGGTCCCGGGAGGTGCGCCGTGGCGGTGTTGTCGATGAGCAAGCAGGAGTTCAGCCGTCTTGAGGTGCTGTTGCGGGTGCAGTCGGGTCGTCTGCGTGTTACTGACGCTTGTGTACTGATCGGCTTACAGCGGCGTCAGGTGTTTCGTCTGTTGCGCGGCCTGAAGCAGGACGGTGCCGCGAGCCTGCTTTCCAAGCGCCGAGGCAAACCCAGCAACCATCAGCTGCCTGCTGAGGTTCGCACCCTGGCGCTATCGATTGTGCGGGAGCGGTATTGCGATTTTGACCCGAGCTTGGCGGCGGAGAAGCTGGCAGAGCATCACGGCTGCTCGGTGTCGCGTGAGACCTTGCGCGGTTGGATGATCGCAGATGGACTATGGCGGGACCGTCGGCATCGTCTGCCGTCGCCGCATCAGCCGCGCCGGCGGCGCGATTGCCTGGGCGAACTGGTCCAGATCGACGGCTCGGAGCACGCCTGGTTCGAGGATCGCGGCCCGCCATGCACGCTGCTGGGTTTTGTGGATGATGCAACGAGCCGATTGATGCAGCTGCGGTTCGTCACCTCGGAATCGGCGTTTGATTACTTCCGGACGACCCGCGCCTATTTGGAGGAGCATGGCAAGCCGGTCGCGTTCTACAGCGACAAGCACGGCATCTTTCGGGTGAACCGCAAGGAGGCGGCCGGCGGCGACGGGGTGACCCCAGTTCGGGCGCGCGCTGTTGGCGCTGAACATCGACATCATCTGCGCCAACAGCCCGCAGGCAAAGGGACGCATCGCCCTTCGACAAGCTCAGGAGCGCGTTTGGCACGTTGCAGGACCGCCTGGTCAAGAGCCTGCCCCCGCGAAGGCGGGGGAGCTGCGGCTGGCGGGGGTGTCGTCGATTGCCGCGGCGAACGCCTGGTTGCCTGGGTTCATCACCGTCTACAACAAGCGCTTCGGCCGCGACCCGGCGAATGCCAAGAGCCTGCCCCTGGCTTGAACAGGGGACCTGCATCGGCCGCTGGCGCCAGCCGATGACCTCGACGAGATCTTGGCCTGGCGGGAAGAGCGCACGGTCACGCGCAACCTGACCCTGCACTACGACCGGATGATGCTGATCCTCGATCCCACGCCCCTGGCTCGTGGCTTGGGGCGCAAGAAGGTGGAGGTGGTAAACTACCCGGACGGCCGGTTCGCGGTTCAGTTCAACGGAGCAACGCTCGGTTTCAAGGTGTTCGACAAGATCCAGACAGTGCAGCCGGGCGCGATCGTCGACAATAAGCGGCTGTCGGCCGTGTTGGAGCAGGTCAAGGCGCAACAGGCCGCCTACCCGGCGCGGCACCAGCGCGGGCACCTTGCGCGGCAGCGCCCGCCGAACAACCTCGAGGCGCCGGGTCTACCGTCGAAGGGCCGGGCACCACGCCACGGTACTGCCGCAGCTCCGGCCTGACCGCCACCGCTGCCTCCCTTATTCGGTCATGCGTAACGGAGTTGCCACCCAAGTCGGCCACCAGCGCGCCGTGGCGAGGGTGGGTTTTTGAGGGATCGGGAGATCTACCCCGATGCTCCAGGAGATGGTGGCTTGGCAACCGCCGAGTGGCGGGAGCCGGCCAGTTTCGATCGGCTCCCGTCCATCGGAGTGAGTCTCCAACCGGCTATTCCTCGGCGGGTTGCTCCCCAGCAGAGCCCGCTTCCGCTTCACCAGTCACCGACAATACTAGCTCAGACAATACTAGCTCAATCTCGACCCAGCGGGGCAATCAAATGCGCTGCTCAACTTCCCTGCCGGGATGCCGCCAGGTCGCGCTCCCCATGTCCCGTCACCAACGGGAGTGTCATCTCTACTTTGCGCGCCGGGTGACATTTCTATCTTGCGCCGACATTTGATCGATTCGTTCGGTGTGAACTCGACGAATTTGAATGGCCCAGTGCCGATTGGATGGCTGCGCATGTCGCGCGCCGGCACATGACACGGATAGACCGGCGAGACGCCCGAACCGAGCAAAACGAGAAAGGAGGGCTGCGGCCGTTTCAGCCGGAAGGTGACTTCGTAATCGCCATCCGCCCCCACCTCTTCGAGGTTGCGGTACCAGTCCTTGCGCGGATTGAGGCGAAGCTTGTCGCTCGACTTGCCGGTCAGCAAATCCCAAGTGCACTGGACGTCCTTCGCCGTGAAGGGCTTGCCGTCGTGCCATTTGACGCCGTGGCGCAGCGAAAAGGTCAGCTCGGTCCCGTTCTCGTTCCACGACCAGCCGGTGGCCAGGTCGGGCACAATCGACTGCAGAGTGTTCTGCTTCACATGTTGGCCGAACATGACGAGGTTGTTGAACACTCCCATCATCGGCTGCTGCGCAAAGACCGTCGTTTCCTCGAGGATCGACATGCTCGCCGGGCTGTCGAGCGTGTAAAGCTTCAGAATACCGCCATGTTTCTGGCCGCATGCCGGTTCGGCGCCGAACAGTGCGCCGAACAAAGTGCCGATTGCCGCCAGCGCGCGCAGATGCTGCGTCATATCTCTCTGCCGCCCCTCAGACCTGTGCCGCTCGGCCTCTTCCGGACAGCGGTGTTTGGTCGGTACCAGTAGCCTCGCGGCTACAGGACTCCGCGCACCATCACCCTGTATAACCAGATCGCCGTGTCTTGAAGGGTGGATGGGCAATCCGGGCGGTGGGGCTTTCCGTTCCCGCACATCGCGACCGGTGATGCGACATCGCTGTCGCCTCTCAGAGCCGTCGCCGAAATTTGCGTTACTCTGAGGGGTCAGATCTAAGTACCAATCTTAGGCCATCAAATCCGTGATCCGCATCACAGCGACGACGTTTCCCTCATTGAACGCCTGCTCCTTTGTGTCCTTATTGCAGGTCCAGCAGAAATTCTTCTTCGCTGTGAACACCTTACCGTCCTGATCGATCCGCATCTCGCCTTCGAGGATATGGCAAACCATCGCGTTGGGCATTGGCGGACCCATAGTCTTCGATCCCGGTTGCATGATGATGTCGCGCATCGAAACGGTCTTAAATCCGGGTATGATGGACGGACTCTCGCTGTAGGTGCGCACCACGACGCCCGACCACGGGCTTGTATCTTTTCCTGTCAGGGCGTCTGTCGTTTGCGCAGCCGCAGGGCGAACCCCAGCACCCGAAGCGGCAGCGGCTACGCCGATTTTCAACGCTGACCTTCGATCGATATTTTTCATCGATGTCCTCCCATTCGATTAGATCCTATGATTGAATCGACGTCACAAGCGGGGACTTGCGGTAGGGAGCTTGAACTTCCACGGGTGGTGTGTCCAGGAAATCGCGGGTAATCGGGAGCTTCCGAAAACGCGACGAAGCCTGATTTTTCCCCGGTGTTCCCCGCAGGGTTGACCCGCATTCCTCAGAGGCCCATTTCCCCGGCATGGCGGCGGTCCTGAAATGTCTCCTGACGTTCGGTCTCGCGCTGGCTTTTCTTGCTGGCGTGACGGGTCAGCTTCTGCCGGCCAGTGCGGCAGGAGCCCAAATGACCGCTCACGCCGATATGGCAGGCGGGTGTGCGGGTCATCAACCCCCCTGCAACGGGCATATGCCGAACTGCCTCGATCACGTCGGCTGCATCACGGTATCGGTCCTCCCGACTTGGCCGACGCCAATAGTGGTGCCGGTGGAGTGGACATCGCTCGACTACGGCGTCGCGCCGGAATCGCTCACCGGCATGTCCGTCAAACCCGAACTCTCACCACCGATTCTCGCAGCCTGAGACTGTTTACGGGCTGAGTGCGCCCGCCGGCTCGACCGAGCCGGCCGGCGGTCAAGAGGATTGACGAATGAGAGTATCGAGACGTGCGCTCATCTTGGGCGCTGGTGCCCTAGGCTTATCAGGAGCGCTCCCGCTACGGCGTTCCTACGCCGACCCGCCGAGCAGGGAATACCAGATTGCCGCTGAATCGGCGACCGTGAACCTGACCGGGGACGGCTACCCGGATACCGCCGTGTGGGCGTATGAGGGCACCGTGCCCGGCCCAGAACTGCGGATGCGCCGCGGCCAGCCGGTGCGAATTACAGTCGTCAACAAGCTCGGCGAAGACACGACCGTCCACTGGCACGGCATCCGCCTGCCGAATGCTATGGATGGAGTGCCCGGCCTGACGCAGAAGCCGATCCAGCCCGGCGCGAGCTTCGTTTATGAATTCACCCCGCCCGACGCCGGCACGTTCTGGTATCACCCGCACGTCGACACGCTGCAACAGCTTGGGCGCGGTCTGGCCGGCGCGTTGATCGTCGAGGAACCCGAGCCGGTCGCCGTCGATCGAGACCTGTTGTGGTTGATCGAGGATTGGCGGCTCGACGACCGAGGCCGGATCGCGGGCGCTTTCGGCAACCGTATGGAAGCCGGCATGTCAGGCCGCATCGGCAACACGGTGACGATCAACGGACGAGTGGCAGAAAAGGTATCCGCGAAGGCCGGCGAGCGGGTGCGGCTCCGGCTCGTCAACGCGGCGCTGGCGCGGATCGTCGGGCTTCGCTTCGAGGGCCACAAGCCGGTCGTCGTCGCGCATGACGGCCAGCCTTGCGATCCGCACACGCCGGAAGGTGGTCGGGTGGTGCTCGGCCCGGCGATGCGGGCCGACCTAATCCTCGATATGACCGGAAAGCCGGGTCAGACCTACCGCGTCATCGACGACTTCTACCAAGACCTCGCCTACAAGCTCGTCGATCTCGCTTACGACGGAAAGCCCGGCAGCGAACCGCGATCCGACGCACCACCGAAACTCCCGGCCAACCCCCTACCCGAACCCGACCTGACCTCCGCTGAGCGCCACGAGATCACGCTACAGGGCGGAATGATGGGCGGCATGGGGATGGGGATCAGCGGTACGGGCATGATGGATCACGGCGGCGCGACCTGGGCCATGAACGGCATGTCGATGACCGGCGACGGCCAGCCGAAGATGCCGCCCCTCTTTATGATCAAGCGCGGAAAAAGCTGCGTGCTCGCGGTCAAGAACGAGACCGCGTGGTGGCACCCGATGCATCTGCACGGCCACAGCTTTCGGGTCATCAGCCGCAACGGGAAACCCAACCCGATCCGGGAATGGCGCGACACCGTTCTGCTGCCGGCGCGCGAGACCGCCGAGATCGCCTTCGTCGCCGATCACCGCGGCGATTGGATGTTTCATTGCCACGTCACGGATCACCAGGAGGCCGGGATGATGACCGTGATTCGTATCGCGTGAAGTGCCGGCCAAAACCACTGAAGGAGAACTGAGATGCTAAAACCGAAACTACTCACCGCAACCGCCGTGGCGCTGACCCTTAGCCTGGGCACCGCCCCTTCAATGGCCGTCGCGCAACAATCCGGCGACCAGACCGGCAAGCCCGAGACCGGCATGATCGGTGGTCAATCCGGGATGATGGGCAATCGCGGCGGCGGAATGATGGGAATGATGATGGGTGTCGATCCGGTGCAGATGAAGCGAATGGTCGAGAACTGCAACCGGATGATGGAAAGCATGATGCAGACCATGCCCACCACACCTGGGAAAAAAGGCTGACCGCGAACAGGGAAGCCGGCAATTCGCTGGCAAAGGAGGAAAATCATGGAACTCTCGAAATACAAACTCAGCCGTCGAACGATGCTCATGAGCGTCTCCGGTATCGGGGGTGCCGCCTTGGTTAGCGGGGCCACCGGTATCATCCCGTTGAGCGCGGACGCCGCGCCCACTCGGGGCGACGTGACCCTCTACAAGAACCCGCAATGCGGCTGCTGCGAAGGATACGCCGACTACCTGCGCGACAACGGCTTCAAGGTGAAGGCGATCTCGACCAACGATCTGACCGTGATGGGCCAGAAGTACGGCATCGCGGACGACTTGCAGCCCTGCCACATCTCGCTGATCGGCGGCTACGTCGTTGGCGGTCATATCCCGATCGAGGTCATCGATCGGCTGCTCTCGGAAAAACCGCAGATCGTTGGAATCACGCTGCCGGGTATGCCCGAAGGGACGCCTGGAATGCCCGGCAACAAGCCCGGCCGGTTGGATATTTACGAGATCGGGAAAGGTCCGCCCAAGGTCTACGCGACCATCTGACGGGGCACCGTAGGATCAGCCGATGGCGCATAGCGGCAAGCAGCGAGTTGTGCTGGCGGCAATAGCGGCGAGCCCGCTGGTAGCGGCGCTGCTCGGGTACGACATCGCGCGGCGCGCATCGTCGCCGGGACCACAGTTCGCAGGGCCGATGCCCGCCGGTTCCACCAGCCCCGATACTTCGGCGAACCCGCTCGCGCTCTCGGTGCTGGATCAGCCGCGCCCGCTGCCCGAGATCCGTTTCGCGGATGATCAGGGCCATGAACTGACGCTCGCCGATTTCCGAGGGCGGGCGGTCTTGCTCAACATCTGGGCGACGTGGTGCGCGCCGTGCCGCGTGGAGATGCCGACCCTCGACCGGCTGCACGCTCGCTTTGGCGGCAAGGACTTCCTGGTCATCCCGCTGTCGATC
>Ga0308309_10003025_pt1 | contig 10059 bp, 6 predicted proteins | sample HubBroMetageWFT5_FD_192491 | JGI IMG/M metagenome (GOLD analysis project Ga0308309, IMG submission 192491) | Warmed and freeze-thawed soil microbial communities from the Hubbard Brook experimental Forest, New Hampshire - Hubbard Brook CCASE Soil... | ecosystem: Environmental > Terrestrial > Soil... | reverse complement strand
TTGATTGCAGCCGGAGGGCATGCTAATTTTGTATTTTCACGCTCGTTTGTTGCAAAACCACTCACGATGTTGCCGTCAAAGCCAATCGACCAAATGTCGAATATTTCTAACGGCCAGCAAGAAGCTGGCGTTGCCGGTTCGCGCGAATGTGTGTTCTGGCGAGTAGAGGGCAGCCTGCTGAATCTAACCGCGGTGCGGCCGGTGGGTTTTTTCGCCTGGAACTCGCAGACATTCTTGCAACGGTGGACGCGCCGGGGTGGCATGGCATTTCTCGCCATCGCGCGACCGTTCCTTTACTGCACGAACCGCGTGTTCGCGACCCGGCTGCTGCACAGCGTTCTGCGCGGGGTGAGCCGCGACCGGCTGGACCTGCTGGGCGAGGAATTCTTCGAATACTTCCTAAAGCCTCGCCTGAAAAAGGAAGGCGTTCAGAACCTCATCAAGGCGATGGCTGCGGGCGAACCGGTAGTTCTGGTGAGCCAGGGGCTGGACCACGTTATGCGGCCTCTCGCGAAGCATCTTGGCGTTCGGCAAATCATTTGCAATCGCCTCGATTTCCGCGACGGCATCGCCACCGGACGCTTGCTCGACCCGGTGATCCGCCCGCGCGGCGCTTTCGCAAAAATTACCGGAAGGCAGCCCGACGGCCACGTTTCCCGTGAAGCGCTGATACGGATCCTAGGCTTCACCAAAAATCCGGCATTGTTGGATGAGGCGATCCAAGCCGACGAGCGCGCCGCGCCAAAGGTTCACCTGCCGGTGGTTCATTTTGATTTCCGAAACGGTCTGGGACCTTTTTCAGTGCGCGAGACTTTCCGCGGGAAAAACATCCTGCTGATTGGCGCGACCGGGTTCATCGGCAAGGTTTGGCTGTCAAATCTGCTGGCGGATCTGCCGGAGATCGGCCGAATTTACCTGCTGGTCCGTCACAATCGAACGGTAACTTCTCTTCAGCGATTTCAGCGCGTGCTCGAGGAGTCCCCGGTTTTCGAGCCCTTAGCTGAACAACACGGCGACCACTTCGCGCAATTCTTGCGCGAACGGATCGAGGTCGTGGATGGCGACGTCAGTAAGCCGGGCCTGGGACTTGCGCCGGAAGTGCGCCGGCAGCTTGCGCGTTCGGTGGATGTTATCGTCAATAGCTCGGGGCTGACGGACTTTAACCCCGATTTGCGCGATGCGCTGGCGATGAATGTTCACTCCACGGTTCACCTGCTGAATTTTCTGCGTGAATGCGACCGCGCCGCGCTGTTGCATCTCTCCACCTGCTACGTGATCGGCCGGCGCGATGGCCGAATCCTGGAAAAGCTTCCGAACAATTACACTCCGGCCGGGCTGCGCGATTATGACGCAGAGAAAGAATTGCAATCGCTCGAAACGCTGGTCCGTGAGACGGAAAAGCGAGCCGAATCCGATGAAGTGGCCGACGAGCTTCGCCGCGCAGCGCTAAAGAAGGAACACGCGGCCAAGAATCTTCAGGGCACCGCGCTTGAAAATCAAATTCGCAAGAATCGCGTGCGATGGCTTCGCGACACTTTGACCGATGCGGCCACGCGGCGCGCGAATGAGCTTGGATGGCCGAACACTTATACGTTCACAAAAAGCATGTCGGAATCGCTAATCCAGAACTTCCTGGAACAGAATCCGAACGCCGCGATCGCGGTGGTGCGGCCGGCGATCGTGGAATCGTCCATCGAAAGACCTTTCCGGGGCTGGAACGAGGGTATCAACACTTCTGCCTCGCTTTCTTATCTGCTCGGAACTTTCTTTCGCCAGCTTCCGACGAATGAAAGCAAGTCTCTGGATTTGATTCCGGTAGACCTGGTGTGCCGCGGTATGACCTTGATCGCCGCCGCGCTTATCTCGCGCAGGCACGCGCAAGTCTATCAACTCGCTACCTCCATCGCCAATCCATGCGATATGCGCCGGTCGATCGAGCTGACCGGCTTGGGCCACCGGAAGTTTTACCGCGCGCAGACGGGGCTAAATCACCGGCTACGCTTGAAATTCGACGCGATTCCGGTATCCAAGTCTCGTTACGAGAAGCTTTCAGCCCCCGCGCAGAAGGCTGTGGTGCAAGCGATCAATCGAACCGTGGAGCCGTTTGCTTCGCGTCCTCCACTGGCCCGTCAAGAGCGCGAACTGGAGAAGGTCATCAAGCTAGTTTCACTATTTGAGCCGTTCATTCTGCACAACGATCATAACTTCGAGGCCGTAAATGTGGAACGTCTGAGCGCTGCGTTGCCGCCCACCGAGCAAGCCGATTTCGGTTATGATTCGCGCGCTCTGGATTGGTGGGACTATTGGATCAACGTGCACATTCCTGCTCTGCGGAAGTGGTGCTATCCTCTCATCGAAGGACGCCCGCTGGAACCTCGCCCCCGGCGCTCCGTGCAGCTCGCGGCGCAAAGCGGGGCGAATGCCGCGGAAGCGGCGAATTCGGCTTCCACTTCGGCTTCCTGACATAAATCGTGGCTATCCTCCTGACCGGTTCCACCGGATATATCGGCGCACATATCGCGTCGAATCTGCTTACGGATCATTCCGAGCGGCTGAATCTTTTGGTTCGCGCCCGTAGCGAGCAAGAAGCGGGCGAGCGACTTTGGCGATCCCTGCAATTGCACTTGGACTTCGCACGGTTTGAAGAATATCTGAATTCGCGCATCAGTTTTTCTCTGGGCGATCTAACCGATGCGCATTTCGGGCTCGCTGACGATGACTACACACGGCTGGTGCATAACACCGATTCGATCGTTCATTGCGCCGCATCGCTGAACCGCAGGTCGGAGAAAAGCTGCCTCAACGTGAATTTGCGCGGCACGTTGGAGGTAATCCAGCTCGCCACGCGAGCACGGGATCATCACGGGTTGCGGCGATTCAGCCATGTAAGCACAGTTGCCGTTGCGGGGCAGCGTGCGCACGAGGTGGTCCAGGAAGACACTGCGATCGATTGGAACCGCTCGGACTACGATCCCTACGCGCGGACAAAAAAATTCTGCGAGCATATGGTGCGCCAATTGCTGCCGGATGTTCAACGAACGATTTTCCGCCCGAGCATCGTCCTGGGAGATAGCCGCCGCCCGGAGACGAACCAATTCGATATGGTTCGCGCCTTTGTTTTCCTAGCCGGGCTTCCTGCGCTTCCCTTTCGCCCTACGGCTCGCATCGATATCGTGCCGGTGGACTTCGTTGCCGACTCGATAGCCAGGTTGCACCAGAAAGACCGCCCAGCCCACGAGATCTATCACTTGTCGTCGGGCACGGACTCTGAAACATTTGTGGAATTGACCGATGCTCTGTCCAAAGCGCAAGGAAAGCGTGGACCTGTCTTCGCGCCGAGTCTGGAAGGCCCCTCCTCCAAAATGGTGAACGCACTGGCGGGCCGCGCCGGAAAAATTGGCGGGCTGGCGACGCTAATGAAGGTATTTCTCCCCTACCTGGTGTGGGATACGGTGTTTGACAACAGCCGCGTGATTGAAGAAATGGGACGGCGTCCCGCCCCGTTTTCGAACTACTGTTTTCCGCTCCTTCGATTCAGCCGCGAAAATAATTTTTTGTACAAGTATCGCGACTGGCCCTCGGAAGCAACCGCCCACAACCCGTCGCAAGAGCCTAGCGGTGCGCGAGATTTGCGGCGATGACCGACCTCGTTCTGGAGGCCTGGGTCAGCGGCCTGATTGAATTCAATAAATTCCAGTGGATGCTTGGCGCGGGTGAAGCGTGGAAGCCGGGCACAAAGTTGAAGCTGCTTTTCGCGGGCTACAACGGCACGCGCAATACCGGCTCCGATGTGCGCGTGGAAGAAATCCTTCGGCAGGTGCGGCGCATCTTGGGTTCGGAGAACATCACCCTTAGCGTTATGTCCCAGAATTTCGAGCTTACACGCGGGTATTTCGGCGATGCAAAACAAGTGCACTTGCCGGATGTCTTCCCTCCATTCCTACTCTCTGAAGTCAGAAAAAACGACGGCGTGGTGGCCTGCGAGGGCTCCATGTTCAAAAGCAAATTTGCCAACGCCCTCACCACCATGATGATCGGTGCGCTGGGTATTGCCGCGGCCCAAAACAAGCTGAGCGTCGCTTTTGGCGCTGAAGCCGGTGAAATGGACCCGGTGCTGCGGAAGATGTGCAAACGCTATTGCCGCGATTCCCTGGTGATCACTCGCAACATCGAGTCGCAAGGGGTTCTAGGCAAACTGGGCGTTCCCACAGAATTGGGGACCGATACTGCGTGGACATTTGAGCCGCTCGGGCCGGAGTACGGCCGCAAAGCGCTGCGGGAGGCTGGCTGGGACGGAAAAACGCCGGTGCTCGCTGTCTGTCCTATCAATCCATTCTGGTGGCCGGTAAAGGCATCGATCGCCAAATGGCTCGCGCACTCATCGGCCGGCGCTTATAAGGATAGCTACTACCGCACGATTTATTTCCATCGCTCAGGACGCGAGGTTGACGCGGCATACGAAAAATATTTAACCGCGATGGCCAACGGCGTTGCTCGCTACCGGGAGTCACGCGCGGTTTTCCCTATTTTGGTAGCCATGGAGATGCTCGACCGTGATGCTTGCGGGCGGGTCGGGCAAAAGCTGGGCGGCGCTCCCCTCTTTGCGTCGGACAGATATGACATGTACGAAATTGTCAGCATCTTGCGGAGCTGCGATCGAATGCTTTCTTCGCGCTACCACGCGATTGTAACGTCCATGCCCGCGGGGGTCCCCTCGGCTGGCGTGACCATGGACGAGCGCATCCGCAACCTGATGCGCGAGCGAGGACACGATAGGCTGCTGTCGCGAGTGGACGATCCCGACCTGGAAGATAGAATCGTGGCATCGCTCCGGATACTTGATTCACAAACGGAAGAAATCCGAGATGCTCTCAAGCGAACCGTCGCCCGCAACTTGCAATTGATGGCGCGCATGGGCGTGTATTTCGAAGAGCTAGTCGCCAGGCGATATCCCGGATTTCCCATTCGCAGTGGAGTCCTGGCGTGGCAGGATTACCTGCCGCCGCTCAGCTCGGCTCTGTGCAAATTGCTTGAAGAACACAGCGGGGTACTGGCTTGTTGAAGGTTGCCTAGCATGACTTTTTTGGAAAACATCTTCGAACGGCTGCAACAGGCGGCCGGAAAACCTGTTCTGCGTGAAATACGCGACGGCAAAATCATCTCCGTATCGGGAGACCAGTTGCTGGCGATGGTGCAAGAGGCCCGGAACTTCCTGATCGCGCGCGGAATGAGAACAGGTGACCGATGCGTTCTGCTCGCTTCCAATAACATTCGTTGGGTGGCACTCGATCTCGCGATGATGTCCGAAGACATCACCGTAGTGCCGTTGTATTCACGCCAAGCCCCCGCCGAACTCATTGGCATGATGAAAGATTCATCGCCGGCTAGAATCTGCTGCTCCCATGCCGCGCTTTCCGCCGAGATCAAAAAACAGTGGCCAGGCGCCCCGCACATTACGTTGTTGGACACCATTTTTGCCGGGGAAACTGTGAAGCCCACGCCGCCAAAGCATCACGCAGATTCCGATGTGCTGGCGATTATCTACACTTCGGGAACGTCGGGGGAGCCCAAGGGCGTCATGCTGAATGCGGCGAATGCCAACTTCATGCTCGGGTGCACGAACGCGCGGCTCGATCAGCTTATGGGGCAACACGCCGCGCAAGGGCCGGATGACATTTTTCACTATTTACCTTTCTGCTTCGCAGCCTCTTGGATCTTGCTGCTCACCGCCTTGTCTCGCAATAGCGTCCTGACTCTTTCGACTGACCTCTCGACACTTTCCGACGATTTGAAACTGGCAACGCCCGATTACTTTTTGAACGTCCCTACCCTACTCGAACGCGTGCGCGCCAAAATCATGGAGACTATTCTGAAGCGCGGAGGATTTGCGGCGTTTGTCTTTTCGCGCGCGCAGCAAAGCTATTTGCGCCAGCAGAATAACGGCTCGCCATCGTTCGACTTGTGGCTATGGCTCGCGAGAAGAATTATGTTTCCGGAGATTCGCCGGAGCATCGGGCCTAGGTTAAAGGCGTTGATTTGCGGCTCCGCTCCGCTATCGATGGAAACGCAGTTGTTTTTCATGATGCTGGGAATACCTGTGCTGCAAGCATACGGACTCACAGAAACGACCGCGATCTGCACGCTGGACGATCCGCTGCGGGTTGCGCCCGGCCGCGTGGGCCTCCCGGTTCCCGGCGTCGAGATGAAGCTCGCCGAAAATGGGGAGATTTTAGCCCGCGGCCCGAATGTTTTTCCAGGCTATTGGCAGCGGCCGCAGGAAACGGCAAAGGCGCTCGAAGACGGTTGGTTTCACACCGGTGATCAGGGCGAGGTGGATGCCGCCGGATATTGGCGCATTACTGGCCGCCTCAAAAACCTCATTATTCTGAATTCTGGTCACAATATCGCCCCGGAGCCGCTCGAAGAGGAACTGGCTCGGCACGTTCCGGAAGCGCAACGGATTATCCTTGTCGGGAATCAACGAAGTTTTCTCGCGGCTTTGGTGACGGCTAATCCTTCCAATGGGTTGTCGGAAGCGCACGTCCAATTCGCGATCGAACAACTCAATAGCGACTTACCGCACTACAAGCAGATTCGAGCGTTTACGATTCTTGCGGAGCCATTGAGCCCGGAGAACGGCTTGTTGACTACCAATGGTAAGCTCAAGCGCGACGCAATCGCGTCGCGTTTCGCGGCCGAGATCGAACTGCTCTACCAAAAGAAGACGGCATGAAAACCTTTCCAGGCAAGGCGCTCTCTTGGCGGGTTGAGGACGGAGCGATTGAACTCACGCTCGATTACCCGCCTTGCAACGAAATCGGCTTGGCCATGCTCGCAGAGCTCGAACAATTTGTCTCCGCTCTGTCATCCTTGAGGACCGAAGCGCATGCCTTGATCATCTCAAGCGCACGCTCCGAAGGCTTTTGCGCTGGCGGGGACCTGCGCGAACTTTTTCGTCTCTCACAACAGGTTACCGGTGCGAAACGTCTCAGCGGCCTTCGAGATTTCATCGAGCGAATTCACGCAGTGATGAACGCTCTCGACGAAGCTCCTTTCACGACGATAGCCGCCGTGAACGGCCTCACCTTTGGCGGCGGCTTCGAACTGGCGCTCACCTGCGACCTGATCATCGCCGACAAAATGGCGCGCTTCTGTTTTCCAGAGCTGCGCTTGGGATTGATACCGGGATTCGGCGGAATTCCGCGGCTCAAACGCGATCTGGGAAACGGAGTGGTTCGCGACTTGGTTCTCACCGGCCGTAGCATCAACGCGGCCAAAGCTCAAACCGCGGGGATCGTCAGCCAAGTCACGGCCGAAGGAGACGCTTTGCGCGTGGCGCGCCAGACAGCAGCGCAACTGAAAAAATTCGACCGCAACACAGCTCTTGCCGCCAAACGCTTCATCAAGCCGATTCCCTACGACGAACTGCGCCGCGAAATTGAAATTTTCTGCGAACTTTTCATGCGGCCAGCTGTTGAAAAAGGACTGCGAAAGTTTGTCGAAAGCAAGGACGCGCTGCCCTATTTGCCCTAGCTTCTGAGGTCGAACCAAGGCACATTGCGCTCCATTTGTGGCAACATAGTAGATATGAGCTCCTTACAGAGCACCACCGACGAGGTACTGCGGCTCGCAGCCGAACATTTCAAAGTCCCGCGAGAGCAACTGACTCCCGACGACGATTTCTTCAAAAAGCTCGGCATCAACAGCTTGCAGGCGCTCGACCTGCTCACGCGAATCGAACACCACTTCCATATTGAGCTTCCTGATTACGAACTGCAGGGCGTCAGCGACTTCCGCACGCTCGCCGAGCGCATTCAATTGCGTCTCTGATGCTGGACCTCCGCGAATATCAATCCCTCGGTGAAGCTTTGCGCGCGGCCCTCGAGCGCTGGCCGGACGAGCTTTGCCTGATCGAGGCAGACCGCGAGCGCGAAAAGGTTCGCTTAACTTACAGCCAGTTCAAGCAAGCCGCATTGCCACTAGCGAGCGCATTGCAGTACGCCGGGTTGCAGAGCGGCACGCGCGCTGCGATTATCATGACCAATCAGTCGAAATGGCTGATTTCCGCTTACGCGATTTTCTTCTGCGGCGGCGTACTTGTTCCGCTGGATTACAAACTTACAGCCGCCGAGCAGCTTCAGCTACTCGCACACTCAAAAACCGAATTTCTGATCGTTGAATATCATCTTTGGCGCGCGATCATGCAGGCCGACGGGCTCAAGGATCTCGCTGCGCGCGAGGTGGTTGTAACGGAGGCTCCTAGCGGCGCCGAGCTAGGCCGAGCGAAACGGTGGGAGGAGTTCAAGAGCGAGCGCGCACCGGTTTTCATACCGCGCAGCCGGCAGGACGCCGCCTGCATCGTCTATTCCTCGGGCACCGGAGGGCGTCCAAAGGGCTGCGTCCTTACGCATGAGAATTATCTGGAACAGTGCATGGCTTTGACCGCGCTATATCCTTTTTCGCCCGCGGTGCGTTATCTGAGCATTTTGCCGACGAATCACGCAATTGATTTCATGATCGGCTTCATCGGCCCTTTTACGTGCGGCGCGGCAGTTGTACATTTGCGTACACTTCGCCCGGAATATATTCGCGAGGCTTTCACCCGATACAAAATTACCTACATGACCCTGGTTCCGACGGTTCTGAAGAGTCTTGAACGCGGCTTGCGGCAGCGATTCGCTGATTTGCCGAAAGGCCGCCGCGCGGTTCTGAACACATTGATAAAGACGAATCGCGCGCTAACACGAGGGAAGCCCAATGTGAAGCTGAGCCGGACGCTCTTGCGGCAGGTGCACGACGCGTTTGGCGGCGAGTTGCGCGCGTTCTTTGTTGGCGGTGCCTTCACCGAACCGTCCACACTCCAGTTTTTTTACGATCTCGGAATACCGGTGGGGAACGGATATGGCTGCACCGAAGCCGGCACGGTCATCACGGTGAATGATTTCAAGCCATTTCGCGCCAACACTGTCGGGAAACCGCTGCCGGGGATTCGGGTGAAAATCCTGAACGCGGATGTCGAGGGAATTGGCGAAGTAGCCGTGCAGGGCAAGACCATTATGTCGAAGTATCTCGACGACCCCGAAATGACCGCGCAAACGATCGTGGATGGCTGGCTGATGACCGGCGATTTGGGCCGCCTGGACCCCAGCGGCCATCTGCAGCTGTTTGGCCGCAAGAAAAATATGATCGTCACCGAGGAGGGGAAGAATATTTACCCCGAGGATGTCGAGACCGCCTTTGAGGGCCTCGCGGTCAAGGAATTCTGCGTGTTTGCGGCAAACTATCTGTGGCCGGCGCGTTCGATGGTGGGCGAACAGTTGATTATCGTGCTGCACCCGGAAGCCGGAAAAGCGGTCACCGCAGATTTGATCGAGAATCTAGCCGCGCGAAATCGCCGGCTTACAAATTACAAACGCGTCCACGGATATCTGGCCTGGGATCGAGATTTCCCGCTTACGGCATCGATGAAAATCAAGCGCGGCGAATTAGCAGAGCAGATTCGCGAGAACCTCGAGCGCTCCGCAGTGGCACCTCTGTGAGCCTGCCTTCTCGCCCAAACGGACCTGGCCAGGGTCAGCCCAGCTTTCTCGCCATCGTGAATCCCGCGGCGGGCAACGGACGATGCCGGAGATTTGCGCATGCTACTCTCGGCCGCGTTCGGAGGGCCGGAATAGATTTGGTGGTCGAGGAAACTACGCGCCGAGGAGAAGCTTCCGACATTGCCCGGGCAGCTTATCGAAAGGGCTTTCGGAATTTTCTGGCTGTTGGCGGGGACGGAACTTCCTTTGAGATCATTAACGGTCTATTTCCCGAGGCCGGCGCTCCGGAGGGCCGCGTCGCCCTTGGGTTTTTGCCGCTGGGGACGGGAAACTCCTTCCTCAGGGATTTCACCGTTCGAGGCGTTGAGCACACGCTGGAAGCGTTGAAAACCGGAAAACGCCGCGCCTGTGATGTGATTCGTCTGCAGCACACACAGGGAGACCTCTACTTTATAAATCTGCTGAGTCTGGGCTTTCCCGCGGATGTTGGCGAGACGGCCAATCGGCGTTTCAAGCGCTG
>Ga0308309_10003021_pt1 | contig 10063 bp, 8 predicted proteins | sample HubBroMetageWFT5_FD_192491 | JGI IMG/M metagenome (GOLD analysis project Ga0308309, IMG submission 192491) | Warmed and freeze-thawed soil microbial communities from the Hubbard Brook experimental Forest, New Hampshire - Hubbard Brook CCASE Soil... | ecosystem: Environmental > Terrestrial > Soil... | reverse complement strand
GCAAAGACAAAAATAGCTGCTGAAACAACCAGCAGCCCGGACGAATCTCCTCTGTTCTCAGGTGTGGTCGAGCAGCCTATAGTTTAGCAGACGGGCCACCAGTGGGACAGCCATTCTTGGCTGTATAGTGCCCCCGTCAAGTCACCCAGAGTGAGACCGGCAGGAATGTCTGTCCTGCTCTCAGTTTCATGTACTATCCTCATCCGGGATCGGTCGGCTGGTCCCGTTGTCACTCCGCCGGGGGAGAATGCCATGCGATTTGCGAGTCTGCTTTGGAAAAGCAGAATCTATATTTGGCTTCTAGTGATTGCGCTGCTCTCCTTGCTGACCGGCCGCGCTCAAGCTCCGAATCCGCCGGACTATTCGCTGCTCTTCGACAAAACGGATGTGATGATCGCCACGCGCGATGGCGTCAAGCTTCATACCGAAATCTACGCGCCCAAAAACTCCACCGTGCCGCTCCCCATCGTCATAGAACGCACTCCCTACGGTCTGCACGACGATGACAAAGGCTATAGCGGAATCCTCAAGCGCTACGCCGAGATGATTCCCGATGACTACATCTTCGTCTTTCAGGATATTCGCGGCCGCTACGGCTCCGAAGGAACTTTCGTGATGCAGCGCCCGGTGCGCGATCCAAAAGATCCAAAAGCGATCGACGAAGGCACGGACACCTACGACACCATTGACTGGCTGGTGAAAAACGTCCCGCACAACAACGGCCGCGGAGGTCTTGTCGGCATCTCCTACGGCGGCTGGCTCACGGTGATGGGAATGCTCGAACCGCATCCCGCGCTAAAAGCCGTTTCCGAACAAGCTTCCCCCGCGGACATGTTTTTAGGTGACGACTTTCATCACAACGGCGCGTTCCGGCTGAGCTACGGTTTCGAATACTCAACCATGATGGAGACAGGAAAGACCAATTTTGTTTTTAAGTTCGATCAGTTCGACACCTATGAATGGTATCTGCGCCTCGGCCCGCTATCCAACGCCGAAAAAAATTACATTCACGGCACGCTGCCTACCTGGAAAGATTTCGTCACGCATCCGAATTACGACGCCTTCTGGAAGCAAGAGGCCATGCCCTACATCCTGACGAAACCAAAAGTGCCGAATCTTAATGTCGCTGGCTGGTGGGACCAGGAAGATGCTTACGGCCCGATGAAAATCTACGAACTCCTCGAGAAAAACGACCCGGATCACTTGAATTATCTCGTTGCAGGGCCGTGGAACCATGGTGGCTGGGCTCGCAGCTCGGGCAAGTCCCTCGGACCTATTTCCTTTGGCAGCGACACTTCCCTCTATTTCCGCCAAAAAATTGAAGCGCCATGGTTCGCATACTGGCTCAAAAACAGGGGCAGCCTCCCGCTCAAAGAGGCTCTTCTTTTTCAAACCGGCAGCGACAAGTGGGTGCAATTCGATTCGTGGCCCCCGAAAAATGCACCGCCGCGCGAACTATACTTCCGTGAAGACGGCAAGCTTTCCTTCGACGCGCCACAGTCGGCCACGCCGCAATCATTCGATAGTTACGTCAGCGATCCGGCGCATCCCGTCCCATACCGCCATCGCCCGATTGACATGACGTATCCCGACGATCATCCCGGAGGCTGGCCAACGTGGCTCGTCGAGGACCAGCGGTTCGTGGACAATCGCCCGGACGTTCTGACCTGGCAGACCGACGAACTCGCCGAGGACTTGACGCTGACGGGAAGTGTAACCGCGAAGCTTTTCGCGTCTACGACGGGAAGCGACTCTGACTGGGTCGTGAAGCTGATCGACGTTTATCCAGAAAAGTATCCGGACGACTGGAAACTCTCCGGCTACGAATTGATGATCGCCGACGAAGTTTTCCGCGGCCGTTTCCGCAAGTCGTTTGAAAAACCTGAGCCCATGACTCCGGACGCCGTAACACCCTTCAACATCGATCTGCACACGGCGAATCATGTCTTCAAGAAGGGCCATCGCATCATGGTCCAAGTGCAAAGCACGTGGTTTCCCATCATCGATCGCAATCCACAAAAGTTTGTCCCCAACATTTTTGAAGCCAAGGAGTCCGACTACCAGAAGGCCACTCAGCGCGTCTATCGTTCGAAGGAGTTTCCGTCGGGCGTCGTGCTTTCGGTTTTACCGGCAACGGCGAGCAACTAGCGCTTATTTTATCTAGGCTTTTCATTTCGGTTAGAAATGGCGCGCTGAATCTCTTGTGATATTCTCAGCCTCGCTAAAAAAATGCCGATTATCCGCGGTACTCCGAGAGGGAGTCCAAATGCGTTCCATTTGTAGGACAGCCGGAGTCATCGTTTTCCTGGCGATAGCCGGGCTTGCGTTCGCGCCGCGTTTTGGAGCCACTCCGCAGCGCCAACGTCCCGACTTTTCTGCCCTCTTCGACAAAACCGAAGTGATGATTCCCATGCGTGATGGCGTCAAGCTGCACACCGAGTTCTATACGCCCAAAAACGCCACAACGTCGCTGCCCATCCTGATGAATCGGACCCCCTACGGAATCTCAAGCCCGGACAAAGGCATCAGCAACATGATTTATCGCTACGGAGACATGGTTTCAGAGGACTACATCTTCGCGTTTCAGGATATTCGCGGCCGCTACGGCTCCGAAGGGAAGTTTGTCATGCTTCGCCCACTGCACGACCAGAGCGACCCAAAAGGTGTCGACGAGAGCACGGACACGTACGACACGATCGACTGGCTCGTAAAAAATGTTCCAAACAATAATGGCCGCGTGGGTCTCGACGGAATCTCCTACGACGGCTTTCTCGTCACTATGGGAATGATCAATCCGCATCCCGCTCTCAAGGCCGCTTCGGAGCAGGCTTGCATGGGCGACACCTGGCTCGGCGACGACTTCTTTCACAACGGCGCCTTTCGCCTGAGCTACGCCTTCGAATACACCGCGCTGCTGGAATCCTCAAACGAAAACTTCAGTTTCGCTTTCGACCGCTTCGACGTTTACGACTTCTATCTCCGCCTCGGCGCGCTCTCGAACGCCAACGCAAAATACTTCCACGGAAAACTGCCGACCTGGAACGAATTTGTCGCCCACGCAAGTTACGACGATTTCTGGAAGCATCACGCCGTCGCCTACGGCTTGAAAGAACCCACCGTTCCGAATCTGAACGTCGCCGGATGGTGGGACCAGGAAGACTTTTACGGCCCAATGGCGACCTACGCGCGGCTAGAAAAATCCGACTCGAAACATCTCAACTATCTCGTCGCGGGACCGTGGAATCACGGCGGCTGGGGCGGCGGCCCTGGCAAGTCGCTCGGCGAAATTCCCTTTGGCAGCGACACGTCCGTTTATTTTCGCCAGAAAATAGAAGTCCCCTGGTTTGAATACTGGCTCAAGGACAAAGGATCCCTGCCGCTCAAGGAGGCAATGCTCTTTCAAACCGGCAGTAACAACTGGGTCCAATTTGATTCTTGGCCGCCGCGAGAAGCGCAAACCCGCAATCTCTATTTCCGCGAAAACGGAAAACTTTCCTTCGAGGCTCCGCAAACGGATTCCGCGGAAGCCTCGGACAGCTACGTCAGCGATCCCGCGCATCCCGTGCCATACCGCCATCGCCCTGTCGATATGACCTATCCCGAGGATCATCCCGGCAGCTGGTACACCTGGCTGGTGCAGGACCAGCGTTTCGTCGACGAGCGCCCGGACGTGCTGACCTGGCAAACGGAAGACTTAGCCGAGGACGTCACGCTCGCGGGCCAGGTCACCGCCAAGCTCTTCGCATCGACAACCGGTAGCGACAGCGATTGGATCGTTAAGTTGATCGATGTTTATCCGCAAAAATATCCGGACGATTGGAAACTCTCAGGTTACGAATTGATGATTTCCGATGAGATTTTTCGCGGACGCTACCGCAATTCTTTCGAGAAACCGGAGCCTTTGAAGCCAGGAGAAGTGACGCCTTTCACGATCGATCTGCACACCGCGAATCACGTTTTCAAAAAGGGCCACCGCATCATGGTCCAGGTTCAAAGCACGTGGTTCCCCGTCTACGACCGCAACCCGCAGAAGTTTGTCCCCAACATTTTCGAAGCGAAAGAATCCGACTACCAGAAAGCGACGCAGCGCATTTATCGCTCCAAGCGATTCCCGTCGAGCGTCGAAATCATGACTATGCAACAGACTCCCCCAACGGCAGGAAACTAGCTGGTTCAGGGATTCTGGCGGGCGGAGGAAGTCATCGCCAGTGGTTTGGGTGAAGTCAAAGTTCAACATCGTGCAGTAGCAGTGGAAGCAGGCGCAGGACCAAATTGAAAAAATAATTTATAAATTTAACTGGCCGTCTTGGAGCGAATTCCCGTCCCATTTACGGACATGTGTTCATATTCGCCCAATATTTAGGGGCTCGTCCGCCGATTTCCGAATAAGTGAATTCTTGCCGGTCGCCGGCTCACAACTCCCATACCCTTGTGCCGCATTTTTGCTTTCTTGATATAGCCAGTCCGCGAAAGAAGGAACTTCTCTCTAGAAATTTCGTATTCTCGGTAAACACATCGGCGTTTTCCACGTCTAATGTCTATAGAGGATGGGGTGTATGACTCCGAATTTAATCCCAACGCTGGATACCGGGATGGAAGAACGATCAAACTTCGCGCCTCCTTCTGGCCCTCGTTTTGTGCGTTTTGGTCCGTTTCAGGTGGATCAGCAGCGTCAAGAAGTAACCAAGAATGGCTCGCGCCTAAAGCTACAGGGTAAGGTGTATCAAGTCCTCGTAGCGCTTATGGACAAACCGGGCGAGGTCGTGACCCGCGAAGAATTGCGGCAGCGCCTCTGGCCTGCCGACACACACGTCAACTACGACGCAAACGTCAACACCACGGTGAACAAGCTTCGCCAGGCACTGGGGGACTCCACGGATAAGCCGCTCTACATCGAGACGATTCCGCGGAAAGGGTATTGTCTTGTGGTGCCATCCGAAGCAACCGATGTTCCCTGCGCAACGTTTGTAACTAGCGGCGCTCCGGAAACGGCCCCCTCAACCTTGACGCCGGTTCTCCGGAGTGAGTCTGCTGCACCGCGTTCCGGATTTTGGATACCGATTGGCGTCGTCGGACTGATCCTCGCAGGCATGCTTCTTGGCGCCGGCATCACCATAACCACTCTCTGGATTTCGCATTTCGCGCAAGCCACGCGTTGGCCCTAGCAGCTCGCTGCGAATTCTGCAAGCATGCTACGCTGGCAGAGCCGCATCTCTCTGCGAGGTTCTCGTGTAAACTTGGCCTCGCAACGTGCTCACAGCCATCACTCGCGCCGTCGGCCCCGCTATCGTAAATTGCGAATTAAGCTTCATTCCTCGCCAGCCGATTGATCTACAAGTCGCTCGCGAGCAGCATCGCGCGTACGAGCAGCTTCTCGAAAAGCTCGGAGCCCGCGTCGTTTCCCTCCCCGCGGAGCCCAATCTCCCCGATTCCATGTTCGTCGAGGATCCCGCCATCGTCCTCGATGAACTCGCTATCATTTTTCCTCTCGGCACGGAGTCGCGCCGTCCTGAAGCCGCCTCGCTCGCGCAAGCCATCGCCAAATTCCGCAAACTTGAGCACATCGTGCTACCAGCCACTCTCGAGGGCGGGGACATTCTGCGCATCGGCCGCAAACTATTCGTTGGCCTCACGAAGCGCAGCAACGCTGAAGGCATCCGCCAACTCGCTGCCATCCTCGCGCCGCACCACTACGAAGTCATCGCCGTCCCCGTGACCGGCTGCCTGCATCTCAAGTCCGCCGTCACCTACCTCGGCCGCAGTACCCTCCTCGCCAACCGCGCTTGGTTTGATCCAGCGCCCTTTTCCGCCTACGATTGGATCGACGTCGATCCCAGCGAACCGCACGCCGCCAATGCCCTGGCACTCGGAAACACGGTCATTTTTCCCGCGTCTTTCCCAGGCACGCGAGCTCGCGTCGAGGGCGCCGGCTTCCACGTCACACCACTCGACATTTCCGAACTCCAAAAAGCCGAGTCCGGACTCACCTGCTCCAGCCTGATCTTTCAAACTCCGAAGCCTCAGACCTATCTCTAAACATCCTTTGCCAAACTTTCGCTTTGCGTCCGGATTTTCTTGTGCTAGCCTTGCTCTCGGTATGATTTCCATCGCGACGAAGCGAATTACCACGACGACGTCTATGTCGACTACCTCGACTAAGGCGAAGTCCACTATTTTCGCTTCCGGCGCGTGGAGAAACAGCTAGCAAGCTAGAAAAAGTTTCCAACCCACCGCCTGAAGCGAACCTGGCGGTGGGTTTCTTCTTTTAACCCCCTGCCAGAGACGCTCCAGCGGAAACCAGGAGCGGACGTCATGAGTCCCGAACACGTGCAAGAAAATGTGGAAGCAGAACCTTCCTTAGCGGAGCGCTTTGTTGTTGCCGCGAGCGGCAGGGAGGCCAGCCCTGACCAAAATGTGGTCGCGCTGAAGTTCGGCGGCAGCTCCCTCCTCGGAGCCGAGCGCATGTTGCACGCCGCGGGCCTCGTCCGCGCGGCCGCGCAGGATGCCAACGTCATCGTCGTTGTCTCCGCGATGAAGGGCGTCACAGATCGCCTCCTGTCTATCTCTCTCGCTCTCGCCGAAGGAAGACTCTCTCACGCACGAAATGAAGCCGAAGGCGTCGTCCATCTCCACTTCAACGTGCTTCAAGATCTTCAACTCACAGAAGAGCAGCACGACCGCGTCCGCCGTGGACTCCAGCTTCTGAGTCGCGATCTTCTCCACGAGGTGCCGCTGGACGGCCATGTCGCGGCCACCGCTGAACTCGCCGATCGCCTCGCTTCCTTCGGCGAACGCTTTAGCGCGCGTTTGTTCGCCGCCGCTCTCGAAAAATCCGGCGTCGCCGCGGTCCCCGTTTCCTCCTCCGACTTCGTCCTCACCTGCGATACTTTCCGCGACGCCAAGCCTCATCTGGAAGAAACCAGAGAGCGCGGCCGCGCCATTCTTCTTCCGCTTCTCGAGGCCGGCCTCGTCCCTGTCGTCACCGGCTTCATCGGCGCGACTCCCGACGGCCGGATCACAACGCTCGGCCGCAACAGCTCCGATTTTTCCGGCGCGATCATTGCTCATGTGGTGGACGCCGAAGAACTCGTCATCTGGACCGATGTGGACGGAGTTTACACAGCCAATCCCCATGTCTCCGCCGAAGCTGAACTTCTCCACGACCTGAGCTATGATGAAGCGCACGCTCTGGCTGCCAGTGGCGCCAAAGTTCTTCATCCTCACGTACTGCCGCTCGCCGCGGAAACGGAAATGACCATCTGGATTCGCAACACATTCAAACCGCACGTCCGAGGAACGCGCATCGGCCTGCCTCAAACCTCAAATGACCGCGCCCAATACGGAGGTGCAGCGTGAGCGCGCATTCTTCGGAGAATGGCGATAAGAGCGGTGTGGAGCAGCAAGCGGGGAATCTTCTGCCAGCCGGTGCGGTGAAAAAATGGCGTGCAGGCGTACTGGGCGCGACGGGTCTCGTCGGGCAGCGGCTGGTAAAACTTCTCGCCCAGCATCCATGGTTCGAGCTCACGGAAGTTGCCGCGTCCGAGCGCTCTTCCGGCAAGAGCTACGCCGCAGCCGTCCGCTGGCACCTCGATGGACCCATCCCGGAGGCCGCGCGCAGCTTGGTCGTCAAAAGTCTCGACCCCAGCCTCGATTGCGACTTCGTTTTTTCCGCGCTCGATTCTTCCGTCGCTGGCGGTGCCGAGGAAGACTTCGCTCGCGCCGGATATCCGGTCGTCAGCAACTCAAAGAATCACCGTATGGATCCCGATGTCCCCTTGCTCATTCCCGAAGTCAACGCCACGCATCTCGACGCCATCCGCACCCAGCAGAAAAACCGCGGCTACGACGGCGGCTTTATCGTTACGAATCCGAATTGTTCGACGGCTGGCCTCGTCCTCGTCCTGAAGCCGATCGCGGACGCCTTTGGCCTCGAAAAAGTTTTCGCCGTCACGCTGCAAGCCGTCTCGGGCGCAGGCTATCCCGGCGTCGCCTCGATGGACATCCATGCCAACGTCATTCCCTTCATCAGCGGCGAAGAAGAAAAAATGGAGTCCGAGCCGCAGAAGCTTCTGGGCAAATGGGACGGTGCCCGTTTCATTGACGCCGGCCTCGGCCTGAGCGCCCATTGCAATCGCGTCCCTGTTCTCGAAGGCCACCTTGAGTGCATCTCCGTCAGCCTCAAAAAAATTGCCTGCCTGAAAGAAGTCCGCGAAGCGTTGCGCAACTTCGAAGTTAGTGCCGAGCTTGCCTCACTGCCTTCCGCCATCCGTCATCCCGTGGTTGTCCTCGATGGCGAGGACCGCCCCCAACCGCGCCGCGACGTCCACGCCGGAAACGGCATGGCCGCGGTCGTTGGCCGTGTACGCGAATGTCCCCTCCTCGACATAAAACTGACGCTCCTCTCGCACAACCTAGTTCGCGGAGCCGCAGGCGCCGCTCTTCTCAACGCCGAACTCCTCGCCGCCCGCGGTTTCCTAAATCGCCGCGTCCAAGCTGAAGACGAATCTCAACTCGCCCAACCCGCTACTCAATAGGCGATTCACGGGAGCCGATTGCCAATTCCAGGCCTCAACCCACAGCAAATTGCTCAAGTATCCGGCCTCTTGGCTCAGTACATCGAAAGCCAGCGGAAGAGCTACGCACCGCGCGCAGTTCCGTTATCTGCAGAACAGAAACAAGCGATGGCTGGATTCTTCTCGCCTCAACTTACCGACGACACTCGATTGCTCGTATTAAGAGGGGAAAGAGTACCTAACCCTGATTTCTATCCCATGTTGAGAAATTTGGGTTTCCACAATCTGCCAGATCAATCGACGATGGCAGCGGTTACACTTTCAGACAAAGTTGTGTCCCACGTTGACTTCACGGATGGTTTACTTTTTCATGAGTTCGTTCACGTTGAACAATATCGGCAGCTTGGCGTTCCGCGTTTTGCCGAACTTTACGTACGAGGATTCCTGAATGGAGGCAGCTACGATGCGATACCGCTGGAGGTGAATGCTTACGCGCTGGGCGGACGCTACGAAAACGATCCCACTCAACATTTTTCTGTGGCTGAAGAAGTTGCCGCGTGGATAGCCGAGGGCAGGTTCTAACCAATTGTGCCGGAGTCAGGCCGAAGAGAAGCCAGCGAGCCGATCTTCACTGAATCATCTGAATTTCTATCTCTCTTCCAGCGGCATACTGCTTCAGCATCTCTGACATTTTCTGCGCGCAGCGTTCAAGCTCGTGCGAACCGCCGAACGAGATGACCATCGCAACGACCTTCTTCGTGGCCTCGGTCACCATGGTCCGTTCCGAATCGCTAGTCGGACTCCCATGCGGCCCAACCGCATCGCAAAACACCGGCAATCCTTCCAGATTCAAATCGTATTTTCCAATCCCCTTGTAAGTCTCGCCGGCCCGCCCAGCTCGAAAAACAATATCGCCTTGCACGTGCGCCAAATCATACAGCCCCACCGGCAACCGGCTCTCGAAGCTCACTAAATTGATCACATCCACAACATTGTTAATGCGCGGCAAGCCTTTCCCCGCGATCACTCTCCGCAAGAGCGCCTCAGCCGACCCACGGTATCTCGCCGGATCCTTCCCCAGCGCCTTGTACGCCGCCCGCGTCGCCAAAATCGCCGCCGACTCCAGCACCGCCTTCGGCTCCGCCAACTTCAAAATTCTTTCTTCGCAAACACGCAGCTCCTTGTCCAAGCCCTCCGGCGTCGCGCCAGCTTCCACTTCCGCGATGACGCACGCCAGTGCCACCCGCGGGCATTTCGCCCTCAACTCCGCATCAATACTCACGCTCGTCATCGATCAACTCGGTGTCCTGTTCAAATTAGTTCGCTGGAAGGCCCGCGCGGATTCGTTCTTGTCGGGAAGTGGTAGGCCCGTGCGGACTCGAACCGCAGACCTCGTCCGTGTCAAGGACGCGCTCTAACCAACTGAGCTACGGGCCTAATGCTCGTACATTTTAGCATGAGTGTCGGTCCACGCGGGCTAGCTATCCCACCTTCCAAGCTGAGCAACCACTTATACAATTACAATTCCAGCCGGAACAATCCGTAGTCTA
>Ga0308309_10003018_pt1 | contig 10066 bp, 9 predicted proteins | sample HubBroMetageWFT5_FD_192491 | JGI IMG/M metagenome (GOLD analysis project Ga0308309, IMG submission 192491) | Warmed and freeze-thawed soil microbial communities from the Hubbard Brook experimental Forest, New Hampshire - Hubbard Brook CCASE Soil... | ecosystem: Environmental > Terrestrial > Soil... | reverse complement strand
TCGAACGGGGCCCGGTCTATGTCTCACATGACGGTGGCAAGAGCTGGACCGAGTCGGACCTCCCAGGGGGAAACCTCCAGCAGCTGACCTTCTCTAACCCGTTGACGGGATGGGCCATCCTCTACTCAGGCGAGGTCTACCGGACTTCTGACGGTGGCATCCATTGGAGCCTCGCTCGTCGTTAGAGCCGTCGTCCCGCCTTGACTCCCGCGCCAGCGATGACATGGGTCCGATTCAAGATAACCCCGACCCGGCGGTCTGGGGCATCCATAAGCCGCTCCGTTTCGGCAGTTCCAAGATGCCCGCCAGTTTCGAAACCGCTGCGCATTACCGGACGATTCACCCCTCGACTGCAAACAGTCGCCATGGCCTGGAACACCCTTCAGGTCGTACTCCCCTCGATCTGAAAGCTCCATGCCGAACCCGGCCATTGCGGAGCCGGGCCGATGCTGGCGAAATGATCTACGGCAGCCAGCTCACGCCACCTACTGCCGACTAGTTCCGTTCTGGACCGGATGCCGCGAGTTGACCCAGGCAGCAATGCACCCGGGCCACTCGCGGACAGCGGTGCTTCCGGCCCGGTTGCGGTATTGGTCGATAGCGACACAGGACCGGGACGAAAGCGAAACGCCCTCCGAGTCGGCCATCCTCCAAGCTGGCCATGAGGGCAAAGAGTTAATTACCCACGCGCCAAGGACGCGAAAAAGGCGTTTGCGGTCTAAAGCCGCAGGCCGCAGCAGGAGCAGATGTTCACCTGACCGAAAAGTGTCGGAGGGGCGTTTGGCTCGCCTAGTACACCTACCCTGTTCAGGGGGAAGCTGCAGCTACGGGCGGCTTAAAGGGGCATCGTGGAGAGGATCCACTCCTGCAGGGCGCGCTCATGAGCTTCTGACTGACGCACCACCGCTTGCCACTCGTCGTCAAGCCAACCCATCATCGTCAAGCGCGCCGTGCCTGCATGGCGCAATGCCCGGAGGAGGCACAGGGACTGCGTGTTGACGGCCTTTGAATCGGTTCCGATCATCGCAACAGAGGGACCGATACCCACATCATTGTCCGGACCCTGGACGACCGCCTGGCGTATCCCCCACATGACGAGCGCCGGGTCGCCGAGTCATCCGGCGCACAAACGGTGGGAGGTCGCCGAGACCTCCGAGCACGTTAGGGGTTCTGTCAGAGGACTCCCAACAGGACCCCGAAGGCTGCACCACTGCAGGTCCCTTAGAGGCCGTGCAGCCGTCGGATGTGCAGCCTTCGACGGGAGGCCCGGCTTGACCAAGCGCAGGCGGTCCCGGCGCCCCTATGACGGCGTGCGCACTCTCCTCGTGCTGCCCTCGCTTCCTGACGGCGCCTCGCATGCTCTCAAAGACGCCATCGCCACTCGCAACGCCGCCTCGCTCTCAGGACGCTGTCGCTGCGGTGCTGAGGCGATCTTGGCGGGACCGGACGCCATCGGGATGATGCACCTGGTGTTCATGCACGAGGACGACTGCCCTGCCGGTGACGAGAACATCCTCGGTATCTGGGGAGCCGAGGCATGAGGACGAGCTGCTCGGCGCGCTGCTCGACCAGTTCCCCGGCGCCACGGTCGAGCAGGGGGCACAGGATGATGCGCCGTAGGAAGGTCGGACGCCCCCGCACGCCCAGGGCTAGGGCCGGTAGTGGCTCTTTCTCTGTACTCTCGAAGGTGGATCCCCGACGCCAAACCGGTCCCATACGAACCAGCGGAACGCGCCGATTGAATAGCGGTCTCCTCGGACCCACCGCATCTCCGACTTCAACAACCAGGCGTGCTCGACAGCCTCATCGTGCAGTTCAGCCATCGAGTCATCAGTTCGCTCGGGACTCGGTCCACCCCAGCGCGATGGCAGCGAGCCGCCGTCATCCGATTGACGCTCAGAGATTTCCGTGGATGTCGCAAGTTCCATGAGTCAGTTCCTCCGAGGCTCCCTGCACTCGTATCGACAAGTCTCTTCCCTGGCTTTAGGCGTCGGGTGGATGGCACTGATGAAGCAAAACAGACTGCGATGAGAAAAGGGTGAGACCGGTGTATGAGTTCTCTAAGAATCGAGCCGTCCCCGAAGGTTCTCCCGACGCCCGAGAACCGACCCGCGCCAATGCCCATTTTCGTCTCGGACCCGGCCCGCGCCAGCGCCAAAATCCACCCGAGACGCCAGCGCGGAACCCCCCGCGACTTCTGCCTGTCGCGCGCCGTCGCGCGAGCCCGCGGCCCTTCACAACCGCGCTGCCTGCTGGTGCGCGAAACCCCCCGAGCAGAAACCCCTGGTCAGACGGCAGTCGCGCGTGTGCTGGGGTGTCGGAGGGGGGACTTGAACCCCCACGCCCTTGCGGGCACCAGCCCCTCAAGCTGGCGCGTCTGCCTATTCCGCCACTCCGACGGGCGAACCGGCTGAAAAATCAGCGTCCGGAGATCGTAGCGCGACCCCGCCGAGGCACTTGCTACTGCCCGGGTAGGGACGGTGTCGTGTTGCTGGTCGATTCGGCCTGTCGCACCGCCCAATAGCGCGCGTACCAGAGAAGGCTCGTGCCCCGGGATTCCTGTACGACCCCGCCCACCGACCGGCTCCACGCCAGGACCGCCGGCTCCGCGTACAAAGGCAGCGACACCATCTGGTCCCACAGTTGCGTGTCCGCTTGCTGGTAGATCCCGGCCGCCGTGTCCGCGTTGAGCTGCTGCGAAGCCGATTCGACCAACTGTTCGAACTGGACGTTGTTGTACGCCGTCCAGTCCTGGGACCCGTTCTTGCCCGGCGCTCCCAGGAGCGTCGTGTACCAGGCCAGCGTCTGGCTCAAGAACGGGCTGAACGTCACCGGCAGCAGGGCCAAGTCGGCGTACCCGCCCGCTAACGCCGACCCCGCCGCCGACGCCGAGGTCGCCGTCTGGATGTCGGTGTTGGTCCCCGCCGCCTTCAGGTCGGCGCGGATCGTCGGGGCGGCCGACGCCGCCCACGGGTCGCTCTCGTCGACCACCATGTGCAACGTGAACGGCACGCCGAAAGCCGAGTGGTAGTACGGCGAGTCAGCCGTCTTCACCAACCCCGCCGCCGCGAGGAACGCGTCCGCCTGTGCGGGCACGGGAGTGACCGGGAAGTTCACGCTGCCCCCCGCCCCGATCACCGTGGTCGACGTCGACGACGTCGTCGCGGGGATGGTCGTCGTCGGCACCGTCGCGCTCGGGGCCGGCTTGTAACCCTGCTGCCCCTGCACGTAGACGTGGCTGTTCGCCACGGTGATCCCCGGTGCCGCCCAGCTCACCTGCTGGTTCAACAGTTGCTGGCGGTTGATCGACAGTCCGATGGCCGTGCGCAGGTCGGGCGAGAGCCGGGCGTCCAGTGAGCTCGCCATGTCGAGCTGCAGCAACGTGTTCGACGTGTCCGCGTCGCTCTGCGCGCCCGGCAGACCTGTCACGTCGGTCAGGAAGGACGGCGTAACGGTCGTCGGCTCCGCCACCTGGATGAAGCCGCTGCTCATCCACGACGAGAGCTGCGCCGTCGAGGAGGCGAGGTGCACCGTGATCGACTTCGAGCTGGCCGGTGCCCCCCACCACTTCGGGTTCTGGACCAGCCTGATCTCCGAGTTCGACACCGACGCGATTTCGAACGGGCCCCCCGACAGGTCGATGCTCGAGCTCACGGTGGAGCAGCTCGGGTCCCAACCCACCTTCTCCATGACGTGAGCCGGGAGGAGGTTCGCGAAGAGCATCTGCCAGTCGGCGAAGACCGTCTTGAACTTGACCGTGACGGTGTGCCCTCCGTTCGTCCCCGTTACCGATGTGATGTCGCGGTAGCCGGCGATGCTGACGACGTTGGTCGACGTCCCGTCGGCATCCCCGCGCTGCTGCTCCCACGCGTACTTGAAGTCGTTCGCCGTGATCGGTACGCCGTCGGACCACACCGCCTTTGGGTTCAGGGTGTAGACGACGGTGAGGGGGTTGAGGTTGAGCGGTTCGGCGGAAGCGATCAGGTCCGAGTTGGCCATGGGTAACCCATCGGCCTCGACCACGTACGGGCTCGGGAGGACGCCGCCGAGCAGCGTGAGCGTCGCGGTCGTGTCACCGGACGGCGTGTTCGGGTTGCACCCCGTCGGGCTCCCCGTCATCCCGAAGGAGATCGAGCCACCCGACACCCCGACGTAGGTGACCGTCGTGCTGCCCCCTGTGGTACCGCCGCAGGCGGCAGCCACCAACGCCAGCGCGCCCAGGACTGATGTCAGCCGGACCAGCCCGCGCCGGGGGCGACGGCCCCGGCCGGTCACTGCAGCCGGAGATCCAGGGTCACCGTCGTGAAAGCGAAGATGATGGCGACCGTGACGGTGATGCGGTCAAGGTTCCGCTCCACGACCGTCGAGCCCTGTGCGGCTGCCCCCACGCTGCCGCCGAACATGTCGGACAGGCCGCCGCCCTTGCCGCTGTGCATCAGGATGAGGAAGATCAGCCCGAGCGCGCTCAGCACCTCGATGACCACGTACACCCAGGTGACTGCAGACATGGTTGCCAACAACGGGGGATCCTCCAGCTCGGGCTAGCCCAGGACGAGCGAATCGCCTGCTCGGGCTAGGAACGGTAGCAGGCGGCGCTGGCCCTTATGACGTCAGTGAACTTGGCTGCGTCCAGGCTTGCACCCCCCACGAGCAGGCCGTCCACATCGGGTTCGGCCATCAGATCGGCCGCGTTCTCCCCGTTCACCGAGCCGCCGTACTGGATGCGCACGCCGGCTGCCGCTTCGTCACCTCCCAGCTTTCCGACGAGGGAACGGATGAACACGCAGGCGTCCTCGGCGTCGATCACGGTCGCCGCCTTGCCGGTCCCGATGGCCCAGATCGGCTCGTACGCCAGGACCAGCCCCGCCAGCACGTCGGGCGCCAGCCCGCTCAGCGCCGCCAACACCTGCTCCTCGAGCACGCTCTCGGTCCCGCCCGCTGCGCGCTGCTCCTCCGACTCCCCCACGCACACGATCGGCGTCATCTCGTGGCGCAGGACCGCCCGGAGCGTGGCGGCGACCGTCGCGTCGTCCATCCCGAACAGCGTCCGTCGCTCCGAGTGCCCGACGATGACATAGGCCGTCCCCAGCCGCGCCAGGAAGCGCGGGCTCACCTCGCCCGTGAACGCGCCCGCGTCCTCCGCCGAGCAGTGCTGCGCGCCCAAGGCGAGCGGCAGGTGCTCCTTCTCCACGAGCGTCTGCACCGTGCGCAGATCGGTGAAGGGTGGGTGGACCGACACGTCCAGCCGCGCGACGTCGTCGGCCTTGAGCCGCAGCCCGAGGTCGCGCACGGTGTGCAGCGCCTCGATGTGGTCGTGGTGCATCTTCCAGTTCCCGCTCACGAGCGGGCGCCGGGCCGTCACCCCCTGGGCGCGTTCGAGGCGGCGCGCAGCGCGTCGATCCCCGGAAGGTGCCCCTCCGACTCGATGAAGGACAGCGACGCCCCGCCCCCCGTCGACAGGTAACCCACCTTGTCCTTGAGGCAGAGCTCCTCGAGCGCGCTGGCGCTGTCGCCGCCGCCGACCACCGAGAAGCCGGGGGCATGGGCGACCGCCTCGGCCACCACCCGGGTGCCCTCGGCGAAGCGGGGGTCCTCGAACGCACCGAGCGGGCCGTTCCACAGCACCGTGCCCGCGTCGCCGACCGCCGTGGCGAAGGCGGCCGCCGAGTCCGGCCCGATGTCGAGCCCGGTCCAGCCGTCGGGCAGGTCGCCCTCGATCACCTTCACGCTCCCCTTGTACCCGTCGCGCTCCGACGGGGGGCCGAACGACGCGCCCGGCTCGAGCGCCCGCGTGTCGGTCGGCAGCAAGATGCGCGTCCCGGACTCCAGCAGGGCCCGGCAGTCCTCCAGACGGGTCTCGTCACAGAGCGAATTGCCGATGTGCTGCCCGCGCGCGGCCAGGAACGTGAACGCCATGCCGCCACCGACGATCAACGTGTCGACCTTCGTGGCGAGGACTTTGAGCACCTCGAGCTTGTCCGCCAGCTTGGCGCCGCCGACCACGGCCACGAACGGCCGCGCCGGCGCCTCCAGGATCCCACCCAGCACCTCGATCTCCCGCGCGAAGCGCAGCCCGGCGGCACTCGGCAGGAACTGCGGCGGCCCGACGATCGAGGCATCCGCACGGTGCGCCACCCCGAACGCCTCGTCGACGTAGGCGTCGTACCCGTCGATCAACCGCTGCACGAACGCGGGGTCGTTCGCCTTCTCGCCCGGGTCGAAGCGCAGGTTCTCGGTCAGCGCGACGCCCGGGCAAAGCGCGTCGAGGCGGTCGCGCACGGGGTCCATCTCCCAGCGCGGGTCCGGGGCGCCCGAGGGCCGCCCCAAGTGCGAGGCCGCCGTGACCTCGGCGCCCTCCTCCAGGAGCCGCCGCAGCGTCGGCAAGGCAGCGTTGATGCGGAAGTCGTCGGCCACCGTGGCATTGCCGCGCACGTCGAGGTGCAGCGGGACGTTGAAGTCGACCCGCACGAGCACCCGCTTGCCCTCGAGAGTGGGCAGGTCCGAGAGAAGGGGGATGCCGCGGAGCGGGTCGGTCGTCATTACCTGCTCCGGAGCCTGGTGCCGTTCAGCTCTTTGCGCCGACCAGGACGGTCAGGTCGACCAGGCGGTTCGAGAACCCCCACTCGTTGTCGTACCACCCGTTCGTCTTCACCAGCGACATCTCGTCGTTGATCGGCATGATCATGGTGAGGCCGGCGTCGAGGGTGCACGAGGCGGCACAGCCGATGATGTCGCTCGACACGATCGGGTCCTCGGTGTAGTCGAGGACCTTGTCGAGGGGCGGTTTGGCCGCCGCCTCGGCGAACGCCGCGTTGACCTCGGCCACCGACGGGTTCCCGCGCACCACGGCGGTGAAGTCGGTGATAGAGCCCGCCGGTACCGGCACGCGCAGGCCCTGACCGTCGAGCCGGCCCTTCATGGCCGTGAGCACCAGGCTCGTCGCCTTGGCCGCGCCGGTCGACGTCGGGACGATGTTCGCCGCCGCCGCCCGGGCCCGGCGCGGGTCCTTGTGCGCCAGGTCCAGCAGGTTCTGGTCGTTCGTGTACGCGTGCACCGTCGTCATGAGCCCGCTCACGATCTCGAAGGCGTCGTCGATCACCTTCACCATCGGCACGAAACAGTTCGTCGTGCACGATCCGTTCGAAATCACGACGTCCGTGGCGGGGTCGTAGTCCCCGTCGTTCACGCCGACGACGAACGTGGCATCGGCGTCGCCCGACGGTCCCGAGATGATGACCCGCTCCACCGAGCCGCCCAGGTGCTCGGCGGCCTGCGCCCGGTCGGTGAAGATGCCGGTGGCCTCGATCACCACACTGGCGCCGACCGAGTCCCAGGGCAGCTTCCCCGGGTCGCGCTCGGCCATGACCTTGATGTGGCGGTCGCCGACCAGCAGTTCGCTGCCCTCGACGTCGACCGGCACAGAGAGGCGTCCCTGGGTGGAGTCGTAGCGCAGCAGGTGCGCCAGCGTCTCGGGCGAGGTGAGGTCGTTGACACCGACCACCTCGATATCGGCCCCGGTCGCCAGCACGGCGCGCAGGAAGCTGCGCCCGATACGCCCGAAGCCGTTGATCCCGACCCGCACGGTCATGTTATTTCCTCTTTCTCCGTCTGCCGGGCGCCTATGCCAGCAGACCCGACAGCGCCTCTGCCAGTTTGGCGGGGCTGTGGACAAGCCGGTTCTCGCCCGTCAGGGGAACGTCGCGGACGGGCACATCCGTCGAACCGATCCCCATGCCCTGGATGCTGTCACAGACGACTACATCCACAGTGACATTGTGCCTGGCCAGGGCGGCAACGTGCGCGCCCACGTCATAACCCTCCGTTTCGGGGACCTGCGGACGCAGGTTGCAGACGTAGATGACCTGAGCGTCTGATTGGGCGACCGCCTCGGCGATGCCATGCACCGACACGGCGGCCAGGACGCTGGTGAACAAGGACCCGGGCCCGATCACAATCTGTTGGGCCTCCAGGATGCGCTCGACCGCCAGCGGCGGCGGCCGGGCGTCGTCGGGCACCAGGGAGACGGCCCACAGGTCACCCGTTCCCATGACGGCCACCTGGCCCGCCACCGTGCCCTGGGCGGACTCCGCCTTGAGCACCACCGCCTCTGTCGTCGCCGGGAGCACGTCGCCCCGGGCGCCCAAGAGCGACGCCGCCTCGCGCACACCCTGGACCAGGTCGCCGGTGACGTCGATCAGGCCCAACAGGATCAAGTTCCCCAGCGCGTGCCCAGCCAGCTCGCCCACGTCGTAGCGCCGTTCGAAGGCGGCGGCCAACGCCGAGTCCTCCTCCGCCAAGGCGACGAGGCACTTGCGGATGTCGCCGAGCGCCACGACGTTCAGGAGCTCGCGCAGCCGGCCGCTGCTCCCACCGTCGTCGGCCACCGACACGATGCCGGTGAGCAGTCCGGCATAGCGCCGAGCGGCCATGAGGGTCACGGCCGTGCCGTGCCCCCCGCCAATGGCGACGACGGACGGCCGCGCGTCAGTCACGTTCGATATCCCGGTGGAAGACGGACACACCCTCATCTTGCCCACCGAGGCGCTCGGCCAAAGCCTCGGCCAACGCGACCGAGCGGTGGCGGCCACCCGTGCAGCCCATGGCGATGGTCAGGTACGACTTTCCCTCGCGCACGAAGGCCGGGAGGATGCTCGTGAGCAATTCGTCGAGCTTCTCGAGGAACGCAGCGGACTCGGGCTGCCCCAGCACCCATTCCCGCACCGGATCGTCGAGGCCGCTGTAGGGGCGGAGCTCCTCGATCCAGAACGGGTTCGGCAGGAAGCGGCAGTCGAACACGATGTCGACGTCGAGTGGGATGCCGTGCTTGTACCCGAACGAAATGACCGATGTCTGCATGCGCGGTACGTCTTCGGACCCGAAGGCCTCGAGGATGCGGGCCCGCAGCTGGTTCGAATTCAACTCGGCCGTATCGACCAACAGGTCGGCTCGCGCCCGGACCGGCTCGAGCAGCTCGCGTTCCCGCGCGATCGACGCCTCCACCCCGCGTGCGGGCAGCGGGTGGCGCCGCCTCGTCCCCTCGTACCGGCGGACCAGCACGTCGTCGGGCGCGTCGAGGAACACGACGCGCACCCGTTTGCGTGTGCCACGTAGCTCGTCCAACACGTCGGCGAGGTCGTCGAAGTACTCGGGCCCTGTGTCGGACCCGCCCCGCCCTATGACCAGCGCCACGCGCTCGAGCCCCGACTCGGGCCGGTCGGCCATCTCGACCATCTTCATGATGAGCGCGGCCGGCAGGTTGTCGATGACGAACCAGCCCACATCCTCCAATGCAGCCGCGGCCGTCGACCGGCCGGCGCCCGACATCCCCGTCACCACGGCGAACTCGCTCATCGCCCCCCAGCCTTGCGCACGCCTTCGTACACGGCGAGACCGACCTCGTCCGGCAGCCAGGACCGGGACAGGAGCTCTTCGAGGGACGCGGCCCGCACGGCGTTGACGCCCCCGAATTCCTTGACCAGGCGGGCCTTGCGGGCAGGTCCGAGGCCCGGGATGTCGTCGAGGATGCTCTTGGTCATCCGCTTGCCCCGCCGCTCCCGGTGGAACGTGATGGCGAAGCGGTGTGCCTCGTCGCGCACCCGCTGCAGGAGGTAGAGCGCGTCCGAGCCCCGCCGGAGCCGGATCGGGTCGGGCGAACCCGGGCGATACACCTCCTCGAATTGCTTGGCCAACGCCGCCAGCTCGATCTCGTTCTCGAGCCCGAGCTCGCGCACCACCCGCTCGGCCACGTGCAGCTGTCCCTTGCCCCCGTCGACCAGCAACAGGTTGGGCTTGTAGGCGAAACGCTTCGGCCGCTCCCCCACGGGTTGCTTCTCCGCCACCTTCAACGCGGTCAGGCGTCGGGTCAGGACCTCCTCCATGGCCGCATAGTCGTCGTTGCCGCCCACCGTCTTGACCTTGAAGCGGCGGTAGTCAGAGCGCTTGGCGAGGCCGTCCTCCACCACCACCATCGAGCCGACGTAGTCCGTGCCCTGCAGGTGGCTCATGTCGTAGCACTCGATCCGTAACGGCGCCTCGCGCAACGACAATTCTCCTTGCAACTCCGTCA
>Ga0308309_10003017_pt1 | contig 10067 bp, 10 predicted proteins | sample HubBroMetageWFT5_FD_192491 | JGI IMG/M metagenome (GOLD analysis project Ga0308309, IMG submission 192491) | Warmed and freeze-thawed soil microbial communities from the Hubbard Brook experimental Forest, New Hampshire - Hubbard Brook CCASE Soil... | ecosystem: Environmental > Terrestrial >... | reverse complement strand
CGATCATGCCCGCGCCCGATCCGGCTGCGGGGACGGTGAGATATCCGGTGAAGTCGTGATCGTCGCCGGCGCGGATGTGTTCCTCACGCGAATTCGCCATCGCGGGAGCATACATGGAGGCAACAGCACTCCCCATGGTCGCGGGCGAAGATCGACAATTCCACGCCTACTGGTACCTTGTGTGATACTGGTGCTATCACATCAGACTTGAACACGAGGAGGAGGTACGAGAGTTGAGACGTTCGAGTGTTTCGTTACTTCCGCTGATCTGGATCGTGATCGGCGTCGTGGTTGCGGCGACGCATCACTTCTTTGACCACGTCGGCACCATCGGGGCGATTCTCTCGGCCATCCTGGCCGTGATCCTCTGGCCGCTGATCCTGCTGGGCGTCAAGATCGCGATCGCCATCTGACGCCGCGCTTCGGACGAGTCGCTTAATCGCCCGTGGCGCCGTCCAGCAACTCGCGGGTTGCATCCGCATGCCCCGCGTGCCGGGCTGTCTCATTGATGAGATGCAGCACGACCCAGCGCAGGTCGGTCCCATGGTCATTTCTGGTGGGAGGTTGAGTTGACTGCCAATCCGCCTCTGACCGCGACCAGATGCGAGAGTCGTCGTGTGCATGAGGCTGAGCCGGCAGCGATCGTGCGTCGCGCCGGAGCCGATGACTCCGCGGCATTGGCGCGGCTGCGCTGGCTCTGGCGGACGACCGAGCGCGGCGAGCACGGTCTGTCGCAGCCGGATTTCGAGGCCGCATTCGCACGCTGGTGGGCGGAGCGCCGGTCCCGGCATGTTGGGTTCATCGCGAAGCGTGGGGACGACGCGGTCGGCATGGCGTGGCTCGCAGTCTTCGAGCGGGTCCCCCAGCCCCGTCACCTCGAGCGCCTGGCCGGCAACATGCAGAGCGTGTTCGTGCTCGAGGAGTTCCGCAACCACGGCATCGGAAGACGGCTCGTCGAAGCCGTGATCGCCGAGGCGCGGTCGCGCGGCCTCGGATACCTCATCGTCCATCCGAGTCAGCGCGCCTATCCGCTCTACGAGCGGCTCGGGTTCGCACCTACCAACCAGCTGCTGCACCTCGATCTCGACACCTTGGCGGCGACTGCGCCGACAGAGTGAGACTCGTGGATCAGCTGCGGGTCGTTACGTCGCCGGCGACGCGTCGACGATGTGCTTCTCGAACCAATGGTGCGCGTAGGGTTCGTCGCTGAAGGCCGGCACCTCGGCGTACCCGGCCGAGCGGTACAGGCTGACGGCTTCGACGAGCGTCTTGTTCGTCTCCAACCGCAGGGTCACCACACCGGACGCTGCGGCACGCTGCTCGAGCTCGGTGAGGATGCGGCGGCCGACGCCGAGCCCGCGTTCTGACTCGGCCACCCACATGCGCTTGACGTCAGCCCCCTGCCCGTGGGTGAACTTGAGCGCCCCACACCCGATGGGCTTTCCACGCAAGCGGGCGAGCACGAGCAGGCCTGCCGGCGGGCGAAGCTCATCGTCGTCCGCGCTGATGCTCAGTGACGGATCGAAGCCCCTATCGAAGCGCCGGTTGAGTTCCGTGAAATATGCGCGAAGGCATTGCTGCGCCTGGGGATCCGAGGGATCGATCGGTGTGATGGCAACCGTCGCGGCGCTGATGAGCCGCTCAACCTCGCCCATCGCGGTGCAGAGGCGCTCACGTTGCTCCGGACGTAAAGAGGCCAGCAGCGACTCGGCAAGCGCGTCGCTGCGCTCGTCGAGCACAGAACGCTCGGTCAACCCTTGCGGCGTCAACCGGGCCGTGCGAACGCGCCCGTCGGAGTCGTTCGGGCCGAGGGTCACGAGCCCGTTCGCCACGAGGGCTCCGAGCAGCCGGCTCAGGTAGCCGGAGTCGAGACCGAGCCGGTCCCGGAGCGAACGCACGTCGCACCCCTCGGCGCCTATCTCCCACAGGACCCGTGCCTCGCCGAGCGAGTGGGCTCGGGCGAGGTATCGCTCATTGAGCGCCCCCACGTGCTGGGTGACCACGCGGTTGAACCGGCGCACCTGCGCAACCATTGCCGTATCCATTCCCTGACTCTAGTCAGAGAGATCCACGGAAGCAAGACGGTCGCTCACGTGAGCGTCCGGGATCCACCTCCATAATGAGGACGAAGTCGCGTGCCCCGGAGGTATGAGTCGATGGCGCTCGAAGCCGCTGAAACGGCCGTCAGCACAGATGACGGCGTTCAGGAGGCTGTGTCCTTCGCCACCGATCCGGCACGCTACGTGCACTGGCGTCTCAGCATCGACGGCGCCGTGGCGACGCTTGCGATGGATGTCGACGAGCAGCGCGGGCTGCGCGCGGGCTACGCGATGAAGTTGAACTCGTACGACCTGGGTGTCGACATCGAATTGCACGATGCTGTGCAGCGCCTGCGCTTCGAGCACCCGGAGGTCGGTTGCGTGGTGATCACTTCCGCGAAGGAACGGTGCTTCTCGGCGGGAGCGAATATCGGCATGCTCGCGCAAGCAACGCACCCGTGGAAGGTCAACTTCTGCAAGTTCACCAACGAGACGCGCCTGGAGATGGAGGATGCGAGCGCCAGCTCCGGGCAGGTGTATCTGGCTGCGGTGAACGGTGCGGCGGCGGGAGGTGGCTACGAGCTCGCACTCGCGTGCGACGAGATCCTCCTCATCGACGACGGGTCATCGGCGGTCTCGCTCCCGGAACTGCCACTGCTCGCGGTGCTCCCGGCAACCGGTGGTCTCACCCGACTCGGCGACAAGCGGCATGTCCGCCGGGATCTTGCCGATGTCTTCGTGACCAAGAGCGAGGGTCTCAAGGCGCCGGCCGCAATCAGGTGGGGGCTCGTCGATGCGGCGATTCCGCGTGGCCGGTTCGATGAGTCGGTGCGCGCTCGCGCGGCCGAGATTGCGGTGCAGCCGCGCGCGAAGCCGGGACCCGGAGTTGTCCTCGAACCCCTGGAGACGTCCGCTGATCACGATGGCATCGAGTACGAGCACGTCGCCGCGGTGTTCGACCGGACCTCCGGCGCGGTCACCATCACCGTCAGCGGACCGGCGCAGCCGGCACCACGAGACGCGGATGAGGCGCGTGCGCTCGGAAGCCGCTACTGGCCGCTGGCCATGGCTCGCGAGCTCGATGACCTGATCCTTCGCCTTCGGACCAACGAGCTCACCCTTGGGACCTGGGTCATCAAGACGGTTGGGGATTGGGCGCGGCTCCTCGAACACGACCGCTTCCTCCTCGAACATCGCGACTCGGACTGGTTCGTCAACGAGGTGGTGCTGCTGCTGAAGCGCGTGTTCAAGCGTCTCGACGTGACCAGTCGCAGCCTCATCGCCTCGATCGAGCCGGGCGGGTGTTTTGGCGGACTTCTGCTGGAACTCGCGCTCGCGTGTGATGAGCAGTTCATGCTCGACGGCGCGATGGAGGAGGGACAGGAGCCCGCGATCGTCGTGATCACCGCCTCGAACACCGGCGCGTACCCGATGGGTAACGACCTCTCACGCCTGGAGTCCCGATTCCTCGGAAGCGCCACGGCGCTCGAGGCGGCGATGGGGGCGGCCAAGGTCAGGCTGGACGCCGCCGCGGCGTCCGGGCTCGGGCTCGTGACCTTTGCGCCCGACGCCATCGACTGGGAGGACGAGCTGCGCATCGCGCTGGAGCAGCGCGCCGCGTTCAGTCCTGATGCGCTCACCGCGATGGAGGCCAACCTTCGGTTCGCCGGCCCGGAGACCATGGAGACGAAGATCTTCGGGAGGCTCACGGCCTGGCAGAACTGGGTGTTCAGCCGCCCTAACGCGATCGGCCCGGCCGGCGCCCTGCGACGCTACGGCAGCGGTCAGCGAGCCGCGCTGGATCGGGGGCGGGTCTGACATGAGCCTCAGCGCCGATTACACGGATCGCATTCCCAACAACGTCGATCTGCGCGGCGACCGCCGCCTGCAACGAGCGCTCGAGGCGTGGCAGCCGCGCTTCATGCAGTGGTGGCGGGACCTCGGCCCGGATCTCATCGCGCGCGACGTGTACCTCCGCACCGCCATCAGCGCCGACCGCGACGGCTGGGCGCATTTCGGCCACATCCCGCTCGAGGAGTATCGGTGGGGCATCTTCCTGGCCGACCGTGATCCCGACCGTCGCATTGCCTTTGGTGAGCACATGGGGACGCCGGCGTGGCAGCAGGTCCCTGGCGAATATCGCGCCGAGTTGCAGCGCCTGCTCGTCGTCCAGGGCGATACGGAACCCGCGTCGGTGGAGCAGCAGCGGCTTCTCGGATTCACGGCGCCGAGCCTCTACGACCTGCGCAATCTCTTCCAGGTCAATGTCGAGGAGGGCCGTCATCTCTGGGCGATGGTCTACCTCCTTCATGCGTTCTTTGGTCGCGAGGGGCGCGAGCAGGCCGAGGAGTTGCTCATGCGTCATTCCGGGAGCGTCGACGCGCCACGCATCCTCGGCGCATTCAACGAACCGACCAGGGACTGGCTCGCCTTCTTCATGTTCACCTATTTCACCGACCGCGATGGGAAATTCCAGCTCGGCACCCTCGCTGAAAGCGGCTTCGATCCGCTCTCGCGCACCTGCCGCTTCATGCTCCGCGAGGAAGCGCATCACATGATGGTCGGCACGACCGGCATCGACCGCGTGGTCCGGCGCACGGCTGAGCTCATGCGTGAGCACGACACCGACGACATCGGGCGATACGGCGGCGTCCCACTCGACATCCTGCAGCGGTATCTGAACTTTCACTACAGCGTCTCCCTCGACCTGTTCGGCGGCGAGCGTTCCACCAACGTGGCCAATTACTTCACCGCCGGGCTCAAGGGACGCTGGCAGGAGGAGCGCCGCGGCGACGACCATCTGCTTACGGATCTCACCGCGGCCGTCGACGTGGTCGTCGAAGGACGCATCGAGCGTGCCGATATCCCCGCACTGCTGGCGCTGAACCAGGATCTCCGGTCGGAGTACTTCACCGACTGCGACCATGGCGTTCGGCGCTGGAATCGCATCCTTGAAGAGGCGGGCGTCCGCCGAGCATTGGCGCTGCCGCATCACGGGTTCAATCGCCGTGTGGGTGCCTTTGCCGACTATTCGGTGACGCCGGAGGGAGCGCTCATCGACGCGCCGACCTGGCAGAGCCGGCAGGCGGAATGGCTGCCGACCGCGGCGGACTTCGATCACATCCGGTCGCTGATGAAACCGGTTTTCGAGCCCGGGAAGATGGCCGCGTGGATCGCTCCGCCCTCGACCGGCATCAACGGACAGCCGGTCGACTACGAGTACGTCCACCTGACCTAGGGTGCTCAGCGCGAGTCGGTGAGCACCCGCGTCGCCTCGCGGCGGAGATCGGCTCGGAGTACCTTGCCGGTCGCGGTTTTCGGCAGGGTCTCGACCACGACGAGGCGCCGGGGACGTTTATAGCCCGCGAGCTCGGTGCGGCACCTCGCCAGCACGTCCTCCACGTCGAAGCGCGTGCCGGGTCGCGGCACGGCGAACGCCACGGTGCGAACGAGCCCGTCCTCGGCGACGGCTCCGACCACGGCCGCCTCGGCCACGGCCTCGTGACCAAGCAGCACGCTCTCCACCTCGGCCGGCGACACCCACTCGCCACCGACCTTCAGCATGTCGTCACGACGCCCGAGATGACGGTAGATGCCGTCTGCATCGACCGAGTACAGGTCCCCGGTGGCGACCCAATCCCCGACGAACGTCCTCCTCGTCTCCTCACTGCGACACCAGTAGCCGGTGGCCGCCGACGCGCCCGAGACCCAGAGCTGTCCAGGCGTGCCGGGAGGGACGCCCACACCATCGTCGTCGAGAAGCCGTAGGGCGTAGCCGCCGACAGGGCTTCCTGACGCACCCGGTACGACATGTCCATCGCGGTTCGAGATGAAGATGTGAGTCATCTCGGTCGATCCGATCCCGTCCAGAATCGCGACACCGAAGCGTTCGCGAAAGCGATGGAAAAGTTCCGCCGGAAGCGCCTCACCCGCGGAGATGGCCTGGCGGAGTGAAGCGAAGGTGTCGTCGGGGATATCGGCTGCGACCAGTGCGGCGTAGAACGTCGGTACAGCGAAGAAGCGTGTCGGATGGTGCCGTTCCATCAGCGCCGCCACCAGCGCCGGCGTCGGAGGACGGGTCGGCTCCAGCACAGCCGCGGCACCGGCGGCGAGTGGGAAGGTGAGCGAGTTGCCGAAGCCGTACGCATGAAACATCGGCGCGACCGAGAGGTGCCGGTCGCTCGGCGCTATGTCGAGGATCTCGCGGGCGTAGCCGTCGCACGTCGAGCGGATATCCGCATGGCGGTGCATCGCCAGCTTCGGTCGCCCCGTCGTTCCCGAGGTGCAGAGCCAGAAACAGGGGGATTCCGCCGAGGTCGCGTCGGCGCCCCCGTCCCCGCTGGCCGCCACGACTTCAGACCAGAGCGGTCCGCCCTCACCGGGTCCGACGCGGACCACCGCGATCAGGTCCGGCGCACCCTCGGTCAATGCCGTGATCAGGGCTGACGCATCGCCGGCGACGATCGCCCAGCGAGCGCGAGCGTCGCGTGCGATGCCGACGAGATCGCGAGGTGGCAGCAGCGGATTGACAGGGAGCGCGACAGCCCCGATTCGCATCGCCGCGAGGATCGCCACGGCGAGCTCGGGTCCATCGCGAAGGATCAGCATCACGCGCTCTTCGGGCCGGACGCCAAGCCTGCGGAGGCCGCCGGCCGCAGCGGTCATCGAATCGAGCAGCCCCGTATAGCTGAGGGTCGCATCGCCACTGATCAGCGCCGTGCGGGCGCCGTGTCCAGCCTCCACCTGGCGATCGACGAGCCACTCGCTGCAGTTGAAGAGCTCAGCCATAGCCGCCCTCGACGTCAAGCCACAGAGCCTGCAGCTCGCTGATGAAGCGGTCGGGTTCGGCGCGATGCGGGTCGTGTGTTGGGGTGTCGACCCATGTGACCCGAGCACCCGGTAGCGCGTCATGGATGGCCTCGGCGTGGAGTGGTGGCGAGAGGTCGTCCCCGCGTCCGTGCATGACGAAGACGGGGCAGCGCACCGCGGTGAGCTCGTCGACGATGCTCCAGCGTTCCCATCCCGGTGATGTCCACAGCGCATGCCAGCGATGGGCCACGTCGGCCCAGTCCTCGCCATGGGCGCGCTGCAGGCTGCGCTGCATCGGCTCAGGCCACGCGTGTGGTGGACCCATGCGTCGGAGTGTAGCCACGGTCACGTCGTCACCGCGAACGTGGACCGCCACCACCCCGATACTCAGCACCAGCTCCGGGGCGCGGGCGGCGAGGAGCAGCGCAACCGTGCCGCCATCACTGTGTCCGATCAGGTGGGCAGGGGCAGCCCCACGCTCTGCGAGCATCCTGCGAAGTTCCTCCACGTCCTCGTCGAACATGGCCGTGCTGATTCGACGTCCGTGTGCCGAGCGCCCGAACCCTCGGCGGTCGTAGGCGATGGCCCGGCGACCGCCGGCGGCTGCCGGGACGAATGCATCCCACGCGCGCGTCGAGCCGACGCCGTGATGGAGCCACACGGTCGCCGGTTCCCGGCCCGGGTGGTCCTCGACATACATGGCGTGCGACGCCAGTCTACGGTCGCTGGATTACCAGACTGCGACGCCCATGCCGCCGAAGGTGGCGATGGCCGCGCTGAACGTGGCCGTTGAGATCGTGCGCCGGAGCCCGACCCCGACGTCGACGATCGTGACCGTGCCGGTCAGCGAGTTGAATCCGATCACCGTGACGGTGTGCTCCTGGGTGGTGTAGGGCACCGCCCGCCCATCCCAGGCGTTCCATGTGCTGGTGCGTGAGTAGGCGAGGGTGGAGTTCGTCCACACGATCACCGGGTGTCCGAGCTGGATCTGGTACTCGATCGCGGATACGGTCCAGCCGGTGTGGGCGTCGACGCTCGCGCCGGCGCGCTCGGCGACGGCTGCAATCGGCGGGTAGTACACGCCGTAGCCCGTGTAACGGACCTCCGATCCGTCGACATTGCCCACGAATGCGGCGTACGGATCGCCCCATGAGACCGGCCTCCCTCGGGAAACACGGGCGGCCTGGGGCTGCTTGGGAAGCGCATCGAAGACCCAGAGCTGAGTGAGCGCGAACCCCTTGGTCTGCAACGCCACGGCGAGTGCGGCCGATTCGCAGTCGAGCGGCATGCTCTGGTGGATGGCCGGGGCGTTCAGGTAGGCGGCCGTGGAGATGTGGCAGACATTCTGGTGTCCGGGTCCGGGGATCGCCGGCGACGAGCAGGTCAGCGATTGCAGCCCTGCCTCGACGACGAGGGCGCCGCCGGCCAGCGTGATGAGGCTGATGCCCAGGCTCGCCAAGCCTGTAGCCATCGCAACCTTGCCTGCCCTCACGCCTCTTAGCCTCACTGGGGCCACCGGGTGACCGATGAGGTGACCCTACGAGGGCATCTCTAACGGTGCCTGGGTGCCGTCGATCCGTGAGCCGTCCGATACCGAAGCGTCACCGAGCCGCTCCCCAGGGGGTCGGTGCTGGATCGCTGCTAGAGGGTGGGAGACGGCGCAGCCGGTGGCGCGTCGCCGACCAGGATCGTCTGGATGGCGCGCTCGCTCTCGACCATGGCGAGGACGATGACCTCGTCTCCCGCGAAGAGCAGCGTCTCCGGGTCCGGGATGATCATGTGCTCCCTGCGCACGATGGCGACGATGGCGGACTCTCTGGGGAGACCGAGCTCGGCGATGGGCTGACCACAGGCCGGCGAATCCTCCGCGAGGGTGACTTCGAGCAAGTGCGCGGACGCACCTTCAAAGCTCATCAGATGCACCAGGGAACCGATCGACACGGCCTCCTCGACGAGCGCCGTGTACAGCTGCGGCGTCGACACCGGGACGTCCACTCCCCAGCTCTCGGTGAACAGCCACTGGTTGCTGGCGTTGTTCACCCTCGCGATCACGCGTGGCACGGCGAACTCCTGCTTGGAGAGCAGTGAGATGACGAGGTTGTCCTCGTCGTCGCCGGTGGCGGCCACCATGACGTCAACCTCGGCCATGCCGGCGGCCTGGAGCGACGAGACCTCGCAGGCGTCCGCGACCATCCAGCGCACGTCGACGTGGGGCTGGAAGCGCGCGACCTGCTCCGGGTCCACCTCGAGGATGAAGACGTCGTGGCCGTGCACCTTCAGGTCGGAGGCGACGGCCATGCCGACACTCCCTCCACCTGCGACGGCGACCTTCACTGCTGGACCCTGGCGGCAACCGCGACCGGGAGTGGCTCCGGCAGCGCGAGCAGCGTGACCAGCTCGGGCAGGTCGTCCTTCATCACCACGAAATGCAGCAGGTCGCCGTCCTGTCCGACCAGGCTGCTGGCGTCGAGCCGGGGCACACCCGCGCGCGTGACCGCCACCAGTCGCACCTTGCCGCTTATCTCCAAGGTCGACAGTTTCTGGCCTGCCAGGTGCTCGGGGAGCACACGGTCCATGAGCAGCAGCGAGCCGGTGGCGTCACGCCAGTGGGGTGTCAGCTCCTCCGGCAGCAACCAGCTGCGCACCTGATCAACCGTCCACGTGACGGTTGCCACCGTGGGGATGCCGAGGCGCTGATACACCTGCGCCCGCTGCGGGTCGTAGATGCGCGCGACCACCCGCTCCACGCCGAAGGTCTCACGCGCAATCCGAGCCGCGAGAATGTTGGAGTTATCGCCGGAGGTGACCGCCGCGAAAGCGTCCGCGTTGGCAATTTTCGCGTCGTTGAGCGCGTTCCTGTCGAACCCCGATCCCTCGACGGCGAGGCCTTTGAAATCCGCCGGCAACCGGCGGAAGGCTTTGCGATTGCGATCGATGACTGCTACCGAGTGATTCTCCGCCTCGAGAGCGCGAGCCAATCCGGAGCCCACTCTTCCGCAGCCGACGATGACGATGTGCACGGTTCCATTCAAGCAGGTCGTTCACGCCTCCGGCGACAATCGCCGCCATCTCCGGCATGGGGCATACTGCGGCCGTGGAAGAGCCCCAGGGTCTCCCCCTCGCGTCCCCGCGCCCACTGGGACCCGACCAGCCCTCCGCTTCGGGGACAGCCACCTATCCCGAGTCGCTCGCCTACCGGCTGAAGAACCGGATCCTCGG
>Ga0308309_10003011_pt1 | contig 10074 bp, 12 predicted proteins | sample HubBroMetageWFT5_FD_192491 | JGI IMG/M metagenome (GOLD analysis project Ga0308309, IMG submission 192491) | Warmed and freeze-thawed soil microbial communities from the Hubbard Brook experimental Forest, New Hampshire - Hubbard Brook CCASE Soil... | ecosystem: Environmental > Terrestrial >... | reverse complement strand
TCTTCGCAGCGGCGCTGACTGGCCTGCTGGAATGGCTGCTGACATGACCTCCTCGAACACGGTCAGGGCGGCCAACTCTGCCGCTGCCAGTGGGCTTTCGGCTGCTACAGAGTCTGTAGTGACCGGCTGGGAAAGGTGGTAATCTGCCGCTCGCATGGCGAATCCCAATCCTAATCCTGCAACGCGCTTCGGCGCCGGGCAGGCCAATGGTAGCCGCGGCCGACAGAAGGCGGCGCGCGACAAGCTGTCGGCGGCATTTCTCGAGGCGCTAAGCGACGCTAGGCGCCGCCGTGCTCTTTGGCATATTTGCTGTCGGGGTACAGACGTAGCGCGGTCTCGTGTAGCCAGCTCGCCGCCGTAATCCCTTCCGGCCACTTGAGGCGAACAGCGGCCGTCCGATTGATCGTCGCTTCGGCTTGGATGCCGTTGGCCTCGTCGCCTATCCAGACCCTCATGCCGGCGTCGTAGCACGTCTGCACGCCAGCGTTAATCTCGCTGTCGTGGAGCTGCTGGAGGATGCGCTCTAGATCTGCCATGGGGCGAGCGTATCACCGTTCTATACAAGCGAGCTCCCACTGAACGCTTGCCTCTTGACGCCACGTCACAATCTTCACACGGAGCGGTCGCTTGGGTTTTTCGTTTGTAACTGTGCCGCAGCCTTGTGTGGGAGGGGAGCTAAGCCCCGCGGCAGGCTCCGCGTTGGCTTGTCCCCCATACCCGACGCGGAGCCATTTAGTAATCGGCGCGCGCCGCAGAGCGAGCGATTCCACTAAGCCGCGAGCAACCGGGAAACCTGGGCCGGCGCCGATGAGCCTCGACCGAGTCCTATGGCAGCAGCACGATCAGGAACATCAGCACAATCGCGATGCCTTCCAAGACCCTGCGCGCTGGCGTCGATGCTACTTCGCCAAGTCGCCGCCTCTTTGCCGACCTATAAACAAGCGCCCCGAGGATCAGGACGAGACCAGCGGATAACACTCCCGCGGCTAAGGGGTCACCGTTGCCGATCCGGCTGGCCGCCCCAAGGAACGCCAGGGCGCCGAGAAGAAGAGCGATGGTCGATCCGAAATGCCTAACTTCTCGCCGCCACAGGGTGAGCAACATCGCTGGCGATGGCGAAGCATCACTTAGCGGTTGCGCAATTGCGCTAGGCTCATCCCGCAAAACGGGCGGCGCTCTCAATACGGGCAATACGGGCGGCGAGGCCTGGCTCCCCAGCTTGGTCCAGACGATTTCGTCCTCAGATGAGAGCGACGACAAAGCTAGTGCCGGTAGAGGCGGTGGTGGTGTAGCTCGAAACAAAACAGTGAATGCTGGCATCGTCTTTGCGTCGGCCCACCGAGCCATGCCCTCCGTCCATACCAAGTGCTCTTCGTTTGGCGCTCGGTTGATCCTAACGGCTACTTCCTCAAAAGACATTGGGCCTACAATCTTGCCCCTGTCTCCGCAGTACCACTCAATGCTCCTGGCCACTTGATGCCTTCCCCTGGCGCACGACACTGGAGCGGCCCGCTGCGGGCGGCCCCACGTCAAGAGGCGGGGGAAATGCGCGCCCAACGCGGAGCCGGCCGCGCTGGCGTCAGCCTCCCACGTAATTGGGACGCGAGGCGGCGTTGAATTAAGACACGATGTCGGTGAGCACGACGTGCGATAGTTGTGACATTGTCGAACGTCCGGACTGCGCAGAGCGGGCGACGCAATCCACTAAGCCGCGAGCAACCGCGAGACCTGCATGGGCGACCAGCGGTCCCGCCCTGCAGGGGTCCGCACGCAGCGAGCTGTCTACTCACTGGTCGTAGCGCGGGCCGCGCCATAGCCCCAACAACAACGTCGGCCCGCGGGGCGACAAGACTCGGCCACCCTATCGCATCCTCAATCCATCCGAGGCGTGACACTCCGGCAGGGAGGGTGGGTGTCCCAGGTTCCGGTTTCCCAGTTTTTGACCTCCCAGCCGTTGGAGGATGGAATTGATTGCGAAGCACTGGCTGTGACATTTCAATAAGAATGCAGGGCCGGCGCCGATGAGCCCGACCACCCCAACTGTCGCAATAGTCGCAAGTGTAGCGATGCAGCGCGAGGGCTGGGGGCTTTCCGAATTAGCGGAAAGCCGCACGAATAGCGGCGGCAGGATCTAGGCCGCGAGCAACTGGTCGACATGGGCGGATGGTCCGGCCGCCGCCGGAGAGTAAGCGCCTCGCAGGCCACATTTTGATCTCAGCCCCACTGAAAGTCTTAGCTTGTAGGCAGTTCCCTTCGGTGACAGCGTTAGCCTGTTCTTTCTGGCGCGAGGGGTGCCTGATGGACAAGAACAAACGTCCTACGTGGGAGGCGATCGATGACGTTCCCACGGTGTTGGCACTGATGGCGGCCATTTGCCTATGGGGCTTCGTTGCGAGTGCGGTGACGATCTACTCTTCCACGCTTGCACATTGGATATAGAATAGAGAGCGTATTGCCAGCGCTGCAGGCAAAAGGAAGAAGCGGCTCTAGCTTCGCGCCACGGTACGCGCGAGCCGGCTAAAGCGGCCCAACACGCTCCATCAACTCCGGCCGATTGTTCTTTACGTTGCCGACTGCGGCGCCGACTTCCCGCGCCTCTACCTCACTGGCGTAGGGCTTCGCTTCGTACTTTCGGGCATCGCCCTTGTCCTCGAACGCGAGCTGCACTTGCGGCCGGCCTGCTTCCCTGACCACGGTCGTTGCGTAATAGCTGGACGGTTTCTGAATCTTCACGATACGGGCGAGCACGATTTGTGCTGCCCTCGGGTTTGGTTCGCCGCCCAGTTGATCGGCGCGCAGCACGGCGACCACGAGATGGGCTCGCTGCTGGCGCTCTTGGAGTAGATGCCACGGCACTCTGGACATCGGCGCTCGCACGAAAAGATGCCCGCCCGCAGCGGGGGCAACGGACGGGCCTAGGAACGCCGCCGGGACGGGGAGCGCCCAGCGGCTGCTACGCCTCTTAAACCGAAACGCCAGCGCCCCGCGCAGGTTGCTCACCAGACGGCGACTCGTTCGCCATTTCGCCAACAGCGCGGGAACTCGGCCGAAATTCACCCGTTGTGGGGCAATCCGATACACAGGAGGCCAAAATGGCTGGTCCAGGATTGTTGGGGTTGTTGGCTCTTCCTGTCCCAATACTTCTACTCCTCATGTGGGCGCTCGGTTGGCTGCATTAGGCCGCGCCCATGTATCAAATTGACCATCCGGCGATGTCCCAAAGGAGCGAGCCATGCAGCAACCCAAAACCAAACATGATATGTCGGCCTACGAGCAATCGGTTGACCGTCTCGCCAGCGCGATGCGCGAGATGCTGGGGATGGGGGGGCCCGCCCAACATGGCAATGTCGGAACCAATAAGTCGGATCAGCCGGAGGCGAATCAGGAGCATGCCGAACGCGCAAGCGAATAGGCTGTCGCGGCGCGCTTCGCTTCGGCCGCCTAACCGGAGCAGTGGTTAGACGGCCGGAATGGTGGTAATCTGCCGCTCGCATGGCGAATCCAAATCCCAGCCCCTCGACCCGCTTCGGCCTTGGCAACCCCAGCCGCGGCCGACAGAGGGCAGCACGCGACAAGATATCGACCGCGTTCCTTGAAGCGCTGAACGAAGCGTTTTACGAACCGAACGACTCCGGCGGCTGCAAGGGCCTCGACGCGATCAAAAAGGTTCGCGACGAAGATCCGGCGACCTTCGCCCGCATCTATGCCACGCTCTTGCCCAAGCAGCTCGAAATCGAGGACACCCCGCCCGAGAGCGCCCTGACGGACGAACAGCTCGAGCAGGTCTACCAGGCGCTGCTGGCCGACCGGCCCGCGGCCGGGGTCAACGACAAAGACCAGCTCGCACCAGGACCGCAGACGGTAAACTAATGGCCGACGCTCCCGACCGCCGCCTAAGCGCTATCTCAGACGAAGAGATAGAACGGCTCTACAACATCATGCTCCGGGGCCTTGAGCGGCGCCTTGAACGCCTGGGCGGCAGATTGCCCAAGGCTGTCGAGCCGATCGCGGAAGACGCGACGGAAACCCCCGACCTATCCAAATAGCGGATAGCCGCACGGAAAGGCGGCAGCAGGATCTAGGCCGCTAGTCCAGCCGGGAGACCTGAGCCGGCTTCCAGCGGGCTCCAAATACAGCTAGTCGAATGCGCGGTTTATATGAACGCGCGCATGCGATCAGCACCGAGGTGCGGTGCGGGTACGGTAGCCATCGTAAGCTCTTCCCGGGGGCTGAGATGTGGTGCTCGTTCAGCGAGAGCGACCGCGCGGCGGGGCTGGCCAGCCGAGCGACGATTGCGTGTTCGGCGATGCCTTTGCGCTCTATCTTCACTGGGAACACAAAGGTAATTTCTGCACGGCATTGGCGGCTATCGAGTTGCCCGAGGGCTGGGCCGATGTTGAAAAAACTTAAGGCGTGGTGGCAGGCGCGCCAGCGCGCCAGCGACGTCGCGGTGCTCTGGCCGGAATGCTGCGCGCTGACCGACAGCGAGGCGCAGGCGCGGCAGGTGTTCCTGCATCACGTGATGCTCGATGCGGCGTGGCTCAGCCTGGGCACAGCCGAGCTGGTGCGGCAGGTCGAGGCGTTGAGGTACCGCGATGAGCGAGGGCAAGGATCCGCTGGATGAATTGAGCAGCTGCTACTGTACACAGCGGCGCCTGCCACCGTCATGACGGCCACAATCAGCAAAAGCCACCAACCACCTCGTTCTGAGTTCACGAATCTGAGCCAAAGGCCTCCTAGCGGGTGAGGATAAGTACACGCCAGAAGTTGAACCGTCCGCTTGGGTCCATGGGCGCCAACTGCAAGGCAACCCCAGCCCCAAAAATCTACCACGAAGGCAGCCCCTAGAGGGGAGCCCGAAATGGGCCAACAGATACCCAAAACGTTACCCAAAGAGGCCACCCATTTGGTGATGAAGCTGCAGAATGAGGGAAAAGGCGATCGAGAGCTTCTCCGCGCAGTAACGCTTCTCGCTACGGCGATAATCAAGCTTGCAAAGAAGGAGGCATAGCGCCTGGTCGAGCTGGGGCCCTGGCTCGACAGCGCCAGCACACCGATCTGCTATCCGATGGTCAATGTGCGCGACATCGAGAGCGGCAAGGTACGGGCGAGGCGGGAGCTGTTTGGGGTGGACTGAGAGATGCGTGTAATTCTGCGCAGGTCAGACGGCTTTTACTCCAACGGCGATCAAGACCTGAAATGCAGCGGAGGCAGTCAACAAGGCGATGAGCGTGTACTCGATCGCCATGCCGCGCTGCCAGCTCCTATTTGAACGGCGGAAAGGCAACAACATCTGCTATCTCCGAGGGTTGAGTATGCAGAACATGGATTTTTAGCTTGGAATCCAAGCATCCGTTGTTTCCATTATCCCCAAAACCGGCTGAGTTTTTAGTGGTCTTCCGTAACAATTGTATCGGCGCCGTGTCCCTGACGGTCCGACCGCGACCGGAGAATAAGCGGCTCGCAGGTCACACGTTGATCGCAGGCAGCCGTAGGCCTTAGCTTGCAGGAAGTTCCCTTCGGTGACAGCGTTCGCGTGTTCTCTCTGGACACAAGCGAGGACATCCACGCATGGCTTCGCCGGTAAGAAGCGACGCTCAGTGGGCCAATGCGCCCTCGTTCTCCCAAAACGGCGCAAGCAAGCTGGCGACGAGGCTGATGGTCGGCGAGGCATCGCTGGCGGCCCTCGTGGTGCTGGCCGGCGTGGCGTTGCTGGCGGCGGCCTGGGCGTTGCTGTCGCCGGCCCATGTGTTCTCCCGGTCGATGACCTGGGACCTGCTGTTCAACCTTGCCGGCGCCTGGCAGCTCCACTACGGCCACGTGCCACACGTCGATTTCCACGATGTTGTAGGTCGGCTCAACCTCTGGCTGACGGATGCCGGCTTTTATTTTTATGGGCCTTCGCCGCGCGCAACCATCGTCGGCTCGATCATCGCGGCAGCGGCGATGCTGGTCGCCGGCTGCTTCGTGGCATGGCGACGGCTGCCGCTGCTGCCCGCCGCGCTCTTCGTCATCTTCTGCTGCCTGATCGCCCTGATGCCGGCTAATCTCGGCGATCCGCCGAATGCCTATTCCTTCGCCATGACCTACAACCGCTACTGCTGGAGCGCGCTCTCCATCCTGGCGCTGATCCTGTTCCTGCCGCCGCGCAACGGCCGCGGCGGCGATAGTGCGGACATCGCCATCGCGGGCGGGCTCCTGCTGGCGATGTACTACCTCAAGCTCTCCTACTTCCTCGTGGGCCTCGCCGCCGTGCCGCTCGCCCTCGTGGTCTGCCCGCATGTCCGCGTCCGCTGGCGCAGCTGGATCGTGATGGCCTGCATGGTCACCGCCAACGCTATGGCGCCCTACAACCATGCCTACCTGCTCGACGTCTTCGCCCACGCCAAGGCGGGCGGCGTGCGCGACAACGTCACCGTCCATCTCATGCACATCTTCACCAATCCGGCGGAGCCCGCGATCTACCTCGCGGGCTTGGTGGCCGCGATCTGGCTGTGGCGGTGCGGCGCCGCACCGCTGCGGCTGCCCGTCGCCGCGGCCTACCTGATCGGCAGCGGCGTGGCCCTGATGTCGCAGAATGCGCAGATGAGCGGCATTCCCGCCGCCATGGTGATCGCCTTCCTGATCTACGATGCCCTGCGGCAACGTTCCGCCGGCAAGCGCCTGCAGGGCGTCGCTGCGGCGCCGCTGCTGGCGCTGCTGGCGTTTCCGCTGGCCTCCATCGCCACGTCAGCACTCAGCCTCGCGGCTTATCGCATCAATGCCGACAGCGACAAGATGGTGCGCGTCGTCGACCGCACCAACCTCAAGGGACTTGCTGTGCCGGCCGAGCCGGACGGCGTGCTTGCAGCCTTCGCCGCCGGCAATGGCGGCTATGCGCTGCTCAACCGCTCGCGCGCCGTCTCTCCGCAATACGGGCTGTCGCCCTTCGAGTATGTCCAGACGATCCTCGAGGCGGCCGACCTGATGGCCGGCAAGCGCTATCGCCGCGGCGGCATTGCGGTGCTCGACCAGGTCAATCCGATGCCGTTCGTGCTCGGCCTGCCGCCGGCGCGCGGCGTGAATCTGTGGCTGGCCGATACCCACGACGTTCCGCCGGTCGAGCGCTTCTTCGCCGACATCGACTACGTCCTCATCCCGAAATTCTCGACCCACGGCCCGACGAAGGACGTGCTGACGGCTGCCTACACGCCATTCCTCAAGGAGCATTTCCGCCACAGCGAGGAAAGCCAGAGCTGGTTCCTTCTTAGCCGCGACGGCCCGCTCGACAACTAGACCTCGCTCTTACTTCGGGCGAGGTGGGAGCTATTTGGCGTGGATTAGCTTTCTGAAATATCCATGGCCGCGCAAGGGGGAGACAAGTTCGAACGAACTGCTAGGGTAGCTTCACCGCTCTTGGTGTTCTGTTTTGAACAGACGGGGACTCAAAAGAGGCGCAGGATTGCAGTGAGTCGATAATAATGGCGTCAACGGCACACACGCGAAGTGCGGGAAAAGACCGGCGACACCATCAGCTTCTATCGGCGTCTGCAATCGACCCCATCAGCAGATAGACCAGCAACTTAACGTGCCGCACGCAATGACCCCGCGCCGATACAGGGTCATTCCGAAACGGGTTCGCTGCCCTCTGGGCGTTGTCGCTTTGGCGGTTTCCTTGTGAGACCGCGCGCGGAATGAATCGCCAGATTCCACATGAACTCTAAAAGGAGGACCACATGATGCGCGCAAACGCAATCCTGAGCGTGTCCGGCTTGGTCTTGGCTCTTTCCCTGCCTAGCTGGGCGCAGGAGGTCAAACAGCTTCCAACACAAACCGTCACCATTTCGGGCACCGTGGCAACCATCGATCATGCCAAGCGCGTCGTGAACATCAAGACGGCCGACGGCAAGTTCGAGACGATCGACGTGCCCGGAGGTGCGACGCGGTTCGATGAGCTCAAGGTCGGGGACAAGGTGTCGCTGACGTATAACAACAACGTCTCGGCGAGACTGAAGCCGCCGGGCGAGGCCGCGGTCGATACGGGAAGCACGACAACCACTGCGGGGCAGCAGGCGCGACCTGGCGGCACGGCATCCGTGCAGAGAACGATGACCGCGACCGTCGACGCTATCGACAAGAACGCATCGGCGATCACCTTCGTTGGTCCGAACGGATGGAAATACAGCCGACATGTCGTCGATCCGACTGTGTTCGACAAGGTCAAGGTTGGCGACAAGGTCGACATAACCTGGAACACAGACGTCACGGTTTCGGTGCAGTAACTCTATGGGAGCAAGGAGAGAAGGCCGCCCAATCCGAACTGGGCGGCCTCCACCTCAACTGTACGAATATTGAAAATCTGGCAGTGAACCTCGAGGAGGACCGAACAATGCTCAAATCACTATTCCTTGTGGTCGCCGCCGCGTTACTGCTGGGCGCATGCAGTCAGGCGCCGCCGCCGCCGCCCGCGCCGCCGGCTCAACGTGCGATGGCGCCGCAGCAAATGCCCCCGGCGACGGTGTATTTCGGCACCGGCAGTTCGACCCTGTCTCCGGAGTCGATGGCCACGATCCAGCAGGTCGCGGCCAACTACAAGACCACGGCCAATGCCACCGTGACGCTGAGCGGCCACACCGACACCGTGGGTTCGCAAGACTTCAACATGACGCTGTCACAGCGTCGCGCTGACGCCGTCAGGAACGCCCTCGTCCGCCAAGGCGTGCCGGCTGCGGCCATCACCGCCGGCGGCCAGGGCGAAGCGAGCCTGCCTGTCCAGACCGCCGACAACGTCGACGAGCGACGCAACCGCAGTGTCGATATCGCCGTCGTCGTCCCGGTCCCGATGGCTCGCGCCGGCATGACCGACGCCGAGTACTGCGCGGCATTGAGCGCCAAGTATCGGGACCTCCGCACCTCGCAGGCTGACGAGACGGCCGCCGCCGCAATGGCGCAGTGCCAGGCTGGCAACACGGCGGCCGGCATTCCAGTGCTCGAGCAAACGCTGACGATGTCCAGGATACCGCTTCCGTCGCGCTACTAACGATAGCTACCGGCGGGTCGCTGGTTGCGAGACCAGCCGCCCCGGTGTGCGGAATCACGGTTGCGCTTCGCTGGATCTCGCATCGGGCCGCCACAAACGATAGCTTGCAGTCGTCTCAGTCGCTGCGGGCACCGATGGACTGGGCAAACGAATCCTTCGGGACACTCGGGGGACACAAGCGAAGCGATTTCACTCTGATCACGGGCGGCAGCGGCAGATCGCGCGGCACCAGAAAAAACGGTTCGGGCAACTCGAACGGGATCATGGCTGCGCGCAGCACACCCAGCGCATCAGGTATGCCGAGCCGAGCATCAGCGCTTATCGGCACCAGGAGCGCCACCAGGAGGCTTGTTGCTTGGATCATGGCCAGCGGCAGCTGCCGCTGACCCGTGATTGAATTTTCAAAGTAGGTGTAGCCGTCATGCTGGCGGACGACTTTCCACGCGAAAGGCGCGCCAATCCTAGCGAGCAGTTTCATCGGAACTCCCCAAGTCCACCCTGACGCTGATGAACGGTACCCCTACCGTTCCGGCATCAACGCCTTTCCACACTCAGCGGGAGGAAGCAAAAGGCGTGCCGCACCCGGATCAGGTGGCCAGCAACCGGGAGATGGGCCCGCGCCCATGCCGAACCGCCCGACAGGGGTTCGCACATCGCACGCTTCAAGCTCCTGGGCGATGGCTGCCAGCGTCGCTTTACCGGGCCGCTGGATCATCCCATATGCCGGCGCGACCTCGCGGCCTTATGGGGTGAGGGGAGGCCGAAATGGGAACAATAGTTACCCAAAACGTTACCCAACGCGCGGCAAAAGCTAGCAATTATCGCTTGCTTTACATTTCAGCCGGAAATCGGAGACAGTGGTGTTTGCGCTAACGTCGATCACTGCATCCAGTCCCTGGGTTGCGCGACTCGGCGGTGCCGGCGCGATCGGATATTGAGCCGGCGGATATTGAGCCGCCGTAGTTTGCTGATACTGATCCGGCGCCACGGAGGCCTGACGGGGCGCCTGAGGTGCGCTGCATCCCGTTGTCGCTGCAGCAGCCAGGCCCGAGATA
>Ga0308309_10003009_pt1 | contig 10077 bp, 6 predicted proteins | sample HubBroMetageWFT5_FD_192491 | JGI IMG/M metagenome (GOLD analysis project Ga0308309, IMG submission 192491) | Warmed and freeze-thawed soil microbial communities from the Hubbard Brook experimental Forest, New Hampshire - Hubbard Brook CCASE Soil... | ecosystem: Environmental > Terrestrial > Soil... | reverse complement strand
CGCGTACACGCGTGCGTCTCGCCGGGACCTTCGCGGCAGCAACACTGGCTCTTGGCGGCGCCGCGGCGGGCGCGTACGCACTGACTGTCCCGTTTCGCTCTGCACACGCTTCACACCCGGTCTTGACAACCACGACCGCGCCGGGCACGCCGGCGCCAGGCACGGCGGCGCATACAGGGTCTGGGTCGACACAAGGCACAGCGTCCACGTCGCCGGGCCAACACCCGTCCACGGGATCAGCGCCGGGTGCGCGATCGTCCGGGTCGGGTAGTTCGGGCAGCACAAACGGCTCCAGTGGAAGCCCGCCGTCGAACCTCAACGTGCCCGCGCTCCCGACCGTGCCAACCGTCACGGTCCCCAGCGTCACTGTGCCTACCGTCCCGACGGTGACCGTCCCGGGCTCGGCTTGCACGACCACGACCACAGTGGGCACCGTGGCGACGGTGCCGTGCGAAGTACCGGTGCCCTGACGCCGCCGTCGGAACGGGTCCTTGGCTGCTTTCTGAACAAGATCCGAGGCAGAGGCTGGCCGAAGTCAGCGGCGTCAACTTGCCCCACCGGCACAACGAGTGGGCGCTAGAGGACTCGAACCTCCGACCTCAGCCGTGTGAAGAAGCTTCCAACGCCTCGCCTACCCGCTCGAATGAAACCTGACCGGCGGAAACGTCACTCAGCGATTTGACGTGATTTGCACCATATTTCGGCCTCCGACGGACACAGACGGACGAGGTTTACTGCTAACGACGCAGGCACGGGGCCAACGATGCCCCTTCGAGCATCTCGCCGTTCCAAAGTGACCTTTGACCATTGACCACCGCCGGTGTCTCGGCGATGCTTCACAGCGGAGCTTAAGGCGGCTCCTTCCGTTCAGATTTGGCGCTGTGCGGAGGAAGGTGGTGCAGTGCGCAAGAAGGCGGTTGGCGTCCGTAGGTCGGCTGGACCCGACTACTTCTGCACGCAGTGCTCACCTGCTCAGAAAACAGGAGGGGCACCCAATGCCTGAAGCAACAGATCTACACCATTTCTGTCCAAGCTGTGGGACAGAAGCAACAGCGGGGCAGTCATATTGCAGTGGCTGCGGTCAATCATTGCAGAGGACTCCGACCGAGTCCGCTGACGCCTCGTCACGTTCATCGTCGAAGATGACCGCTTTGCGTTGGGTGAACGTAATCGCCCTCGGTGGCTGCGCGGTTGGCCTGCTACTTACATGGGCGAGCGTGGCTCTTTCCAGTGTGACAGGAATCAATACGAGCGACGGAAAGTTCTTTGGGGCTGTGCTGATAGTCACAGCTCTCCTCGGCATCTGGTACGTGATCTCGTCCAATCGGATTGCGGCGGTATTACTTTTGATCGGTTGGATTGGACTGTTATCGCTGGCGGTCTACGAAATCGTCAACGTTTCTTCGGTGAAGGTTCCCCTTTTTGGGTCGGTTAACGTAGGCGCTGGACTGTACGTAGATGCGATCGCCGCCGCCGTAGGTACCGTTACGGCGGCAATCGACATGAGCATCACTTGGACACGTCCAGACGCTTCCCGAGCGACCTGGGTGGTATGGACAACATGTGTTGTCGCCGTTCTTGCGGCGGTAGGAGCAGGAATCGGCGGACACAATGCTCAAAACACTGCGTTCTCCAACTCAAATCGCACTCCCCCGGGGAACTTCGGGACCGGGAGCACGGGATCGACCGGCTCTACCGGGACCTCAGGGAGTACGGGAACGACAGGAAGCACTGGCACCGGAACTACGGGGTCGACTGGGACCTCGGGAACTTCAGGGAGCACGGGAAGCACGCCATGACCGACCGCGTTTCGTCACTTGATGCCGCCCCCGCTTGACAAAGAGTGACGGAGACCCGTTCGCCGCGGGATACAGCTGGAGTCTTTGAAGACACGCCGTCCGGTTGGGTCATCGCCTCGGCTGTTCGAATCAAGCGCCTGGATGCACGAGTCCCGACGACGCCTATTCGTCCGTTACAACAGTGCCATCCTCGGTGATTGCGGATTTGGCGATATATGTGGGTAAGACAGATCAGCGGCTTCGACACCGAGTGCCACAGCTAATCGAGCGATGTTCTCCAGTGAAGGGTTTCGTTCGCCAGCTTCCAGCGAGCCGATATAAGTGCGATTAATCCCTGCCTCCAGGCCAAGGTCCTCCTGTGACCAACCAGTTGTAATCGGTCTCGGCACTCCTTCCTCCTCGGGGTCGGCTAACAACGCACAAAGCGACTGCGCCAGCGGCTCGATCTCATCTCGACGTACAAAAATCGGCCCATGTGGCCGATGCTGACGACCTTTGGCCCTATGACGTGCACGGTCGGCAGGCGCAGACTGGCCCGGTCAACGTAGTCCTTGGCCAATGCAGTCTCCATCTCTCGCAAGGTGTGGCGATCTGGGCCACCGGCCGCTCTGGCTGAAGCGCAGGTGGCGAAATGAGTGATGCATTCGGCGACGGTGCAGGGAGGTGCGATGACTGAAGAGATGAGCGCCACTTTCGTTGGTGGATTGGACAGGACCTGTCCAAATGGTCACGAAGTTGGCCCCGAGGACATGGTTTGCAACAGGTGTGCGCGACTCGTCAGCCGCTCCGACGAACGGGTCCTCTGTCCTAATGGCCACTCAGTCGCTCTTGGCGCTGCCTTTTGTGACCAATGTGGAGCTGCCATCGACGAACAGGGCCAGCAAAAGGAAATGTCAGGACTGATGGCTGGTGAATCGGCGACAACCGTTGTCGATCCTGGAGCAGTGACGGCCGATGCAACGAAGCAGCATCAGCCACCCGACCCCTCAAATTCGGTTCCCTCTTCCATCGCCCCGGTACCTCTCACTCGTTATCAACTACCGTCGAGAGCTCTACTCGACACTGGAGTGGTAACGCCCAGCGAATATCCAATCGCAACTTCGCGAACCAGGGGATCGGGCAGATTCCGCCAGAACCGAGTACCCATCATTTTGGGCTCAGTACTCTGCCTCTTGCTCATCGGCGCAGGCGTTCTTGCGTTGCAAGAACATTCGACTGCTAACAAGTGGATGCACGCGGACCAACAGGAAGTACGGAAGAATACGGCGCTCTCATCTCAAGTGAGCTCCCTCAATGGTCAGGTATCCAACTTAAATGGGCAGATGTCCAACCTGCAGTCTCAGCTCTCAGCAGTGGCGAATCAAAAGGCAAAGGCACTTGATCAGAACGCTGTACTTACCTCGGCGCTCCAAGATGCGTCTAGCGTCGCTGCCGATCTGAACACATGCGTAAACGACACCCAGGTTGTCTTAACTGACATATCCACTGCTTTGTCTGGGGGGTTTGTTCCTGCGTCAGCAGAGTCGGATGCAACGAGTGCTGGCCAGTTCTGCGGGCAAGCACAAGCAGAGGAATCTGCGTTGCAGGTAGTACTCGCAGGAGCCTGACCCGGACGCACCGTTTGAAGAAGTGCCTCCTAGTTGCGCCTCTTGCCTGTATTGCTTCAGCGTGTGTTCAGGCGCCGCCCATTACCCCTCGATCGACGCCCGATTCGGCGGTTTCTCCGACGTCGACGCCGAGCACGTCGTCTCAGTTGCTTAATGAGGCTCGGGGATTTGTTTACAGGGTACGAAGTGTGGCGTGTTTAGAAGTGGGGACCTCGTTTGCAATCAACGGCATGATCGTGACAAATCGACACGTTGGCAGCGGATCGACCGACATGCAGCTCTCCACGTGGAGCGGAAACGACTTCTCCGCTTCTGTGTCTGCGATCTCGTCGGGCGCTGACCTCGCCCTCCTTGGCTCCGCCCCGAATACGTCGGCGATTACCCTGGCTCCCAGCGATCCAGCCTCCGGTACTGCCGTGTGGGTCACTGGCTATCCCGAAGGAAATCAACTCAGTGCGCTGTCGGGACAAATAACGGATTACATCAGCGGGACTCCATTTGGCGAGCCTGGCCAGATCATGGAGATGAGCGATGCCATTGAACCCGGGAATTCCGGCAGCCCATTACTTAATGCTTCCGGCCAAGTGGTCGGCGTGGCTTTTGCTATCAGCAAACTGGACGGTGCTGGTCTCGCCATTCCGGTATCCACCCTTCGATCCTTCCTTTCCGACCCCGGGACAGACACTTCAGGGCAATGTACCGACTCGGGAAACACGGCAAGCAGCGGCAACTCCGGAAATACTGGCAACACCGGCTCTGGGAGTTCTGGAAACAGTGGGAGCACATAGTGACCGCTCGAACAGGCTTCGCATCGGCCGTGTCATGGCGCCACTTTGTCTGGTGTTCGTTTAATGACCCAGTCCGCCAGCTTCACACAGGACCGATACGGACACCTGTTCCCCGAAGCCGAGAAGCGGTCGCGAGCCGACTCGACGCGCTGATCAGGTCGGTCGAATGGCAACGCTTTGGCGATCCTGTCGCGGAAGTCGACTCAAACTGTGACGGGCGAAATACGGACGACGTTTCCGATTCGGACGCGGAGGTCCTTCCCTTCATCACCCCTGACCAGGGGGAAACGAGTGGGCGCTAGAGGACTCGAACCTCCGACCTCAGCCGTGTGAAGGCTGCGCTCTAACCAACTGAGCTAAGCGCCCCCGGGGAAATGCGGGACCCAACCGTAGCCCGCGGGAACCCGCCGGCCTGCGGCGGAGGCTCATTTTGGGGGCGTCAAGACGGCGCCGGTACCCTGAGATGCACATGGCCTCGACAGACGACGACTACGACGACACCGGCGTGCAGGCGCCGTGGACCTGGAGGGTGAGGGAGGTCTTCTGGCCGTCGCCCAGCCCGAAGTCCGGCGAGGACGGAGAGCCGGACCGCATCCCGGAGGACCAACGCCGGGAAGTCATGCGGTCGCTCGGCCCCCAGGAGGTCAAGCTCGCGTTCGGGGCCTTCACGTTGGCCACGGTCGCCGGTATTGCTATTCCTGCCTACATCTTGGGAACGGACAAGATCACCAAAGCCGGAAAGCACACCATTGCGGTCGCCCCGGACGCTGCGCTGCTCGGGGGCGTGATCATTGTTCTTTGCATTCTCGGCTTCTTGACGTTGTGGAAGAGAAAGCGGACCTTTGTCTCCTTCGCGCTCTTCTTGATCGGTTTTGCGTTCACCCTCTTCATCGGGCTGATCGGGTTCGTGTTCATCCTCGCCGGCGGTTGGCTCATGCTGCGCGCCTGGAGGATCAACCGTTACGGGACCACGGACGCAAAGCTCATCCGCTCGGAAGCCGCCAGCCGGCCCCGGGGCAAGGCGGCCGCGTCGGCGTCGAAAGGCTCGACCACTAGCAAGGGCAAGGCGTCGTCACAACCGGGCGCCCGCAAACCCCCGACCGCGAGCAAGCGCTACACCCCGAAGGCGCCAGCTCGGAAGAAGATCCCGAAACCCACCCAGTAGTCGCGGTAGGCCGCGATACTCAGCGGCCGGGATCGACGAGCAGCGCCGAGCGCAGCAGTTGCAGCACGTCGGCCCGGCGGCGGACCAAGGAGCGGGCCGTCGGCTCCTCACCGAGCGCGCGCAGCACCTCCACTTCGGTCACCATCCCGATCACCGTGGAGTAGATCGCCAGCAGCAACAGGCGCGGATCCGAACGGCGCATCGAGCCGGCGTCCATCTCCGCTTCCAGGAACGACGAGGCGCGCTGCACGAGGGGCTCGAGGGCCAGCGTCATCTGCGTGGCCGCCGGCGGTCCGAGCCGCCCCACTTCACGGAGCAGTCCCAGCAGGTCGGGCTGGCGCGCCGCCAAGCGAAACACCGACCGCACGACCGCCTCCACCCGGTCCCACCCCTCCCCCGCCCGCTGGAGCGCGGTCTCGAGCGCCGACGAAAGGTCCCCCGCGCTGCGGGCGATCACGGCCTCGAGCAAGGCGTCCTTGGAGGGGAACCAATAGAGGATTGATTGCTTGGTGAGCTCGAGCTCCTTGGCCACGGCGTCGAGCGACGTGGCCTCGTAGCCCCGGCTGGCGAACGAGGCCAGGGCGGCGTCGAGGATGCGGTCGCTGGTCGAGGAGCTGGGCACTTACCAAATGGTAGACAGATTCGGCCAGCGGTGGTAGACATTTCTGATGCCCATCGAGCGGCAGCTTCGCGGCAAGCGGTTCTTCATCACGGGCGCCACGGGGTTCCTGGGCACGGCGCTCGTCGAGCGGATCCTGCGCTGCATCCCCGAGGCCGAGATCACGGTCCTCATCCGCCCCGGGCGCCGGGCCGACGCCAGCGCCCGCCTGGCCCGCGAGGTCATCAAGAACGACTGCTTCGACCGCCTCCGCCACGAGCTCGGCGACGGCTTCTCCGACGAGGTGGCCGGTCGGGTGCGTGCCGTGGCTGGGGACGTCGGCCAGGACGGCCTCGGACTCGACAAGGAAGGGCGCGACGCCCTGGCCGGAGCCGGCGTGGTCATCCACTCCGCCGCCACCGTGTCCTTCGACGCGCCGCTGACGCAGGCCGTCGAGATCAACCTGCTGGGCCCGTCGCGCCTGGCCGCCGCCATGGCCGAGTGCGGCTCGAAGGCGCACCTCATCGCGGTGTCGACGGCCTATGTCGCGAGCACGCACCAGGGCGAGGCCAAGGAGGAGCTGCTCAGCGAGAACCCGTTCACCCTCGACGTGCGCTGGCAGGACGAGGTTGCGTTCAGCCGGCGCCTGCGCGACGACCTCCAGACCGAGTCGCGCCTCTCCGACAACCTCAAGGAGTTCACGAAGAAGGCGCGGGGCGAAGTCGGTGCGGCCGGCGACCACCTGATCGCCTCGCGCGCCGAGAAGCTGCGCGAGGAGTGGGTCAGCGACGAGCTGGTGAAGGCGGGCACCGCCCGTGCGTTGTCGCTGGGCTGGCCCGACGCCTACCCCTTCACCAAGGCACTCGGGGAGAAGGCGCTCATCGAGCAGTGGGAGGGCAAGGTCCCCATCACGTTCGTACGGCCTTCGATCATCGAGTCGGCGCTGTCCGAACCGCGGGCCGGCTGGATCCGGGGTTTCCGGATGGCGGAGCCGATCATCATCTCCTACGCCCGCGGCCTGCTCGCCGAGTTCCCGGGTGTGCCCGAGGGCATCATCGACGTGATCCCGGTGGACCTGGTGGTGGCGGCGATCCTCGCGGTCGCAGCACGAGGGCCGGAGTCCGGGAAGCCGAAGGTGTACCACGTCGCTTCCGGCGTGCGGAACCCGCTCCGCTACGGACGACTGGTCGAGAAGGCGACGGGCTTCTTCCAGCGCAACCCGCTCTACGACGATCGCGGCCAGCCCATCAGCGTGCCCGAGTGGTCGTTCCCTGGACGCGGGCGGGTGCAGCGGCAGCTCCGCCGCGCCGACGCGCTGATGACGTTTGCCGAACGACTGATCACTGCCTTGCCGGTCCGAGGCAGACAGGCGCAGTTGGCTGCCCGCATCGAGGACCGCCACGCGATGGCCAAGCGCGCCCTCGGCTACGTCGAGCTGTACGGCGCCTACACCGAGACCGACGCGCGCTACCGGGTCGACCACCTGCTCGAGCTGTGGGATGCCTGCAACGAAGAGGACCACAAGAGCTTCCGTTTTGATCCCGGCGTCATCGACTGGGACCGCTACGTGCTCGAGATCCACCTGCCGTCGGTGCTCGAGCACACCCGGGTCCGCACCAAGCCGGGGCGTTCGGTGGTGGAGAAGCGCTCCGACCGGCAGCGCAAGGCGATCCTGTCGCCGGAGCGGCACATGGCGGTCTTCGATCTCGAGCACACGCTCATGGCGTCGAACGTCGTGGACACTTACGCCTGGCTGGCCAGCCGCCACCTGCCGCCGGCGCGGCGGGCGCGCTTCGTGGCGGACCTCGTGCGCCAGGGCCCGGCGCTGCTCGCGCTCGACCGGCGCGACCGGGGCGACTTCCTGAGCTCGTTCTACCGCCGCTTCGAGGACGCGCCGATCGAGCGGTTGCGTGAGGACTCGTGGGAGCTCTTCAACCGCCAGCTCCTGACGCGGTCGTTCCCCGACGGCTTCGCGCGGGTGCGCGCCCATCGGGCCGCCGGGCACCGGACGCTGTTGATCACGGGGGCGCTGGACTTCATCATCGAGCCGATCCGGCCGCTGTTCGACGACATCATGTGCGCGGAGATGGGCCAGCACGACGGACGGCTGACCGGACAGCTGACGGCGTTGCCCCCGATCGGCGAGGCCCGGGCGTTGCTCCTGGCGGACTACGCCGAGGAGCATGCGCTGTCGCTGGAGGAGTCGGTGGCGTACGCCGACTCGACGTCGGACCTGGCCATGCTCGAGGCCGTCGGCTTCCCCGTCGCGGTGAACCCCGAGTCCCGCCTGTCCGCCATCGCCCGCCGGCGGGGCTGGCACGTGGAGCACTGGGCGAAGGCCGAGGGTGGCTCGCACCGCCCGCTGCCGCTCGGGCCTTTCGACGTGAAGGCGCCGAAGGCGGTCATGGGGCGATGAGGGCGGTTTCGTCGTGAGCACACTGTTGTTCGAACGCTCGCTGCCGCGTTTCGCCGCGGCGCGTGTCGTGTCGTCGTTCGGTTCCGGTCGCGGGGCGGGCGTCGGCCCTCTGCGTTTGGTGGAGCAGGACGCGCCGGAAGCGCCGGCCGGCGGGTGGGTGCACGTCGACCCGGTCCTGTCGGGCATCTGTGGGTCCGACCTGTCCACGCTGGACGGGCGCAGCTCGCGCTACTTCGAGGACATCGTCTCCTTCCCGTTCGTCCCGGGCCACGAGGTGGTCGGCGTCGTGACCGAGGAGGTCGTCGGCGCCGAGGGGGTGCCGCTGACCGCCGGGAGCCGGGTGGTGCTGCAGCCCGTGCTCGGGTGCGCGGCCCGGGGTATCGAGCCACCGTGCCCGGCGTGCCAGGCCGGACAGGTGGGCAACTGCGGGAACCTGGCCTTCGGGCACATCCGCCCCGGCCTCCAGACGGGTTTCTGCGCCGACACCGGCGGCGGGTGGTCGACCAGCGGGCTCGTCGCGCACCCGAGCCAGCTCTACGCGGTCCCTGCCGCGTTGAGCGACGAGGACGCGGTGACGGTCGAGCCGGTGGCCTGCGCGGTGCACGCCGTGCTCGGCGCGCCGATCGCCGAGGGCGACGTGGTCGCCGTGCTCGGCGCGGGGACGCTGGGGCTGTTGGTGACGGCCGCCATTTCGCACCTGGCCACCACCGGTCGTTGCCCCTCCCCCTCTGCGCTGTTGGTCGGGGCGCGCTACGCGCACCAGCAGCGGCTGGCCCGCGAGCTCGGCTGCACCGAGGCACTGGCGCCCGATCAGCTGCCGCGCGCGGTGCGGCGCCACACGCGCTCGCTGTCCTTCGGCGGCGCCGCGGGCACGACGGCCACCCTCTCGACCGGGGCGGACGTCGTCGTGGACTGCGTGGGCAGCCCCGAGTCGATCGCGCAGTCGCTGGCCATCGTGCGGCCGCGCGGGACGGTGGCGCTCGTCGGCATGCCGGGCAAGGTGACGGTCGACCTGGCGCCGCTGTGGCACCGTGAGGTCCGCCTCGCCGGCGCCTACGCGTACGGGACCGAGCGCGGCGGTGCGGGTCCCGGCGCGGGCGTCTCGACGTTCGCCCTGGCGCTCGAGCTGGCGGAGGCCCTCGGCACCGGCCGGCTCGTGTCCGCCACGTACCCGCTCACCCGCTTCGAGGAGGCGGTGGCCCACGCGGGCGCCGCGGGACGGCGTGGCGCCGTCAAGATCGCATTCGACCTGAGGAAAGGACAGACCCGATGAGCCGCCGACCCGGCTTCGTCCTCGAGGTGGACAAGTCCGCGCCCCCCACGTTGTTCTGGAACGGCGAGGGCTTCACGCTCGAGACGTTGCCCGAGGGGAGCCGGGTGATCTACGCGCCCGAGCCGATCGAGCCGATCGAGGACCCCTACCGCGCCATCCGCGACGCCCTACTGCATCCGGTCGGCGACCGCGACCCGCTGCCCGCGTTGTTGCGTCCGGGCATGAAGCTGACGATCTGCTTCGACGACATCTCGCTGCCGCTGCCGCAGATGGAGGCGCCCGACGTGCGCCAGATGGTGATCGAAACCGTGCTGGACATGGCGGCCGAGGCGGGCGTCGACGACGTCGTGCTCGTGGCGGCGCTCGCCCTGCACCGCCGCATGACCGAACAGGAGCTGCGCCACGCCCTCGGCGACCGCGTCTACGACGCC
>Ga0308309_10003007_pt1 | contig 10079 bp, 8 predicted proteins | sample HubBroMetageWFT5_FD_192491 | JGI IMG/M metagenome (GOLD analysis project Ga0308309, IMG submission 192491) | Warmed and freeze-thawed soil microbial communities from the Hubbard Brook experimental Forest, New Hampshire - Hubbard Brook CCASE Soil... | ecosystem: Environmental > Terrestrial > Soil... | reverse complement strand
GAATTCAACGGACTACCCGCTCTATCGAACGGGTATATTGTCGATGGCTTAGAAACGAATGATCCGCTGACGAACCTGAATAGCGGCCTCTCAACAAATCTCGTTCTCGGATTGAATTCGATATCGGAAGTGACGGTGAACACACTTTCCTATGCGGTGGATCAGGGACGGTACGGAGCGTCGCAGGTAAATTACGTCACAAAATCGGGTTCAAACCGGTTTCACGGAAATCTCTACGAGCTTTGGAACGGTTCCAGGTTCAATGCAGCCGACTATTTCACGAATGCCACCCCGGGAAGTCACAAACCGCGCTCGACGGTCAACCACTTCGGTGGAAGCGTTGGAGGTCCGATTGTTCGCAACAAGCTGTTTTTCTTCTTCGATAGCGAGTGGGTTCGCATCGCGCTGCCAATCGTCACAGCCACGACCGTTCCAACTTCGGCCTTCGAAAGTTACGTCCTGCAGCAGCTCCCACTGGGGGGAACCGATTCCGTCAACGGGTCCGTCTATCAGCCGTCACCGCAATCGGTGCCGTTCTATCGGAAGATGTTCTCGCTCTATGGAAATACTAGCGGAACGCCTCTCGCCGTGCTGGGTTGTCCCTTCGATGTTGGTGGAGGTTCACCCGCAATTGCGAACGATGGAAACGGTTGCGCGAATCGCCAGAGCGTCTCTCATTCGAGCGATGATCATGAACAGGTCCAGACGGTTCGAATCGATTTCAACATCAATGAGAAAAACACCGCATGGTTTCGCTTTCAGGCGGACACAGGGCTGCAGGCTGCCTACACCGATCCTATCAACCCACTGTTCAACGCTCTTTCGCCCCAACCCCTGTACTCGTTTGCGGCAGGATATACGCGCGTCTTTTCGCAGAATCTCGTGAATTATTTTAATCCGGCGTTCTCCTGGTACGGGAGCCTATTCGGACCTTCGGATTTCCAGACGACTCTTTCCGCGTTTCCGATTGTTTTGCAAGGCAGCGGTGCGAATGCGCCATTTACTACGGTCGGCGGATTAGACAACACATGGGTCCAGGGAAGGCGTGCGTCACGATTATTCATCAATGACAACCTTGCCTGGAGTATCGGAACGCATGAACTACGGTTTGGGACCAATACTCGAATCCTCCGACTGAATGACTATGACTTCGGGGAGGGGTCGGTCCCAACTGTGACGTACACCACCCTGCCGCAATACATCCATGGAGTCGCATCCACGGCGACAGAGACTTTTCCTACGTCAGCAAACCAACCCTTCAACTTCCTGAACCTCGACCTATATGCACAAGATACGTGGAAAGTGACGAAGAAGCTGACGTGGACTTTCGGAATACGAGACACGCTAAACTCCAATCCACTAGATCCACATCAGCATATCGCTCGTCTGAAGGGATCATTTAATTCCATTTCGCATGATGTGCATCAGCCCTTAAACACGGCCATACAAACCGGTCTCGGCAATGTGTTTTCCTCAACGCCCCTGGCGATCCTCCAACCGAGGACCGCGATCGCGTGGCAGTTTGAGTCCAAGTCGGTGCTGCGCGCTGGATTCGGCATTTTCAGTGACATTTTGCCTGGCAGCATCGCCGATACGGTTGGTTTCAATCCACCCTACGTCAAATCTTTCCAGGGTGGCCTTCTCGGAACCGTCGGCGGCACAGCGATTGCGCCGGGAATTCCTAACAGTGCGGTTGACGCAACTGTGGCCGCCAATCAGACGTTTAGTTCGGGCTTTACACAGGGCCAGCTTTCCTGTGCATCTGCACAAGCGAATCCTGCGAATTGCCTTCCTCCAGTCGCCATCACGGCGGTGCCCGATGGCGAACTCCATGCACCTTATTTCATGGAGTGGAGTCTCGGCTTGGAACACCAATTGGGAACTACGGGAAGCATCCACGCGCAGTACGTGGGCACCCGCGCGGTAAACCAGCCGTATCTGACCCAGGTGAACGGATATCAAACGGTCTGCGACGGCTGCTTTGCGCCGTTTCCGTACGCTCGTTCGACTGATCCACGATTCGGGGCCGTGACGCAATTCTCCACCGGCGCAAATAGTCACTACAACGGATTGCAAATGTCTGCCATGAAGCGGATTGGTCACGGCCTAATGGGACAAATCAACTACACCTGGAGCCGCTGCATGGACACCGTCTCGAACGGCGGATTCCTACAGTTCTCGGCAGGAGGAATCCTGTCCCCTCTCCCAGAAGATTTAGCGCGGGACTATGGCCCTTGCGACTATGACATCCGGCACAATCTCAATGCTCAATATGTTTATCAATTGCCGGTCAAGGTCCAAAACCGGCTCCTGGGCTCCGCACTGAACGGATGGCAAATATCTGGAACCGTGTTTTGGCACAGCGGGATTCCTTTCTCCGTACTGAGCACGCCCTATTCGGCAAATGGAAATGGAATCGTGAACGGCAGTGGACCCCAATTCGCAAGCGTTGTTCCCGGCATACCCCTCTACGAACACCGTCCCATTCCAGGTGTCACACAACCGGGCACGGTTCAGTGGCTCAATCCCGATGCATTTGTCTCGACCGTGGACCCGAGTACTGGCGCATGCTCCGGCGGCGACAGCCCCAAGAATTGTCAATTCGGCAGCCTCGGTCGTAATGCGTTACGCGGTCCCAATTTTGCGTGGAGTGATTTTTACCTAACGAAATCGTTTTCCTTGACCGAGCGTGTGAGGTTGCGGTTCGACACACAGTTCTTCAACGTGTTCAACCACCCCAATTTCGGACTTCCGAGCATGGTGCTTGCCGGCATTCCGGGGAAACCTTCAACCCAAACCGGGTTCGGAGCTCTAACGTACACCACCTCTCCCCCGACCGGATTGCTCGGCGTCGGTTTGGGCGGCGATAGTACGCCCCGCATGATCGCGTTCCAACTGCGGTTGGAGTTCTAGGTTCGCATCCCGCGTGAGTACCTAAATCCGAGTTCAATGACCATTGCGGCCCTCGCTGGGTCATCGCAATCCTACCTCTCAGGTTGCTTTTGCTGTCAGCTAAGCCAAAGTCAACGCGTCAGTTACGCTGCGCAGCGGATCAATTCAGCTCGGAACGGTATGACTAGCAAATTCGGATGGTTGCAGGCCCCCGCAACCAAAATTTCTTTCCTTTCAGCAACTTCTGCGAAGCCTGCAACCATCCGAATTTGTATGCCGTGGAGGAGATTCGAGAAAGTTGGGTCTAAAGACTCTGCCTAGATCTCACGATGGGTTTGGATGATTGATAGTTTTCGGTTTGCCTGTCATCCGTGCAGAAAGGGCCCGTCGCTGATTTGCCATTTGGACAATGCGAGTGAGAAGGTTAGTTGAGATGAATTCACTTCACACCCCAAAATTGACGGATGGAGTAATTTTCCTCCGACCCTTGACTGCGGAGGATGCCGCCGACCACCTCGCCGGTGAAGATGAAGAGATAGCGAAGTGGGTAAGCGGCGGGCGGAGTACGCCGGCCACCGTGGAAGCATTCATCCGAAACAGCCAGGAGAACTGGCGCAGCGGCGGTCCACGCCGGGCTTTTGGCGTATTCGATTGTGTGACCAATCGATTGGTCGGCTTTATTGAAGTGAACTTGGCGCGTCTTGTCGAGCCAGGTCAAGTAAACGTTTCTTATGGAGTGTTCCGCCAATGGCGACGCCAAGGCCTGGCTTTACGGGCCATAGACCTCATGGATGAATACTTGCGAACAGCAACAGAAGCTCGTCAGATAGTCTTCAGAATCGCGCCCGCGAACACTGCATCGCTCAAGCTTGCTGAAAAGGCGAGATTTACTTTTCGTGGCTTGTTCGATGAGCCTGAAGGACGCATGGTACGTTACGTCCGGGATATTAAGTCCTGATGATGTCCGCCATCTTTAGCCTGCGGATTATGCGTGGCTACACGGAAGCAATCCGCAACCTGAGACCTTCGACCTCCTCGGGCTCTACGCTGCGAGTCGGATCAGTTCCAACCTAAAAGGCAGCACTAAACAATTCGGATGGTTGCAGGCCTCTGCAATCAATTGTTCTTTCCTGTGAACAAGTTCCCGGTACCCCGCAACCATCCGAATTTGTAGGGGAATTCGTCCGAGCCGACGGCTGGGGTGCCCCTGCCTGTCTTGCAGGAGGTCGCGGGTTCGAATCCCGCCACTAAAAGCACTGCCGCGCGAGCCATCGGGAAACGGAATTGCAGGACTAAACAATCCGGCGGATTGTTTGCGTCCTTTTCCCAAGTGTGTCGTCTCTACCAACGAAGACAGTTACCCAAGAGGCGTAAACAATGGGAGCTTCAAAAACTGACAGGGAAAAGCAGGTCGAAATCGAGTTCCTGTATCTTGATCTGGACGTCTGCACCCGCTGTAAGGGGACTGATGCTAATCTTGAAACGGCACTTCGCATAGTGCAAGACGTTCTCCAGGCCTCTGGAACAGATGTTTCGACGCGCAAGGTGCTTGTGGATTCGGAAGAAACCGCGACGAAAGTCAAGCTTGTGTCGTCTCCCACTATTAGAATCAATGGCCATGACGTTGCTTTGGAGTTTCGCGAAACTGCGTGCGAGTCCTGCGCCGAAGCCTGTGCTTGTGACGGCGGCGTAGACTGTCGGGTGTGGGTCTACGAAGGCAAGGAACATGCGGAAGCTCCTGTGCCACTAATCGTAAACGCGCTCTTATCGGAGATTTACGACAGTCGGAGTGCTGACCGTCCAGCATCCAGTCGTCCGTTCCAGTTATCGAAAAACTTGAAGCATTTCTTTGAAGCAAAGGCAGCAAAGAAAGCGGCAGAATCATGTTGCGCCACTGAGGAAAAGACGAGTTGCTGTGAGCCATCCGAGAAATCAAGCTGTTGTGGTTCTGGGGAGCAGGGCGCGGCTACAACTTGTGGATGCCAATGAACACAGGGCAAGAGAACAGTGACTCGCAAGGTGTCTGGGAGGATTTTCATGCGCGCCTTCGATCATTCGTCTCACGCCGCGTGAGGCAGCCCGCCGATGCGGAAGATGTGGTACAGGAAATCTTCCTCCACATTCACAGAAATCTCTCGACTGTAAAGAATGAAGCGCGGCTGCCGGCATGGATTTTCAAAATCGCGCGCAATGCGATCGTGGACTATTTTCGCAAGAATGCTAGGCCTACGGAGGGTCTTGCCGAGGATTTCGAATGGCCTGCTCCAACCGAACAACCGGAAATCGATTACTCTGCATTGAAAGAGCTCACTCACTGCCTTGAGCCAATGATTGAGGCTCTTCCAGAATCATATCGGCACGCGATCCGTCTTACGGAGCTAAAAGGTGTGACGCAGTCGGAGGCAGCAAAGCAGACCGGCCTTTCAGTCTCAGGAATGAAGACTCGGGTCCAACGTGCACGAGGCAAGTTAAAGACCATGCTGTTGCAGTGCTGTGAAATTGAATTGGACAATCGCCGTGGCGTCGTTGCCTATCAGCGGAGAACCGGTGGTTGCTGCCCTTGCGTCGCGGACAGGCAACTCGCGCCTTGTGCAGGCTCAACTTCAAAATCAGCCCCCACTCGTAAGGAGAGAGTCCGGTAGATGGCAATCCAGAGGCTACCTTCGTGACTGTCGCCATTGCTCCGAATCTCTGGGCACGATTTCTGGAGGAATCTATGAAAAAGCGCGGACTCACCAGAAGATCGTTCCTAACAACCGCGAGTGCGACCCTCGGCGCTGCAGCCATCCCCTCGGCTAGTTCGCAGGAATTGGGCGCGCCACGGCGCGCCTATGGGGAACGGTCGCCGTTCGAAAAATCCGCTCGCTTCTTTCCAGAGTCAATCACACCGGCATCAAGCTATAGCAGAACGCCATTACAGGACTTGTTCGGCATCATCACGCCTTCCGCACTGCATTACGAGGTTCATCATTCTGGAGTGCCTGAAATCGATCCTCGTAGTCACGAAGTAATGATCCATGGCTTGGTCGAGCAGCCGCTGATTTTCACGATGGAGGATCTCCATCGCTTGCCATCCATCTCCAGAATTCATTTCCTCGAATGCGCCGGTAACAGTGGCGGGGAGCAAATCGGACGGCCCGCGATCAATCCGCAGAGAAGCCACGGTCTTTTGAGTTGTAGTGAATGGACAGGCGTGCCGCTGCGAATTCTGTTGGAGCAAGCGGGGCTGAAGCCGGGCGCGATTTGGGTTGTCGCGGAGGGGGCAGACGCGGGCAGGATGGCGCGCAGCATCCCCCTTGAGAAGGCACTTGATGACGTATTGGTGGCCTACGGGCAAAACGGCGAAGCGCTGAGGCCCGAGCAGGGATACCCCGTCCGGCTCATCGTTCCAGGCTGGGAGGGCAATACGAATATAAAATGGCTCCGCCGCGTGCAAGTCGTCGATCAACCTTACATGACCGCTTACGAAACAGGCCACTATACGGACCTTATGCCCGATGGAACCGCGCGACAGTTCACATTCGTAATGGAAGCCAAGTCCGTGATTACGCGCCCCGCGGGAGACCAGCGATTATCGGGTACTGGTTTCTATGAGATTACCGGGTTGGCATGGTCTGGCAGAGGGCGAATCACAAAAGCTGAGGTTTCGACGGATGGCGGCAAGAGCTGGCAGGACGCACAGCTCAATGAGCCGATTTTGCCGAAGGCGCTTACTCGTTTCCGGCTTCCGTGGCGGTGGGACGGGAAAGAGACTTCCCTCCAATCGCGATGTACGGACGAAACGGGCTATCTCCAGCCAACGCGAGAGGAACTCGTTGCGGTTCGCGGACTTAATGCAACCGACCACTACAACGGAATCAAAATCTGGTACGTCCACACGGAAGGGAGTGTGAGCCGTGAATAACGCCGCTTTCTTCATTATGTGCTTTGTCATCGCTGGGTCCACAGGCACGCTCGGACAAAGCCAGCAATACAAATTGGGACGACCGGCGACGCCCGAAGAAATTCGCGAACTCGATATCTCCGTGGCACCGGACGGCGCGGGCTTGCCCAAGGGAAGCGGCACGGTCACGCAAGGACGGCACGACTATCAGATCCTCTGCGCGAACTGCCACGGCGATCGCGGCCAGGGAGTAACGCCATACCCCGCTCTTGTTGGCGGCCGGGGCACGCTGCGGAGCAAGAACCCGGTGCGGACGGTGGGCAGCTACTGGCCTTATGCGACGACCGTCTGGGATTACGTACATCGCACGATGCCGTATCCGCGACCAGGAAGTCTTACGCCCGACGAGACCTATGCGGTTACGGCGTTCATTCTATACCTGAACAGAATTGTCGACGAAAAAGCGGAGTTGAACGAAGCGACCCTGCCTCGCGTGAAAATGCCCAATCGGGACGGATTTGTTGGCGATCCTCGCCCGGACGTGCGCACCAAGAACTAAATGTGTAATTGCATGACACGTTGGCCAGCGGTGGTGGCCTTCGACGCACAGAACTCTCGCATGGAGAGCCGCCTATGAGTACTCGCCGACGACTTCAGCGTATGGCTGTCTACAGCGAAGTGTTGATACCTAAATCACAGTCATTTGCGGGCGCGTGAAGAGGTCCTGAAAAGCGTTCTCACATCAATTCTAACTTGCGGAGTAACTCATCTATGCAGATTCAAATCACGCCGAAGCGCGCTGGCGCCGCAGTTGGCTTGGTTCTTCTATACATTCTGATGAGTGTCCGGTTCGTCCGTAATGGCACATGGCCGGCGGCGGTGGGAATCCTATTCGTATTTGCTGGGGCTCTGATTGCGTTAGGGGTGGCGCTTGCGCGGCCCAGACAATCGCGGGGTTCCCGACCCAAATAGGAAGGACAAGCTTTCAGATCGCGCTGTAAATTTCTTCATGCGTCTGTCGGGAACGGACTGTTGGCTTGAATTCGATACAGATACCTCCCGGATTTGTAAGGCGAGCGGAAATTGTCCAACCGTTCAGCGCTGCCACCCGTTTCAACGATACAAATCGCCAATGATTTTGACAAGGGTCGTCGCGCTTGTGTGATCTACTGATGCTGTGAGGCACTCGCACTAGAGTCAAGACCGGCTTTGGGTAGCCGAGCATGGCGTCGTAAGTGGCCGGTTGCCCTTACGTCATGACGATGAAGGCGCTGGAAGAAGCGACCCGATCCGCCGAGCGCGTAACACGCGGGAAGTGACTATAAGCTCCAGATTCCGTAAGGCATGGTCTTTCAATAACTTGCAAAGCTAGGCGGCGCATCGAACTAATTCCGCGTGAAACGGTATGAGTAAACAATTCGGATGGTTGCAGGCCTCTGCAACCAGAAACTATTCTGCGGCAATAAGTTCCGAAGACCCTGCAACCATCCGAATTGACAAGTCGCGCGCCGCAACATCTCGATGTCGCTACCCTAAGACACAGTCGGATGCAATCGATGGCTTCCCACAAGCCGACTTCCTAACTGCAGATGTGCTCCGCCTTATGATCTCGGCGATTGTGTCCGGTTCACGGCGTGATCTCACCATTTCCAAATTGCTCGTGGGCGGCCTCTAAGCCGTTCAAGACCGGCAGCGCCCGCCGCAGCGGACGCCGCTACGAGGGCTCCAACTCCCAAACTTGCGCCGGCACAAACGAGAGTACGATGTCAGGATTTGCGTGGCGCGCGGCGTTCGCGTTGACGCGAGCCACGCTTTTTCAGGCGCTGCGTGAAGCGAATGGGCGTGCCGGTGAAGTCGAATTTGGCGCGCAACTGGTTTTCGAGGAAGCGCTGATAACTGAAATGCAGCGGCTTGAGCTGATTAGTGAAAAGCACAAACGTGGGCGGCGCGGTAGTGGCTTGTGTGATGTAAAAAATCTTCACCTCGCGGCTGGCGGGCGAGGTGCCTTTGTCGAGGTCCACACTAGCGAGCCACCGATTCAATTCCCCCGTGGAGATGCGTTTGTGGCGCGCTTCCGCGACGCGGTCAATTAGCTTATACAGCCGGTCAATGTTCTCGCCGGTTTTTGCCGAGAGAAATACCACCGGCGCGTAAGAAAGAAATTTCAGCCGCTGCCGGACAAGTGGCTCGTAATCCTGCACCAGCTTGTTGGCGTTGAACGCGACGAATTTCCCGCCTCGTTTCTTCTGGTCCGTCGCCTTTTCTTGCGCGGCCGCCAGAGCGAGATCCCATTTGTTCATCACGATGATCACTGAACGGCCGGACTGTTCGGCGTAGCTCGCGATGGTGGCATCGTGCGAAGTGATGCCCATCGCGGAGTCGGCGACCAGCAGCGCAATATCCGCGCGTTCCAGGTGTTGCCGCGCCATGATGACGCTCAATTTTTCGGCGATGAGTTTGGTCTTGCCTTTGCGCCGGATGCCCGCGGTATCAAGGAAGCGATACGATTTCCCGTTGCGGTCCACCACTGTGTCCACGGCGTCGCGCGTGGTGCCGGGCTCGGCCGACACAATCGAGCGCTCGGCACCGACTAACTGATTTAGCAGCGTGGATTTGCCGACGTTGGGCCGGCCGATGATGGCAATGTTCACATCCGGCGGAGCGACGGCCGCTTCGCCCACGGGGATTTCTTCAGTCAGCGCGTCCAGCAGCACATCAACGCCGTAGCCGTGTTCCGCCGAGATTGGGAAAATTTCGTCGCCCAGTTCATAAAATTGCGCGGCAAACTCGGCTTGCTTGGGCGTATCCACTTTATTCACAGCTAAAATCGGCGGCTTCCCGGCGCGGCGCATCAGCAGCGCTAGCTCTTGATCGAGCGGCGTCGGGCCGGCGCGGCCATCAACTACCTGCACCACGCGCGTGGCGTTTTCGATGGCAACGCGCGCCTGTCGCAAAATTTCACCGGGGATTCCGGCTTTGTCTTCCGGAACGATTCCGCCCGTGTCCACGACTTCGAAGGATTTGCCTTCCCAGTGCGCGGTGCCGTAAATGCGGTCGCGCGTGATGCCCGGCTCGTTGGTGACGATCGAGCGGCGCGTGCCAGTAAGGCGATTGAAGAGCGTGGACTTACCTACATTCGGGCGGCCCACGATCACGATGGATGGAAGCTTTGCGGTCATTTTTGCAGATCGCCGGTAAGCAGGCTGCTTACTCTATCATCTCTCGCGCAATCCGTGCGGATTCAGGCTTGTTCCACCGCTCTCTGCATCGCCCTTTTCGAATCGGAGGCAAATCGTTTCTGCAG
>Ga0308309_10003005_pt1 | contig 10082 bp, 7 predicted proteins | sample HubBroMetageWFT5_FD_192491 | JGI IMG/M metagenome (GOLD analysis project Ga0308309, IMG submission 192491) | Warmed and freeze-thawed soil microbial communities from the Hubbard Brook experimental Forest, New Hampshire - Hubbard Brook CCASE Soil... | ecosystem: Environmental > Terrestrial > Soil... | reverse complement strand
ATACCTGCCAATGCAGTACGAGGCGATCCGCCGTGGACGGCTGCAAGCGAATGCCGAAGACATGATTCAGGAGCACATCCGAGCGGTCCTGCGCGACTACGCCGCCGCTTGTGGTGTGTAAGAAAACTACGGCAGGCCAAACGCATACAGTGAACTGCCCGCAGCGATAGCCACATACTCCTTTCCATCGATCGCGAACGCCATCGGGGAGGCGTAGACTGCCCCGCCCATCTGAAAGTGCCAGAGCGGCTTGCCCGACGACGCATCCAGTGCGATGAAATTTCCTTCTGCGTCGCCGGTGAACAAGAGTCCCCCAGCAGTCGTAAGCACGCCTGACCATGTGGGCGAGAGGTGGCGAAACTCCCACTTTACCTCGCCGCTTGCGGGATCGATGGCGCGCAACGCGCCCCAGTACGGCTCGGCTTTATCGGAGGGAAAATAGGCGCTGCCGTAGTAAGCATGACCCACGTCGTAGGGCTGTGGCGCTGTGCTAAAGATGTCGCACTGCTCTCGCGCCGTCACGTAAAAGAGGCCGGTTCGCGAATCGAAGCTTGGCGACATCCAGTTCGTCGCGCCCAGGGCTCCTGGGCAAACCGTTCTTCCCTCGGGGGTTGGCGAGCTTCGGTCGTTCGCGACAGGACGACCTTCCGCATCTTTGCTGTCGGTCCACGTGGTTCGACTATAGGCATTGGCTGAGATCAGCTTGCCCGTCGCGCGATCGAGCACATAGAAAAAGCCGTTACGGTTGGCCTGCGCGATCAGGTGTTTGTCACCGGAATCGATCATGATTGGAACTTGGGTCGCGTCCCAATCATGTTCGTCATGCTTGGTGAATTGAAAATACCAGTTCAGTTTTCCGGTGTCGGCGTCGAGAGCCAGAAGAGAATTGCTATACAGGTTGTCGCCGGCGCGTCCTTCGCCGCGATTGGAGGGCGAAGGATTGCCGGTCGGCCAAAAGAGTTGCTTGCTTCCCGGATCATAAACACCGGTGTTCCAAGCAGGCGCACCGCCGATCTTCCATGAATCGCCTTCCCAAGTATCGTGGCCCGGTTCGCCGGGACCTGGGACGGTGTAGAATCTCCACTTTCGCTGCCCGGTGTCCGCATCGTAGGCATCGATAAAGCCGCGAATCCCGTATTCGCCGCCCGACACGCCGAGAATTACCTCGTTCTTTACTGCCAGCGGCGACAGGGTGAAGCTGTATCCTTCTTTGTAATCGACTGCAACAACATCCCACATCACGTTTCCAGTTTTCGCGTCGAGCGCGATGACGTGGGCGTCGAGCGTGCCGAGAAATACTTTGTCACCAAGAATCGCGAGCCCGCGATTCACCCGGCCACAACATGGCCGAATATCAGAGGGCAGTGGATGCTGAAACAGCCAGATTGGCCTGCCAGTGCGGGCATCGAGAGCAAATGCGCGATCGTCTTGCGCGGTCGCGTACAGGATTCCGTCCACGACCAGCGGCGTGGTCTCAAACTTTCCCGTGGCGGCAGTCTGGTAGACCCACTTTGCGGTCAGGGAATGTACGTTCGTTTTGTTTACTTGATCCAATGTGCTGAAGCGACGGCCTGCGTAGTCGCCTGAGTAGGTAAGCCAGTTCTGCGGTTCGTTGGAAGCATTGAGCAGCCGCTCGAATGTGACTTGCGCCTGCATCTCGCCAACCAAGACGCAGCAGACGAGCAGCAATGTGCAAATCCCGGGCAGCTTGTTCATTGTCGTGTTGGTGATCGCCGCGCTCATTTCGTAACCACGCTGAGCAAATAGGCGATGATGTCGTTCAAATCCTGATCGCTCAAAATGGTCGGGTTATAGACGGGCATCAGGGAGTCGCGGCTCTTGTGCATCGAACGCAGTTTATCTTTTTCGAATAGATGAATGTGTTCGGCTGTGTCCATCATTTGCAGGCTGAATTGGTCCTCATTCAAAATCACGCCCTTGATCTCGTGCCCATCCGGAGTCACGACCGTGACGGTTTCATATTCCTGCGCAAATTCTTTGGTGGATTCGGTGAGCCCCCAAGCCAGCCGCTTGCTGGGAGTGCGGACGGACTCGACCAGGGACTCAACGGTTCGTGCCGTGCCCACCGTGGTCAAATCCGGGCCGAGGCGTCCTCCCTTGCCTTCCACCATATGACATGAGGAGCAGTTGGCGTCACCATAAAAGAGCTCTTGGCCATGGGCGGCATTGCCGATCGGCTTGATCGGCGCCTGAACCTGAACGCTTCGCAGATACGCAATGATCTGCCAAATCTCATCGTCGGTCATGCCGACGCCTTGACCGTTGGTTCCGTTGGCGGGCATCACCGTGCCGGGAATTCCCTGGCTGATGTTCTGAAACAGATCGGCGTCGGAGTCTCCGTGACGCTTGTGGGCGCGGGTGAGGTCGGGGCCGCGGCCACCACCGCGTGCGCCGAGCCCGTGGCAGAAAGCGCAGTTTATGCGGAATTCAAATTCGCCCGCCTTCGCGGCTTTGGGGTCCGCTGCCAATGGATTGTGGGTTTCTTCAGCACGAGCTGAGCAAGTCAAGAACGCTGCGAGGGCGAGCCCTCCCAGCATGGCAAACGGAATCGCAGTTAGCGTACGAGCGCCGATCAGAGATTTCCCCTGAACCGACTTTATCGGCGTTAGCATTCTTGAGTTTCCGAGGTCACGAGATTGCGCGAATGATAGCACGGGGCGCTGGCTCGGATTTCCCACAATGGGACAGAGTTTACTGTTTAGTACCGGGTACCCCCCCTCCCCCCCTTTCCGTGCAAAACCTAGAAAGCAAGGGAGTTAAATTTTGACCATGTGCTAAATCTTTGAGTTTGCAGGAGTTACACGCAAAATCTAGACAACATGGGAGTTACGGGCGACACAGTTCCACTTTGGAACCGAGCTTCAGATGCTCCAGCCGCGGTTGGGTTCGATTGTCAAAGAGCGGCGATTATCTCGCAGAAAACCTTATCAAGTCCAGGTTATCTTAGTTGAAAGATGCGGTCAAGGCTAAAAACCTGTACACACCGGTCACGGCGGGGAGGAACGAGTGAAGCTCGCGGGCCTGCCCGGGACCTGACTTCGTTCCTCCGAAGAAGGGCGCAAAGAAGCCAGAGAAAAACCAGCGGGCAGTTGCCAGTTCTCGGTTTTCAGTTTGTTCTTCGTATGCCTAAGAAACACTCAGTCAGGCTACGCTGCCGGCCGCACCAGTTCCATATCAATTGTTATGGGCACATCGTCGCTAACCGCAGCGCCCGCTCCATTCACTCCGAAGTCTTTGCGGTTGACCGTGGTCGTGGCCGAAGCTCCCATGTGGAGGTTGCCTTTCGGGTCTTTGATTGGCGCGGTGGGGCCGTCGACGTCGAGGACGACTTCCTTAGTCACGCCGTGAATCGTCAGATCGCCCACGACTTTCATTTTTCCGCTTCCCGCAGTCTCGACGCGCCTGGATTTGAATGTAAGCGTGGGATACTTGGCCACATCAAAGAAATTAGGACTGCGCAAATCGTTGTCCCGCATCTCAACCCGCGTGTCTACGGAGTTCGCATCGATGGTCGCCTCGATCGTGGTCTTGGCCGGGTCAGAAGGGTCATATTGAACTGAGCCGCTTACTTTAGTGAACGCGCCCCTAACCGTCGAAATTCCCAGGTGTCGCACGGAGAACTGTGCCGCGGTGTGGTTGGGATCGATGTTCCAGGTTTGCAAGTTTGAAGTTCGCATCTGGGCAGCTGCGGGAAGGATCAGAATCAAGGACAAGACAACAATAAAAACAAAAACACGCATGTGCGATTTTCTCCTCAGAATTAGATGTGGCGTGTAGTCTGCAGGCTCTTTCTTATGTCGCTTACGGTTGCAGATTAAACGAGCCCTTCAGTTTGATGTCACGCGACGAAGATCCAACCAGAACATCGAACTCTCCGGGCTCCGCTAGCCAGTCCTTCTTCGCGGCGCTGTAGAACGCCATTGCGCCGCGGTCAAGCGTGAACTGGACATCTTTTGTTTCTCCCGGGGCCAGATCAACTCGGCGAAAGCCTTTCAGTTCCTGCGTAGGGCGATCCACGCTCGAGTGTCCGTCGTGCACGTAGAGCTCTACTACTTCCGCGCCGGAGCGTGATCCGCCATTGTGAACCCGGAGGCTCACTTCGACAGGCTTGCCGGGCACTACGTGGTCTGGCGAAACCTTCAGATCGCTGTAATCGAACTTGGTGTAGGAAAGACCATATCCGAAGGGAAAAAGAGGCTCTACCTTGTGCTTGTCGAAATATCTGTAGCCGACGTAAATGCCTTCTGCATAATCGACCTGGAGGTTCTCGCCGGGATAATGTCCGTAAGCCGGAGAATCTTTCCACTCCTTCACGAAAGAGACAGGGAGTTTTCCTGAAGGATTTGCATTGCCAAACAAAACATCCGCGATTGCATTTCCTCCTTCCTGCCCGCCATACCACAAGTCCAGAATGGCGGGAACATTCGCGATCCACCTGCTCATAATGACCGGACCGCCGGCGTTGATCACAACCACAGTATTCTTGTTGACCTTAGCCACGGCTTCGATGAGGTCGTCTTGTCCGGCGGGCAAATCGAGCGACTTGATATCGAAGCCTTCCGACTCAAGCTTCGGCGATCTGCCTACCACGATGACTGCAGCATCCGCTTTCGCCGCGGCGTTGACGGCTTCATTTCTGAATTGCTCTCGCGCCTCTGGAGTGTCTTTGCCTGGATCCTCGCCTTCCATGGAAACGCCCAAAGCATAACTCACTTGCATGCGCTGCCCGGCTCGATCCTGAATACCCTTCAACGGAGTTATGGAATATTTGGGAGTGACCAGTGAACTGCCGCCCCCGCCTGTTCTGGCCACCGCAGCACTCGGCCCTATGACAACGACTGAGTGAATCTTCGCAGGATCGAGCGGGAGTAAATCGTTTGTGTTCTTGAGCAGGACGATACTCTCGGTGGACGCTTTGCGTGCCAGGGCCCGCTGCTCGGGCGTATCGATTTCGCCGGTTGCGGTGTGCGGCTCGTCGAATTGGCCGCTGATGAACATCACGCGTAACATGCGGCCTACGTTGTCGTCAATGGTCGCGGTGGATATCTTGCCGGACGATATTTCGGGAAGCACCCTCTCAGGAACCAGCCATCCGGCCCCGTTCCCGGACGCTTGCGTTTTCGGCTTTGCCAGCCACGTTTTCATGGGTTCACCGCCGGGCATCTCCAGATCCATCCCGGCATTCACCGTTCCGGCTGTGCTGTAGGTGCTGCCCCAGTCAGAGACAACGAATCCTTTAAAGATCCACTGTTTTTGGAGAACGTCTTTGAGTAAGGCAGGGTTCTCGGCACAATAGACTCCGTTGAGCTTGTTGTAGGCGGACATCACAGACCAGACGCCAGCATCCTGAACCGCTGCTTTGAAGGCGGGGAAATAAATTTCTTGCAATGCCCGCTCGTCGACTTCGGCATTGATGCGATGCCGTTCGAACTCCTGATTATTCGCGGCAAAGTGTTTGACAGTCGCGATGACGCCCTCGCTCTGAACTCCCTTGATGTAAGCCACCGCCATGCGGGTAGCGAGATAGGGATCCTCGCCATACCCCTCGAAGTTTCTTCCCCAGAGGGGAGTGCGGTTGATGTTCACGGTTGGTCCCAGAATCATGTCGCGGCCTAAGGCTTTCACTTCCTGTCCGATCGCTTGCCCCTCACTTTGCGACAAGTCCGTATCCCATGTCGCGGCCATCGCAATTCCCGCGGGGAATGCGGTTGTAGTGACTTGTTTCTTGGCCACCTCCGCACTGGTTTCAGAGGAAGGCCCGGCCCATGATCTTATGCCGAGCGGGCCATCGGCCATTTTGATCGAGGGAATGCCGAGCCGTTGATTGGGGAGGCTCTGCATCCAATCGGCTCCGCTCAACATGGCAACCTTTTCCTGGAGCGTCATGCGGCCCAGCAAATCTTGAACGCGCTGTTCAACCGGCAGGCTGGGATTCTTGTAGGGCGGAACGTCGGAACTGCTGGGGTTCTGGGCTAGGCACACGATCGCCACGAAGAGAATCGAAACCAGACAGGGGAGACGCCTCATGGTTATACCTTCTCAGATGGTCTTGAATTCACGGGTAAGTTTACCGTACATAGCAAGCGCCCGGTGCTGGTGCTGAATCTGGCCCTTCGGCGAACTCCGACAAGCGCGCAGCCTATTGGTGAGGTAGCAAGCAACCCTCGGTTGAGGTTTCGCAACAAAATCACGGCGTCGCACGGGTTGTCTTAAGGGTGTTCGATCGCGATTAAACTAACGGAGCATTGATGAAACAAGCGGATAGCCGTAACCACCCGCACGGGTCGCGACCTTACACTGGACAGCGCAGGCAAGATTCAGGTAAAACAAAATCGGCCAAGATCAGTCCGCAAGGCGTTTTAGGAACGAACCCCACCCGGGAAAACAGCTCGCCGCGGAACCGGGATCAAGAAAAATCAGCGCGGGATACGTACGAAAAAGCATCGTAGTTCCGAGTGGAATTGGGACGCGGAGGGTTTATTACCTTGAGCTTTTTGTCGTGAGTGGTCTCCATGACAAGCACGACTTACATTTTTCGGGGAGAAGAAAGGCAGCATGGCACGGGCGTGAAAGAGTAAAGATATAGGGACTTTCGACGTTGTGCCGTTTTGAAAAAGTCGCCTCACCACCACGCAACCCGCAGCAGCAAAGCAGCACCGGGCAAGCGAAGGATGGTAGGCAAGAGGAAACGCGATGCGTATTGTGAAGTCCATTCGTACTTTGTTGTTCGCCGTTGTCGTGCTGGCAATGTCGGCGGCGTCGTTTGCTCAAGTGGGGATAGGGATATCGGTCAATTTCGGCCCACCTGCGCTTCCTGTGTACGAGCAGCCTCCATGTCCTGAGGAGGGCTATATCTGGACACCCGGCTACTGGGCCTACGGCCCGGACGGTTATTACTGGGTGCCGGGCACGTGGGTGCTGGCGCCTCAGCCAGGATTCCTATGGACTCCAGGATGGTGGGGATGGGGCGGCTCCGCGTTCATTTTCCACATCGGCTACTGGGGTCCGCAGATCGGGTTCTACGGCGGGATCAATTACGGATTTGGCTACTTCGGGAACGGCTATGAAGGTGGACGTTGGGACAACGGACGCTTCTTTTACAACCGCTCAGTAAACAATATCAATGTCACCAATATTCACAACGTTTACAACACCACCGTGATCAATAACACCACAGTGAACCGCGTCAGCTACAACGGTGGCAGCGGTGGAATCACGGCGCGCCCTACGCCTCAACAAGACGCGGCTGAGAGGGAGAGACACATTCCGCCCGTAGCGGCTCAAACTCAGCATGAGGAAGCTGCGCGCAACGACCCACAGCAACGGGCATCGGTGAACCAGGGCAGGCCCGCGGTCGCAGCCACTGCGAGACCTGGAGAATTCAAGGGCGCAGGGGCCGTGCCAGCGAGAGAGGCGGGAGCGCCGTATCATCCGCCAGCCGGCAACGGGCAAGCTGGTCGTCCGGAGAACAATGTTCCCCGCCCCGGAAATAGCGGGCAGGCTGCGCATCCAGAGAACAACAATGTTCCTCGGCCGCCCGCTCCGACGCACGCTAAGGATGTTCAGCCACACGAACGTCCTGCTCCGCCAAGCACGGGAAACCCCAAAACGGATCAGAAATACCAGCAACAGCAGGACAAGCTTTACGCGAAGCAGGAGCAGCAACACCAGAAACTCCAACAGAAGCAGGAGCAGGACCATCAGCGGGCGGCCCAGCAGCAGGCTAACGAGGCGAGAAACCAGCAGATGGAGCAGAAGCACGCGCAACAGACGCAGCAAATGGAGGCAAAACACACGCAGCAGCAACAGCATCTGCAGCAGAAGCAACAGCCACCGCAACAGCACAGTCAACCCAAGCCTGCAAAGTAGGTCCGTTCGCAAACGGAACGCTTAAAGGCAATCAATAAGACTGAGGCCGCGCCGGGTGTGATCTATCCCGCGCGGCCCAGCCTCCTAAAATCAATCCTCTCGCAACCATCAAGTCCGATCGAACTCTCCTGCCTCGATCACCGAACTGCGAGCGCGCGCCTACCTTCCGTTTCCCATTTTCTCGTGCACGATGTGGCCGCATGAGCAGGGTTTGCCTTAGACTCTCTATGCACAAGGTTTCCCGGAGGTCTCTTTGGCCAGTGTTCTAAGGATCGCTCCTGCACTCAAGAAGCGCGCCGCGCAAATCAAGCTGATCCTCATGGACGTGGACGGCACGATGACTGACGGCAGCGTCACGCTGCTCTCGCAAACCGACGGCACCGCCCTCGAAATTAAAACCTTTGATGCACACGACGGCCAGGGGCTGACGCTTGCGCACACCGCCGGTCTCCGGACCGGCTGTATTACGGGTCGCGAAAGTGCCGCGCTACTTCGCCGCGCGAACGAAATGAAAATGGAATTTGTTTACATGAAACAGCCACTGAAGATGCCGGCGTATGAAGAAATCCTTCACAAGGCGGGGGTCTCCGATTCGGCTGTTGCTTATATCGGCGATGACCTTCCAGATATTCCGTTGATGCGCCGAGCGGGCCTTGCGGTTGCCGTGGGCGATGCGGTTCCCGAGGTGAAAGACGCTGCGCACTATACAACGAAATCGCTGGCTGGACACGGCGCAATTCGCGAAGCCATCGAACTCGTTCTTAAATCCAAAGGCATCTGGGAAGCAATGATCGACAAGGCGCGGGCCTGAGCCGTTAATTCTTCTTCGACGCTGGATCATTCGCCGGATCGAAGTACCGCGTGTCGGTTGGACCGAAGCCAGAGATTTGCACAATCACGGGAGAATCTTCAGTCCGGGCAAAGTGATTGACGCCACCCGGCTCCGAATAAACGCTTCCTGGGGGCAGCGTCTTCAGCGACTTCTCATCGAATGCCGTGCCATAACCGAAGTGCCAATCGCCAGAGACGACAGCGGCCATGCGATCGTCGCGATGGGAGTGGGCCTGTATCGTGGTGTGAGGCGGAATAAAAAGGAGAATCGTATAAAAACCTACTTTTGACGGATCGCCGAACAACACCTTCGAACGAACTCCCGGCACAGCCGAACTGCCCGTCGGGCTATCGTTGAAGGCGCTCGCTGAGACCTCCTGCGGCGTCATGCGCATTTGAGGTAGGTTAGACGGGTTCGATGCAAACGCGGTGCACAAGCAGAGTGAGACAATCATTGTGTTCTTAATCATCGCTAATGTTCCTTTCGACCAGTTGCTGTTGTGTGTCGATGAACCGCTCGCCTCGAGAATCTAAGACACCTCACAGGAACTTTATCAGCGCGTCGGTCGTTTCCCACACTCTCGAGGTGTGCGCGCCAAAACAGCTTTTCTATTCTGCGGCCTTCGTCGCCAATGTTTCGACAGCCGCGATGTTTTGCAAAAGCTCCGATGGCAAGCCGTGCCGCTCCTGCAAATAGACGGGGCTGTTGTAACTGACCCAAACCTTTCCTTGAGCGTCTTCAGAGATCAAAATCTTCAGAGGAAGGTCGATGGCGATACTGGGCGTGGCAAGCATCAGGGGAGTGCCGGCTTTTGGGCTGCCGAAGATAAGCAGCTTGGTGGGCGGCATTTTCAATCCCACCTTTTCCGCTTCTCCGCTGTGGTCGATGAGGGCAAAGAGCGCGACTCCTTTGGATTGCAGAATATTCTTGAGCCGATCCACGGTTTGCTCGACCGTATGATTGCTCGGCTTCACGACGATTCCCTTATCTGCCCTAGGTGCCATGGATGCCCCCTCATGATTAGGTTTGTTGTTTTCGAGATTTAAGTTCGCGGAACCGTGTACGGAAACCAGGTAGATCGCCATCGCCAGTCCAACCAAGGCCAGAAACAAAGCGATCAAGACAGCCTGCATCGACGGACGCGGCGGCACAAGCCCTCCTTGATCCAACTGCCGGACCAATCGAACGTGATCCCATGCAGAATGAATATTCACGACCACTCCCACTGCGATCAGCGCGGTGCCGAACCAGAGCGACAACCCATAAGACTGGGCTGAAGGTGCGTGCTCGACGACTTGGAGCTGCTGCAGGAAGAGACCGAAGCGCGCGACAACAAAACCAAACCCCATCAACGCTAGAC
>Ga0308309_10003002_pt1 | contig 10087 bp, 6 predicted proteins | sample HubBroMetageWFT5_FD_192491 | JGI IMG/M metagenome (GOLD analysis project Ga0308309, IMG submission 192491) | Warmed and freeze-thawed soil microbial communities from the Hubbard Brook experimental Forest, New Hampshire - Hubbard Brook CCASE Soil... | ecosystem: Environmental > Terrestrial > Soil... | reverse complement strand
TTGAGCGTCGTGCGGCCCACGCCGTGCGCCCTGTGAACTTCCGCAAGCAATACGGCCGCATCTACGGTGCGGAAGTCACGCAACGCAATTGTGGCTAACCGAGGGGCAAGGTACATCTCCCACAGGCTTTTGTACCCGGCGGTGCTAACGGAAGAAAACGAGGAATCTTAACCAAATTAGGGAATACAGTTACGAAATATTCACAGCGCACCGTTTTTATTGTAGAAGATCGGGTACCCCCGGGACTCTAGACGGTGTTGAAATTTTCGTAACTTTTTCCTGAAGCTTGGCGATTTAGGGCTGCCTAATAGGCCGCTGCCAATTGCAGTCGTGGCTGCTATAGGATTATGCCCGCTCGATTTCGCGCGTCGTCAAGTGTCGAGGGATCGATTTCCATTTGAGGATAAGTGACGCGGCGGTTTTTCTTAATCTTTTCTGGAAGCGAATTCCACAGACCGTCACTGAAGATAATCTTTTCGTACTTGCCAAGGGAGACAAAGCGCGAAAGATCTCGAATTTTTTTCCTTGGCAAAATGAACAACTCAGTGGACGATTCGACAAGAAACGCTCGGTAAATGTCCCGAATCATGCCGAGGGTTGGGTAGCCAGAGTCTTCGAGGACAAGAACGACTGAACTACCGCGCGGCAGAGAACGGAATTGATCCCGATATTTTGCAGAATATATCAAGCTGAGCGGAAGTACTTCAGCGACCCGGCCCTTGGCAAGTTTTTGAACCTGTTCGAGTCTATAATAGTTGGTCAGCACAACCCGAACGCCGTTTAGACCGCCCTGTCGCATACCCCGCATCTCTTCAAGAGAGATCCCAGGCACATTCACACCCCAGCTCTGGGAAATCATGGCGGCTCTCTCAAGAGCGATCGGTTTCGTGACATCCACGTAAATGACGAAAGGGGTAGCCCGTTCAAGTATCCGAGCCCGCTGGTATAGATAACGAGCGAAGGCGGACGGAGCGATTCCCAACCGATGGGCTCTTGTGAGCACACTGCCTGAAAGCTTTTCACAATGCTCAGTGAGATCTCCGCGTTCGCCATATTTCCGCTGCGAGGCAACCACTACACCCTTACCATGGCGCAAACTCAGGATCCCTAGGCGTTGTAGACTCATATACGCTTTCCGAACGACGCTTCGTCCAACACCCGTCTGCTTCTCAACATCTCGAATAGACGGCAGTGTATCGCCTGGCCTAAGCGTTCGAAGCAGGAGAGCGAGTTTCACCTGTTCCTGAATCTCCGAGTGAGCTGGTAGAAGACTATAAGGATCAATGAAAAACTCTATCAATGAACCTCCTTCTGAGGGACGGAAAAGACCCTTGGCGGGAGAACAATACCAGGAATGAAAATTGATTGCACTCGACTGCGGGTCGGGTGTCTCAATTTCAGGGATGGCCTTCACAGTAAGGTGTTTATTCATACCTTTTCCGCTTCCGTTTGCCCGGATGCTAGGTAAAACGAACGGCAAGGGATCTAAAGCAACCGCCCGAGTCGCGTCGCGACGCTCTCTCATCAGTTTAATGAGCGGCGGTAGAGAGCCAGATTAGTCAATGATGGCGCCGAGCCCGTACGGTCGAGAACAATGCGGCCATTGGGCGAGGCCATAGAGTTCTGCAGAATTTGCCGCGATCGAAGGAGCGCCATCGCAGGAGTCCTTTCAAAAAGCAAGCAATGTCTTTTCGATGTGGGTGCCGAGGTTAAGCGTGAATGCGGCTGCTATTCCATATTTCGTCCTTGACTACCGCCTGTTCGCCATTTTTGACGCCATTTGAAACAAGAGCTCGCGTTTCCTATCGTCCATCTGCGAGAATAGTTTGGCGAAAGTCCGTAGCTCACGTTCGTCTTTTGTGGTCACCGCACGACGCACAATTTTTTGTGCAGGTATATCTGGCTTCTCTGCATGTGCATCATCGGTGAAAAATCTGTACATCGGAATTTCCAACGCACGGGCCATTTTCTCTAGAGTATCGACAGACGGAACTGTGTGCCCATTTTCGATTCGCGAAATGTAACAGCGAAGGAGGCCCGTGCGCTTTTCGACTTCGCCTTGCGACATCCCTTTCTGTTCACGCAAATCTTTCAAGCGTTCACTGATAACCATGAATGATACCTCCAACTTAATGTTACGTACATAAATATTGATCCTTAAGTAATGTATCAAGATCCGATCTTGAAAGACGTCTCGTCTTACCCGCTCAGACCAGGAAGAACGCGTCGAATCGAGCCCCGAAGGGTTATCTTTCGAAATCCGCTCGACTTCGCGTCGTTGCGGAAAGAAAACAGATGTCGGCGTAGGCGGAAACATACATCTGGCGGCATCACCGTAAAGCGATGAGGACGCCTTCGAGACTAAGCTTTCTCAGGACCTCAAATTATTCAGCCTACGTAAACCATGGGTTCCATCGGAAGTTTGGACATCATTTCGACGCCCTTATCCGTAATAAGCAAAGTAGAGGAACAAATTGTTCTGACTCCTCCGTCGCCAGGAACAACCACATTCGGATGCCAACTGATGACCATTCCGGGTTGCAAGACTATGCCTGCTGTACCTTCTGAAGTGATCCTCGGACCTTCATGATTGTTTCTGCCGATGAAGTGTCCGATCAAAACTGTTGAGCCTTCCGGGTACCCTTTGCTCTTGATATAGTTGTTTGCCTTTTCATACACCGCTTTTAGTTCTTTGCCAGGTTTCATCTCCTCAAGGACGATTTGAAAAGACTCGTAGATTACTTGAGCGCCACGCTTCTGTGACTCAGGGATGCTTTCGGGTGTGCCAACGGCAAAAGTAAACATGCGCTCAGTCTGAAATCCATTGGCCACAACAATTGGTTCGCAGAGCACGATGTCGCCCTTGGTGATCGGCCGATTTTGAGCAGCGGTTGCCCAAATCCCGGCGGAATAGGGGGCCGCGCCGAGAATTAACATACTCGAGTCTGCCCCTGCCTGCATCATCGCATGCAGTACTTCCGTGAAGATTTGCTTATCCAATGTACCGGGGACAAGCATCTTCTTTATCAAGGGGATGGCGACCTCATCGCTAATTCTTGCCGTGTATCTCATTAACGCAATTTCCGCTTCATCCTTGACGTATATCTGGGACCACAATAGAGGATTAGAGTCCTCTATATGCAGATCGGGGAGCGCGCTCTGAAGGTAAGGTGGCAACATCCAGTCGACTTCCCCACCTGACAAACCAATCCTGCCGCGCGTCAATTTCCGGTCTTTGAGCGTGCTAACGAGAGCTTTATAGAAATTCTCACTAGTTGTTTCTGAAACGGGATCCTTCGGTACGTCGATCACATCGTCGATCCATAGGGTCTTTGTCGCGAAACGCTTGTGCGCAGAACTATACATTTGAACAAACAGAATTGGAGTTCCTTGAGCGGGAATAAAAGCTACCCCAGGCTCCATAGAAGACGGGTGATAGTTGCAGAAATATCCGATGTAGTTAAGACACCGATTGCTGATAATCAAAGCATCGAGACCTGCGCTTTTCACACTATCCTGGAACTTGCGGATTTGTTTCTGACCATATTCCTTTGAGTTCAATACTGCAGCCTCGGGCGGCGTTGGAAACGACGGGACTTCACCAGCCTGACTCCGCCCAGTAGCCCAACCTAATTCTGGGTTCGTCAAGGCAGCGGCCCCGGCACACATTCCGGCGCGTAGGAATCCTCTTCTACTCGGATTTTCATTGGTACCTGCTATTTTTTCTGACTTCTCGATGAAGAGATTGCTACCTTCCCGCCTTGTCGTCAGCATGTTATTTCCTCCATTAGTTATGATCTGTAAGTGCCTCTAATTCCGGGCGAGGCTGGCAGACTTCGTCCTTAGAAATAAAACTTCAGCGCGAACTGAATCTCGCGTTCCGGAACCGAGGTTGCGAGCACTTGTCCAAAATTTGGTGATGATATGTCGTTTACCGGCAAATCAAAGATCGGATGATTGAAAGTATTAAAGATTTCGGTCCTAAACTCGAGCTGAGTCCTTTCAGATGTCCTGAATGACTTGAATATTGAAAAGTCGAAGTCTCGTAGGCCGTCCGCGAGCACAATATTGCGACCCGAATCGCCAAACCCTCCGCCTGGAACCACCCTTTGGAAACACGCTTTGTTGAACCACTCTGCCACCGTGGCATGGAAGTTATTTGGGTTGCACACGACATTAGGGCGATCTCCAGCACTCCCTGTCAAGGAGGGGTCAGAACTGTCGAAGACAGTGAAAGGACTGCCACTCTGGAGAGTCAATATCCCGTTTATCTGCCAATTTCCGATTAGCTGTTTGACGAACCCGCTTGAATTTTTTCCGAATGGTAATTGATACATAAAATTAAAAACGAAACGATTCCGAGCGTCGAATGCAGCTGGGCCCTTCTCGGCCGCGATATCGTGAGAGTTCTGCGGCAATTCTTGACCCGCGATGCCAAATGAGAAATCGTTCATCGAACTATAGTCGATGGCCTTGGACCAAGTATAGGCGATCTGAAATTGAAGACCGTTTCGCATTTGTCGCGTGAGACTCGTTTGGAGAGCATTGTAGTTTGAGCTGAACGCAGTTATAAACGTGTCGAGGCCCGTAAGGCCGGGATAGGGTCTGCGCTCATTTAAATTTGCTTCGGTGTTAGTGGTCTGTCCATTGCAAGGCTCGGCTGGACTCGCCAAACATGCCTGGGCTTGATCGATCGGCCCGGTGAGCTTTGTACCCTTCGTCCCCACGTAGCCGACTGACCAAAGCATCCCACCAGGAAGCTGTTGTTCAACGGTGAGGTTCCACTGTTGTATGTAAGGAGTGCGGTTCTTTGGGTCCACGATCGTCGGCCCGAGGGGTCCCGGCGACGGGATGGGGAATACTATGGGTGGGTAAAATGGCGACGCACCAAAATAAGGATCCGCAAATGCGTAGTTGCCCGGAAGAAATGGCAGAGCTGCGGTGCGGATCGAAGGCGTACCATCTGTGCTGTTAATGATGCCATCTAATGCAGTGGCGTCATAAAAAATGCCATACCCAGCGCGTACACTTGATTTTCCTTTTCCGAACGGATCCCAGGCGAAGCCTATCCGTGGAGAAAATCCGTTGTAGTCAGTAGCGATGATTGCTTGGCGTACTCCTTTGTCGTATCCCGCCAGAACGATTCCCGTCGGCAAGTCAGGTTCATATGTGGACTGCTGCCCCGGTATGAACGTAGCCAGCCGAGGGTGTCCAATCCTGAAGATATTTGGATCATGAAAAGGGTCAAAAACCTCCCATCGAAGGCCATAATTTATAGTGAAGTTTTTCTTAATCCGATAGGAGTCTTGAGCGAACAGCGCATACGACGAGGCCCTCAAATTACGCACAGCATCCCCTTCAGCTTGCAAGAAATATAGAGGCGCTCCGAACAAGTAGTCAGCGAATGCATTTCCGGTAATCTCGCCAGCAAAATTGAAATTTCCAGAAGTGAAATTCCCGGTGTTTACGTTTACTTGTGATCGGCGATACTCGCCGCCAAAGCGTATTGAATGTGGCCCTTTCTCGACAGATACGGCGTCACTCCAAAGGAAAATGTTATTAACCTTTGTGAAATCCTTCTGTCCAGGAGCACCACTAGGGGCAAGACCAGAAACGCTTACACCTGGAAGCGACGGTTCTTGTGTGACTGGATAAGTAAATCCAAATGAATCTGTGTCAGGGTGGCTAACGAGCAGATTATTTCCGTAATTGCTTCTCAGGTAGGCGAAGCGAGCTACGTTCAACCAATTGGATGACATCGTAAACGTGTCGGAAAGCACGAAGTTTTGGAATAGCGACGGGTTCGTCACAGGGAATCCGGGCACTCCCGAACTCGTGCTGGTTCCAGCACCGCCTTCCCCCGCAACAGGCTCAAACTCCCGGCCGGCGTCAAACGCATAGCGAGCCGACAACGAGTGCCGTGCTGTGGTGTGGTCTATCTTAATTAGGAACTGGTCGTGATTATTAGTTATCGGAGGAGCTGCTTGATACACATTAGTTCCTACATTCGGCTCTGGCCAGTAATTATTGATTAGCTTGACAGCGAGAGGATCGAGACAAGTGGACTTTATGACATTGCCCGAAATACACCCACCTACAGGGTCAGTCAACGGTGTGCTAATACTAGAAAAATTTCCACTCCGCTCAGCATCAGAAGGAACAATACTATTGAGGGGTATTCCTTGGTTCAGTCGTAATCCCTCATATGTTGCGAAGAAAAATGTCTTTCCCAACTTCTTCAATGGACCGCCAATCGTCCCGCCAAACTGATTTCTAACAAGCTCTGACTTCTGCGAAAGAAAATAGTTCGTGGCATCCAGTGCATCGTTGCGAACAAATTCGTAAACATCCCCGTGATAGTCTAAGGTGCCTGTCTTAGTCACGATATCGATGACCGAGCCGCCGCCCTGGCCGAACTCCGCCGGATACAAATTCGTTTGGATCTTAAACTCTTGAATAGCGTCCGGCACCGGAACGATGGCCGCAATGTTTAAGACGGGGTCATTATTCAAGGCGCCGTCGATTAATACTGCATTCATCGTATTCCTGACTCCGTTGACATACGGCAGAATTTCGACTCCACCAGGCAAGCTAGCAGGGGATCCCTTTAACGTTATCGGACGAAGGTTCTGCGTGACACCAGGAACCATGTAGGATAACTGAATGAAATTGCGTCCATTGAGCGGCAGGTCGTTGATACGTTGTTGCTCGACCACTCCGCCGACTACCGATTCAGTGGTCTCAACGGCTCCCACAGGGTTCGATCGCACCTCGACCTGCTGTGACACGCTCCCGACTTGCAGACTGATATCCGCTCTGGCAACTTCGGAGACAATGACAATTACGCCGGTCTGTTTATAAGATTTAAAGTTGTTGAGTTCTGCGTTAATTGTATAGGACCCCACTGGTAGGTCTGTGAATCGATAGCTTCCCGAAGCGTCGCTAGTAGTTTCTCTCGAGACTAACGTTCCCTCATTAACGCAACTGACTTTGACGCCGGCTAACAGCCCACCGCTCGGGTCAGAGATTGTCCCCTCAATGTTTCCGGTAGTGACCTGAGCTTGAGCAATTGAGGGCAGCACTCCGAAAAACATCACTGTCCAGAAACAGAGACAAATCAACCTTCCTTTGACATCTGTCATACGCATCGTCGACCTCCTCGGCGCGTAGAAATCGATTGTCGTTCGTCTGCTTCTTAACTTTTTGAAAAGTGTGTGACAGCGGGAAAGGCTATACCAAAATCAACTGTCTTAAGTCAATAACAATTGTTATTATTCTGTTCACAGGTGAACTAAGGCGGCTAGGGCGTTCGTTTTTCTATTTGATTCGAATGCTTTTTGTTGTCTGAAGCGCAACGAATGCGCACAAGTTGTCCTCTACCGGAAGAACGTGCGACGTGACAAATCTACGTTCATGTCGGAGACAATCGGATGGTGGAACACAGAGTCTGTTTTACACAAATACGGACTTAGTATTTCGCCTAACCGTGGCGGGCTGCTCTAGTCACAAATTTCTGGCGTCGACGGCACACGGAGCACTAGGATGCGCGAGTTCGGAGTCCAAATCGGAAATTTCGGCTTAAGTCATAGGGGGAGGTTCCAGTGAATGCTTTTCCCGTAATGCTCGGCGCGCTGTGTGTTTTTGCAATAGGTTATCGCTACTATAGCGCCTACATCGCCGCCAAAGCGCTCGAGTTAGACGATCGCCGCACCACTCCTGCCCACGTCTTTGAAGACGGCCACAACTATGTGCCGTCTCCTAAGGTCGTCCTGTTCGGCCACCACTTCGCCGCGATTGCCGGTGCCGGTCCTCTCGTCGGACCTACTCTCGCCGCGCAATTCGGCTTTGCTCCGGGTTTCATCTGGCTGTTGGTCGGTGCTGTCCTCGCGGGCTGCGTTCAAGACTTCATCGTCCTGGTAGCTTCCATGCGACACGCCGGCCGTTCTCTCGCCGAAATTGCCCGCACTGAGATCGGTCCCTTCGCCGGTTTAGTCTCCATGATTTGCATCCTTTTCATACTCGTGGTAACGATGGCCGGCCTCGGAATCGTAGTTGTCAACGCTCTGTCCAATAGCCCATGGGGCATCTTCACCATCGGCAGCACAATTCCCATCGCGATTGGAATGGGCCTTTACATGTTTAAGAGCTCCCCGGGCCAGGTGAAAGTCGGATTGCCCAGCGCGGTCGGCGTCGTTCTGTTGATCGCCGCGGTTGTTGCTGGACGCTGGATAGCCTCGACGCCGTTCGCCATGCAGCTCACTTTTACCCCGCACCAGATCACAATCCTGATGGCCGCTTACGGTTTCATCGCGTCAGTGCTCCCGATCTGGCTTCTGCTCGCACCGCGGGATTATCTGTCCACTTATGTGAAGCTCGGCACGATCGCAGTTTTGGTTGTCGGTGTTCTGTTCGTCCATCCCGACATTAAGTTCCCTGCCTTTACCCCGTACGTTCACGGCGGCGGCCCGATTATCAAGGGCGCGCTTTTCCCGTTCCTCTTTGTCACCATCGCCTGCGGCGCTATTTCCGGCTTCCATGCGCTGGTAAGCTCCGGCACGACTCCGAAAATGATCAACAAAGAGACCGACGCTCGCATGATTGGTTACGGCGCTATGGTCGCCGAATCTCTCGTCGGCGTTTTGGCGTTGATTGCAGCCTGTTCGATGTTCCCCGGAGATTATTTCGCCATCAACGTTCCTCCGGACGTTTACGCCAAGCTTGGCTTGCATACCGTGAACCTCGACATGTTTTCCGCCCAAGTTGGGGAAAATCTTGCGGGACGTACGGGCGGCGCTGTTTCACTTGCAATAGGTATGGCGCAGATTTTTCGCGGCTTGCCGGGAATGTCCGCGCTGATGGGTTACTGGTATCACTACGCCATCATGTTCGAAGCCCTATTCATCCTCACCACCATCGATGCCGGGACGCGCGTGGCTCGTTACGTTCTCCAGGAAATCCTCGGAAAAGTAAGCAAGCCTTTTGCCGACACCAGATGGCTCCCAGGAAACCTAGTCGCAACCGCACTGATCGTTTTCGGATGGGGCTACCTGATTTATACCGGCTCGATCTCTACGTTATGGCCGCTCTTTGGAACGGGAAACCAGCTCCTCGCCACCATCGCACTGGCTGTAAGCACCACTTTTTTGATTAACATGGGCAAGAAAAAATACGCATGGATCACTGCACTTCCCATGCTTTTCGTGGGCACAACAACAATTACCGCAGGCATCCTTTCAATCCGGAATATTTTCTGGCCTCTCACTCGCGTGCCGAAGACCATGTTCACCGGTTATCTTGATTCCATCTTGATGGCGATGTTCATCCTTGGTGTCGTTCTTGTAGTGGCAGACGCGGCTCGTCGTTGCTGGCTCACTCTCCACGGTACTCCCGTTCCTAAGGATTGCTTTGGACCACCCGTGGTGGACGGTGAGATTCGGATGGGCTGCTGCTGAATCTCGGGGATTATGCAATCAAGTGATAATTATGCAGTTAACACATAAACACTACTGAGCTAAGATCATTTGATGCTTTCGTTGCTACTCAACAATCCACCTCCTACTGGCCATCCGGGGCCTTTTAACAGGACTAGCATAATTCTAGTAATACTCTTCTTCGTGTTTGTGGTTTGGATAATGACCTCTAAAGATAGGGGCCAATAATGAACCTCATAGACGTAACCAAAGCCTATGCAATCGAAGATCAATGCCTAGATTTCCTAGAGGGAATGCGCTGGCTTGATGGCCCGTGCTGTCCTGTGTGCGGCAACGATAAAATCTCCCGCATCACTCGCGAGACCAAGGGCAAGAACGATGGCTTCAGCGGCGGCAAGCTTCCGAATCTATGTGTGGTTCTGAGCGTGGAACACCTGAATGACAAGTACCGACAAATCTGCTCGATATTGAACAGAACCGAGCAGAGGACGGTCAATTAGTTTGCGCGCAAAACGGCATCTTAAATTAAGTTAATCGTCCGGCACCAACCTCCCACTTGATTGCATAACAACGTCGGCTCCTTAGACCCGAGTAGACTGTCTTTTAGGGCCTGCGGCCCGCGAAACTTAATGAAAATCACTTGAGGTAAGATTTGC
>Ga0308309_10003001_pt1 | contig 10088 bp, 10 predicted proteins | sample HubBroMetageWFT5_FD_192491 | JGI IMG/M metagenome (GOLD analysis project Ga0308309, IMG submission 192491) | Warmed and freeze-thawed soil microbial communities from the Hubbard Brook experimental Forest, New Hampshire - Hubbard Brook CCASE Soil... | ecosystem: Environmental > Terrestrial >... | reverse complement strand
TCCGGTGACACGCGTCCGTTGCGTATGGTCGCGCACCCCAATAACACCTTCGCTTATGTGAGCAACGTCGAAGCAGGCACGTTGTCCACTTTCCGCCTCAACGATGGTTCGCTGTCACCAGTTACAGCCGACGCTCCAACCGGTCAACATCCTTTTGGGATTGCACTCGATCCTACAGGGAGCTTTTTGTACGTCGCCAACAAGGTGGACAACACCATTTCCGCGTTTTCGGTGAACGCCATGACCGGCATACCTTCTCCTCTGGCGCACTCGCCGTCCCCTGCGGGAGGCAGCGGTCCGGTCGGCATAGTGATTGTCCCCAGTCATTGATTCCCGGGTCAGGCGCTTAATTACGGTTGAGTCCGCACGAGCAACCAGGGGTCAAGCTGTTTTGGCCGGTCGGAATCCGCTAACCCAACGGGCTGTCGTCAGATGCTCAGCGCTGCGGCAGTGATCCAAGGCTTGGATTCCAAACTGACCCGTCGCCCGTGAAGCTGACTCGTTCTCTCTCGACCTAAATAGGCTTGTTGCAGTTCCCCCGCACAACTAATATAGCTTCGGTCTTTTTCCGGGGTGAGGTGAGCCATGAAGCGATTTACAGGAATGATGATTGTGGTGATGGGAATGTTGCTCGGCGCGCAAACGATGGCCGCGCAGGAATGGTCACAGGCATGGGCGCGGGAGCGAATCGAAAAATCGCCGCGCCACAGCGAGTGGGTCACGGTAATGCACGATGGCCGGAACGTGGAAGCGCTGGTGGTTTACCCCGAATCGAAAGACAAGCGTCCCGTGGTGCTGGTGATTCACGAAATCTTCGGATTAAGCGACTGGGCGCAGGAACTTGCCGACGAAGTGGCCGCGGCGGGTTACATCGCCGTCGCGCCAGACCTGCTGAGTGGCATGGCGCCGAACGGCGGCCGAACCAAAGATTTCCCCACAGGCGTCACCGAGGCTGTCAGCACGTTGAATCCCGACCAGGTGACGGCAGATCTGAACGCCGCGGCGGACTATGCCCTGAAGCTGCCTGCCGCGAACGGCAAATTGTACGTCACAGGATTCTGCTGGGGCGGCGGGCAGAGTTTCCGCTTCGCCACAAACCGAGGCGACCTCTCCGCAGCTTTTGTTTTCTACGGTCCGCCGCCAACCCAAGACGCGATGTCGCGCATCAAGACGCCCGTCTACGGCTTCTACGCAGGGAACGATGCTCGCATTGACGCCACGATTCCAGACACAGTCTCCGCGATGAAAGCCGCGGGGAAAACCTACGAGCCGGTGACCTATGACGGCGCCGGGCATGGTTTCATGCGCGCCGGCGAAGGGCCCGAGGCCACCGACGCCAACAAGAAAGCCCGCGACGACGCCTGGAAACGCTGGAAAAGCCTGCTCGCTCCGTGATGTCTTCCGAATAGTACGTTTGTCGAGACGAGCATCCTGGGCGAACACCCGACTACAGGAAACCAATCTGAAGCATGAACGTGCGCGCGGAAAATCTGAAGTCGCGCGAATTTGATCGTTGTGCGATGCAATCACGCGAGGCAATCATGCGGCGCTGTGTCGCGAAATAGCACCAAGTCCCTTCGCCGCGGGTTTCGTGGCCGGAAAAATAGCCGTAATCGTTGTACCCAAAGCATTGGAATCCACAGTCAATTCGCCATGAGCCTGCCGCACGCGCTCTCGCATTCCCCTGATCCCGACGCCCACCCCGGCACCCTGGGATTGAACCTCCGCGAATCGTTCCGGCGACATTCCCCTCCCATGATCCTGAACCTCGGCATAAATCTTGTCGGGCTCACGAACGATACGGATTACCGCAGTTTTGCTTCCTGAGTGGCGATGGATGTTTGTCAGGCATTCCTGCACCAGGCGAAATATGGCGAGTTCCACCTCCGGGGCAAGCCTTCCGAAGTCGGCGGGAATATTCAGCTCAATACTAAGTCCGCTTCGCTGCTGCAGTCCCTCCAGGTACCAGCCAAGTGCAGACGCAAGTCCGAGTTCGTCCAGCATGGGTGGGTGCAGAAGGTAAGAAGTAGTGCGTATCTCTTTGGACAGACCCTCGATCAAATCCCGGACATCTTTGACGGTTTGGGACAGTTGCGCAGGGTCTCGCTTCGCCTCATCCTCGATTCGCGCAACAATCATGGCGAGAGCAGCCAGATTCTGGCCGGCGCTGTCGTGCAAGTCACGGGCAATTCGCCGGCGTTCCTCGTCCTGTGTGGCCATCAATCTTCCGGAAAGGTCGCGCAGCTGATCCGACTGCTGAAGAATCTCAGCGTTTCGCCGCCGCAGCTCTTGCGTGCGAAATTGCACTTGAGTATCGAGCGCATCAGCTAGCGTGCGAAATCGTTGTTCGCTCTCATGCAGTTCGCGCTCCACACGCTTGCGCGCACCAATATCGCGCGCAATTTTCGAAGCGCCGATGATTTTTCCGGCGGCGTCTCTGACGGGGGAAATTGTCAGTGATATCTCCAAGGTAGTGCCATCTTTTCGCCGGCGAACGGTGTCGAAATGCTCGATGCGCTCGCCCTGGCTCAGTCGCGCAAGGATTCTGGTCTCCTCGTCCCGGCGATCGAGGGGGATGATCATCGAGATTGGCTGGCCGACGGCTTCTTTGGCTGTGTATCCAAAAAGTCGCTCGGCGCCGCTGTTCCAGCTGGTAATAACGCCCTGCAGAGTTTTGCTGATAATGGCATCGTCGGAAGAATCTATGATTGCTGCGAGCAAGCCGATTGCCTTATCTGCTTGCAGGCGCAATACGGGAAGCTCTGCCAAAATGGATTGCGTGAGCTGGTCTGTGCTCGCTTCTGGATCGCTAAGAATGCAACCAGCCAGTGCTTGGTGCGTGGCAAGAAGCTGTTTGATGTCATCCTCGAACTGGATGTCAGGATGCACTCTGGTCCAATAGTGCGCCGCGCGAACGAACGCTAGGAACAGCAGCAGGTACTGAAGTCGAACCGTGCCCAGCAATCGTTCCAGTGCATCAAGGCATTCCGGAGCATCCGCCGTTTGCAAGAACACATGACTCGCAAGAGAAAAAATCCCGTCTTCCAGCTGCGTGTCGGCCGCCGGCATTTCAATAACAGGCGAGGAACATTGCGCACAAAACAACAGGCGTGACTGCAGTTCAGGCCCGCGCGGGACCGGCCGCCGCAGCAATTTGACAACATCCACAACGCTTGCAGTGCAGGCATGCATATCGCCGGCCGCTCGTCCGAGTCCAATCAAGAAACCCGTGTGGCGCGCGATGCAGTAGCGGACTGCGCAAAAGCGGGAGAGTTGGACGAAAAGTCGTTCCTTAAAGACAGAGGGTAGGGGGTTATCGAGATACGCAGCTTGCGCAAATCCCCACAGTTTTTCGGTGATCTCCGGAGTCTCGGGCGAAAGCTGGAAGAAGTTCGGAAGCACGCCAAACCGCTCGTTGACGCGCCGCTGCAGATCTTGTGCGGCGGCGCTCTCCGATTGAGAATTGTTGGATTTCATACGCCGACCTTGGCTGGGCGCGATACGTTAATCGAGTATACGCTCTACTCTCACATAGGTGTTGAGAACAGGGAGGTATCACTACCTTTGAAAGCAGCTTTACACCAGCTGGTGTTGCATCCACAGGTCGAGTTCGCAGCCGCAACCTGACATGTCCGGCACCGCATCGAAAGCCAAGAGAGTAGATTTTATTTGTGCGACAAATCTCGCCTCAAGTCTGGTGCTACAATGACGACGCATCATGGCCCTCGCAGTTGAAAGGTGAATTCCATGCTACGAAAGCGCGCTTTCACCGCCGTTGTTCTTCTATTCGCACTTTTATTCTCTCAGGACTTTGCACCGCTGGTCCGCGCACAGGATTCGGCCCCTCCCACTCCCGACCAGCTGGACCAGCTGCTCGCTCCGGTCGCGCTCTATCCTGATTCGCTGCTGGCGCAGATCACTACTGCCAGCACCAATCCGCAGGAAATTCTCGATGTGGATAACTGGCTGCAGCAAAATTCCAATCTCGGCGGCACCGCGCTCACCGATGCGGCACAGGCGGCGGGATTCGATCCAGCGTTTATAGCGCTGGTGAATTTTCCGCAAGTCGTGACGATGATGGCGGAGAATATCGACGATTACGCCGCTATCGGCGACGCATTTTTGGCGGTTCAAGCGTTGGTTACGGCTTCGATTCAGCGTTTGCGGGCGCAGGCCTATGCTTCGGGCGCGTTGCGCAGTAACTCCCAGTATCAGGTGGAAGTGCAGCAACCCGCAGGTCAGACGATCTACGTAGTCCAGCCGGCAAATCCGCAAGTGGTTTATGTTCCGGTTTACGATCCCACCGTGGTTTACGTTGCTCCCGGCCCGAGTGTCGCCACCACATCGCTGATCACTTTCGGAACGGGAATCGCGATTGGCGTGCTGATCGCGAATAACCAGCCCTGGGGTTGGGGCGGCTGGGGATGGAATTGGGGATCGAACCGCGCTTATTACAATCACAGTGTGTGGGTAAGCTGGGGAAATCCTTATCATCCGCCGCACCCTTGGTATCGTCCGCGGCCGGTTTATTACAATAACCGCCCGGGATACGGTGGCAATTGGGGCTATCGCCCGCCGAACTATCGTCCGCCGAATCGTCCGTACAACCGGCCACCGAATAGCAAGCCTTGGGGACCGAGCAATCCTCCGCCGCAGCCCCGGCCTAATCCGAATCCGCCGAAGCCACAGCCAAAGCCGAACCCGAGGCCGAGCCCGAATCCAAAGCCGAATCCGGGCGATAAGCCAAATCCAACGCCAAAGCCGAATCCGCGTCCTAACCCGAATCCGAATCCGGGTGACAATCCAAGCCCAACGCCAAAGCCGAATCCGAGGCCTAATCCGAATCCGGGTGAAAAGCCAAATCCAACGCCGAAGCCAAATCCCCAGCCGAACCCGAATCCAAAACCCAATCCGGATACAAAGCCGAGTCCTACACCAAAACCAAATCCAACGCCAAAGCCTAACCCACAGCCACGGCCGCAGCCAAATCCTGATACGAAACCGCAGCCCAAGCCTGCGCCGCAGCCGAAACCGCAACCGCGACCTACGCCACAACCAAAGCCGCAGCCGAATCCCGATACAAAACCTCAGCCCAAACCTGCGCCGCAGCCGAAACCACAACCACAACCAAAACCTGCGCCACAGGCAAAGCCAAGCACGCAGCCAAAGCCGCAAGCGAAGCCCGCGCCGCAAAAGCCTGACTCGTCCAGGCAAACGGCACAACCGCAGTGAGTAGTAGCAACGAACGCCGACGGACTGGCGGAACGCACCCGCCGCTTCGATTCATAATTCTGTCTCTGTTTCTTGGCGCGGTGTTTAGCGGGACGGCGGCGCGGGCATATGCAGGGGATCGGCCTGTTCCTTCGCTTGGACCCGGCTTAACATTTGCGATCGCCGATTTCGACGGCGACCGTCGTCCAGATCTCGCCAGCATTCAAGCTGGACAAAACAGGTCGGGCAGTTCCGACTACTCGATTCAAATATACCTTTCGCAGATCGGACGACAATCGATCGACCTTGTTGCCCCGGTAGGCGGCCTGCTCATCGAGGCGCGCGACGTTGATGGAGATCACAGTATTGATCTGGTCGTCTCCACCGCATGGCGCAAACAGCCCGTGGCCATATTTCTTAACGACGGCCATGGCATTTTTTCAAGGGCGGAAGTCGCCGCATTTCCCGGAGCATTCAGCAAATGCCACACAAATTTGTCTTCCGCGGCGAAACCCGCGACGGATGCTCTTGGCATATCGCCGCAACCGGGCGCGGGCATTTGCCCGGACGAAAATGATTCAGGGTTTGACCAATCGCCAGCGAGTTTGATTTTGGTTTTGAGTGCGGGATTTCCTCCTGATGCCTTCCTATCGTCGCACGCCGGACGCGCTCCTCCTTCCAAAGTTAGCCACTACTAATTGCTTCGGCTTCCCCGTATCTGGTGACAACTAGGGAAGCCTCCACAGAGCAAGACTATCGCCCGACTGTTTTTGGTCTGTCGCGCGATGACTAATTTCAGACCTCACTTCCCGCTTCTACGTGATGCCGGTGAGATGGGACTGGAGGAATGGGATGCCACTGGACGACCTCTCAGAGACGCTGAAAGACCTGGCGATTAAGGTCCACTTGGTGCAAATCCCTCTGGACGAGGAAAAAAGAGTCCGGGAGTTGGTGAAAGAACTGAAATCACTTCTGGACCTCGGAAGAGCGACCGACCCAAAGCCGATTCTGTGAGATTGCGGCCGCAGACAGGTCCGTCGGCACGAGCGGGTGAATTCATCGGCGGATGGTCGAGATGAGAAATAGCGGGGAACAGGAAAGCTTGGCGGTTGAGTTTGAACTATATGGCCAACGAGTCAACTAAAAATGATGGCGCGTACGGGCGTGGGTACGGAGGTGCATCGATGAAGGAATTAATTGAGGCGATTACAATGGGGCTGGTGGACAAGTCGGACGATGTTCAGGTCCGTGTGGTCGAAGGCGAACAAGTGACCGTGTTTGAGTTGCGGGTCCATCCCGACGATGTCGGAAAAGTGATTGGGCGAAAGGGGCGTACGGCTCAATCACTCCGTACACTACTGGGCGCGATGGGAATGAAGGAGCGGAAACGGTTCGTGCTGGACATTCTTGAGTAGCGTTCACGTCCAAAACAATCCGCTACGTTCGGATCGAGGAGCATTGTTGCAGCTCTGTCATTGCGCGGAGGGCCATGCTCCGTTCGCACCGACGGCACAATCCCCCGCAACAAAGGTGATATCATGAGAAAGGTCGCGGCAAACTTCGCACTTATCGCCGCGCTGGCTCTCACCTCCCCGGCGAAGAAGCACGAGCCAGCCGCTAAAACCTACGACAAGCAAGGCGTGGCTATTGCTGTGCCAACTCACTACGTGTCCACCCGGCGCGTGGATTCCATCGGCGGCCACTACGACTGGGCTTGCGACGTGGATGCAGGAAAGATGAGTTGCACCGACAACCTCATCCCTTACCTGACCTACGTCAGGTTCGCGCCAGATGGCCCGATGTATCTCGCAGTGCGGTTTACTGACAAACAGCATGACGCATTCACGCCAGCGGTGCTTGCGAGCCTCGTTCAAGAAAAAGATACCCATTTCAATTATCGGGATTACCTCACCACGGCAGAGGGCTTGCGCGTCATCTGTCTTCCGTACACGACTGCCGACAAAAAAGGAAAACCGAAGACCGGAGAATCCTGCTACACCATAGACACTGAAAACCCGCGGCAGCTGCGACCGTAAGCAAAACAGAGGCTTCGCGCTGGATTTCGGGCCGGTGTATCCTCGTACGGATGCTTGAGCTTGATTGCGGACTGGAATTCTTCGCGGATTTCGCTGCTGATTTCTTCGCGGCATTGCCCGCGCGGCCTGGGATTTTTCTGCTGGAGATGCGTGGGGCCGAGGCCGCGGCTGCGGCTGGGACTGTGACGCAGCCTTATCTGGCGCGGACCGCGGACCTACGGCGCGCGGCGGAGCGGCTGCTCGGCGTGCCCGAGGCTGCTTCCAAACAATTGAATTTGCGCGAGGTGACGGCGCGCATCCGCTATCGCGTTACCGGCTCGAAATTCGAGCAGAACCTGGCTTTCTACCAGAACGCCCGCTTGTATTTTCCCAACCGTTACCGCGAGCTGATGCGCTTGCGACCGCCCGCCATGTTGAAAGTGAATCTGCGCAATGCCTGCCCGCGCTGCTATGTGACGCGGCGGGTCCGCGGCGACGAAGGATTTTATTTTGGGCCGTTCGGCTCGCGGCGCTCGGCGGAAGATTTCAGCGAAAGTTTCTTGGATCTTTTCAAGACGCGCCGCTGCCAGATCAAAATCCTCCGCGACCCTTCGTATCCCGGCTGCATGTATTCCGAAATGAAAATGTGCCTGGCGCCGTGTTTTGCGGGATGCACGCAGGAGGAATACGACGTGGAGATCGGGCGCGTGCTGGAATCGCTGGAAACCACCGGTACGTCGCTGACAGAACAACTGGCGCAGGAACGCGCGGTCGCGAGCGACGAGCTTGATTTTGAGCGTGCGGCGGCGTTGCACAAGCGGCTGGATAAAGTGACGGCCGTGCTGCGCGGCATGCCGGATTTGGCGCGGCGGATTGAAGAATTGGATTTGGTGATTTTGCAGCGCTCTGCCGAACCGCAGACGATTGCCGTGTTTCCAGTGCGCGGCGGAATGCTGGAGGAGCCGGTGTTCTTGCGCTTTGCGGAAATTTCCAGCGAGCCGCGCTCGGTGGAAGCGATTTTGAAGGATGCGCTGGAGCCGGGCTGGAACGACGACGGAGGCGAAGCAACGGCCGGTGCGCGCGCGCGAAAACGCGACGAGGAAGAAGCGGAGGCGGTGGCGCGCGAAAGGAATTTGCGCGCGCGCTATGGCTTGCGCGCCGCGTCCCCGGATTTGCACGACCATCTGGCGCTGTTGACGCGCTGGTTTTATTCCAAGCCACGCGAAGGTGAGATTTTATTTCGCGACAAAGTGTGGCCGTACCGCCGCATGTTACGCGCCTGCAGCCGATTGCTCGCCGGACCGCAGCAGCCGCACAGTGGGCCGCATCCGCAGCAATAGACGCGTGCGGTGTGCATGAACGTTGCGGCCGCAATGGACTGATGCTTAGAGCCCAACGGGTGGAAACGCGCCGCGTCGGCGGGAGATTGCGTCGTACAATTAAAGTAATGGCAACTGCGGACACAGCAACGCCTTCATCGCCTGCTACGCCGCCCGTGCGCTCGCGGTTTCGCGACATGGTGCGTTCACTGCGCCACCGCAATTTCCAGCTTTTCTTCAGTGGCCAGATGATTTCGTTGATCGGCACCTGGATGCAGACGGTGGCGCAGGCCTGGCTGGTGTATCGCATCACGGGCTCGTCGCTGCTGCTAGGTGTGGTCGGCTTCGCGGGCCAGATTCCGATTTTCTTATTTGCGCCGCTCGGAGGATTGGCGGCGGATCGCTTAAACCGCCATCGCGTGGTGATTGGCACGCAAGCTGCCTCGATGATTCTGGCATTCATTCTGGCGGTGCTGACGCTGCTGCACATAATAAAGGTGTGGGAGATCGTGGTGCTGGCGGCGTTGCTGGGAGTGGTGAACGCGTTCGACGTGCCGGCGCGGCAATCTTTTTTGATCGAAATGGTGGTGCGCGAAGATTTGATGAACGCGATTGCGCTGAATTCTTCGATGTTCAATGGAGCGCGAATAATCGGCCCGGCCATCGCGGGAATTTTGGTGGCGCGGATTGGCGAGGGCTGGTGCTTTTTCGCGAATGCGGTGAGTTATATCGCGGTGATCATCGGATTGCTGCTGATGAAATTGGGACCGCTGCGCACCGCGCCGAAAGGTTCGTCGCCGTTCGAGCACATCGTTGAAGGGTTCCGTTACGTGTGGCGCACCGCGCCGCTGCATGCGCTGATCCTTTTGATTGGGCTGGTCAGCTTGGTCGCCGTGCCCTATTCCGTGCTGATGCCGATTTTCGCGGATCGCGTGCTGCATCGCGGCGCGCATGGCCTGGGAATTCTGATGGGCGCGGCGGGATTTGGCGCGCTGTTCGGCGCGCTCACTTTAGCCGTGCGGCAAAACCTGCGCGGCCTGGGACGCGTCATCGGTCTTTCGGCCGTCGGCTTCGGCGTTTCGCTAATTCTATTTTCGTTTTCGAAATCATTCTGGCTGTCAGTGGCGTTGCTGATTCCCGTGGGCTACTGCGTGATGCTGGAAATGTCGGGGTCGAACACGTTGATTCAGGCGATGGTGCCCGACGAACTGCGCGGACGCGCGATGGCCATGTACACCATGATGTTCATGGGCATGGCGCCAATTGGTTCGCTGCTTTCCGGAGCGTTGGCGCACGCAATTGGCGCGCCACGGACGGTGGCGCTCGGCGGCTTGGGCGCCATCGTTGGAGGGATCGCATTTGTGCGGCGCTGGCCAGCGCTGCGCCTGCAGGCGCGGGAGTTGCTGGTCGCACAAGCAGTGCAAGTGAGCGAGCTCGTGCAAAAATGACTTTTCGTTTCACAAATTGCGTGCCGGTTTTTGCCGGGCTGCAGTTGCGAACCGCGCCGGAGCGGTTCTGCTATACTGCGCGGCACCGGGCAGGA
>Ga0308309_10002997_pt1 | contig 10094 bp, 12 predicted proteins | sample HubBroMetageWFT5_FD_192491 | JGI IMG/M metagenome (GOLD analysis project Ga0308309, IMG submission 192491) | Warmed and freeze-thawed soil microbial communities from the Hubbard Brook experimental Forest, New Hampshire - Hubbard Brook CCASE Soil... | ecosystem: Environmental > Terrestrial >... | reverse complement strand
CCTTGCCGAGCAGGTACATATCCGGGACCACATCCTCGTGCTCGCAGGCGAACGTGGTGCCGGTCCGGCCGAGCCCGGACTGGATCTCGTCCGCGATCATCAGCGCGCCGCGCGCCGAGCAGATCTCGCGCACGCCGGCCAGGAACCCGGGCGGCGGCACCAGCACCCCGGCCTCGCCCTGGATCGGCTCGACCAGCACCCCGACCACGCGGTCGTCGACCGCGGCGGCCAGCGCGTCGGCGTCGCCGTACGGGACCACCGTGAATCCCGGCGTGTACGGGCCGAACGAGGCGCGGGAGTCCTCGTCGGTCGAGAAGCTGATGATCGTCGTCGTGCGGCCGTGGAAGTTGCCGCCGAAGGCCACGATCACGGCCTCGTCTGCGGGCACGCCCTTGACCTCGTAGCCCCACTTGCGGGCGGTCTTGATCGCGGTCTCCACCGCCTCGGCGCCGGTGTTCATCGGCAGCACCATCTGCATGCCGGCCAGCTCGGCGAGCTCCGCGCAGAACGGCCCGAACTGGTCGTGCTCAAAGGCCCGGCTGACCAGGGTCACCCGATCGAGCTGGCGCCGCGCCGCGGCCATGAGCCTGGGGTGGCGGTGCCCGAAGTTGATCGCCGAGTAGGCGGCGAGGAGGTCCAGGTAGCGGCGGCCGTCGACGTCGGTCACCCAGGCACCCTCGGCCTCGGCGATCACGACCGGCAGCGGGTGGTAGTTGTGCGCGCCGTGCGCCGCGGCCTGCGCGCGCAGCAGTTCGGCCGTTGCCGTGCCGTCGCTACCCGTCATGATCATCTCCCGTGAAGTGAGTGGGTTCACCGCAGTTCACGCAGCTCCAGGGTGCAGCACTTCGGGCCGCCCCCGGCTTTGCGGAATTCTGACATGTCGACCGGCACCGGCTCGAAGCCCTTTTCCTCGACCTGGGCGGCGAGCCCGGTCGCCTCGGCGGGCAGCACGATGTGCCTGCCATCGCTGATCGCGTTGAGGCCGAGGACCTCTGCGTCTTCGTCCTTCGCCTCGATCAGGGTGGCGAAATGGCTGTTCAGTAGCGCCCGTCCGGCGTCGTCGAACGCCGCCGGATAGTAGGCAACGGTGTCGGCGTCCAGCACGCACAGCGCGGTATCCAGGTGGTAGAACCGCGGGTCCACCAGCCGCAGGCTGAGCACCGGCAGGCCGAACAGCGCCTCGAGTTCCCCGGCCACCGCGGGGTCGGTGCGGTAGCCGTGACCGGCCAGGATGACCCGCCCGGCAAACACGATGTCGCCCTCGCCCTCGTTCACCGAACGTGGCGCGACCGGCCGGTGCCCGCCGCGAGTGAACCAGTCCAGGTAGGCCTCGCCCTCGGCAGCGCGCTGCGGGTACCGGAACCTGGCCCCGAGCACCTTGCCGCCGATCACGGTGGCTCCGTTGGCCGCGAACACCATGTCCGGCAGCCCGGGCACGGGATCGATGACGTGCACCGTGTGACCGAGGCGGGTGAACGTCTCCCGCAGCCCGTGCCATTGCCGCATCGCCAGGGCCGCATCGGATGGCTGGTCCGGGTCCATCCAGGGATTGATCGCGTACTCAACCGTGAAGTAGTCGGGCGGGCACATCAGGTAGGTCCTGCCTGGCCGGGCGCCATCCGCCTGGGTCATGCGGTCTCGTGCATTCGTCACCAAGGCCCCCCTCCCCAATCCCGGTCGCCGCGCAACCCAGCCCGGCGGATCTCCAGCGTAGGAGCGCGCGGTGGCGCAAGTCCCCCCGCAATATTTGTGGGCTCGCGGAGATCCGTTGCGTCCTATGCGTTCGGGGCATCGATCTGTTGCGTAACGGTGCTCGGGCCGGCCAGCGCGCCTGTCCGCGGCGGTTCTGGGTCTGCTGGCGCGCCTGTCCGCGGCGGCGCTTCTGGACCGGCAGGCGCGCCTAGCTGCGCCGCGGCCGGCCGATCTCGCGGGGCAGGTCCAGCGCTAGCAACTGGTCGGCGTGCAGGAACGACTCGAACTTCGATCCCGGCGGGATCTGCGGGTCCTGCTCCAGCCCGCGCAGCGCCCGCAGCGCCGCTGGCGTGTCCAGGTCCCCGTCGAACGCGGCCGCCACCTGCGCGGTCACCTCCGCGCACATCGGCTTGCTCGGCGACTCGGCCCACTCGGCCACCAGCTCACGCCACCGGCGCAGGGCCTGGTCGGCGTCGCGCAGGACGTCCCAGGTGAGGTCCGCCTGCTCGCCGTGCTGGCGGGACATGAGCGCCAGCCGCACGGCCAGGGGGTCAAGCCCGCGGTCCGCCAGCGCGGACAGGGGTACCGTTGGCGCCTCGTGCGGCGGACCGCCGCCGACGTCGCGGCCGCCGAACGTCACCAGGCCGACGCCCACCGTCCGCCGCATGGTCACCTGGTCGGACGCCGACCGCAGCTGCGCCTCGATGATGATCTCTACCGGGCTCACCGCATCGGCCGGCTCCGGGGCGCTGATCGCGGCGTCGGCGGGCTTGATGTTCAGCGCCGTGGCATCGCCGGGCGGCGCCTCGTCGTTCCCGGCGCCTGGCATGACCAGGCAGACCACGACCGTCAGTCCGTGCCGATGCTCGGCGTTGCGCCGGATCAGGTCCGCCACCAGCAACGAACGCAGCTCGCCGACGTGCGATGGGCGGCTGCGCGCCGGGCCCCGAACGTACAGGCGCAGAACGCTGCCGGGTCCGGAGCCGACGTCCTCGACCTGCCCGGTCCGCGTGTCGTAGATCAGGAACACGGCTCAGGCCAGCGCGGCCAGGCGCTCGGCGGCGGCGGCGATCCGCTCGTCGGTGGCCGTCAGCGCGACCCGGACGTGCCGCCCGCCCCTGCTCCCGTACATCGATCCCGGCGCGACCAGGATCCCGGCCTCGGCGAGCGCGCCGACCGACTCCCAGCAGTCCTGGCCGGGATGAGCGGCCCACAGGTACAGGCCGGCCTGCGAGTACTCGACGGCCCAGCCCGCCGCCTCGAGCGCCGGCAGCAGGACCGCCCGTCGGGCCGCGTACCTAGCCTGCTGCGCGTCGGCGTGGGCGTCGTCGCCCAGCGCGGCCACCGCGGCCGCCTGCACCGGTCCTGGCACGATCATCCCGGCCTGCTTGCGTATCGCCAGCAGCTCGGCGACCAGCGCCGGGTCGCCCGTGACGAAGCCGAAGCGGTAGCCGGCCATGTTGGACCGCTTGGACAGGGAGTGCACGGAGAGCAGGCCCTCGTGCGAGCCGCCGCACACGTCGGGGTGCAGCACCGAGAGGGGGTGCTCGGTGAAGCCGAGCGAGATGTAGCACTCGTCCGAGGCGACCACGGTGCTGCGCTCGCGTGCCCACGCGACGGCCTTCCGCAGGTGCTCAGCGGGCAGCACCCGGCCGGTCGGGTTGGACGGCGAGTTCAGCCAGACCAGCCGGACCGGCTCGGGGCCGAGCGATAGCAGCCCGTCGGCGGCCACCGGCCTGGCCCCGGCCATCCGCGCGCCCACGTCGTAGGTCGGGTAGGCCAGCTCGGGATGCACGACCACGTCGCCAGGGCCAAGACCGAGCAGCGTCGGCAGCCCGGCGATGAGTTCCTTGGTGCCGATCACGGGGAGGACGGCATCGGGGTCGACGGTGACCTGGTGCCTTCGTGCCAGCCACCCGGCCGCGGCCTGGCGCAGCGCGCGGGTGCCGGCGGTCGCCGGATAGCCCGGGGCATCGGAGGCTGCAGCCAGCGCCTCGCGCACTACGTCGGGAACGGAATCAACCGGAGTGCCGATGGACAGGTCGACGATGCCGCCGACATGGGCGAGCGCTTTGGCCCGGTAGGGCTCGAGCGCGTCCCAGGGGAAACGGGGCAGGCGTGCGGCTAGTGTCGGCACCCGGCGGTTACGGTCGGCAGCCGTGATCAGTGCGGCTGTGGCGGGTAGGAGGCGACCAGCGGGTGATCTCCGTGGATCTTGCCAACCTTGGACGCGCCACCGGGCGAGCCGATGTTCTGGAAGAAATCAACGTTGACCCGGTAGAAATCCCTGAACTGGGCCGGCACGTCGTCTTCGTAGTAGATCGCCTCGACCGGGCAGACCGGCTCGCAGGCACCGCAGTCAACGCATTCGTCTGGATGGATGTACATCATGCGTTCGCCCTCGTAGATGCAATCCACGGGGCATTCCTCGATGCACGTCTTGTCCAGCAGGTCAATGCAACCCTGGGTGATGATGTACGTCACTTCGTCACTCCTTTTCCGTCCCCACGGCACGCAATCTATCAGCCAAGCTCGATGCTTCCCGGTGGAGACGGGGAATCTGAGGGGGCCCATCCTCTAGCGCCGTCGGAGGCCGTCCAGCGGTATCCCGCATACGCCACGTAGCTGATCCGATACTGCTGGGCGTGCGACACCAGCCACGCTGCAATTACCCAGCCCCGGCGGGCGCCCGTAACTTGCACGATCAGTCCGGGATCGGCTCTGGCGCGGGCCCGTTGCGGGCCGAAGGTCTGCGCGAGTTCCGTGGAAGCGGCGTCGGTGCGGGCCGTGCCGCTGATTTTATGGGCGTACCAGCACCAGACCGCGTGCGGGTCCTGCCCGGTGAACGCGACGGTCATCTGCGCGGCCATCAACCCGTACTGTGCGTAGGCAAATCCGTCTGCGCTGTGCTGCACGTCCTGCGCTGCCTGGTAAATAGGTATCCGCCGGTATCGGGGAATCTTCACCAGCGCGCCGAAGAACTTTGACGTTGCGTATACCGGATCTTCAAGTTCGCGTCGCGGTCCCCAGCCCTCCGAAGGCCGCTGCTGGAACACCCCGACCGAGTCGCGGTCGCCGTAGAGCAGGTTCTGCAGTTTCGACTCCTGCAGCGCCGCGGCATATGCCACGGTGACCGCTCGGGCGGGCAGCGCTTCGCGCTGCGCGACGCCGGCGATCGTGGCGGCGATCCCCGCCTGACCGGTGCCGAGCGGTATGTCCTTGCCACCGCTTGCCGCTGTGCAGCCACTGCCCGAGAGCAGAGGCTGAAGCCGCTGGTAGGCGATGTACCCGCCCAGCGCCAGGATGACGGCCATGAGCAGGCTTATCCCCGAGATCCCACGTCGGACGCGGCGGGTTTTCGGCACAGCACCGAAGTTACCCGCTGGCGCAGTCACTCCGTCCGGGTACCGTTAAGGCCCCTCATATTGGGCTGCATCGAACCTTCAAAACGGGCCTTTACGCTAATCGGCGACCACCCTGGCCACTGATATATCCACCCTGGCCACCGGCTACGTTATGGGATCATGAGCGGCAACTCGGAGTCACATCGCCGGCTGCGCCGTCAGGGCCCGGCGACGTTGCGGGGCAAGCACATCCCGAAGACCACCACGGACCAGCGGCTGCTGGACCGGCGCGGCCCGAGCGACTGGGTCCACACCGACCCATGGCGGGTGCTGCGGATCCAGGCCGAGTTCGTCGAGGGCTTCGGGCTGCTGTCCGAGCTCGGCCCGGCGGTCACGGTGTTCGGGTCGGCTCGGACGCTCCCCGGCACCGAGGACTATGAGCGGGCGGAACGGATCGGCGCTGGCCTCGCCGCCGCGGGCTACGCGGTGATCACCGGCGGCGGCCCAGGGATCATGGAGGCCGCCAACAAGGGGGCGGTGAGCGCCGGCGGTGTTTCCGTGGGCCTCGGCATCGAGCTGCCGCTCGAACAGGGCCTGAACGACTACGTCGAGATCGGCATCGAGTTCCGGTACTTTTTCGTCCGCAAGACCGTGTTCATCAAGTACTCGCAGGCATTCGTGGTGCTGCCCGGCGGATTCGGCACCCTGGACGAGACGTTCGAGGCGCTCACGCTGGTCCAGACCGGCAAGATCACCAAGTTCCCCATCGTCCTGGTGGACAGCGACTACTGGTCCGGCCTTATCTCGTGGATTCACGGGACATTGCTGGCCGAGGGCAAGATCTCGGCCGCCGATCCCGAACTGTTCCGGATCGCGGACGACCCCGAGGAGGTCATGGCGATCATCAAGGAGGCCCACGCGAACAGCTCGGACCGGCCGGGCCAGGACGGCCCGGTGGCCTGATGCCGGATTGCGTGCCTGGCGGAATACGCCTTTTGGGGTCTGGCATGGCACGATTCTTGTGTGCTCGTGGTGTTGCTGATCGTGGCCATCGCCATCCTCTGCGGCGTGGTTGTTGTCGCGATGGGTCGCGGCGGGGAGCTGGCGCGGCCGACCGCCGATGTCCGGCCGCTCGACGGAGAGATCATGACCGCCGCGGATGTGGCGCTATTGCGCCCGCCCGCCGCGCTGTGGGGCTATGACATGCGGTCGACCGATGAGGCGCTGAACATGGTCGCGCGCACGGTGACGGACCGGGACGTAGAGATAGCCATCCTGCGGCGCCAGATCGCCGATCTGGAGGCTGTCGCGAAGGAACCGGGGGTTCCGGCCAAGGCGCCACCTCCGGCGAAGCCGCAGGCTCCGGCGATGCCGCAGGCTCACGCCAGACCGCCCGTCAAGGGCGTTTCCGGCCCGCTGCCTTCGCCGTTCCAGCTCGGTGCCGGTGCCGGCCGGCCGGCCGGGGAACCGCCGTCGTGGTCGGCTTGGCAGCGGCCGGGCGCGTCGCCGTCACCAGCCCCGGAGCAGCCCCCTGCGGAGGAGCCCGGTGAGCAGAGAGACCGGGAGAGGGGGACCGGTTGAGCGCCGCGTCTGCAGGGGCCGAGCCGGGGCCGGACGGCCTGCTGCGATGCCCGTGGGGCCTGGGCAGCGCCGAATATCTCGCCTACCACGACGGTGAATGGGGCCGCCCGGTGCGCGATGACACGGGCATGTTCGAGCGTCTGTGTCTCGAGGCGTTCCAGTCCGGCTTGTCCTGGCTGACGATCCTGCGCAAGCGGGAGGCATTCCGCAGCGCGTTCGCCCGCTTCGACATCGAGGCCGTCGCGGGGTTCGGCCCCGCCGACGTGGCGCGGCTGCTCGCCGATGCTGGCATCGTCAGGAACCGGGCCAAGATCGAGGCGGCCATCAACAACGCGCGGGCCGCGCTCGCGCTGCCGGACGGGCTGGCCGCGCTGGTCTGGAGCTACGCGGACGGCCAGGAACGCGCCCCGGTCACCCTGGCCGACGTGCCGGCCTGGACGCCGGGGTCGAAGGCGCTGTCCAAGGAACTACGGCGGAAGGGCTTCACCTTCACCGGCCCGGTGACCGCGTACGCCACCCTCCAGGCCTGCGGCGTGGTCGACGACCATCTCCAGGCCTGCTTCCGCCGCGGTGCCTACGCCGGGTAGCACCATCCCCTGAGCAACGCGGTTGCTGTCCTTGTGCGCTGCCCGGAGCATGCCAGACTTGGTAACTGGGGGGCGGAGGCAAGAATGACCGCGTTCCCAGACGTCCCCCCTGGGGTAGACCCGACCAGGCCGAGCCCGGTTCGTGTGCATGACTACTTCCTGGGCGGCACGCACAACTACCCGGTCGACCGGGAAGCGGCGGAGCGGCTGAAGGCCACGGTGCCCGACATCGTCGACGCGATGTTAGCCAATCGCGGCTTTCACGGCCGCGCGGCGAGGTGGATCGCCCGCCAGGGTGTCCGCCAGTTCATCGACATCGGGGCCGGCCTGCCCACGCGCAACAACACCCACGAGGCGGTGCGCAGGGTGCTGCCGGAGGCGCGCGTGGTGTACGTCGACCACGACCCGATGGTCGCCGCGTACAGCGGCCCGCTGCTCGCGGCCGACGGGACAACGACGCTGGTTACGGCCGACTGGCGGGATCCCGGCGCCGTGCTCGGCGATCCCGGGCTGCGGCGGCTCATCGATCTCGCCGACGGGCTGGAGCTGGTACCGCCCTATACCGGCGCAGATGGGGTGATGACATATGCGGGCCTTTGGGGCGCCGAGGACATCGAGGCCGCTGATACTGAGGGGTCGCGTGGAATCTACTGTGGTGTCGCCCGCCGTCCGTGACTGACGGTAACCGAGTGAGGAGAAACCTGTGAATGCCAAGCCGACCGTTGCGGAACTCGGCATCGATCTGGTCGCGCAGGACTGGCAGCGGTCCGGCGGCGGCGATGGCGCCCTCGAGATCGCGTTCATCAACCAGCACCTGGGAACTGGCACGGAGTGGGTGCTGATGCGCGTGGCCGGCGACCCAGACGACCGGGTGCTCGTCTACGACCGGAACGAGTGGGAGTGCTTCCTGGACGGCGTGCGGGCCGGCGAGTTCGACGACGCGGGCTGACCGCTGATCCACACCCTCCTGACCGCTGATCCACACCCTTCTGACCGCAGACCCACACCCTCCTTTACCGGCCATTAGCAGGCCTTTCTCGAATACCGGGGCGAACCGATACGCAACCGATATCCAAAAGAAGCACATCCGATGATGCCATCGTTTGTGATTCACAACTTAAGTAGGGCTATGCTGAAAGGGACGTCCTGTCAAGGAGGCAATCGCCGATGAGCGACGAGGCCTGTGGGGCAACCGTTGCGAAACGGCGGCTATCCCGCCGCCTCACCGAGTTGCGGCGCGCCTCCGGGCACACCGCCAACCACGTATGCGACCTGCTGGACTGGGGCCGGGGCAAGGTGGGCCGGTTCGAGGCCAACCACTGGAAACGCCCCGAGATGAGCGACATCAGGGACCTGCTGCGGGTCTACGGGGTCGCCGAGGCGGAACGCGCCGAACTCGAGGAGCTGGCCATCCGGGCCCGGGCAAGGCCCTGGTGGCGGGAGTACACCACGATCTTCGAGAACGAGTTCCCCGGGTTCGAAAACGACGCGGTCCGGATCCGGGTATTCATGCCGCTCCTGCTGCCCGGCCTGCTGCAGACGCCCGCCTACGCCGAAGCCGTGATGCGGGTTGGCTCGCGGCCGCCCGCCTGGCGGCGCCGGATGGTGGAAACCCGGCAGATCCGGCAGAAGATCCTTGACCGGACCGATGGCACCGCGCCCGAGCTGATCGCGGTGATCACCGAAGCGTCGCTGATGTACCGGTGGGGGACGAAGCCGGACCGGCGCGAGCAGATCATGAAGCTCGTCGAGCTCGGCGCCCGGTCCAACATCGAGCTGCGCATGCAGCGGTTCATCGATGGCCCGCCCACCGGCATGCATTCCATGGTCAACATCTTCGACCTGCCCGACGCGGAGCCCAGCATCGTCTACGTGGAGACCGATTACTCGATCGAGGAGGTGACGACCCCGGAGTCCGTCAGCAACTACGTCCAGTCCTTCGCCCGCGCTAGCGACGCGGCGCTGGACCCCGACGACACCACGCTCTATCTGAAGCAACTCGCTGATCAACTGGAGTAACTCATGATCGACCTGTCTCGAGCCACGTGGCGTAAGGCCACCCTCAGCTCCCAGAACGGCGGCTGCGTTGAGGTCGCATCCAATCTCCCTGACATCGTTGCCGTGAGGGACAGCAAGCGCCCGGAGGGCGGCGCCCACGTCGTCGGCCGGGCGGCATTTGCCGCATTCCTCGCTGATGCGAAGATCGGCCGGTACGACCTGCGCTTCTGACCCGACTGAACGCGATCTATCGCATGTGAAGAATCCCCCGGGCTCTCCTCCCGGGGGATTCTTCACACACTCAGCCTGTCTCGAGGCCCGGCAGTCCGACCTGGTCAGGGTCTGGCCTGCCGCGAATGTGACGTTACCGTCAGGATCCTGCGTATGCCACCAACTGCTGTTCGTTCCATCTACCCTGAAGGCCATGGTTCCGTCACTATCGCGCCGCTAGCGCCGGGGCGGAACGTGCCATTGGCCCGGACTTTTTCCCTCGTTGCCATTGCGTAGGCTTGTACCCGACTCATAATCTGTGTTTCACAGATATCTGAGTCCGAAAGGCGGAGGAGATGCTACCTTCGCCCGCCGAGGGCGGGCCGGACCGCCGCGGCGGAACCGGCCATTCCACCGCAGAGCACGCCTTCATGGCGGCCCCGGTGGCGGAGGCGTTCGGTAACTCGGGCTCCCTGGCAGAGGCCAGCGTGAGCGCCGGGGGCTGCTTCGCGCGTCCCCTTCCGCTGGATCCTACGTGCGCCGGGGCGGCCAGAAGCTGCTTCCGCGAGGCGGTTGCCGGGATCGGACTGCCGGGTGACCTGGTCCACGACGGGATCACGATGGCCAGCGAACTGGCGGCGAACACGCTGCATGCCCAGGGGAATGTGGAGTTCAGCGGCTC
>Ga0308309_10002996_pt1 | contig 10098 bp, 5 predicted proteins | sample HubBroMetageWFT5_FD_192491 | JGI IMG/M metagenome (GOLD analysis project Ga0308309, IMG submission 192491) | Warmed and freeze-thawed soil microbial communities from the Hubbard Brook experimental Forest, New Hampshire - Hubbard Brook CCASE Soil... | ecosystem: Environmental > Terrestrial > Soil... | reverse complement strand
GGGAGTCGTCGGCTTGCTGCTTCAGGGTGGTGAATTGCAAGGAAGCGAGTTTGTTCACGCCGGCCAGGGTATCGCGCACGGTGGGAATGAGCGCTGCTGGCGTCATCGAAGTGCGTATTAAAAACGGGGTGTCTTCGGCCACATATTTCTGGATTTGGGACAGCGGAAAATACGCTTCGGGTTGGAAATCCTCGCGCAGCGAGGTGTACTTCACATCCCGCATCACGCCGATGATTTCCATCGGCTGCCGGAGCATCCCTTCGCTGCCGCCCACCAGATGCTCACCGATCGGGCTTTGGCTGCCGAAGTAACGGCGCGCGAGCAATTGATTGACGATGACGACAGGAGTGGAAGTTGCGGAATCACGCGCATCAAACATGCGGCCTTCGAGTAGTGGCGTCCGCATGGTCTCGAAATATCCAGGCGTCACCCAGTTCAACAAAGTGTCTGGATCGACGCCAGTTGAAAGGGGATGCCCTGGCGCCGTCAGGTTGTTATCCCATTGTTGGCCGGAAAGAGGCGTCATCCAGCACTGGCTCGCGGAAACGACGCCGGGAATCGCTTGCAACTTGCCAAGCATTTGGGCGTAGAACGGGACGCGGGCGGGGTCGGCGATTCCCGCATTGTGAATGTTCGTTTCGACCATAAGAACATTGTTGCGGTCGAAACCTGCGTCGAGAGTGACGAGATTCGCGAAAGTGTGGATAAAGAGCCCGGTGCCGATGAGGAGAATGAGCGAGAGAGCGACTTGAGCGGCGACGATCCAGCGCACGGCAGAGGAGTGAGAGCGTCCGCCGGCGGCTTGCGACTGGCCTGCTTTCATCGCGGACATCGCATCGACGCGAGTGGAGCGGAGCGCAGGCAAAATTCCAAAGAGGAGTCCGCAGAGCACGGTGATGGCAATCGCAAAGGCCAGGACGCGGCTGTCCATTTTGACATCGAGAAAAACCTGACTCTGCTGTGTGGAGACGAAGCGAACGAGCAACGCACTGCCCCATCGCGCGAAGAGCACGCCGAAAACCGCGCCCGCGCCAGAAAGAACGACGCTTTCGGTGAGCACCTGGCGAATGAGGCGGGCCCGTGAGGCGCCGAGCGACAGCCGCACAGCGATTTCCTTTTGACGAGCAGCGGAGCGCGCGAGGAGCAGACTGGCGATGTTGGCGCAGGCGATCATCAGAACGAGGCCGACGACAAACATCAGGATTTCGAGCGGCTGACTGTACTGCTGCCGCAGGCCACGGGAGCCGCCGGTGCCGGTAGCTCCCGGCAAAATGGCAAACGTGTATTCCCGGAAAATGGCTTGGTACTTTGCGGGCCAATCCTGCGGTACGACTCCGCCGAAGAGCGGCGGCGACAAAACTTTCATGCGTGCATCGGCCTGCTCGAGAGTCACGCCGGGCTTGAGCCGCCCCATCATGGTTAGCCACCAATCATCGCGCACGTCGAGCGAGGAATCCTTGCCGGCGAGAAGCGCCTCCGCGCAAGTCGGTATGGCCACGTCCAATTTGTCGCCAACGTCCGTGCCGAAAAAGCCGCGCTGGGCCACGCCGATAACCGGAAACGCGTGACCATTCAAACGGATGAGGCTGCCCACGGCGCTCTCCGCGCCCGCGTAGCGGCTTTGCCAGAATCCATAACCGAGCACCGCGACGCCGCCGCATCCGCGCACGTCGTCGGAGGAGGCCATCAACCTCCCCGCGGCGGGACGCACACCAAGCACAGTAAAATAATCGCCGCTGGCGTAAATGCCGTTGATGTTGTTGACCTCGCCGCCCTCGGCGAGGTCAAACATTTGCGGCGACCACGCAAGCACACCGGAAAACACATCCTGATGATCGCGGACCTGCTCCCAGATGGGGTTTGTGACGCTTTGGCGGGGACGAGGAGACCCCGGTGAACGAAACAGGATTCGCGCGAGTTGTTCGGGATTCTGTACCGGCAGCATTCGGAGGACGACTGCGTCAATCAGGCTGAATATCGCGGTGTTGGCACCAATCCCAAGCGCCAGCGACAGCAGTGCGATGCCCGTGATTAACGGCGTCTTGCGGAGGATGCGGAAGGCGTAGCGAACATCCTGAAGAATGCCAGCGAACAAATTGCTATTGCCGATTCCCAGCGCGATGGGCTCGCGATACAAGTCACTATCGGAAGGGCGCAGATTACGAGCGAGGAAGTCTTCACCTTCGAGTTCATCGAGGGCCGCGCGGAAAGCGACTTCTTCAGACTGGCCAGTCGCGAGGAGTTCCTGGTAGCGGTCTTCAAGGTGCTGCGCGAGCTCGTCGGCAATTTCCACTTCGCGCGGGGGGGAAAGTTTTAGCGGAGCAAGGCGGCGAAGGATTTCAGGCTTCCATTCAGGCATTTTCTGCCTCCGTGATGCGATTGATGCCGGCGACAAATTCGCGCCAGCCGCGAAGCTGCAAAGAGCTATTCAGAACGCAAAGCCACGATGGGATCGACGCGCATAGCGCGGCGCGCCGGGACGTAGCAAGCCACGAATGCAACGGCGGTGAGGACGATAATCACAGCAGCGAACGTGAGGGGATCCGCCGCGCTGACGCCGTAGATTAGTTGAGACATAAATCGCGTGAGCGCAGCCGCGGCCAGGATCCCGACAAGAACGCCGATCATCGCCATCTTCATGCCTTTTCCGACCATGAGCCACAAAACGGTGCTGCGCTGCGCGCCAAGGGCCATGCGAATGCCGATCTCACGAGTACGCTGCCCGACCACGTAGGAGATCACGCCATAAATGCCGATGCTCGAGAGCAAAAGCGCCAGCACGGCGAATATGCCGAGCAGGATCATCGAGAATCGCCGCGCCGCAAGGGAATCCGCGATGATTGCGTCCATGGTGCCGGCTTCATCCATCACGTTTTGGCTATTCAATTTCACGATGGCCTCGCGGACTGCGCCGACCATCCCGATGGGAGAGCCAGCCGAGCGCAACACTACGCTGGCCTCGGGCGGGCCGGACCAAGCCGCATCCGGAATTTGCAAGAAAGGAGAGTAAATCTGTTCCTGCAGCGGATGGCGATCTGCTGCCAAGTCGAGCCCCCATTGCTTGACGTGTCCGACAACGCCAACGATTTGGGAGTCCGTGTTTAAGGTCGCGAGGTGAATGCGCCTTCCGATGGGGTCCTGGCCGGGAAAGTATTCGCGCGCAAAATTCTCGTCGATCACAATGACCTGGAGAGAATGCTCGTCATCCGCGTCGACGAGAAATCGGCCGCGCAGCAAAGGGATTTGCATGGCATTCAGATAGCCCGGCTCAACGAAATAGGCGAGCGCCTGATTCATCTCGCTTACGTTTGCGGGCTTTGCCTGCCCGTCAATCCAGAATGGAAATTCGCTGTCGCTGCCGGATATCGGTACTGCGCCGCCAATCACCGAGGTGGCTTGTATTCCCGGAATGGCCCGCAAGCTTTGGCTCAATTCACGAATCGCCGAGCGAGCGGTTACAGCGTTTGCGCCCAGGGAGGGCGCGAGCGTGACATCGAAAACCAGCACGTTGCGCGGATTGAATCCGGGATTAACGCTCCAGAGGCGGGCCAGGGTTCGAATCATCAGGCCCGCACCCGCGAGAAGGACAAGCGCCAATGCCATCTCACAGACGACGAACACACTCTGGGCGCGCTGCCGCGCAGCGCTGGCTCCGCGACCACTTTCCTTTAGCGTTTCGTGGAGACCCAAGCGCGAAATCTTCAGCGCGGGCACAAGTCCAAATACAACGCCGGCAAGAATCGAAACTGCGAAGGTGAATACGAGAACGTGCGCGTCCAAGCCGACATCTTCGGCTCGCGGCAGCGCCTCTGGCAACAGGCGAATGGCCGCTTGTGTTCCCCAGGCTGCCACGCAGGCTCCGATGGCCCCGCCTGCGAGGCCGAGCGCGATGCTTTCCGTGAGAAGTTGGCGGATCACGCGCCAGCGGTCTGCCCCGAGAGCACAACGAATCGCGAATTCGTGAGCCCGGCCAGTAGAGCGCGCGAGTTGAAGATTGCCGACGTTGACACACGCGATAAGTAGCACAAAACCCACGGCGCCCAACAGAAGCCAAAGATACGGGCGTACATCGTGAACCAGTTCATCCCGCAGCGGGATGACGGCGGCGCCAGTGCCCTCGTCGGCGTTTGGATAAGCCGCGGCCAGATTGCCTGTGATCTGAGCCATATCAGCCTGCGCTGCCGCAAGCGAAACGCCGGGCTTCAATCGCCCGATTGCATCCATGCCCTTGTGGGCGTCGCGGTGATAGAAGAAGGGATCTTTGGTCTGGCCGACGGGAACGTATACATCTTTTATGCCGCCAAAGTTGAAGGCGCGGAAGTGGAAGCTGGCGGGTATGACGCCGACGATGGTGTAAGCGTCGCCGCTCATGATGATTTGCTTTCCGATGATGTCGCGGGCAGAACCAAACCGCCGTTGCCAGAAACCTTCAGAGAGGAGCGCGACTGGAGCAGCGCCCAGGCCATCCTCGTCGTGGACAAAGAGGCGGCCCAGCAATGGCTTCACGCCGAGGGTGGGGAAAAACTCAGCCGAGACCATTCCTCCGCGCACGCGCTCCGGCTCTCCTCCGCCGGTAATGTTGAAATCCTCGTGGCGATAGGCGGCCATAGAAGCAAACGTGGAATTGGTGCGTTGCCAATCGAGAAAATTGGGATAGGAGATGGAGGACTTTTCGATATTGGCGGTGCGCTCAAAGAGGATGGTCAATTCCTGCGGATGAGGGAAAGGCAAGGGAGCGAGAAGGACGCCATTCACGATGGAGAAGATGGCGGTGTTGGCGCCGATGCCGAGAGCGAGGGTGAGTACGGCGACGATGGTGAAGCCAGGGGATTTGCGGAGGAGGCGCAGGGCGTAGCGAACGTCCTGAAGGATACCCGCGAAAAAATTACTGCTTTCCTTTCCTGTGGCGATGGGCTCGCGATACGAGTCTCTCTCGACAGAGCGGAGACTATGCGCAAGAAGATCTTCGTCCTTCAGCTCGTCGGTGGCGGTGCGGAAAGCGGCGCCTTCCGGCTCATCCATCGCGAGGAGTTCCTGGTAGCGGTCTTCAAGGTGCTGCGCGAGTTCGTCGGCAATTTCCACTTCGCGCGCGGGGGAAAGTTTTAGCGGAGCAAGGCGGCGAAGGATTTCTGGCTTCCATTCAGGCATTTTCTGCCTCCGTGATGCGATTGATGCCGGCGACAAATTCGCGCCAGCCGCGAAGCTGCGAAGCGAGGACTCTGCGGCCCTGGCGAGTGACCCGATAATAACGGCGGCGGCGCTGGCCGCTTTTTTCAACCCAGCGGCCAAGCAGCCAGCCGCGACGTTCCAGGCGGTAGAGCATGGGGTAAAGCGAGGCCACGTGGAAAGATACTGTGCCGCCAGAGCGTTGCTCGATGAGTTTGCTGATTTCGTAACCGTGGCGCGGGCGAGCCTCGACGAGCGAGAGGATGAGGAGTTCGGCACTGCCCCGTTTCCAATCCGATTGTGAGATTGTGTCTACCATATATGGCCTCGCAACATATTGAACGACAGCGAGGACTGCGAGTCAAGTGATGTTTCACGAGCCGACTCTCCCAAGGGCGTCAGGCGCTCCCGAATGGAAATTCATCAGGGCATATGACATCGCTGCTGCGGGGGGTTACGTGTTATGACTTCCGGAGCGCGATTACGGCGAAAAGGACGGCGCTCGGAATCTCGAAGGCAACTACGAGGATGATCTGGATGATGCAAGTTTCACCGAGGGCATGAAACCGTCGTGAACTCCACTCGCGGGGGCCGGTGCGGCCGACTGCGCTTCCATTTGTGGTCCGAGGATTTGTTGAAGCTCAGCAGCAGGCAGGATCGAAGAAATAGCACGGAGAAAAACGCGTCGTAGCATGGGACTTCTTTGCTGGGTGGTAGCGAAAGGTCAGAATGTCGAGTTCTCCAAAATGAAGATGGTGTTAGGCGCTGGAGTGCCCTTTGGTCAAGTCCCGGTTGGTCGGTTCATCGGAGATTTGAAGAAACGTTCTACTGCTCGGGGAAGCGCGGTACTCAGGCACTGATCCCCAAATCGCAGTAATAAGAATAGGCAGCAATCCCTTTTGAGCGCTTTGATAGCATGGAAGCGTGACGAGCACCGAGTATGGGCGGAAATGGGCGGAATATAGAAAACTTCGGAATCGACTTTTGTTCGTTGTGGTTGGTTATGTCCCTCTGGCGATAATTCTTGTGGTCATTTTGCCCCCATCGAGAATGAGCATTGCGTTTGGCTTCGTGAATTTGTGTTGGTTGGTGCTCCTGATCTTCGCTGCTTTTCGTCTGCGTAATTGGCGCTGCCCGCGTTGCGGAGGGCCGTTTTTCGCAAATTCTGAACGACGGGGTTTAAGTTTTCTGACGAAGAACTGTGGGAACTGCCAACTGCAGAAATTCTCCGAATGAAGGCCGGCGAATTGAATTCTCCGGGAAGCGCGTTAATCAGGAGTTAGGAGCCCGCGCTCTTGTCCATTTGATGTATCGAACTTCGTCGGCATACAATCCGCTCCATGGAAAAATCAAGAATTAGGACTCAACTTATTGAAAACAACCTAGTGGCCGGCTGATTCAGCTCACTTTCCCCTGGCTGGATTCGAAATCTAGTTTCGATGTCTGCTGGTTTGGCGATTGACAAGGTAAAAGCCGGCTGCATCTTGATAGCATTCCTGGCTGCTCTCGATATCTTCGGAAAGACAAATCGCCAGAGGAGACCTCTGGGAGCAACGGGAAGCGAATGGGAAAGCGCGTGATTAGCAGGAGTCTCCGTGAAAGAAACCGAAGCCAAAGTAGCATGGGGCCCGTGTTGTTTCTGCGGACAATCTATTGAACCGACTTCCGTCGAGCCCTGCCGCCTGAAAGTGGAGACGCAGGGCGGTGCGTGGCAAGTGTGGTTCTGCCATGCCGATTGCTTCAAGACGCGAATTACAAAACTCCATGACCTTGAACCTGGGATTTTCTGAGGTGATTTTGGGGCGGCAGCAGCCGCACTTAGCCGGTTGAACCCGCAGAGTGAATCAGGCGCTTGCACCGTTATGCAGCGAGAAGTTCGAAATTCATCCGCCGGCGATTGCGCCGATGATGAGGAGGGGCTCGGTTCCCGATATGACCGCGTCGGGGAGCGGTGCGTCGGGTTGCTGATGAGAAAGGTCTTCGCCGCACGCGAAGAAGCGCAGGAAGGGACGGCGCGCCTGCGTGACGTGGTCGCGGATCGTACCGGTGAGCGCGGGGTAGCGTCTTTCGAGTGCGTCGACGACGGAGCGCTGTGTGACGGGCGGCTGAAGGTCGAGTTCAACCTCGCCGCTGATGCGCGCGAGCCCGCGGAGGTGCGCGGGGAGAACGACGCGAATCATGGCAGCGTCTGGACCTCAACCGACAGCACGGTTGGAAGATCACGGACAATGGGCGACCACGTGTCGCCGGCGTCGGCTGATGCGTAAACTTGCCCGCCGGTGGTGCCGGAATAGACGCCGCATTTATCGAGTGAGTCCACGGCCATGGCATCGCGGAGTACATTGACGTAGCAGTTGGTTTGCGGCAGACCTTTGGTGAGCGCCTCCCACTCGTTTCCGCCATTGCGACTGCGGTAGACACGCAGCTTGCCATCCGGCACGAAGTGCTCTCCGTCGCTCTTGATCGGCACGACGTAAATGGTTTCCGGCTCGTGCGCGTGAACATCGATCACGAAGCCGAAGTCACTGGGAAGATTTCCGCTGACTTCCTGCCAGGAGTCCCCGGCGTTTTCACTGGACATGACGTCCCAATGTTTCTGCATGAACAAGACGCCGGGACGAGCGGGGTGCATGGCGATGTGGTGAACGCAGTGGCCGACCTCGGCATTCGGGTCGGGAATGTACTGGGAGCGCAGGCCACGGTTGATCGGCCGCCACGTCGCGCCTCCATCGTCCGTTCGGAACGCGCCCGCCGCCGAAATGGCGATGAACATCCGTTTCGGAACCTTGGGATCCAAAATAATCGAATGCAAACACATGCCGCCAGCGCCGGGTTGCCACTTCGGCCCTGTGCCGTGGCCGCGGAGTCCTGCGACCTCCTGCCAGGTATGAGCGCCATCTGTGGTCCGAAACAGCGCGGCGTCTTCCACCCCGGCATAGACTTCATCCGGATCGGTGAGCGAGGGTTCGAGATGCCAGACGCGCTTGAATTCCCAAGGATGCTGCGTGCCGTCGTACCACTGGTGCGTGGTGAGGGGCTTACCAGTGGCGGCGGAAGTGTCGTAAACGAATTTATTGCTGTTTCCCGAAGGCGGGGCACCCGGCTTCGGCATCTCTTCTCCGCCGGGAGTTTCCCAAGTCTTGCCGCCGTCGTTTGAGCGCTGAATCACTTGTCCGAACCAGCCGCTGGACTGCGAGGCATAAAGGCGATTTGGGTTAACGGGCGAGCCCTTGAGGTGATAGATCTCCCAGCCGGCAAAATGTGGGCCGCTGACATTCCAGTGTTCGCGCTTGCCGTCCGACGTCAGGATAAATGCGCCTTTGCGTGTGCCAACGAGAACCCTTACCTCGCTCATCTGTGCGCTCCTTTTTGATGTTGCAGGAGATGCCGCCATCGACTATCGAGTGTTTAATTGTAGCGTGACTATTCTCCCACATTTGGCTTGTACAGCGGAGCCTGTCAACAATTATGGACGGGAGGTCGCTGGGCCAAAACAACGTCCACGACGTGCGGTTCCTATTTTGAAAGGAGGACTTCACATACCAAATTGGGCGGATTACGGGACATCTTGATTTCGAGTACCCAACTTGTCCGGTTGCGCGGTAATCAGGCAGCAGGACGTGGATTAGCTTTGGCATCAGTCATCAATAATGGTGCGCGACGTCCCGAGGCCGGACGATTCCTCACTTCTGAGAAGTCGCGAAAGAGAGAACGCGCTGACGGCGATGGGAACGAACACGATCAGAGCGAATATTCGTTGCAAGAGACCTTGGGAATTGTTGAGAAGTGTCTGGTACCAAAGCATACCAACTCCCGACATAATGCCGAGCCGCTGGACGAGGCCGCTCATGATGGGAAAAAGGGCGGCCAACGCAATGATATTTGCGATGAAGTACTTAGCGACGGGCCCTCGGTGGAGTAGCTTCCACATCGCCAACGGCAAAAGGAATGGGAGCAAGAAAATGCCAACTCCGCAGGACGCGAGAGCGCCCGCTGCGTGACGCGGGTCGGGGAGGGGAAACAAGCCGGCGTTAAGGGAACCGAGCCCGCCAGAGAGCATTGCCAGCACCGTCGGCCACGCGAGAAAGTCGCGGACTCCGAGGAATCGAAATGCACGAAGAAAGCCCCATGCGGCGATGAAAAACAGAATGCCAACAGAGATGGCACCGATGTTAAACACAGCTGGCAGGCTTGAACCAGGCGACCCGAGTGTACTTGCGTCGCGAGAGAGAAAACTGTAACCAGGATAAAAGGGCGCAGCAGCGAACTGGACGCCGAAGTAGAGAAACGGAACGGCAATTCCCATTCCAAGCGCAAGAGTAACCCATATCGTTGTTCCTTTGCGCTTTGCTGTTTCGTCCTTCATCCTCTTGCCACTAATTTGCTTTTCGAAAGGAAACCCAGCGGATTCTTGATTCGTTATTTTTATCATCTTCCTTCCTTATGTCTGGGCGAGAAGGAGCGGCTTCGCCACCTTCATCAGTTAGTCTGGGGTGATCCGGTTCATTCCGTTCCAGGCTGCGACTTTCATTCTTTTCGTTTCATTGCCGCTTCCTTGTGACTTATTCGAAGCGAAGTGCCATGCATCATTAGCTACCCGTTACAACGTGAAACCAGCGCTGGATGTAGACATGAATTTTGGACAGTAAAGAAGGTCGAGTCGCACGCGATTCTTCCTCTCTCAAGACGGAGTAGTACCCGGCGAAAACGGCAGGGGGACAGAAGGTAATCTGCTTGTGTGGTTAGTCGGAATAGCGGACGAACGGATATAGTTAGCCGGGTTGGCCGTGATATGCTCGCGAACTTACACCTTGTTGGGCGGATCGGGGACCGACATGAGCGAGACAACCGTCAAAGAGAAAATTACTCACCAGTGGTACACGCGTCCCGTGCTTTTCGTTGCTGATGTGAAGCGCGCGCTTCAGTTCTACG
>Ga0308309_10002992_pt1 | contig 10104 bp, 11 predicted proteins | sample HubBroMetageWFT5_FD_192491 | JGI IMG/M metagenome (GOLD analysis project Ga0308309, IMG submission 192491) | Warmed and freeze-thawed soil microbial communities from the Hubbard Brook experimental Forest, New Hampshire - Hubbard Brook CCASE Soil... | ecosystem: Environmental > Terrestrial >... | reverse complement strand
AGATCGCAGTTACTTTTCCTCTCCTCAGCGACATGAACCGTAAAGTCCTCACCGCGTATGGAATCTTGAAAGCGTATGATGTGCAAGGTGACAAATACGAGTGGGCGCAGCGAACCACTATCGTCGTGGACAAAGAAGGAAAGATTCAGCACGTGGAACAGGGGGACGGCGCGGTGAATCCGAACAGCGCTGTGGCCATCTGCACCGACTTGCACAAACCCAAAGGCTAGTGGAGCGGAGTACAGCGTCAATCGCAGCGCGCGGATGCCAGGCGAACTTGGCATCCGCCGTTGCAGCTCTCCCACAGTGAATGGTATTGGATCAGCGCGCGACGTCGCGGCGATGGTAAATCAGGGCGAAGATTCCTACGAACAGGCTGATCGCCGGAATGAACAAGATCAAAATGCCGTGACGCAGCGCCGCGCCGCCTTGCGCGCCCGAAGCGGCCGCGCCCTGGTAGCACATCGCACAGCTCTGCGCGAAAACGTGCGGCGCGGGCAACGCAATCAGAGCCGCGCAACTGCACAGAATCAGCGCTGCTCGAATTAAAATGTCCTTCTTCAACTCACTCTCCCACGCTACTTAAATCTATGCCGCAAAGCCCGCTCGCGCGTCCCGCCGGCGGTGCCAGAAGCCGCGTCAGTGCGGCCGCAGGTGCATCAGCCGAATGCTATCCGGAAAGAACATGATCAGCATCATGCAAATGCAGAACACCATGGCGGGGATCAGCAACAGAAACAATCCCAGCCGCTCAAAACGCATATGCATGAAATACGAAATGATCAGCGCTGCCTTGATGAGCGAGAGGCCCACCAAAATCGTAATCATGATAGGGACTGGCAGGCGCAAGTAGGCCAGATAAACTTCCACGATCGTCAGCAACAGCAGCCAGACCCAAACCTTCGCAAACAGTTTGGTGGTCCCTACGGCGTGCTCATGCGTGAGCTCGGCGGTGTGTCCGTGTGCGCTCATCGGTTCGCTTGCTCCTTGTCACCGTTGTTACTTCGGGTTCACGCTCAGCAAATACACCATCGGAAAAATGAACATCCAGACCAGGTCCACGAAGTGCCAGTACAAGCCGCTGACTTCCACGTGCTCCGCGGTGTACTTCCCTTTGCCGAAGCCCCACGCAATGATCGCCAGATAAACCACTCCGATGGTCACGTGCAGCATGTGCAGGCCGGTAAGACCAAAGAACGTGCCACCGAAAAGTGGAGCAGCCGGATTGAAGGGGTTCGACCATGGCGTGACGCCTTCGCCGAGGAGCGTGACCCACTCCGTCGCGTGAATTGCGACGAACAAAATGCCGCAAACAATCGTGGCGATCAGGTAACGCACGGTTTTCTTGCGGTCGCCGTTGAACGCGGCGTTCACGCCCAAGACCATCGTCAGGCTGCTGGAGAGCAGCACGAAGGTCATCAAAGACGATTTGGCGATGGCCGGCCAGATTTCAAAGGGGCGCGGCCAGTTCGGAGTCTCCAGCCGAACGTACGCATAACTGATGAGCAGGGCCGAAAACGTGAGCGAATCCGAAATGATGAACAGCCACATCCCCAATTTTTTCGAATTGATGGCGAAGGGCGACGCGCCGCCGGACCACGGCGATTCGACTATGCCTTCAAATTCCGTATCACTCACGCTTCACCTTCCCAGGTAGAGGAGTAGAAACAAGAAGACCCATAGCCCATCCATAAAATGCCAGTACATGGAAACGACTTCGATCGCCGTGCCGCGCGTCACTTTTCGCGTGGCGCGGAATTGCACGAAGAGCAGCGCCAGAATTCCGCCGAGCAAGTGCACGCCGTGCGCGCCGGTGAAAACGTAAAAGAAGCTGCTGCTGGGATTCGACGCCAGGAAAATTCCCAGCGCAGCGAGCTGGCGCCAGGCGAGAATTTGGCCGGCGACGAATAGAACGCCGAGAAACGTAGTGGTGGCCCACCAGTGGCGAAATCCTTCGTCGTCTTTCGCGCTGAAGCGGCTGTGTGCACGCGCCAACGTGAAGCTGCTCGCGACTAATATCAAAGTGTTCAGCCACAGAATGCGCGGGACTTGCAGCGGAATCCAGGCGCTGTTAGGCATGTCCTTGCGCACAATGTAAGCGCTGACGAACGCCATGAAGAACATCAAAATTCCGGCGAGTGCTATGAACATCCCGGTGATGTAGGCGCGCTGCGGAACCCTGGTCGAGCCGGACGAATCGCCGCTGTCACCACCGTCGCCGGAGAAACCTCCGCCGCCCGGGCCCTTGCCCGAATGAATCAGTTCAATTTCTTCAGTGACGATCGTGCTCGGCACTCAATTACTCCGCACTGCGTTCACATGCCCGGCGAAAGTCGGCGCATCGCCGGGGAAAGTCTGCACGTTATCTAACGCGCGCCACCTGCGACGGTTCCACCCATTGCGGGATGAAATCATCCGCCGCGCCGGGAACGCTGAATTCATACGGGCCGCGAAACACGCTGGGATAGTGGCCGCCGAAGTTATCAATGGGCGGCGGCGAATCGGTGTCCCATTCCAGAGTCGTCGCGTTCCACGGATTCTTGGAAGCCTTCGGCCCAAATTTCAAACTGTAGAAAAAGTTGAACAAGAAAAATAGTTGCGCGGCGCCGGTGATGAACGCGGCGATGGTCATGAATTCGTGCACCGGCTGCAAGTGCGCGAGGAAGCCGACGGCGGAAGCGTCCGCGTAACGCCGAATGCCACCAGCAATTCCGATGAAGTGCATGGGCATGAAGATGCAGTAAGCGCCGACGAACGTGAACCAGAAATGAATTTTGCCCAGCGGCTCGTTCATCATGCGGCCGAACATTTTCGGGAACCAGAAATACGTGGCGGCGAAAATGCCGAAGATGGCGGCGACGCCCATCACCAGGTGGAAGTGCGCGACCACGTAGTAGGTGGCGTGCAGCATGTTGTCCACCGCGGGCTGCGCCAGGAACAAACCGGAGAGGCCGCCGGAAACGAACAGCGAAACGAAGCCGAGCGCGAAAAGCATCGGCGATTTGAATTGAATCTTCCCGCCCCACAGGGTGCCGAGCCAGTTGAAGGTCTTAATCGCGGAGGGCACTCCGATGGACATCGTCAACACCGAAAACGCGAAGCCGGAATAGGGGCTCATGCCGCTGACGAACATGTGATGCCCCCAGACCATGAATCCCAGGAAGCCGATGGCGCAGATCGCGTATGCCATCGCGCGATAGCCGTACACGGGCTTCCGCGCGAAAGTGGAAAGCACGTGCGAGGCGACGCCCATGCCGGGCAGAATCGCGATATAAACTTCCGGGTGCCCGAAAAACCAGAAGAGATGTTGCCACAGCAGAGGTGAACCGCCGCTGTGCGCCTGCAGTTGATCATTCACCACCAAACCAGCCGGAATGAAGAAGCTCGTGTGCGCGGAACGATCCAGCAACAGCAAAATTCCGCCAGCCAGCAGCACACCGAAAGCCAGCAAGCCTAGAATCGCAGTGACGAACCAGCCCCACACGGTGAGCGGCATGCGCATCAGACTCATTCCTGGAGCGCGCAGGTCAATCGTGGTGGCGATGAAATTCAGCGCGCCGAGCAGCGACGCGAGGCAAAAGAGCGAAATGCTCACGATCCACAGCGTTTGGCCCCAGCCTTCTCCGGGTCCGGTGATTTCGCCGAGGCCGCTGAGAGGCGTGTAACCTGTCCAGCCGCTGATGGGCGCGCCGCCGGGAACGACGAACGCGGCGACGATGCAAACGAACGCCAGAAACGTGACCCAGAAAGAAAGCATGTTCAATCGTGGGAAAGCCATGTCTGGCGCGCCGATTTGAATCGGCAGAAAATAATTACCGAAGCCGCCCTGCGGCGCGGTGGTCAGCACGAAGAAAACCATGATGGTGCCATGCATCGTGACCAGCGCCAGGTATTGTTCCTGCGACATCTGCCCGCCGCTGACGAACGGCAGCGTGGCGTTAGGCCACACCAGATGAAAGCGCATAAGCAGCGAGAGCACGATGCCGATGACCACCGCCGTTAGCGCCAGTAGAAAATACTGGATGCCGATGACTTTGTGGTCCACGCTGAAAATATATTTCCGGATGAAACCGCTGGGCTCCGCCATCGGAGCGTGCACAGTGGATCCACCGGCGTGCGCGTGCGAACTCATGCGTGGCCTCCTGGGAATTGGTTCGAGTTCACTGGATGGTTCGTCGAACGAATCGTTGACAAGATCACTGGCCCGCCGCCTGCTGCTTGAGGAAGGTGTCGTAATCCGCGTCGGACACGACATTCAGATAGCTGTGCATACGCGAGTGGCCGAGGCCACAGAGTTGCGTACAGACAACTTCGTACTGCCCTATCGTATTCGGAGTGAAGTGGAGCGGAATCACCATGCCGGGCATGGCGTCCTGCTGAATGCGCAATTCGCGCACGTAAAAATTGTGGATCACGTCCTGCGAGCGGATCAGCAGGTTGATTTCGTGGTTCACCGGGACTGTGAGCGTCGGGACGACGATGTCGTCTTTTCCCGCGGCATCGTTCGCGTCAATTCCCAGCGGATTTCCGGTGGAAGCGCTGATTTGTTTCGGATCGAGCCGGCCGAATTTTCCATCGGGGCCGGGATAGCGGAAATTGAAGACGAACTGGTTGCCGGTGACTTCCACTTGAATCGCGTCAGGAGCCGCCGGCGTGAAGCGAACTTCCGCCCAGGCTTTGTGACCCATCAGCCCAAGCCCGAGAAACAGGACGATGGTGGCGGTGGTCCAGATGGCTTCCAGCGTGTTGCTGCCGCGCGTGAAATGCGCTTTCTGGCCGTGGTCGCGAAATTTCCATACGGCGAAAGCCAGGCCCAGCTGCGAGAGGATGAAAACCGTGGCGGTTACGGCGAGGGTCAGATCATATTGATGGTCAATCTCGGCGCCCACGGCGGTGATCGGCGCCGGCCGGACTGCCCAGGGAAAATTCGAGGCGAAAACGTAAACGGTAATGGCCACCATTACTACGATGATTAACGACAGCAGGGCCGGGGTTGCCGCAGAACCGCTGTTGCGCTTCCTGATCCGCATCGCTCTTGCTCTCCTCACAGCGTTGGCAAAAAAGCGTTCGATAGGACCGCAGGTCCGAATGCAAAATCAAAACAGCACATCATATACAACGCGCCATGAATATCAAGAACGATTGTGGGGTGTGCGTCAGCGTCCGGTTACTTCGTTTACGAGGCGCTGGAGCGAATTCCGCGCTTTACTAAGCCATACTCGATCTTAGGGCAGTACTTGTTTATGGGATTGGGAAGTAGCTCACGCTGGAATCCGAGGCCACAGCGAACGCTTTCCCGTCGGGCGAGAAAGCAGACAACGATTGCAAGTAGGGGACGTGTTCCGAATGGATCTCTAGCACAGGACGGATAGTCGAAGTGTCATAGATGACGATCGATTCTCTGTTGATATAGGCAGGATCACCAATCCCCCATCTCGCCGTAGCAATGGCAAAGCGGCTGCCGTCACGAGAGACGCCTGCAAAGCCGAGCTCTTCGCCGGGCCATTCGTCTTCGCCCAACAGTTTACCTTGACTGTCTGTTAGTTGGAGGCGGTCCCCTCTAATCATTAGCATTACTTCGTTGTTCAAATAAAAAGAGTAATACGCCTGATTTTCGCCACGACACAGGATACGTTCGGCGGCACCTGGCTGGCACACATTAATGGCAGGCGTGCTCCGCTCGTTGACCAATATTACGGACTCGGCGACAAGGTGATCGGTCATCGTCTCAACGTTGCATGACGCGAACGTTTCTTTCGACTCGAGCGAATCTGTGTTGAGAAAAATAGTTTTTGGAGGACCTGTCGAAAACCGTTGCCACGCAATGCGTGCGCCTGTGGGGGATACTTGATCCGCCTCCCCACCCGTCAGAGGAAACGAAATCCCCAAGGGTATCAAATGCGGAGAGAGCAGCTGAAGTTCACCTCCAGCCGAGAGAACGACCTTGCCGGACGAGGATGCGAAAATGTATGGATTCTGGCTCTCGAACCGCCAACTTGCGATTACCTCACCCGTGCGAGTGTCCAGTGTCCTTAGTTCACCGGGTGAGGCAATCACGAGGTTCCCGGCATCCGGGAAAACCATAAGCCGTGTCGCCGCAAAAGTATTTGAGTTGGATGGAATTGAGCCGAGATTCGCGGTCCACCCAGCTTTAGCTGTCGCAATTTGCCTTTCAGGTTTCGATCGGATAACAACGAAAGCCGAACACCCTAGACACGTTAGGAGAAATACCCCAATCAGGACTGTAGAAGCGGTTCGAGCTCGTCGACGAAAATCCGGACTGATCGCCGCCAAGACGACACCCAATATTGCGGAAGCGACGAGAAAAGCTACGGAAACAGCTAACCAAAAAAGCACGCCAGACGCCGATCGCGGTGCATATCGATGAGTGTGATCGAGCCAATCCAAATAGAGAGAGCGCCAGAAGTACGTTGACAAGTAGAGCGCGAAGATTCCACCATACAGGGCCGCTGGGACTGCAAGGAGCAAGACCAGCCATCTAAGGGTCTGCCAACTCCAAAGCCGTTGACGAATTCTATTCCCGGAATTCATGGGCGTGTTTCAAGGCGTCATCGTAACGCTAAGGCGCGGTCGGTTCAATCGCGTTTCGGAACAACCTCGTGAGGCGAAATCCCGTATAGTCGCGCAAGCGGAAACTGCCCCACGTCTGAATCGTGCGGAGTGCAAAATTGTGGAAAGAAGAAATTCCTGCGAGAGGTATGAACATCGCCCGAAGGGGCAAGTCCCGGGCTTGGATTTTGGTGCGGTCGAGTGGATTCAAACCACCACGGTATTGCTACCGCCAGCCCCTCAAGCTGGTGCGTCTGCCAATCCCGATTTTGTGGTAAAGATCCTTGTCCTCGAAACCTACGTGCGCCCACCCCTTCGGAAATGTTTGGATTCCGCCGCGCGTCGCGAGTGTGCGAAAATAACGCCGCTGCAGGAGCGATGTTCGACAACGAGCATCGCAGAAAACCCAAGCGAGAGGGCCAAATGAGCAACGTGAGGGTTCTGGTAGGAACACGGAAGGGCGCGTTCATCCTTACGTCGGACGGCAAGCGCGAACACTGGGATGTCAGCGGCCCACATTTTGCCGGCTGGGAGATTTACCACCTCAAGGGCTCGCCTGTTGACCCAAATCGCCTGTACGCGTCGCAGTCGAGCGGCTGGTTTGGACAAGTGATCCAGCGCTCAAGCGACGGCGGCAAGACTTGGGAAACCCCCGGAGGGGAGGCGATGCCGAAGCCGGATGCCCCGCCTGCAGGGAAGAGCAATAAATTCGTCTATGACACTTCTGAAGCCACCGGTAAGCCCCTCACCACTCACCAGTGGTACGACGGCACACAGCATCCCTGGGAATTCAACCGCGTCTGGCATCTCGAACCGTCGCTCACGGATCCGGACGATGTCTATGCCGGAGTAGAAGACGCCGCATTGTTTCGCACCACCGATGGCGCTCAGACCTGGCAGGAAGTTGCGGGACTCCGCGGCCACGGCACAGGGCCGATGTGGCAACCCGGCGCAGGCGGCTTGTGTTTGCATACGATTATTCTGGATCCCAAAAATCCGAAGCGGATGTTCATCGCGATATCGGCCGCGGGCGCGTTCCGTACGGACGATGGCGGCACGACGTGGCGGCCGATCAATCGTGGCCTGCGCTCGCCATACATTCCCGACCCGAATGCCGAGATCGGGCACTGCGTTCACCATGTGGCCATGCACCCTGCCCGTCCGGGCGTCTTGTTCATGCAGAAACATTGGGACGTCATGCGCAGTGACAACGCCGGGGACTCCTGGCAGGAAGTGAGCGGAAATCTTCCCAGCGACTTTGGCTTCGTGATTGATGTTCACGCGCACGAGCCGGAAACCATTTACGTCGTGCCGATCAAGAGCGATGGAGAGCACTTCGTGCCGGATGGCAAACTGCGCGTCTACCGCAGTCGAAATGGCGGAAACGAGTGGGAGGCGCTCACCAAAGGTCTGCCGCAAGCCAACTGCTACGTCAACGTACTCCGAGATGCCATGGCCGTGGACTCACTCGATAAATGCGGCGTCTATTTCGGCACCACCGGTGGGCAAGTTTACGCATCCGCCGATGCCGGAGACACTTGGTCGCCGATTGTGCGTGATCTTCCAACCGTGCTGTCGGTTGAGGTCCAGACACTCGCATGATTCGCGTCGTTCTCCCGCCGCACCTCCGCGGGCTCGCTCGCATCAGCGGCGAAGTGGAACTCGACCTTCAGGCGCCCGTCACACAGCGCTCCGTGGTTGACGCGCTCGAGAGTCGCTACCCGATGCTGAGCGGTACGATCCGCGACCACGTCACGCAAACGCGTCGGCCGTTCCTGCGCTTCTTCGCCTGTGGCGAGGACCTTTCCCATGAACCTCCGGACACCCCACTGCCTGAAGCGGTTGCCTCGGGAACGGAACCGCTCCTCATCGTCGGCGCCATCGCCGGCGGGTGACGTATCGCGTTCTAACTCCTGACAACGCTTGTAATTGGAATCTGACCTATCTCGGATTGAGTGGAATCTAAAATGAAGAAATTCCTGCGGGAGGTGTGAGCGTCGCCGGAGGCGGTAACTCCCGGGCTTGGATTTTGGTGCGGTCGAGTGGATTCGAACCGCCACGGTGTTGCTACCGCCAGCTCCTCAAGCTGGTGCGTCTGCCAATTCCGCCACGAGCTTAACGGTGGGCCTCTCGCTCGCCCAATTTTTCGGCGCGCCTTCCGATTCTCTTGAGCACTTCTTCCATCTCGCGCTGCTCCGCGGGCGAGACATCCTGAAATGCACGTTTGATGAGGGCGGCGTGCTGGCGGAAGACCGGAAGGAACACCCGCCGTCCCTTCTCCGTAAGCGAAACCGTGCGCACACGGCGATCGCTCTCGCTCTCCACACGACTGACCAACCCCTTCTTATAGAGCCGATTGACCGCCACGCTGACCGATCCGGGGTTAAGGTCTACCTTCGGGCCAATCACGTTAACGGGCATCGGCCCTTTGTGCAGTAGAACTTCAAGGACCCGAAAATCCGATTCTCCCAAGCCCGCCTTGAGAATGGCAGGGAGAGCAAAGTGATGGATGGCCCGTAAAGCCTTCAACATAACGAGCAAGGTGTGAGCCGCTTCCGGCGTTTTTCCGCGTTCCATAAAAAAATGAATCCCTCCCCAGTATACTCGACATCATATATATCGATATCAATAGAAACGACATCGATGCAAATGCCTTTGACGAGCCAAAACCGATGGCAGCCTCACTGCGTATCAAATTCGAGAGGCGGCTGCGGAGGCAGAATACAATGAAAGTTCTTGTTACAGGTGCGGTGGGCACGGTGGGCGGCGAGGTCGTCAAGGCGCTTCTTCAGCGCGGAGCGGACGCAAGCCGGACTCGATGCCGACAGGAGACAAGCCATGCCATACAGCATTTCGACCTTGCTTATACGAAACCTTCGGGACGTCTTCGGTGAAAACGATCCGGAGCGGAGACGCGCAGCGATCGACGAACTCTACGCCGAAGATGTCGTTTTTTACGATCCTAGCAAGGGTGTCTATCGTGGCCGCGACGAGATCGATCGCATCGCAGGCGCTATCAAGGCGACTCATCCCGACTTTAGCTATCAGCTAATTGCCGAGCCCGAGGAGGTTGGCGATGGCGGACGGGTCCCGTGGGTATCGGGCCGCCCTGGCGATGCGCCAGCCTACGCCGGAACGGATTTCATCATCGCCCGGGACGGCCGGATTGCCGCCATTTATCTCTTCTTCGACAAGCTACCCTGAGCTGGACTTTGCCGTGCCACCGAACGGCAGATCGATATCGATAGAAACGACATCGGTGTGAATGCAGGGAAGAGCGCAAATCGATGGCGATTTTACTTCATATTAAATTCAGAAGCGGCAGGCAGCCGCGGAGGGACAAACAATGAAGGTTCTGGTTATAGGCGCGACGGGCACGGTAGGCAGCGAGCTGGTCAAGTCGCTTCTTCAGCGCGGAGCTAGTGTGCGGGCTTTGACGCGCACGCAACCCAAGTCAGGCACGTTTCCTGGCGCGGTAGAGATCGCTATCGGCGACCTGACTGATCCGGTCTCAGTAGCGGCAGCGCTCACAGG
>Ga0308309_10002991_pt1 | contig 10105 bp, 4 predicted proteins | sample HubBroMetageWFT5_FD_192491 | JGI IMG/M metagenome (GOLD analysis project Ga0308309, IMG submission 192491) | Warmed and freeze-thawed soil microbial communities from the Hubbard Brook experimental Forest, New Hampshire - Hubbard Brook CCASE Soil... | ecosystem: Environmental > Terrestrial > Soil... | reverse complement strand
AACTTCGGCTACCTGTTCGGTCTAGCCTGCTTCTTCGGCGGCAGCGGCAACCGGGCGCCGCGGCGGGCGGTGAAGTCTGGCACCCCTCACGGAGGCGCGGGTCAATGAGTGCTATGGCCTGTCCACGACAGTTTGACTGTGGTTTGAGGATCTCCACGCGATGGATCAGCAGCGCCATTGCAGATTTTGTTTTTGCTTCCCTGTCCTGCGAGCTAGTTTGTGAATCCTCTGCGTGAGCCGCTGCCGCGCTCGCAACAAAATTCGCTCAAAGGAGGTCAATGTGAAAAGAGAACGCCTAACACAGATCGTCCTGGTGATCGTGGGGCTGTTGAATCTGCCCCAAATTTATTTTCTATATATGGATCTGCGGCATTCCAGCTGGCTTTTGGAGGGGAAGTGCGAGTGCGGACCGATGTTTCTGAGCTTTTTTATTCCGGTCGGGGTCTTTCTACTCATAGCCGCAAGGAGACCCTCTGAGCATCGCTCGATGATTGCTCTGGTAGCTTGGTGGAACATCTCCCATGGCGCTGTGATGGCTATTCAAACCGTGGAAGCGTGGATTCACGGCGTCCACAGGAACTTTACTGATGTGATCGTAAACCTTGCGATCGGAGTCGTCCTGTTAGCGCTTCTTCCAGCAAAACGAGAGGTAGTCGCGCCGGGAGTTGCGTGAACGAGCGCAGAAACCCCACACTCTACGCGGATAACCGTTTCTTCTCGTCTTCGTTTCACGGTTTTTTCCGCAAGGGAATGACAGTGTAGCGCAGCGGCTCTGGGCAGATTGGCGTTAAATCTCGATAGCGCTCATTGACCGTCAAAACGTGAAATGGCCTGGTTGCGACAGTTGACTCGGTTTCGCCGCCTTATTGGACGAGACAATTAGATCACCGGGTTATAGGCCTGCCATTTTCTCCTGAACCTTGGGAATCCAGACCTCTTGAGCAGTTGGCTCCATTAGGTGAACTCGCTGGAGTGCTTTCTCAAAAGTCGTGCGGGCCTCGGCGTTTTCCTGCAAGGCCTTCTGCGCATCTCCCAAAGCCATCAGAGCCTGCAAGGAATCGGGCGCCAGGGCAATTCCGGCCTGAGCTTCGGAAAGCGCCTGTTCGGGTTGGTGTTGCTCGAGCAGGGTTCCTGAGATGACGGCGCGATCCATCGCAGCGGCGTACGGAACGTTGAACGTACCGTCGTAAACAAACACGCCATCTTCGATCACAGCGGTCGGCTTGAGTTCCATAAACTCACGATACGGACTCAGCAGGGCTGACCCTGATTCATAGAACGTCAAGGAAATGTGGCTGAAGAATACGGGGCCCTGGATTACTGGAGGAGTTTCCGTCTTCAGCCCGGACCAAATCGAGTCCATAGTGGGCAGCGTTTTGCAGGGGATCCCGTAGGCGTGAAACGGAATCAGCGGCTCGGCCGTGTACGCGAACCAACACTCTTTGATACCTCGCTCGTCAATGTAACGCTTGACGGCTTTTAGTTGCTGTCCCCAGTCCGTTGTGGAGTCGGTCAGATACTTGTGGATGTTGGCCGGTCCGCCCCAGAGTTCGTTCGCGTACGGAATGTATGAGGTTGGGAACGCCCGGAGCGAAGACACGATATGGAAAATGATGAGGACGGCAATGGGCCACACCCAACGGCGATCGCTTTGCATCAGGCTCCAGGCCGCTCCGCTGGCCAACACAAGGACGAAGATGAAGACCAAAAGGATGTGCCGCACTCCGATGTTCAGACTCGAAGTCATGGAAATACAAAAATAAAGCGCAGGCGGCAGAGACAGAAACAGGATCTCGCGCCATCCGCGTAGCTTGCCAGTGGCGATGGCATATACGATCAGCGGGAGGAAGATCAACGTGGTCAGGGTTGCTTTTATGACGAACGCCACCGGGAAATAGAACCACACCCCATGCGCGTAGATCTTCCCAAACATGTAGCTGGGCCAGGTATTCGCCACCGAGCGGACGTCCGCCAAACCATAGAGCCATGACTCCGGCATTACTTTCCAGCGCGCCATCATCGTGATGACCTTTGCTTCCGCCGGACGCAGGGTCCCGAGTGTGTTCTGCAGTGGTGGATTGAGCTGTGTCCCGGCGGGACGTGCGGCGTAGCGGAATCCGTAACACACCCACATAATGCCAACGGCGATTATTCCGGCAATCATAAGCGCACCAACCAGGCGTGCTGCCTGATGCAGGCGGGTCTCGCCCCCCGCTTGACGGGGGCGCAACAACTCGGTGACCGCGAGCAGGATCAGCATCGGCGGCAGCAGCACTGCGGAATGCTTGACGATAAAGAAGAGGCCTGCCGCGAGGCCCAGCACTACGACGCGTCCCCGCGAGGGAGATTTCACATACCGGTAGAACGCATAGATGCTGGCCAGCAGCGATGCCGCCGCGCCCGTGTCCGTCGTTACTAAGGCACCATGGGCAAGGAAGTTGGGCTCGAACACGATCAGCGCGAGTGCGATGAATCCCGCGCCTGTGCCAAACATCTCGCGTGCCGTAAGGAACGCTAGCAGCGCAACCAATAACGCAAAGACCGATGCTGCCATTCGGGCGCGGAAGATGACCTTTTCGTGATCATTCTGAAAGATGAGATCGCGTCCGCTCAGGTAGGCCTCGGTCTTGAAGTAACGATTCTGCACCTGCGGCTCATGAAGATTCATTCCGAGCAGCGGAACGGCAGCAATCATCTTCACCAGCGGCGGGTGCTCGGGGTTTAGACCAAAATCGTGATGCTTGAGAGACATGTATCCGGCAAAGATGTGATCCCCTTCATCGAACGTAAGGGACTCGTGCTTGACGGAGTACAACAACTGGAATTCCAGAACCAAGAGCAAGAACATGACCGCGGCTATTTTTACCCATGCCCGCTTGAGCAGTGAATGCAATGTGTCAGTAATTCCTGTCGCGGGTTTCGAAGTTGCACTCGCCTCTGGGTTCATCATTTCTCCGCATCAACAACATTGGAAGTAAAACACGCCTATCCTCACAAACACCACGAATTTGAAGATAAGTCTCATCGCGATTCGAGCGAGCGTTTGAGTTGCTGGATCAAAGGTCTCGAAAACGTCGGGAATTCGAGTCGCTCGAACCAGTTGACGAAAATCAATATTTCTTTCAAAATCCGTTCGTCGCTGGGGGAAAGGGCGAACAGACGGCGCAAGCTTGCGCTATGGGCTGGTTTCTTCAACTATCTCCTCCAGTTTCGACCCATCACGTAAAATGGCAGATTCCGGTTCTGCAAAGGACTTTGTCGACTGGTCTCAATGTGTTGAAGAAGATCACCTTGTTGGGCGACCGAGTGAAGGATTGGGACAGCTATCCATTCTCCGTTCAAGCAATCCGCTGTCTTAAAGAATTGCGTTTTCGATCGCGGGTTTGCTTCTTTGCGGGGGAAAACGGTAGCGGAAAGTCTACTCTTCTGGAGGCGATTGCAGCCCATTACGGCTTCGGTCGAGAGGGAGGCAACCGTAATTTTCAGAACGACAGCACTGAGAGCAATCACTCTGTGGACACACTCGTGAGTGCGCTCCGATTGTCTTTCGACAAGCGTACCGGAGCTGGCTACTTCTTGCGGGCGGAGAGCTTCTTCAATACCATTTCGCACATGGACGACTTGGACAAGGAACCCGCATATCATGCTCCCCCAATTAGCAACTTCTACGGCGGACGAAGTCTTCACACCCGCTCTCACGGTGAGACTTTCTTCACATTGCTTGAACTTAAATTTCAACGGAACGGGTTGTTTCTGTTAGACGAACCCGAAGCAGCTTTGTCCCCGCAGCGGCAATTGAGCTTTCTGGTGTTGATCCACGACACGCTGCGCAAGCACAAAGATGCACAATTCATCATTTCAACCCATTCTCCTGTGCTACTCGGTTACCCGGGAGCCCAGATTCTATCGTTCGACGAAGGACGAATCCATGAGATTGAGTACGAAGAAACTGCTCCAGTGCAGGTTGTCCAGCGATTCGTAAATGACCGGGAAAACTTCCTTGAAGCGCTACTGAAGGAGACGCCATCGCTATTTGAGAAAAAGTCCGGCTAGATTGGATTCCCGCTTCATTGAGCCAGTTCGTTATTGTCGCAAAATCTCGACTACACTCGTTGACAGGGTCGTCGGTGTTGCCCCGAATTACGACTACATGGCGCAAGCACTCGCCCCTTGCACAAAACGCAAGGAGCGGGGCACCCAAACCTAGTTCTCATCGGCTAAGGTTCGGGCCAGCGGCCCTCCGTGTAAATACGCGATTCCTGCAGAAGAGGGGTCCATTTTTCTGCCAAAAGCATTAACATGCTAGGCCTGCCCTAAAGGGGGCCCATGGAAGGTTCTGTCACACCCCGAAAGTTGGCTGGCCGGTACGAAGTGCGGCAGATCCTCGGCCAGGGCGGGATGGGCTTGGTTTACCGGGCCTATGACACCGTCATTCGGCGCGAAGTGGCGGTCAAGACGATTCTCGATATCCCCGACCCGGCTTCACTCCAGTTGTTCTACAAGGAATGCGATGTGCTCGCTTCCATGAGCCATCCCAATATTGTTGAGATCTTCGACATTGGCGAATTCGAGGAAGACGGCAAGAAAAAACCTTATTTCGTAATGCCGCTTCTGCCCGGCTCGACTTTGGATGCGTTCATCCGCAAGGCGAGCCATCGCCTGACCGTGGAACGCACGGTTGGGATTATTTCGCAGGCCTGCCGAGGCCTGCAGGCAGCGCATGACCGGGGGTTGGTGCATCGGGACCTGAAGCCGAGCAACATTTTTGTGATGGAAGACGATTCGGTGAAGATTATCGACTTCGGCGTGGCGCACATGACCGATACGAATTCCACCCGGGCTCAGAAGGGCACGCTGCTGTACATGTCTCCCGAGCAGATTGAGATGAAGCCGCTGTCGGCGCTCTCTGATATGTTTTCGTTAAGTGTTGTCGCCTACGAGGCGCTTACCGGACGGCATCCGTTCCAGCGCGCCCGAGCCGATGAGATCGTTGAGGCCATCCGGCGGCAGATTCCGCCTCCGGCTTCGGACATCAACCCGGCGGTGAGTCAGTCGATCGGACGCGTGGTGCATAAGGGGATGGCGAAGCAGCCCTGGCACCGCTTTTCCAGTGCGCGCGAATTTAGCGATGCTTTGAATAAAGCATTGCGGAACGAGCCCATCGAGTTCTTCGATTCTTCGCGCACACGCCCTCGTCTGGAGCGCGCCACAAAGGCGATGGAGACTGGGGATTACCAGTTTGCGGGAGAGATTCTGGGAGAGTTGGAGGCGGAGGGTCATCTCGACACCTCGATCAAGTCTCTACGTCAACAGCTGGATACGACCGTTCGACGGAGGACCGTCGACCAATTACTGGACGCAGCGAAGGCGCGCTTTGAGGAAGAAGAAGATCCGCTGGCGCTGCAGAAGCTCCAGGAAATTCTGGAAATGGAGCCGGACAACGTTTCGGCGCTGTCGCTGAAGAGCAAGATCGAAAGCCGGCGCAGCGAAAAGCAGATTGACAACTGGTATCGGCTTGCACGGCAGCATACGGACAATCACGCGTATCCCCACGCCCGCGAAGCTTTGCAAAATGTTCTACAACTCAGGCCGAAGGAAGCGCGCGCCCTGCAACTGATTGCTGAAGTCGATCGCCAGGAACAGGAATACAACAAACTGCGCCAGGAGAAAGCGCAGATTCATCGTGCGGCGATGGACGCTTGGCAGAAAGGGGACGTCAGCAGCGCTCTTACCAAGCTGGCAGTGGTTCTGGAGTTGGACCGCCGCGCTCCCGACATTTCCACTCCCGAGGGCAGCGCCACGTACCAGGGCTTTTACAACGAGGTTCGTTCCGAGCATGACGCGATGAACACAGCCTACGCGGAGGCGCGCAGGCTGCTGGCAGAACGCAACGTCAGCAAGGCGCTCTCGGTTTGCGAGACCTACCTGGCCAAGTACCCGACCAATGCGATTTTTCAGGCGCTCAAATATGACATCGAGGAGCAGCAGAGACAGCAGCTGTCCGCGTTTGTGGCGTCTATCGACCGGCAGGTGGAGGCTGAGCCCGACCTGGACAAGCGGGTGAACATCCTCAAAGAGGCACTCGAATTACATCCCGACGAAACTCATTTCGAGCGCGCCTTGCGGCTGGTCAAAGACAAACGCGATTTGGTGAACTCCATCGTTGCCCGAGCGCACCATCACGAAGAGGAAGGCGCGTTCAGCGATGCGCTCAATGATTGGGAAATTCTGCGGACGATTTATAGCCAATATCCTGGCCTGAAGTTTGAAGTCGAGCGGCTGCAGAAACGCCGCGAACAGCAATCGCGCAGTGAAGCGAAAACCCGGCTGGTGGAACAGATCGATGCCTGCCTGCATTCCAGCGACTACGCGCGCGCGCGCGGACTTCTGGAACAGGCCGCCGCTGAGTTCCCCAACGATGCGGAGCTGGCACAGCTCGAAAAGCTCGCGAACGACGGACTGCAACGCGCGACCGAAGCGCACCGGCTGATGACGGAAGGTCAGGAGTTGTGCGCGCAAGACCGTTTCGCCGATGGGATCAAGTTACTGAAAGAAGCCTACGAGTTGGACGAACACAATGCGCTGACGCGGGCGGTTTTTTCGAATGCCTTGGTCGAGCAGGCGCGTCTGATAGCGGAGTCGAACTGGCAGGAAGCAGATCAGTTGGCTCGACAGGCGTTCGAACTGAATCCGAGCCATCCTCTTTCCAAGACGGTTCGCACCCTGATTCTGGACCAGAAGCGGGAACAAACGGTCACCGAATGCGTCTCGCAGGCGCGCAAGCTGCAGGCGGGTGGCGATTTGGCCGGAGCGTTGTCTCGGATTGAAGAGGCACTCGTGGCTTATCCGCGCGAGGTTCGGCTCATTCAGATTCAGGAAACCCTGCAGCGTGAACTTCAATCGCAACGAAGGCAGGCGCGGCGCCGCGACTTGGAAGAATTGCGACGCATGGAACGCGAAGCTGAGACCATCACTGATCCCGCGGTGAAGCAGGTTTTCGGCGAGCGCGTTCAAGTTCTGGCTGGTAAATATTTGGAGGACGAAGAAGTTCTTGCGGTAGCGAACGGTATTCTCCGGCGGCTGGATCTGGCTGCGGTTCAGGGCAAAGGCTCCGGTCGTGATGGTGGAGAGGAGAAAGGGCAGACACCGCGAACGGCTGCGCTTCCGACTTCTGCAGGAGACGGTGCAACTGCATCGATCTTTTCGAAACCGAGTGAAGTCCCGCCTTCGTCAGCTTCCGGGAGCGTCGACGCTCCTGGTCCTCCTGTGAATGCTGAATTGGCTGCTGCGCCGCCTGAAACTCCGCCTGTGACTTCACTCGTAACTATGCCGCCGCCGGCGGAAAGCAAACCTCAACCCGGTCGCGATCAGAATGTGTCTTCATCAGCGGGTCCTATCCGGCCCAAGAGTTCGTTGCAACTTCCACGCGCGGCAATTGCTGCTGTTGTCGCCGGGCTATTGTTGTTGGCAATCTTTTTAATAAGGCATCGTCACCCGTCGACTCCGGCACCCACTGTGGCGCGGGTCGCCGTGCACACCTCGCCTCCGGGTGCAACTATTCGAATTAACCATGAGGTTCGTGGAACTTCCAATCTGCAAGTTGATTTGCCCCAGGGGAGCTATCAAGTTGAGGCTGAGTTAAACGGTTACCAATCCAAGGCCACCACAATCGAGGCCAAGGCTGGGTCGCCCGTTTCTATTGCCTTATCGCTCGATCCGGCTTTGCCGGTTGTGAAAGTATCTTCCGACACGGGCGCGGGGAAAGTCTCATTTGACGATCAACCTCCTGTCGAACTTGAAGGTGCGCAGTGGACACTCGATAAGCTGGCATCCGGCGAGCACAAGTTGAAGTTCGACGGCAAGCAAGGAAATGCCTCCTTCACTTTTTCAAGCGAAGCGGGAGTGATGCCGGCGGTGAAGGGACGGATCGCTGCCAACCGACTCTTGGCCGTTGTGGTGAGCAATCTCGGCAGCCAAGTCCACGTGTATTCCAGTGATCCCGCGGCCAAGCTCCGCCTTGACGGGCAGTCTGCGGCCGCCATGCCAGAGAACGGATGGGAACTGCCACAAGTCTCGCCCGGCACTCATCAACTCGCTCTGATTCACGGCGACGATCAATACAAGTTGGACATCGATGTCGGCCCTGCTTCCACGCTTGCGACTTTTTTGATGTCGGGTCAGAACATCGGCACTCTCGTTATTGTCACGGGCGAGGACAAAGCGCGAGTCTATCTCGATGGACAGATGCAGAAGGGAACCACGCAAGGTGGACAACTGCGGATTCCGAATCTTGAGCCAAAAGATTATGTGGTCACGGTCAGCAAGGCGGGCTTTCAGGATCTTCCGCCTCAGAAGGTCCGGGTTCGCAGGGGGGAACAAACCAAGCTGGCGTTCAGCCTGCAACCGATTCCGCATTTATCCGCGCTCTCCATCCAGGGTGGAACGCCGGGCGCGCAGGTCTTCGTCGACCAGGCAGCCGTGGGAGTGGTGCAGCCGGATGGAACGTTCGGGATCGCGACGATCGCTCCTGGCGACCACGTCATTGAATTGCGCCAGGATCGCTTCAAGCCGAAGCGGCTTCAGAAGCACTTCGTCGCTGGCGTGAATGTTGCGCTCGCGGGTGCAGAGGCAGGGTTGGAAGCAGGCACGGGCGAGTTGCGTGTTACTTTCTCACCTCCGGAAGCTGTCGTCAGTCTCACCAAGAACGGTGAGGCGCCAGTTAAAGTCAGTAGCGGTAGCTCGCTAAGCCTGGCGCCGGGCACGTACACTTTGACTGCACGAATCGCTGACAGTGTGACTCGGTCGTCTGCCCTGGAGGTTGTCGCTGGCCAATCGAAGAGCCTCGATTTGGCGCTGTCTCCCAGTGGAATGTCCAAGTGGGATGACGCTGCCAGTTGGAGGCCTGACAAGAACGGCTTCGTACGCAAAGGTGGAGACTTTGTGTTGTACGGCGTTTCCCCCACGTCGGGAACATTTGCTTTTTCGGTGATGCTGCAGAAAGGTCACCGGCTGCAGTGGGTGGTGAACTATATCGACCCTAACAATTACTTATTGTTCCAGATGGACGAAAACAATTTCTATCGGACCGTGATGCACAACGGGCAGAAGTCGGACGAAGTCAAGATCCCGCACAAGAGCGAAAAGAAAAGTTTTCGATTTATGCAGATTCGCGTGACGCCCAACGAAATCGTTAATCAGACGAAGGAGGGCGACGGCTGGGTGGTTCTGGACAAGTGGACTGCGCCCGGAAGCAATCTGGCGGCGGGGAAGTTCGGGTTTTACATTCCCGGGAATGACCAGGTAATACTCGCGAGTTTTAGCTTCTACGCCGATCTTAACATCCAGCACTAGCCGCCGCGTGTCGAGAGGGGTTCGACATACAATATATTGTCCATAAACGTACTAGACATTGTCTTTTTAATTCGCTGCCGTTCCGCCTGCATCACCTGAGAATGGCCCGGCGCCCGCGGATCTCCTCCTGGACCGGGCCTTTTCTCACGATCGCTTTGCCCCTGCTACCAATGACGCGACTTCGGAGAACCAACCCTCGCCACTTCCGCCGCGCTGCCAAATTCAACCTTCCGCCCCGCCCAGGGCCCCACTCGCTGCCTCATCCTGCGGCCCGCGCGCTGCTTCCGATATACTAATCAGGTATGCCAGTGCTGAAAAACATTGCGGCCATCGCCAAGGGCATGAGCATTACGTTCATGGAGATGTTCCAGCCCACGCAGGTGGAGAACTATCCCGATGGACCGGGACCGCTTCGGGGTGCTAAGTTCCAGGAGCGTTTTCGCGGCGTCCACGTCCTGCAGCGCGATGAGAACGGATTGGAAAAGTGTGTCGCTTGTTTTCTGTGCGCGGCAGCCTGTCCCTCGAACTGCATTTACATTGAGGCGGCGGAGAATACGGCCGAGCATCGAGTAAGCGGGGCGGAGCGATACGCCAAGGTTTATAACATCGACTATAATCGATGTATCTTCTGCGGATACTGCGTCGAGGCTTGTCCCACGGATGCGATCACCCACGGGCACGGCTTCGAAATCGCGAGCTTTAACGCCAGCAACTTGGTCTACCGCAAAGAACAGATGCTGGCCCCCCGGCCAGC
>Ga0308309_10002989_pt1 | contig 10110 bp, 8 predicted proteins | sample HubBroMetageWFT5_FD_192491 | JGI IMG/M metagenome (GOLD analysis project Ga0308309, IMG submission 192491) | Warmed and freeze-thawed soil microbial communities from the Hubbard Brook experimental Forest, New Hampshire - Hubbard Brook CCASE Soil... | ecosystem: Environmental > Terrestrial > Soil... | reverse complement strand
GCCAACGCAGCCACTTGACCTGACGATGACCGGGAATGCTCCACCGTGAGCGGCGAAGTTCGCGACGTCGAGGCGTGAGTCGCTGTCGAAATCAAGGCCGTCGGCGCGAAACCTGCATCCCACGAAATAGGAGGAGTGCCCGTAGCGCTCGACGACAGCGGCCTTGCGCAGCAACCACGCGTCGTTGTCGGCCGATGATCCCGGCAGGGCTGCGTGGAAGAGGCACTGACCGTTGCGCCGGATCGATATCGCCACAGGCAGATGCAGCGCCAAAGCGGCGGAACGCAGATGGGATCCGAGCGCCCAGGCGGTGTCGTGGTCGAAGTGTGGGAAGACTAGGCGCTCTTCTTCGGCGAGCAGCGTCGCCAGCAGTTCTGCGGGGGCTTCGCTCATGACGCGGGCACCTCGACCACCGTCCCGGTGGTGGCGCTGGACCTCGCTGCCTCCAGCACGGTTGCGGTCGCGACGGCATCGTGGGGATTGACCGGCGGTGGGTTGCTGCCGCGTACGGCTCCGGCGAACGTGGAGTAGAAGAGATCCCAGCGCCCGCGCTCGGTGGGGTACGGGCTGGACGTCGTACCCGTGCGCAGGGTTCCGTAGCTGTTCGCGGGTTCCACCCCCCAACGGTCGCCAAGCGATGCGGGAGTTTCGCCGGCGATCAGCGCGTCCTCCTGGGTGTCGCCGGGACCGACCACGTAGGTCGCGTCGGTGCCCGTGACCCGATAGCGGGGGCCTGGCGACGACTGACTCCAGCTCCCCCACAGGTGGGAGCGTGCGCCACCCATGTGGGTCAGAGCGACAAACACATCATCGTCGAGACCCGAGTCGCGGACCCGCAGTTCGGCGTAAACGGAGAGCGCCGGCCCGAGCAGGACCAGGGCTTGGTCCACGAGATGGCTCCCGAAGTCGAGCAGCGTGCCGCCACCTGACTTCCCTGGCCCTCGCTGGGGCGCGAAACGTTCGAAGCGCGACTCGAAGCGGGTTACCGTACCGAGCTTCCCATCGGACACCAGCTTTCGGACGGTGCGGAAGTCCGAGTCCCAGCGTCGGTTCTGATACGGGCTCAGCACCGAGCCGCGTTCACCGGCCAGGGCGACGGTGCGCCGCGCCGCATCAGGATCGAGCGCGAACGGCTTGTCGCAGACCACTGCCAGCCCCAGCTCCAAGGCCTGCTCGGTCAAGCTGGAATGCGTGTCGGCTGGGGTCGAGATGGCCACGGCCTCGGCACCCGCGTCGCGCAGCGCGCTCAACGATGCGAAAGTCGGCGTGCCGGGGATCTCCCGAGCAATCAGCGCCTGGCGTTCCGGCGATGACGTCATCACCCCGATCAGGTTGCACTCGGGCGCCGAGGTGATCAGCGGTGCGTGGAAATACCGCCCGCCAAACCCGTAGCCGACGAGCCCAAAAGGTACCGAAGCCATTGCCGTCCCCCCGTGTGTCGATCAGGCGAGACGTGTCGCCTGACTGGATCGCCGTTCCCCTGGGTAGACGACGCCGACAGCCCCTCGAGCGTCGTCAAGGATTTCCAGTATGGCGATCGTATCCGCATGTGGTATCAGCGGGCTTTGCAGGAGCCCGGCGCGAAGGCAGCGCTCTACCTCCTCGATCTCCGGCCCGTAGCCATTCCCGTGCCCCGCCAGCGGGTCGTCGGTGTGCTCCTCGCCGGCGTCGGTGTGAAGGACCAGACCGGTCGGCCGGTACGCCTCGGGGAGGAATGAGATCCACCCCTTGCTGCCAAGGATGGCCGCTTCGTTGGGGGCATGGATTGGCGCCGAAGTCCAGAGTTGCGCTCCCGGGTGATGGCCGTACATCCACTGCATCGCCACGGTCTCGTCGGACCCCGTTGGTGAGAGCGTGCCCACGGTTCGGACCTCGTCCGGTGGACCCATGAAGAGATACGCGAAGGTCACCGGGTACACCCCGAGGTCGAGCAGCGCGCCGCCCCCGTTGGCCAGCTCGTACAGGCGGTGGTTCGGATCGAAGGGGAGGCCGAGCCCGAACTCGTTGCGCACCCCGCGCACCTCGCCGATCGCCCCGTCGGCGATCAGCTGCTGCGCCTTGCGAACCAATGGATTGGTTCGCGTCCACATTGCCTCCATCGCGAACACGCCGGCCTGGGTCGCGGCAGCGAAGACCTCGCGGGCGTCTGCGGCGTTGAGGCACACGGGTTTCTCGATGAGCACCGCCTTGCCGGCTTCGATCGCCATGAGCGCGTGGGCCCGGTGGTGGGGATGCGTTGTCGAGACGTACACGACGTCGACCTGGTCGTCGTTGACAAGCGATGTGTAGTCCCCGTAGCTCCGGGTTGCGCCACGGCGCGCGGCGAACCGCGCGGCGCGGTCGGCGTCTCGTGCGGCCACGGCGGTGATGACGTTGCCCTCGGTGAGGTTGATGTCGTTGCTGACGGTGTCGGCGATGCCGCCCGCGCCAAGGATTCCCCATCGGATTGGACGGCTGTCGGCGATCGGTGTGGGCATGTGCTCTGTTCCTCTGCTAATGGGATTCGCGAGAGATGGCGCTGCCGGTCGAGCCGAGCAGGAAATCGAGGTCCGCGCCGGTGTTGGCCTGCTGGACGGTCTCCACGTACAGCCGCTCCCAGCCGCGGAGAGGTTGTGCATATGCGCTCACCGTCGCGGTGTCGGGCGAGCGCGCCGCCAGTTCCTCTGACGAGATGTCGATGTCGAGCCGTCGCGCATCGACGTCGAGGATCACAACGTCGCCGGTACGCACCAGTCCGAGCGGACCGCCGGCGGCCGACTCAGGTGACACATGAAGTACCACTGTGCCGTACGCGGTTCCGCTCATTCGCCCGTCACAGACGCGAACCATATCGCGCACGCCCTGGCGCAGGAGCTTGGCCGGCAGCGGGATGTTCGCAACCTCAGGCATCCCGGGATAACCTTTCGGCCCGCAGCCACGCATGATCAGGACAGAGTCGTCGTCGACATCGAGATCGGGGTCATCGATGCGCGCGTGCATGTCCTCGATCGACTCGAACACCAGCGCCCGTCCGCGGTGTTGCAGCAGATGTGGGGACGCCGCGGCGGGCTTGATGACGGCGCCGTCCGGAGCCAGGTTGCCGTACAGGACGGCGATGCCTGCATGCGCTTGCATCGGCTGCGCGCGCGGATGGATGACCTCGGGATCCCAGACGCGCGCGTCGCCGAGATAGTCGACCAGCGGTCTGCCCGTGACTGTCAGCGCCGCCGGGTCGAGGAGGTCCTGCACCTCACTGAGCACGGCGTGCAGGCCCCCGGCGCGGAAGAAGTCCTCCATCAGAAATCGACCGGCCGGCTGCAGGTCGACGAGCAGTGGGACCTGCGCACCGGTGGTGTCGAAGTCATCCTGAGTCAGTGCGACACCCAGGCGGCCGGCAATCGCGAGCAGGTGGATGACGGCGTTGGTGGAGCCACCGATCGCGGCCAGCGTCACGATGGCGTTGAGGAACGAGCCGCGGGTTAGAACGCTGGACGGGGTCCGGCGCGCGGCGACCATCTCCACCGCGAGCCGGCCGGTGTCGTGTGCGCCCTCGAGCAGGCGGCTGTCAGCGGCGGGCGTGCCGGCCAGACCGGGCAGCACCATCCCGAGGGCTTCGGCGAGCAACCCCATGGTCGACGCCGTGCCCATGGTGTTGCAGTGCCCGCGGCTGCGAATCATGGATGACTCCGAGCTGATGAACTCGGCCTCGGAGAGAGTGCCAGCGCGGACCTCCTCGGAGAGGCGCCAGACGTCCGTGCCGCAGCCGAGCGCCTCGCCGCGGAACGTGCCGGTCAGCATCGGTCCCCCCGGAAGCACGATCGCGGGAAGGTCGACGGAGGCCGCGGCCATCAGCAGGGCCGGGATGGTCTTGTCGCAACCGCCCAGGAGAACCACACCGTCGATCGGGTTGGCGCGCAGCATCTCCTCGGTGGCCATCGCGGCCATGTTCCGCCAGAGCATCGCCGTCGGCCGTACCAGGGTCTCGCCAAGGGAGATCACTGGCAGGTTCAGGGGAATACCGCCCGCCTCGAAGACGCCCTGCTTGACGCTCTCGGCCACCTCGTTGAGGTGCGCGTTGCACGGGGTGAGGTCCGAGGCGGTGTTGGCGATGGCGATGTGAGGGCGTCCGTCGAAGGCGTGCGCGGGCAGTCCCCGCCGCATCCACGCCCGATGGATGTAGGCGTTGCGGTCGCTGCCCGCGTACCACTGCGCGCTTCGCTGCTCAGCCACACTTGACCCCCGTTGAGTGACCCCCTACGACGCTGGGTGTCCGGCCGTATATTCTCGAACCCTGAATGGCAGCGCGTGGCGGCCGCTTCGCAGTGACCTCATGAAGCGGTTTCGCGCCCATCCCGCCGGCGAGGCGCGCTTCGGCCTCGGCGAGGGACCGGTCTGGGACGCCGACCGCAATCGCGTGCTCTGGGTCGACATCAACGCCGGTGCCGTGCACGCCGGGACGCTCGACGAGGAGGGCATCACCCAGGACAGCCTCCTCGAGTTTCCCGAGACGGTGGGGGCGGTCGCATGCGCTCGAGACGGCGAGCTCGTCGTCGCAGGCGCGCGCCGGCTGTACCGGGTCTCGCCCGAGGGGGAGGTCAGCCTCGGTCCGCAGCTCATCGCCGACGGCACGGCGAGCCGGCTGAACGACGGGGTGTGCGACCCGGCGGGTCGCTTTCTGGTCGGGAGCCTCGCCCTCGACGACCGCAATGACGAAGAGGTGCTCGTGCGCATCGATGAGCAGGGTCACGTCGACGTGATTGATGACGACCTCGGCATGTCGAACGGCCTCACCTTCACACCGGCGGGCGACCAGCTGTACAGCATCGACACCGTGTCCAGGATCGTGTGGATCCGGGACTATGACTCGGGCGCAGGGGCGGTCGGTCATCGCCGCGAGTTTCTTCGCCTCGACCGCAGTCCCGACGGGATGTGCGCCGACGAACAGGGGAATCTGTGGATCGCAATCTGGGGCGCCGGCCAGGTGCGATGCTATTCACCGGCGGGAGAACAACGTGCCGTGGTCGACGTGCCGGCACCGAACACCTCCAGCGTCGCATTCGTCGGCCAGAGCCTCGACACGCTGCTCATCACCACCGCCTCGGAGCAGCTCTCCGGCACCCGGCTCGATCGCTATCCCGAATCAGGCCGTTTGTTCACCGCCCGTGTGGAGGTGACCGGGATGCCCGTCGCGGCGTGGATCGGCGCACACGGGTGGCCGGCTCAGCTGGTCGAGGCGAGCGCGGACAGCTGATGAGAGCGTTTGTCGTCACGGGACCCCGCCAAGGCGCGATCGATGAGGTTCCCGATCCAGTCGCCAACGAGGGGGAGGCGGTCGTCGACGTTCTCCGAGCCGGCGTCTGCGGCACCGATGTCGAGTTCTGGAACGGCGAAATGGCCTATCTGCACCAGGGACACGCCGGATATCCGATGCGCCTCGGGCACGAGTGGTGCGGCGTGGTCTCTGCGGTCGGGTTGGGGGTCGACGCCGCGTGGCTGGGACGTCGGGTCACCGGCGACACCATGATCGGATGCGGCCACTGCTCGCGCTGCACGTCAGGGCGCCACAACGTCTGCGCGAACCGCATCGAGATCGGTATCCGCGGGGGCGCTCCCGGGGCGCTCGCCGAACAGCTGGCGGTGCCGGTTGCGGCGTTGCTGGCCTTGCCCGACGGCGTCGACAACACGGCCGGCGCGATGGTCGAGCCGGGCGGCAATGCGCTTCGTTCGGTGCGTGCCGCCGCGCTGGAGCCTGGCGAGCGCGTCCTGGTGCTCGGCACCGGAACGCTCGGACTCCTGGTCGCCGAGTTCGCCCGGGCCGATGGCGTCGAGGTTCACGTCATGGGCCGATCGAGGCAGAGCCTGGAGTTCGCGGCCACGCTCGGCTTCGCCGGCGTCTGGCAACAAGCCGAGTTGCCCCACCTGAGTTGGGACGCGGTCATCGACGCCTCCAACGCAGCCGAACTGCCGGCGCTCGCCCTCGACCTGGTCGAACCCGGCAAGCGAGTGGTGTACGTCGGACTCGCCGGACATCCCAGCCTCATCGACACGCGCTCCCTGGCTCTCAAGGACGTGACCGCTGTGGGCATCCTCGCGGCGTCGCAAGGCCTTGCCGGAACCGTCGAGCACTACGCTGCTGGGTACGTCGACCCCCGGCCGCTCGTGGCGGCAACCGTCGGACTCGAGCGAGCCGGCGACGTGCTCGCCGGGTGGCGACCCGACACGGCTTCGGCGGGACCGAAGCTTCACATCGACCCACGTCTGTAGACCGAAAGCACACGGGAAGACTGCAACCCGACATGAACGACTTCGACGGGCTCGTCGCGGTGGTGACCGGCGGCGCAAGCGGCATCGGGGCTGCCACCGCAGCGCAGCTTCGCGACCGGGGCGCGCGCGTGGCCGTCCTTGACCGCTCGTACACCGGCCTCGACAGTGCGGCGATGGAGGTGCCGTGCGACGTCGCCGACGCGGAGTCCGCGCGCATTGCCATCGATGCCGTGGCGAGCGTCCTCGGATCAATCGACATCGTGATCAACAACGCCGGCATCGGAGCGTCCGGCGATGTGACCGCGAACAGCGACGATGAATGGCAGCGCGTCCTGAGCGTCAACGTCATCGGCATCGCGCGCATCACCCGCGCGGCGCTGCCGTTCCTGCTGCAGTCGCGTCACGCGGCCATCGTCAACACGTGCTCGGTGCTCGCCAACGTCGGCGTCCCCCAGCGCGCGCTGTACTCGGCGAGCAAGGGTGCGGTGCAGGCGCTGACACTCGCGATGGCCGCGGACTTTGTCAGTCAAGGCATTCGAGTCAACGGCGTGAACCCCGGAACCGCGGACACCCCATGGGTGAGACGCCTGCTCGATCAGGCACCCGACGCGCAGGCAGCCGCGGCAGCACTCCGAGCGCGCCAACCCATGGGCCGGCTCGTCACCGCCGACGAAGTCGCCTTCGCGATCGCCTACCTGGCGAGTCCGCTGTCGGGTTCGACCACGGGCACGATGCTCGCAGTCGACGGTGGTATGGATGGCGTGCGTCTGGGGTAGTGGAGCGCTGATGTCGCAGCCTGGGCTCAGATGCCCGCTCGGTGAGTCCACACACCGCCGAGCATGGTCGCGGCAACCTTCATCGTGCGCAGCTCGCTCGGCGCAGCGGTGAACGGGTCAGCGTCGAGGACGACGACGTCGGCGGGATCGCCGGCCCTGAGCCACGGATCCACGCGACCCGGGCCCATCGATGCTGCAAGCGCTTCGGCCACGCTGATCTCCTGTTCGGGATGCCAGCGCGGACGTTCGTCGCGGGCGCGGTGAACCGCCGCCCCGATCGCGAGCCACGGATCGAGCGGCGCAACCGGCGCGTCCGAGCCGAAGCTGACAACGGCGCCGGCGTCGAGCAGCGAGCGGAGTGGGAACGCCCGCCGGGTGCGGCCGGCCCAGTAGCGATCGGCGACATCCCGGTCGTCGAGCGCGTGCTCGGGCTGGACGCTCGCGACGACCCTCAACTGCGCAAAGCGCGCTACATCGGCGTCGTCGAGCAGCTGGGCGTGCTCGATGCTGCCATGCGCGCCGGTGCCCGCAAACGCCTGCAGCGCCACCGAGTTGGCGCGATCGCCGATGGCGTGGACCGCACAGTCGAGACCGGCGTCGGTTGCGCGCCGCAGGAGCCACGAGAGTTCGCCGGGTTCAACGAGCAGAACGCCGAAGTTCTCCTCGCCGCCGGCAGGTAACGAATAGGCATCGTTGCACCTGGCGGTGCGCGTGTTGAGCGAGCCGTCGATGATTGTCTTCAGAGGCCCGACCGTGAGCAGCCCGCCGGTTCCGTCGACGACGTCACCGCTATGCAGATGCCGCGCGATGGCATCGTCCAGTCGCTCCGGCCAGACGCTGCTGGCGACGCGAAGCCAACGATCACCGAGTCCGATCCGGCGCCGCCATGCATCGAGTGACCAGGGCCTTTCCATGTCGACGATGCCGACGACGCCTCGGGCCGCGGCGGCGCGCGACGCAGCACGGCACCACGCATCGGAGACAGCATCGGTGACGTTCGCCACTTCGGCGATGACGTGCATGGCGGCCTCTTCACGCAGCAACCCGGTCGCATGCTCCGCGTGACCGAACCGGCGGAGCGCGGCGCTGTTCAGCCAGGCGCTGTGCAGGTCGGCACCGATGAGCAGCACAGGAACTCCACCGGTCACCGCGTCGAGGATGTCGCGGTGCGGGGTATCGGGCCAGAGCGCATCGCGGAATCCGTACCCGACGACGGGGGTGTCGAGACCGTGGCCACGCCCTTCGAGGTGTGCCGCAACCAGTTGCGCGGCCGCGACTGCGGAGCCGGTATCGGCGAGGTCGAGGCGCGCGCTCGTCTGTGCCCACTGGTCGAAGTGCACATGACGATCCCAGAGTCCGGGCAGCAGCCACCGGCCATCCAGGTCGATCACCTCGGCGATGTGGGTCTGACCTCGGATGTCGCCGGCATCCGCGACGCGCCCGTCGTTGATCAGGACGTGCTCAAGGGAGCGTTCGAGCGCGAGGCGAGCGTGGCGGAACAGGACGCTGGTCACGTGTGCAGCGCCAGGGATCCGTCGGCGCACGCGATGCTCATGGTTCGGCGCGGTACCTCCAGAACCGCGGAAGCATCGCACTCAGCACGGCGGTTCCAAGCACACACAGAACGCCGCCACTGACCACCGAGGCGCGCACCCCGGCGAGCGATCCCACCACCCCCGCCTCCAGGTTTCCCATCGCCGGTCCCGACGTGTAGCTGATCATCTCGATGCCGGCGAGTCGGCCGCGCATCGCATCCGGGATCGTCTGGTTCCACAGCGTCATGCGAAACAGCCCGCTGATCATGTCGGCGGCGCCGGCGGTTGCAAGCGCGAGCAGCGCCACCCAGAGTGACGGCGCGAAGCCGAACGCGATGATCGCCAGTCCCCAACTTGCCGCGGCGAACGCGATCGCCCGCCCGTGGTGACGCACCGAGCGCGTCCATCCGCTAGTCACGGTGGCAATGAGCGATCCGACCGATGGCGCCGTGTACAACAGCCCGAGCACCGCAGGTCCGCCGAGCCCCGGCGCGATCTGCGGGAACAGCGCCATCGGCATCCCGAAGAACATCGCGTTGATGTCGACGAGATAGGAGCCGAGCAGGTCCTGCCGGCCGGCCGCATAGCGCAGTCCCGCAATCGCCGCACGAAGGCTCACTCCGTCAGCGTCAGGAGCCGGCGGGACCGCCCGCATGAGCGTCAGGGCCAGCGTCGCCACGAGAAAGGTGGCCACGTCAACCCCGTAGGTTGCCGGGAGTCCGACGGTCGCGATGAGAATGCCCGCGAGTGGTGGCCCGAGTACCTGGCCCAGGTTTCCCCGGAGGGATTCGAGCGCGGCAGCGGCCGACAACCTGTCTCGGGACACGATGCGGGGGACAAGCGCGTCGAGCGAGGGTCGTTCCAGCGAGTCGACGCCGGCCGCCGCGATGACGACAACGAAGAGCACCCAGAGCTGCGGGTGCGGCAGCGCCGCGTTGACCACGAGGACGCACACGACGCCACACGCGCTGATCTGGGTGATGCGCACCATGCGCCGACGATCGACCGCGTCGGCGAGCGCGCCACCGACAAACGACATCAGGAGTATCGGTACCAGCTCGGCGAGGCTGACCAGTCCGACGACCAGCGAGGACCGCGTCAGCTGGTAGACCTGGAACGGAACGGCGACGTAGGTGATCATGCTGCCTGCGAAGGACACACCCTGGCCGATGAAGAGCAACCGGAATTCTCTTGACTCCCGGAGAGGCGTGACGTCGACGGCGAGCGAGGTCAGTCGCCGCCGCAGTCCCATGCCTTCGGGCGCGACGGTTTCGCTCGCGATGAGGGAATCGGGCTGCGGATCCGGCGTTGCGCGCGTGTGCGGCGGTATCTCCTCGGACACCGTGCGACTCTGGCTCCTGGCGTGCGTCCTGTGCCCGGCCCAAGAAACTTGACCATTCCAGTCGGGATTTGCTAGGGTCGGCGTTGATCAGAACGTTCTTGTGAGGGCTGCCATGTCTGTCACCGATGAATTGCTCAAGAACAACGAGCGCTACGCGGCCGCATTCGACAAGGGCGACACACCGCTGCCTCCAGCCCGCGGGATTGCGGTTGTC
>Ga0308309_10002988_pt1 | contig 10112 bp, 10 predicted proteins | sample HubBroMetageWFT5_FD_192491 | JGI IMG/M metagenome (GOLD analysis project Ga0308309, IMG submission 192491) | Warmed and freeze-thawed soil microbial communities from the Hubbard Brook experimental Forest, New Hampshire - Hubbard Brook CCASE Soil... | ecosystem: Environmental > Terrestrial >... | reverse complement strand
CCCCGCAGAAAAGAAGGCGGAAGACCTGCGCAACCGTGTGGTGAAGGGCGAAGATTTTAACGAAATCGCCAAGCATTTCTCGGAAGGCAGCACGGCAAAAGATGGTGGGGAATTGGGGACCTTCGAGCACGGTCAGCTATCCAAACAGATTGAAGACATCGTGTTCAAAATGGATAAAGGGCAGATGACCGATGTGATTCAGACAAAAACGGGGTTTGAAGTTCTCCGAGTTGAGGCGCATTATCAGGCAGGTTTGCAGCCGCTCGATAAAGTAGAAAACGAAATAATGAACCGCATTTATGGACAAAAAATGCAGCCGACCATGCGCGAATACCTGGCTCAATTGCGAGAACAGAGTTACGTGATGGTTAAGCCCGGCTATACCGACAGTGCGGCGGTCGCCGGCGCAAGTGTCATTCAGGAAGTTGCGCCCACGCCGGACGCTGCGGATGCAAAGAAAGCCAAGAAAAAACCGGGCAAACCCAAAATCAACGGCCAGTGAAGACACACTACATCTGTGATTTGCAGGACGGTCAGGGAGTCGCATCGCTCTTCCTCGTGCGCGAAAAAGAAGTCCGTACTTCGTCCCGCTCAGGAAAATCCTGGCTCGAGCTAGACCTTGTGGACCGCACCGGAAGAATCTCGGCGAAAATGTGGGACAACTTTGCGGTCATTGCCGTCACCTTCGAGCGGGACGATGTGGTGCACGTGCGCGGCCGCGTGAAGCTCTACAACGGCCAGAAGGAATTGATGCTCGAACAGATCATTCCGGCCGTTGAGCGCGACTACGATCTGGCTGATTTCCTGGCGCACACGAAATACGACGTCGAGAAGCTCTATGCGGATTTGCGCGCCGCGATCGCCGCAGTGGGAAACCCATGGCTCAAGCGTCTGCTCACGAGCGTTGTGGACGATCCCGAGATTGCGCCGAAACTCCGTCGCGCGCCCGCTGCCATGACCATGCACCACGCTTTCATCGGCGGATTGCTCGAACATATCGTCAGTCTCATCGGCCTGGGGCGCGCCGTAGCGGAGCATTATCGTGAGCTGGACGCCGACCTGCTTCTCACCGGTATTGTCCTGCACGACATCGGAAAAATGGATGAGCTCTGTTACGGGCGTGGCATCGATTACACCACGCAAGGCCGCCTGCTTGGCCACATCACGATCGGTGCTGCGATGGTTCGCGAAAAGATTCGCGCGATTCCGGGTTTTCCGCCGCCGCTCGCCATGTTGGTCGAGCACTTGATCCTGAGCCATCATGGCTCTTACGAATTCGGCTCGCCGTCCCTGCCGCAGATTCGCGAAGCGGTGGCTCTGCATTTTCTCGATGACATGGATTCGAAAATGGGCGCCATCCGCGCGACGCTTGATTCGGCGGATGGGGACGCCGATTGGACCGCTCGCAATCCGTCCCTTCGACGCTCGCTTCTGCGCACGGAGAAGTTTTACTCTGGCGGCGACCCGACCGCGTGTTCCGACCCGAACGTAGCGCCGGAAGCAAGCAACGGGTCCGGGCGTGACTCGGTGCCGCAAGCCGCTGCTGATTCCGGGGACAAAAGCGCGACATCGCCGCAGACGACCTTTAGCGGATTCGTTTCGCCTCCGGCTTCCGGTGAGAAAGGCAATGAGCGAGCGTAAATGAGCAACTCGAAAGTTCCATCACCCCGCCACGCGCTGCTGGATCTTGCTCCGCTGGAACTCGACTGCATGAACATGCTTTGGCCCATGGGGGAAGGCACCGTGCGCGAAATTCGCGACGCTTTGGCCTCGCGCAGGCCGCGTGCTTACACCACCATCATGACCATCATGGACCGCCTCGCGCGGAAGGGAATTGTCGAGCGCCACAAAACCGGTCGCGCATATATCTACAAGCCGAACTTAACCGCTGAGGATGCGCGCGGGCACGCTCTTGCGCAGGTCATCGAGAGCTTCTTTGGCGGCTCTAGGGAATCGGTCATCGCCCATCTTGACGGCGGACGGAAGCCGGCCGCGCTTTCGGTGCCGGCTAAGGATGCTGTCAATCCCGCTGCTCCGAAAAGCGCGTGCGCTGCGGCGGTCGGGTCCGGCGCGCTGGCTCATCCCACAGACGGCACCACGGGAAAATAAGAACACCCATGTTTCCCGCCGAAATCAGAATTCGCGATCGAGCTATTCGTCCGGCAACCATTCTGGCGCCCATGGCCGGTGTCACCGACACGGTATTCCGGCGCGTGATTCGTTCTTTGGGCGGCTGCGGGCTGATCATGACGGAATTTACCAGCGCCGAAGGCTTGACGCGGAATTCCGCGCGCACGCTGCATTATTTATATTTTGGCGAGGATGAGCATCCCATCGCCGCGCAAATCTTCGGCTCCGACCCCACCGTGATGGCCTCCGCCGCCGCGCTCACGCAAGACCTTGGCTTCGATCAGATCGACATCAACCTGGGATGCCCGGTGAAAAAAGTTGTAAAGTGTGGCGGCTCCGGATTACTGCGCGATTTGCCCCACTTGGAGAGGCTTCTGGACAAAGTCCGCGCCGCGGTAACCATCCCGCTGACAATTAAGATTCGTTCTGGCTGGGACGAAAATAATATCGTCGCGGTGGAAGTGGCGAGCATGGCCGAACGAATTGGCGTCGAAGCGATTGCGATTCATCCCCGCACGCGTATGCAGGGCTATGCCGGGTCCGCCGATTGGTCCGTGATTCGTGCGGTGAAACAGACGGTGCGCATCCCGGTGATTGGCAATGGAGATATTCATACGCCGCAGGACGCGCTCCGCATGATCGACGAAACGGGCTGCGATGCCGTGATGATCGGCCGCGCGGCATCTTCGAATCCGTGGATTTTTCGCCAGATCGAGGATTACATCGCCGCGGGGCGCTACGACGAACCGACCGAACTCGACCGCTATTACCTGCTCTCCGGTTATTTCCGCAGCTTGATCGCAGCCGAAATGCCCGATGCTGTCGGTAAGATGAAACAATTCGCGAGCCTGTTCACGCACGGAGTTCGCAACGGCGCCGAACTTCGCCATGCCGTGCACCACGCGCATGCCGCTCCGGAAATCCTCGACGCGGTAGATTCCTTCTTCGCGCGCACAACCGCCGCGTCTGGCGACTAGCCTCCCCATTCCATCCTGCTGGTGCCGGCGTTTGAGGAAGTCGAAATGAAGACTTACTCGTCCCTGGTGACCAGAAGCTGCTTGTAAGCTTCGCGTCGCGTGAGCCCGCGCTCGCGAGCAGCCTGCTTCAGCGCGGCCTTTCGGTCTACTCCGCTTTCCTTCACGATCTCCTCGACGCGACGCGCAATCGGCACCGCCCGGGTCGCGTCTTCCGCAGAGACGTCCGCTTGCGCCGCCGGGTCGGGCGGACCAATCAGCAGAGTGATTTCGCCGCGCGGCTCTTTCGCGCGCGCTCCTGCGAGCAAATCCTTCAAGTGCCCGCGCAGAAATTCCTCATAAAGTTTAGTAACTTCGCGCGCGATGACCGCCGGCCGATTCCCCAGAATTTCAAAGGCATCCTCCAGCGTTTCGAGCAGCCGGTGCGGAGCTTCGTAGAGAACAATCATGCGCGGCTCGTTGAGCAAGGCACGCAACCGCTTTCGGCGTTCGGTCTGCCGCGCAGGCAAAAAGCCGATAAACGTGAATTCCTCGATGGCCATTCCCGACGCCGCCAGCGCAGCCACAAACGCGGACGCGCCCGGAACCGGCACCACTTCAATGCCATGCCGCAAACACAGACTCACCAGCCGATGTCCGGGATCGGAAATTGCGGGAGTTCCGGCATCGCTCACCAGCGCAACTTTTGCGCCCTGCTCCAGATCGATCACAAGTTCCGCCGCGCGGGTGATTTCGTTGTGTTCGTGATAACTCACCAGCTTTTTCTGGATGTCGAAATGGGAAAGCAGCTTCATGGTTTGGCGCGTGTCTTCGCAGGCGATCAGGTCGGCTTCTTTTAAAATGCGAAGTGCGCGCAGGGATATATCTTCCAGATTGCCAATCGGAGTGGCTACCACGTAGAGGCGCCCGGCGCCCGTTTCGTTCGTCCTTATTTTCGTCATGGATGCGTCACGCGCAGCGATCAATCGCGAATACGGCAGTCTAACACACGGTCACTCGCGCCCTCCTTCTGTCCGCGCTGGACGTGCAAGCATGCTACTATTTTGTGTTCGACCGCCGCGGGAAGGAGTTTCGCATTGCCTTTATACGAGTATAAGTGCGAGAAGTGCGGCCATCAATTTGAGAAAATTGAAGGCCACAATGCTTCGACCACGAAGAAGTGTCCGAAATGCGGCGCGAAAGCCCAGCGCATGCTTTCCGCAGCCGCCATTCAGTTTAAGGGATCGGGCTGGTACGTGACCGATTACGCCAAGAAAAGCGGTTCCCCGGCCTCCGGAGAAAAATCCAACGATGGCGGCGGTTCGCAGCCCGGTGACAAGTCTGGCGAATCAAAATCCTCGGACACGAAAGCGAGCGATTCAAAGTCGGGGGACCCGAAGTCAAGCGACTCCGGTTCCAGCGAATCCAAATCGCCCGAATCGAAATCCGGCAGTTCGAAATCGTCGTCCGAGAAGGGAAGTAAGAAGAAGAAATAGCGCAGTTTGAATTTCTATAATTTGAGTTCGCGCAAGTACTCCCGAAAATCCGGCCCGAGCTTCGGGTTCTTCAATGCGAATTCCACGGTAGCCTTCAAGAAACCAAGCTTGTCCCCAGCGTCGTGGGTTTTTCCCTCGTAAATGTGCGCCCAGAGTCCTTGCGCGCGCGCCAATTCTTTTAAAGCGTCGGTCAGTTGAATCTCGCCGCCCGCTCCGGCTTCGATCTTTTCGAGGTAATCGAAAATTTCCGGCGGCAGCACATAACGTCCGGTCACGCCGAGATTCGACGGTGCCTTATCCGCGTGCGGTTTCTCCACCAGATCGTTCACGCGCAAAAGTTGGTCGCCCCAGCGCGGCTGATTCCCCGGACTGGCCGCGATAATTCCGTATAGGTGAACGCGCGCTCGTTCCACTTCCTCGACGGCGATGGCGCCCTGGCCTGTAGCGTCCCAGACGTCCATGAGCGAGCGCGTCGCAGGAATCGCGCCATCCATAATCACGTCCCCCAGGAGCACAGCAAACGGTTCGTCGCCCACCAGTTCGCGCGCGCAAAAAACCGCGTGACCCAGTCCTTTAGCTTCGCTCTGCCGCGTGTAGCTGAAGTGCAAGCCACCGCTGATCTCTCGCACCATGTCCGCCTGATGCTTCTTGCCTTTCTCCTCGAGAAAACTTTCCAGTTCCGGAGCGGAATCGAAATGGTCTTCGATCGCGTTCTTGCGCCGCCCGGTAACAAAAATCACGCTCTCAATTCCCGATGCGATGCATTCCTCCACCGCATATTGAATCAGCGGCTTGTCCACGACCGGCAGCATTTCCTTCGGCTGCGCTTTCGTGGCGGGAAGGAAACGTGTCCCGAGCCCAGCCACCGGCAGCACCGCCTTGCGCACGCGTTTTCGTTCTGCACTCATACTTGCCAATCCCGGCCTTTCATGGTCACAAAATCAGCTCCATACACATGCTAACATATTGATTGCGGTAGTTTGGCGGAGCAAACGTGTGAGCGTGCGCGAAAATCTCATCCTCGGCATCGAATCTTCCTGTGACGAAACGGCCGCAGCGGTCGTCGCGGATGGCTCGCGCGTGCGCTCGAATATCGTGGCGTCGCAGATCGCAATTCACCGCAATTTCGGCGGAGTCGTTCCCGAGCTCGCCTCGCGCGAGCACCTTCGCCAAATCGTTCCCGTCGTGCGCGAGGCTGTAAGACAGGCAGAAGTCTCGCTGGCGGATCTGGACGCGATCGCAGTCACACGCGGCCCGGGACTGATTGGCGCGCTGCTGGTCGGCGTCACCTACGGCAAAGTTCTCGCGCTCGCCCTAGCCAAGCCTCTCGTTGCCGTGAATCATCTGGAAGGCCACGTTCATGCCGTGATGCTCGAAGCCGTGGCGTCCGGCCGGCAGCCCGTGCTTCCGGCCGTTTGTCTTATCGTTTCCGGTGGACACACCGTGCTGTATCGCGTGGAGTCCCGTTCAAACAACGGCTCCTGCCAATTCTCCTACGCGCGAATCGGCGGTACGCGAGACGATGCCGCCGGGGAAGCCTACGACAAAGTTGCCAGAATGCTGGCGCTCGGATATCCAGGCGGCCCGATTGTGGACCAGTTAGCCGCACACGGTAACCCAAAAGGCATTCGATTTGGCGCACCGCAGATGAAAGGGAACAACTTCGATTTTAGTTTCAGTGGGATCAAGACTGCCGTGCTTTACCATCTGCGCAAGCATCCCGAGTTTCAATCGGAAATTACGGCCAGAGAACAAGCCCTCGCGCGGGGTGAACGCTCTGCGGAAGCCATGCGCCAACTTGCGACGCCAGCCACACTCGATCTTCTGGCGAGCTTCCAGCGCGCGGTTGTGGACGACCTGGTTACCCGCACAATTGCCGCCGCACAGCAGAATCGGGTGCGCTCGATTTTTGTATCCGGAGGGGTGGCCGCAAATAGCGAATTGCGTTTGGCGTTTGAAGCCCGAGCGAAGCGTGAGGGATTCGAAGTTTTCTTTCCCAGCCGCGCGCTTTCCACCGACAACGCCGCCATGATTGCCGCCGCGGGCTATCCCCGCTTCCTGTCAGGCCAGCATGAAGATTGCACGCTCGACCCGTCTGCCAACCTTCCCCTGGTCTAAGGCCTCGCGGCCCCACATGCCAGTTTCCGCTAGAGCAACGTAGGTTCGTAAATGTACGCCATGCCGTTTTGCGTAGCAGCGTACGCTTTCGACCCGTCACTACTCCATCTCAAGTTCACCACGCCTTCCGCTGCGTATTCATCCAGCACTTCCATGCGGTTTAGATCCACGAGGAACAGGCGTCCCTTCGCCGAATTTTTCAGCCAGGAGCTGTAGCAGATGCACAACGGAAGATGAGTATGGCAAACGCACAGCTCTGCGCCAAAAGGCAGAGGCTCACAATCCATCGTCTCGACCGTGAGGCAATAGGCCTGTCCGGCCGCGCAGTAAATAATTTTCCGGCCATCGTGGCTCCAGACAAGATCGGTGATGTGCCCCTGCGCCTGATAGGCGTTTTGCTTTTTCAAAGTGGGGACGGCCAGCAGCGCAATCGAGTCATCCGCCCAGTCGCCGTGAATTTCGATCACGCTCGCGAGCGTCTTTTCATTGGGGCTGAACACACACCGTCCGTAGCCGCCAAACGCGCCCTGTTCGCCAAACTCAGCCTCGTAGGTCTGCCGTTCGAGCCAGCCGGGAACGCTCAGCTCGCTCGTAGGTTGCCCCGCAAGCGGACCGCTGGAGGACATTCCATCATCGCGAACGCGCCACAGGCGAAGCGACGCCTGTTTGCCACCCGAGCATGCTTCCACAAAATATTTTTCAGAGCCGGACCAGGCCAGGTATCGCGGAACGATTCCGAATTCGCCAAAGGTGCCCAGAAAGATTTTCCCATGCAGGTCAAAAGAATGCAGCGCGGGCCGCCATCCTCCCCAGGCGGCCGCCAGAAAGCGCGTCGATGGAGACCATGCGAACGCGCCAGCCAAATCCTGTTCGCCAACGGGGACCTCGTCCGGCACCGAAAGCGCGATCATCGGAGTGCTCATTTCCACATCGTACAAAACCACTCGCTGGCCCAGATCCCCGGTCCGGTGTTGACCGCCCCTCTGAAATTGTCGCGAGACGAAGCAGACATGGCCCAGACCGGAAATCGCTATTGCGGAACTGTACCCGGTAAATATTTTCTTCACCACCCAGTTGGAATCGCGGGTTAGGTCGCAGAGCCCGCGAGCCACCAGAGCGGCAGACCGCACGGCCAGCGCCTGCTGGCCTGCGCGAACAAGCGCACCGCCGCCGGATTTCTCGCGTGTGGGCATCAACAGAGTCCGGTCTCAGCGTTCTTCGATTTCATAAATATTTCTTCCGATGCACATCCATCGCTTCGCTTGATGTCTAACGTTCCAACCGTCGTATGGCTTGTGCGATCTGCTCTTCTACTTTCTCCACCATTTCCTTCAGCACGTCGCGACCGTGTTTTTGCGCCTCATCGAGCCGCGATTTCAGTTGATACAGATCAGAGCGCAAAAGTTCCTGCATCTCGGCTTCGATCTCGGAAAGACGTCCACGCGCCTGGCTGATCCTGCGAATCACGCGGATCAATTCCGCTCCGGCGCCTTCGCCCTGTACGGATTCGGGGCTATGTTCGTACTCAGTCAAAATTCTGGTGAGCTTCGACTCATCCCCGCGCTCATACGCGTCGTTCGCTTCGGCCATCAGTTGCTGGCGTCTGGCACGGTCTTCGCGGTTGGAGGTTAAATCCGGATGAACGCGCTTGGCTACTTCCCGATAAAGTTGTTTCATTTCCGCGGTGGACTCGAACGAAGCCGGCTCCTCGTTGGAATCCTCGCCGGCGGTCGATTTCGTCTCGCTGGCGGCGGCACGTGCAGCGCGCGCATTCTGTTGCAGCCGCTCGTTCTTGGGGTGTTCTTTTGCCAGGCGCTCGGCGATCTGGGCTTTCAACTCGTCAAGTTCCGCGTATCGCAGCCCCACAAAATGCAGATAACGCCGCTCAAACGCTCCCAATTCCGCGCGTAGATTCGCCGAACGCAGTTCTCGCTCGGCCAGCTCGACTTCGAGCGCGGCCTGTTCTTCGCTCTTTCGCGCGAGCTCCCGCTCTTCCGGTTTCGCAGGTTTGGCGTGCGTCGTCTTCAACGTCACAGCGCTTTCCTCGGATCGTTCAGAGCTGGCGATGCACTAGGAAAAGCATTTCTCGACCTCTGCCGCCAGCAAGCCATTCTCCTAATTCTAAGGCGCGAAGCGGACTCCAGCCCGTCTTCCGCAAGCGGGGTTTCCATAACCAGAAATAAGTCTTTTGACACATCCTTTGCTCGGCTTTCGCTGGGTCCTATTTCTCGACGCCGAAGATGCCAATTTGGTTGGGGCAACATCCGCACGATCGACGTTCGGCCAATCCCCATGCAGGAATGCTTGAATTACAATCCTGTGGGGCCATTCAACATCGAGGAGAAGGAAATGAAGGAAACCGCAGAGCAATACATTCAACGCATCCTTAGCCACACCGACGGCCAGGAACCTCTGAAGGTCCAAGCCGCCACGCCGAAGAAGCTTCAGCGTCTCGTGGGCCGCGCGAGCCCCTCAAAATTGCGCAAACGCCCTGCGCCGGACAAATGGTCGATCGCGGAAATCGTCGCGCACTTGGCCGACGCGGAGCTTGTCGGCTCATGGCGAATCCGTTTGATTCTAGGCTCACCAGGCGCGCCCATCCAGGCATTTGATCAGGACGACTGGGTCCGAGCGCTTCATTACGACAGACGAGATACCCGGAAGGCGCTTGAGCAGTTTCGCGTCGTCCGTGAAACAAATCTCGCGCTTTTCAAGACCCTCACGCCGGACCAGTGGAAGCACTCCGGCCTGCACTCCGAGCGGGGAATTGAAACAGTCGAACATATTGTGCGCATGTTCGCCGGCCACGACCTAAACCACATCGCGCAAATTGAACGGATACTTGCAACTAAGAAATAGGCCCTCCCGGCTCAGTTCCGGCGGGATAGGTAGTTACGATGGAGGGTTCTCGAACAAGTCAATTTGCGTTCTTCTTGCTACAGGCCGGAGCGCGCGGCGAGGGGGTCGGCAGACGTCAATTGCACGATCAGAAATTCCATCAGCGCGCGCGGATCTGGATTCGAGGATTTCAGCTGGCTGTCGGCTTCGGCCAGCGCGACCAGGCCCGCCAGCAAGTCCTGTTTTGATATGCGATGCGCGTGGCGCACGGCCGCTTCAGCGGCGACGAGATTCATCTGCAACGCGCGCGCCGCTTGATATCCGTTCGTGCCGGACGGCAGATCGCGGGCTTCAATCAGTTTGCGATACATCCAGGCGATTCCGCCGACCAATCCAATGGGTTCTTCGCCTTCACGTATCAGATTATCCAGAAACTCCAGCGCTGCATCCCGCCTTCGGGTGGCGAGCATGTCCGCTAGCTGCCAAACCGTATTCTTGCGCGCCGCCACTACGAGTTCCTCCACTTGAGCGGTGGTGATGCGCCGGCCTTTCTCGACGAAAGTGGAAAGCTTTTCGA
>Ga0308309_10002987_pt1 | contig 10113 bp, 15 predicted proteins | sample HubBroMetageWFT5_FD_192491 | JGI IMG/M metagenome (GOLD analysis project Ga0308309, IMG submission 192491) | Warmed and freeze-thawed soil microbial communities from the Hubbard Brook experimental Forest, New Hampshire - Hubbard Brook CCASE Soil... | ecosystem: Environmental > Terrestrial >... | reverse complement strand
CTCCCGCTCATGCGCGAGGCTCCGGCAGGCCGCATCGTTAACGTGTCGAGCGGCGTTGGCTCGCTGACCAGGAACTCAGAGCCGGCGTACGCCTATCGCTCGATCTTCGGCCCCGTCTACCCTGCGTCCAAGACGGCTCTGAACGCTATCACGCTCGCCATGGCCATCGAGCTGGAGTCGACCGGGATCAAGGTCAACGCCGCCTGCCCGGGCTACACCAAGACGAACCTCAACAACTATACAGGCACGCGGACTGTCGAGGAGGGCGCCCGCGAGCCCGTGCGCCTCGCGCTGCTCGGTCCGGATGGTCCTACGGGCACGTTCTCAAACGAGGACGGCCCGCTCCCGTGGTGATGTAGTTTCGCGCACGGATGGTTCTGAGTGATCTGGGTTTCGCTTGTGCGCTCTAGGCGGGGGTGTTTGCTTGTTTGGTGCGCGGGAATTCTGGGCTGGCCATCACCTCTTCGCTTTGCGCGCTGTGACGGTCGCAGTGTGCTGAAATCATTAGCAGCCATTGATAGAGGTCGAGATCACCGAACATCGGATGCTTGAAGAAGTGCCGCCGCAAATCTGCTTGAGTGCTGGCGGCAAAGTCGCGGGTCCGCTCGCGTGCCGCTTCGAATTCCTGCAATAGCTGCTCATCGGGCCAGCGGCCTGTCGGTACCAGCACCTCCGGCGCCTGAAGACGTCCGACACGGTTCGCCGCGCCCGCGACCAGCGCATCGTCCTGGCCTTCGAGGGCACTGCGTTTCGAAGGGTCGGGACCATCCTCCAAAGCTTTTTGGATCCTGTCGAAGATCCGTCCTTCGACCATCACGATGTGTTCCAGGCATTCGGCGACAGTCCACCGGCCAGGCGCGGCGCAGTAATGCAATTGCTCGCGCGTAAGGCCCTGCGCCATGCGCAACAAGCGGTCGCGCGATTCCGCAAGATGACGCAGCGCCAGTTCGCGTTCAGCAGGACTCATTTGATTCTCGCTTCTTGCAGAGCGCATTCTAGCTCATTGGCTGAACAGGCGGTACGACGGCCCGCGACATCGAGACCGCGCTGCGCGACGCTGATTTCTATCTACAGTGTGAAATCTTGCGAGAACGTTTCAGCAAACCATGCAAGGGGAGTTCTGCGGTTTCTTTGAGACCGAAACTAAACAATCTAGCGGTATAATATTGAGCGAATCTCGGATCGACGTTTGCGGAAATGCGGCGCCCCACCAAGTCAAAGGAGCAAGAACATGGCGTTATCTAAGCGTGAAGGTCAGGTCACCGCGTCTCCGACCAAACTTTTAATCACCTCGATGATTTCTGTGATTCTGTGTGTCGGCTCAGCCGCCCGCCTACAAGCGCAAGATGCTCAACCGAAAAGTGTCGACGAGTCCTGGACGGGGACCACGCAAACTCACGTGGACAACACTAATCCGCTACGAACGACGGAGAGTCACTCCAAATCAGGCAATCGGAGTGTGGATAAACACAGGGTGGAAGTGCTTGGCCCCGACGGCCGATACCAGCCCGGCTCCGATACCGAGACGGAAACCACCCACGTAAGCGCCACGACGACCCGCACAGTGGTGCGTACCTACGGGTGGGATGCGAACGGACAAAGGTATCTGATGAAGGTGACAGAAGAGGAAGCACGGGGCTCAGCGAGCGGCGACGCTCACGTGGTACGCACGACCTCGAGTTCTGACGCAAATGGAAATCTTCAGGTCGTGCTTCGTGAGGTAGCCGACACGAAGAAGACGAGTCCGGACGCGCAGGAGACGAGAACGATGGTTTACCTGGCGGACGGCAATGGCGGGTTTACTCCGAGTGTGCAAACGCGAGAGTCGCAAAAGCACAAGGCTGGCGACGAGGTCGAGGTAAAGACTATGACGTTATACCCGGGTGCCAACGGCAACTGGCAATTGGGTGAAGCAGTGGAAAAAACGATCAAGGACGACGGCAACAACCGAACCGTCGAGGACCGCGTGTCCCGCCCTGATTCAGAGGGCGAGGTTTCAGAGTTTTCACATACCGTTAGTAAGGAGACGGAAACCGCTCCCGGAGAAATAAGCAATACCGTCGAGACATATTCCACGGTTGTTTCTGGAGTAGCCCAGGACGGCAGCCTTCATCTGAAGCAACGAGTCACGACCGTGCGGAATGGGAATTCAGACCGAAAAACAGCCGAGCAGGTTGAGCAGCCCAATCCAGGTAATCCGACTGACGGATTGCAGGTACGCGCAAAAACCAAATATACCGTGCAGTACGGCGCCTCCGGTACCCAGCAGACTAAGACCATTCAAGTGCGCGATACAAATGGCACTTTCAAGGTGGTTTCCGACGAGACGCAGAAAACACAAGCCGTTCCTCCCACGCAAGCGCCGGTAGCACCCTCAGATACTCCCAAATAGCGGCCTGGCCGTGCTGCCCGCCGGATATTCCGTGGTTGGCGTTTAACCCCTGAAAAACGCCAGCTCATGGGCGACCGGACACTCGTTAGGGATAGACGCAGAACAGATTTGTTCTAGGACAGGGAATTCGGATGGCGGGAAAAAAGGAAAGAGGCGCTCGGTAACGTCACAAGCGCCTCTTCTACTGCTTCAACGTAAACCGTACCTCACTGGATCACCTCCTTCTCGGCAGGAACACCGATGGCGACAAAGCATGTCGCGTGATCCAAGTATAGCGCCGGATCGGGAGAGATGTCAGAACAAGAATTCGTCATTTTTTAGGTTTGGCACGCGAAAGCCAGCTGCTGATTAATGTCTCGCCGGCGGCGGGACCCGTTCAGGATCCTTTCGGGCAGGCGATTGTCACCAGCTTGTGATGCCCGGTACTGATTGAACAAACGCGCGCTTTGTTAGGTGGGCGTGCCGGCCCATTCCTCCCAAACTGCGAGTAAGACTCAGGAGGCTTGGAGATGGTAGACAGACGCAGCTTCTCAGAAATCAAGGCCGAACAAGCAAGAATGACAGCGAGTTGGAAAGCTGAGGGTCGCCTCAGCGAAGCATGGGTTATCGCGGACCCGGAAATTGTCGAGATTTTTTCTGCTGGGGTCGCCTTCGGCATTGAAATGGGCCGTCGCAGCGGCAGCGATCCAGCGTACTCGCCGGACGAATGGCGCAGAACTCTGCGTGAGGCTATGGAAAAAGCGGCTGCGCTCGAAGCGAAACTTGAAACGGCCAAACAGGGGATGCAAAGCAGATGAAAGCTTAATCCTCTCCCGCTTAACTAGCGCAATCGGCTTTGTGTTAGTTGTACTTTGACCGATCTTCATCTGCCGACCCGTGTCCACGCATCCGCTTCCCACCCGCACGTTTCTGGAATGTCTTGAAGTTCGGCTAGAATGGCGGCGATGAGCAATCCTGCGGGCTGGGACGACGAGGCGCACAAATCAGTGGTGGACGGCGAAGACCGTCGAGCTGTGATTGTCACTGGCGCGAGCCGCGGAATTGGAGCGGCCATAGCCTTGCTGGTTGGCGCCAACGGTTTCCCGGTCGTGCTGAATTTTGCGAAGGATCGGGCCGCCGCCGAAAAGGTGGTTCGCGAGATTGTCACGGGCGGCGGTCGAGCGGTCGCGATCCAGGGTGATGTAAGCCGCGAAGAGGAAATTCTGCAACTCTTCGAGACGGCCGCGCGCGAGTTCGGGCCGATCGGAGGCTTGGTGAACAACGCTGCCGTCACGGGCGGCTTCTCCCGTGTTGACGCGCTACGCGCGGATGCGATTGCGCGAGTCCTCGCCGTCAACGTTGCGGGCACGATGCTTTGTTCGCGCGAAGCCGTGCGGCGGATGTCCACACGCCACGGCGGAACGGGTGGCTCCATCGTGAACATTTCGTCGCTGGCCGCGCGCACCGGTGGCTCCGGAGAATGGGTGCATTATGCCGCGTCCAAGGGAGCGATCAATAGCTTCACCATCGGGCTGGCGCGAGAGGTCGCGACTGAAGGAGTTCGCGTCAACGCCGTTGCACCAGGATTGATTGAGACTGAACTTCACGCCGCCAACGGCGCACCGGATCGGCTGGAACGTTTGGCGCCTGCGATTCCCATGGCACGTCCCGGCACACCGCTTGAAATAGCTGAAGGTGTTCTGTGGCTGCTTTCGTCCGCAGCTTCCTATACGACCGGCTCGATACTGGAGATCGGCGGAGGGCGATAACGAGCTACTACAATCGGTCCCAGAGAAGCGCAAATGCTGCGAGCCTGCAAGGCCAAGTCCGAATGCGTACATGTCTCTAATTGCTTCTTCCACTACCGCAACATTTTTATGAAAAGGTGTTCCGTTGTCAGGCCGCACCGAAAGTTCTATTCCATTTTGCGCGGATGCCGCGAAGGAGTGACGGATAGACGATCAGCTTGCGGAACGGGTCGATCAGGGCCATGTAGATCGGCGTGAAGCGGCTGACGCTGCGCACGTAAACGCCAAAATAAAAGCGGTACACATTTTCCGTTTCGACAAGGGCGCTCAGCGCTGCGGCGTGGGCGGTACGGTTGATCACTTCAAGGAGCTGCTCGTTCTCGAAGCGGTATACGACGCGGAAAAGGCCCTCGCGGGTGCCGGCTGGCGCAAGGGACCTCGACTGATCGGCGGTTGTCATGCACGTTGCGAAGGATTCCCAGGCGGTTGCGGCCGGCTCCCTATCCCAGCCGAGCCGACGTCCGATGAAGAGACGGATGTTCAGAAGCGCGCGCACGGGCGGCGGGGAGCTGAACGGACACGAGTTTGCCGTCCGCAAGAACTCGTCCAACGTGATGCCGGAGCGCGCCCGCGGCAGATCGACAGCCCACACATCATGAAGCGGCACGCCAGCAAGAAAGTCGTGAACACGCAATGGCAACCGTTCGAACTCTTGTGGCGAGATCCGCGGCATCGGGCCTCCTTCGTCGCATTGCTCTTACTGTTTTTCGATTCGTCCCGAATAACGCGCAAACGGAGGCAGTGGATGAATCCAGCACTGCTTCCCGGAGTTCCGACAACTCGTCCAGAATGGCGCTAGGCAGACGCCTCGGGCTTGCATAGGACGCTTTTCAAGAACTCCTTCGCGCCAGCAGAGCCGTTCACTCGAACAATCACCGGCCCCAGATTCGGGAGGGCCGACACCTCAAATGCCAAGAAGGGGCAACATTCACGCTCTGCCACAATCAATTCCGCTACAAGCCCTATCGACTGACGATCACCTGGGAGGCGAAAGGCGCAACCCTCCTGAAGTTCTTCAGTTTCAATGACGGCGGATCTGAATTGAGCAAGAAGTGTTGCTTCGCGATCGCGAAATTCTGCGGTCGTCAAAGAGCAAGCTGTCGGCCGGTTATCAAAACGATCTTTCATGGCCGGCTCGCGGGTGGTACGACCCCATTCATCCGGAGGTATTCGACAATCTGGCCATAGTGGTCAGCAGCGTGCATCAACGACTCTACTACCAGCGCTGAGCGAGTCACCTCGCCCTTTTTCAGGGGCGAGATTGGCGAAATATTCGCGGACACGTTCGCCTGGCCGATAGCTTCGACGGCCCTGTCCAGATGCGCGAATGAACCTTTCAGGTAGGCGAGAATCTCGGCTTTGGTTCTTACGGTTTCAGGCCCGAGTTCGTCGCCTGCATCTACCGGTGGCTCTTCTCCCAAGGCTGCTGCGGCCAGAATGTGGTTGGTCGCTGACAAATGTTTAACCATTTGACCGAACGTACGCACGCCCTTGAATTCCCCATCAGTTGGCGCAAACCCGAACTTGTCGGCGGGCATGGCATCCACGGCAGGTACGATCAGTTTCTCAGCGAGATTCAACAAGGTTTGCAGTGCGTGCTTTTCCCGCTGTGTGTCGAGCGGCGCGGCATCTTTTGCGTCAACGACCTGCTGGCCAGCCTGCGCTAAAATGCTGCCTGCAGCTAACCACACCGCAAGTACGGTTATCCATTTCATTTTCTGCACGTTTCTCCTTTGGCGGAATGTTCTGAGGCGCTCTGTCCGCTATCCATCACGCTACAACTTAAAGCTGACTTTAAGGCAAGGGATAACTTGTGAAGAATCTGTCAGAGCGGATTCCGGCGAGCGGCGGCATGGTGAGCGTTAGAATGGCGCATGGCTCAACTGACCATTTCGCAGATCGCACGGCAGGTTCGGCTTCGGCCCTCCGCGATTCGCTATTACGAGCGGATCGGCTTGCTTCCACGGGCAGAACGGCTAAGTGGGCAGAGGCGTTATGATCCCGCCGTGCTTTACCGCCTGGCAATCATCCAGCGTGCGCGTCAACTCGGTTTTACATTGACTGAAATCCGACACTTGTTCTTTGGTTTCCGCGACGTCACTCGCGCTTCGGAACGTTGGAGAACGCTCTCCCAAAGAAAGCTGGCGGAGTTGGATCATCTGATGGATGGAATAAAAGCAGTGCGAGGCGTGCTCAAAAAGTTGATGACGAAGTGCCGATGCGACACCTTGGATCAATGTGGCAAGGCCATGTTTCAGAATATGAATGACGATGTGGTAGCCAGGCCCCTGCCTGCAAGCCGACGTCGGGGAAAATATTCGAGGAGTTAGGGAACGAGCCGATCGAGGCGCCAGCGCACCTCGGCATGGGCCACGCGCTCGCCGGGGATACCCTGAAATCAAAACCGCGTGTCAGGATCATCTCGCGCTGTGGAAAGACGCCGGTCCCAGTGCAGCGCCTGCCGTCGTTGACTTGATTCATAGTGCGCCCTAAGATGTGCCCCACGTGCCAGCCACCGATTCGCTGATCGGGCAAACCATTGCGCACTACCGCATCGTCGAAAAAATCGGCGGTGGTGGAATGGGTGTGGTGTACAAGGCCGAGGACGTGAAGCTCAGCCGCTTCGTGGCCCTCAAGTTCCTGCCCGAAGAGGTAGCCAAAGACCCGCAGGCCCTCAGCCGTTTTGAACGCGAAGCCAAGGCCGCCTCTGCCCTGAATCATCCGAACATCTGCACCATCTACGAAAAATGACGCTGAAGCATCGCATCGCGGGAAATCCCGTTGAGATGGATGTTCTGCTCGATTTCGCGATCGAAATTGCCGACGGGCTCGACGCCGCTCACTCGGAAGGAATCGTCCATCGTGACTCAAGCCTGCGAACATCTTCGTTACCAAACGCGGACACGTGAAGATATTGGATTTCGGTCTGGCGAAGCAGCAAGCAAAAACAGGAACCCATGCTGACGCGACGCTGACGCAGGAGGCGCAGCAATTGAGTACGCCGGGCGCGGCCATGGGCACGCTGGCGTATATGTCTCCGGAACCGGCGTGCTCGGCGTCCTTTTCGAAGCAGAAATGGACTTCTTGGAGGGCCGCTGGCGGCAACCTCATGAACGACGAACTCCGCAGGAGGTCTTTCAGCATCATTCCTGTGGTTCGACTTTGCTGGGCAGGGTGAAGCAAAAACTTGCGCCGCGTGGAGAGTTGTCGGCAGCCCACAAGCGGCCTCCATGCGACTCGACGATGGAGCGGCTGATTCGAAGTCCCAAGCCGGTGCCGTGACTCTTGGTGGTAAAGAATGCATTAAAGATCTGGTCCGCGGACTGCGGCGGCAGTCCCACGCCGGTATCGCTCACCGTGACCAAGAGTTGCTCGTTTGCGGCTCGGTGCGATTTGATGACGAGCTCCCGCGCCCCATCCACATCCTTCATCGCGTCAATGCTGTTCATGATGAGGTTCATCATTACCTGCTGCAATTGCACGTGATCTCCTATGGTACGGGGAAGATCCGCCGCCAGCTCCGCGTGGACTGATACGTTGTAGCGCGCTGCCTCGGCGTAGAGGAGGGCGATCATCCTGGGAATCACTTCGTTTACATCCACCAACGCTCGTTCCGGAGCGCTCTTCTTGAAGAGCAGGCGGACGCGGCTAATGATTTCTGCCGCCCGCGTTCCGTCTTTCACGACTCGCAAGGCAGCGGCGCGTGCCTCGTTCAGATCGGGTTGATCGCGCGTCAGCCAGCGCAAGCAGGTATTGGCGTCCGTGACCGCCGCGCCAATCGGTTGATTGACTTCATGCGCCAGAGAGGCAGTCAGCTCTCCCATGGTGGTCACGCGGCTGACGTGCGCAAGATCAGCCTGCGCCTGACGCAGCGCTTCTTCGGCTTGCTTATTCGCAGTAACGTCCATCACCGCGCCAACAAATTCGATGCCCCCCGATTCATCTCTTAAGGCATGAGCCACCACATGGACACATCTGACGGAATTGTCCGGCATCAGCAGGCGATATTCATGATCAAAATCCCTGCCATCCTGCGACGCACGCTCGATGGTTTGTTTCACCAATGCCGCATCATCCGGATGAACCCGTCGGAAGGCAAGTTCGATGGTCGGTATCGTCGTTCGGTCGTATTGGAAGATTCGGAAGGTCTCCTCCGAGCAAAAGATCTCGCCGGTAGAGGGTCTCCAGCCGAAGCTGCCGGTATGGCTTAATCTTTGTGCTTTAGCCAAATATGCCTGGCTGCGCCGCAGCGCTTCGTTGAGGGCTGTCAGTTGGCTGGTTCGTTCGGTGACCCGTCGCTCGAGCTCCCCCGCGACACGCTTCTGCTCGCCTGAGCGTCGAGCCTCTTGCAATCCTATTGCGGCTTGGTTGGCCGCGACACGCAGGAGAAGCAGTTCGATCTCGCTCGGGAAGTCAGCTCGCCGAGAGCCAGCCAGCAGCACGCCAACTTCGTCCTGAAGGCCCAGGGGGAACGACGCGATTGCGACCTCGCCCTCTCCGACCGGATTTGGAATCACGAAACGCGAAGCGGTTTGCTCGCCGCTCAACCAGCGACCGAGCGCTCGAGCAGCTTCCTGCGGCTGAGCGGAGCGATACTGACGTTGAGCCAACCGGACCACGTCGATTGGCGAACCGTCAGTCGAGTGGTTCAGACGGGCACAGGCGAAATCAAGGCGCAGAATGGCAAGGAGCGAGTCGAGCAACGTGCCGAGCATTTGGAATGATTCACTGCCACTCCAAATGGCGGAAAGAGCCAGAACGCTGATCAGATCGTTGATACAGCTCCGAAGGCGCTTGACCTCATCGGGTGTCGTTTCCATTTCCACATCCCCATCCGCTTCCACATCAGACGATTGGCGGGGGCGGTGTGTCGCGCCCGGTGTGCCGTTCGCGCAGCTTCCGCAAGAATTCATCTGGCGGAACGAAGAACGGGTTTTCCTGGAGGATACCGCCGATGATGATCATCGGATGAGTCCGCATGATGTCCACGACGATCTCTCCGCCAAACTTGGCGAGATCGTACAGTCATATGACCGGGTCCTTATAGCGAGGCAACAAATAATTCAGCCTTGTCTCGTACTCCACCAGGTCGTCGACTCCCGGTCGATCTTCAAGGGCCCATTCCATATGGGCAACCAGCCGGGTGAGCGCGAATCCCTCCTGGATGCCGCCTTCCAGGACCTCCTGGATGAGTGCGAGCATTCGGTCCTGATCGAAGTGACCATCGCGCAGATAGGCGTCAGCCCAGTTGCGTAGCTGGAACTGGCCGCTCTTTTCCGCAGCCTCCACATCGATTCCGGCCGACACCAGTCGCCGGGTATGCTCCGCGCGAAGCTCGGGATCGACGATGTGGAACGCCTTCTCGCCCCGCTCGAAACCCTCTTTGATGAACGGAAGCAGCACCCGGTATTCTTCGTCGGGGCTATGGAAGAACGCGCAGACATGACGTTGCGCACCAAGCTGCGAGCCGGCTAGCCGAATCGGCTGGTCACTCGAAGTTGCCTCGTGGGTCTTCGTACGGTCACTTGTCGATTCCATCGGAGTTCTCCTTCGGGCAGGCAGTCGCTACGTCGATCCGTTCACTGGCGCAGAGGGAATCGGCGGCAACTGCGGCCTGCACCGGCGCGCCACGGCGCCTCAAAGCCACATCGTAACCCATACCCCCCTGTGCGTCGAAGCCTGTACTGCGTGCAACGGAAAGGCCGCGTGCGAGCCGCGGCAAGCCGCGCCCATGACGTGCAGCGCGTTCCAAATACTTCCACTGATGTGACTTAAGCTAGTTTCGTTGGCGTATTGCATGTCGCCACAACTTCGGTGCGAGCAGTCAGGAGCGCAGCGATGAAAGAAGAAAAATTACTTGGCGCGAATGAGTAAGAAGACTCCGACTAAGATCGCGATCGCAACCGCGACGATTATTCCGACAGCGAGAATAGC